>OCTA010000196.1_pt1 | contig 56416 bp, 52 predicted proteins | sample 1538991 | NCBI WGS metagenome assembly OCTA01 (sample SAMEA3539302, study PRJEB22396) | soil metagenome | biome: tundra; feature: field; material: soil | place: USA | collected 2010-05 | depth 0.15 m
AAGCCTAGATCACTTTCAACGAGCGCCGCTGGGTCAATTTCCATGAGCGGCGAAGCCGAGGGACCGGCGAAGATCGAAACGGTCGTTCGTCGGGTTGTTCGTGAAGAGCTGAAGCGTGTGGGTGAGCACAAGGGAGCCAGGCGCGCGAAGCCCGCCCGCAGCCTAACGGCAAAGCGTTGACAGACGTAGGTTCAAGCGAACTTGACGAGACGAGAACCTCGGATCCGGCGGTCCCGAGTTAAAAGTGGGATTTGGTGGACGATGCTGGTCGCTGCAATCAGTTCATCCGCAGGATCGCCTTTGAAATCAAGCCTGGTCGACTGAATGCTTACGGCAAGGTCGATTGGCCAGACGCGAATGCTGGAAAGAGTTCTTGTGAGCTCTGCATCGTCAAGGTCGATATCGATCCGACCAAGCTGCGCGAGCTTGGCGAGTTCCCAAAGGACAATCGCGGACACGCTCCAGATGTTCGATGCCAGAACTCGACGCTCCCTGTCGGTTACCTCGCCCATCAAGGCGAAGACGAGGATGTGCGTGTCGACGTTAACCATGGGCTTCCCAGGTGACTCCGGTAGACTGGATGTCACCCTTCACCCTGATGCGACCGCGAAAAGCGCCGATAAGATCAGCCGAGGCTCGCTCGGCAGGGAGGATTCGCGCGACAGGCTTGCCGTGCTTCGTGATCACGAGTCCATCCGGCTCAAGATGATCGAGGATCGAAAGGCACTGCTCCTTGAACTTTGCGGCTGCTAGCTTCTTCATGACCATAATATATGACCAGTCATATATTATGTCCATGCCTCTGTGGCTAACCAAGCCGTTGCAGCGCTCGATGGCGCTCCTACAGGGCAACACTGACTGAGATTGCCTCGGTGATCTAGCGGTCGCCCCCGCTATCGAGCGGATTCGGCAATACGACCGACGCGTCGAGGGCGGCGGTGTCCGCGTCGACCTTGGCGGGATCGATGTCGATGAGCGAGGCGTCGTCGACTGGAAGCCCGGCGTCGACCGGCGCTGGCGTGTCGGGGACCATCCGGGTGTCCGAGGCTATCGGCGCATCCGCCATCACCGATGCATCGGTGACTGCCGTACCCGCCCCGGCCGGCGGAATCGCGCTGGTTCCGGGGGTCCAACTTGTCGCCGCAAGCGTGCCGTCGAAGACCAAGATGGAAACCGACCGGGGCGGCATCGCGTACACGAAGGCATTGGTGCCGGTCCGGCTGAGATCTTGGGCGGGCTGGATCGAGGGCGACGTGCCGCTTAGCACGTAGACCTTCGCCTTGCTGAAGGATGCCGGGTGGGCGAGCTGGATGCCGGCGTTGATCGCCGCGTCCTTCTTCTTGTTGATGGCCACCACGACCACGTGGCCTGGGTTGGTCGACAAGAGGCTGGCGTAGACGGAGGTATTGACCGTGTCGCTGTTGCTGGTGGCGATTCCGATGTCACCGAACTCGCCCGCCTGGCCGTCGAAATTGCGGTAGGCCTTGACACCAGCCACGGTGAACGGTTCGGCCGCGGACACCCACCAGATGTTGGCCAAGGACACGCCGGTGCGGCCGAAGATGCCAAGAACATCTGCCGTGGCAATAGCGCCGGTGATGTCGCCTCCGCCGCCATAGTTCCATTCGGTGAAGGACAATTTCGTGCCCGGATACTCCGCCTGAATCTTGCCCATCACGCGCGGAATGAGTGCGATGGGGCCACCCAAGCTTCCTGTGATCCAGCTGGTTTCAATATACGTAGAATCCCACAACGAGCGTGGTGCCTGCACCCTGGCGTCTTCCCACGCTGCAATGTCGGCCGCCGCGGTGGGCGCCGTCGGCGCCGTGACGATGCGAAAGCCGTTCCCTTTGGCTTCCGGATACCAGTGGAGATCGAGGTAGTCGACGAGCCTGCGGCCTTGGGCGTCCCCGGCGGCCTTCATCTGGGTCAGGAAATAGTCCCAGAATTGTCCTTTGCCTGCGGCGTCTGGCGCGTTCTGAAGTTTCGTGAAGCCGTTCCATCCGTAGCTCACGAAGCCGAGGATGGGGGCTTCCGGCCAGACATTCTTGATGGCGGTGGAAAACCTGGTCGTGCGTTCGACGAGTTCGGCGTAGGTCGTCGGGTTGGGGTGAATGCGCGGGTGCGTTTCGCTCCAAAGGTCGGGTTCATTGTCGAGCGCGAACGCCACCGGCGTGCCTTGGTTGTGGCCCTTCGCCCAGGCGACCATTTCGTCCTCGTACACCGAGTCGTCGCCGGTGTCAGGCGTGTCGGAGAACGGCGCGCCCTTAGCCGCCACGTTCTTCTTGAAGCGCGCACTCAGGTAGTCGTATCCGCCGTCCGCGCTGCCGCCGTCGAAGCCGGAAGGAGGCGTCGCCACGTCGCCGCCGGGAAACTTGTCCGCGGCGACGTAGTCACCGATGGGTACGGTGATCACGGCGCTCGTCTGCGCCCCCATGGAGTTTGCTTGGTTGAACGTGGTGCTGGCCAGCGTCCCCGGCGTGTTCGACGAACTCAGGTAGCCATCGCTTTGGTTGTGGTAGTCGTTGCCTGCGTTCGAGGCGTTGTTTTCCCAGTTGTAGGCCGACGTGCGATTGCCGCCAAAGCGCACGTTCCCGGCGCGCATGGATGAGTCCAGGCTGGCCCCTGGCGAGGGTGCATTGACACCGTAGATCTCCGGCGAAATCGTCCACAAACCGTGGTCGGCATCGGTCTGCACGGTGAACACCACATCCGTCGCGGTCACCGAACTGGGCTTTACCGGCGCGCCAAGGGTCGGCACGAAACCAGTCGGCGGCGCGGAGGGAACGGGCTTGGGCTCGGGAGCCGGCGTCGCGGCACATGCGGCCATCAACGCCAGAGCAGTGAATAGGCAAGCCATCGAGCGTGAAGAAAGATGCATGTCGACCTAACCCTTCAAATCAAATGAGTGGGAAGCCACAAACGAGACGCTATTTCCCCTCGCGCAAGGCCCGCAACACGTCTTCCAGATCCGCGGGCAGCGGCGAGGCGATGTCGAGCCAGCCGCCCTCAATCGGGTGGGGCAAGCGCAAAGCACACATGAGTGCATGCCTGGCAGCAAACATCGGCAAGCTAGTTGGGGAGCACCGCAACCATGACCGCATCTTGGAGGGTAATGTAGAGCTTGCCGGTCGATGCATCGATTGCTACGCCGACCGGAGAAACTATGGAGGCGGGAAGAGGGCCTGGGAAATTGCCCGCGCTCACCGCCGCCGCAACACCCACGACGGTGGTCACCACACCCGAGGTCGAGATCTTCCGGATGGCGTTGTTGCCCGTGTCGGCGACGAAGACGTTGCCCGTCCCGTCCACCGCCACGCCTTGGGGGCCGTTGAAGAGGGCTGCGGCCCCTGTGCCGTCTGCTGACCCGGCAAGCGTGGTCACCACGCCAGCAGGCGTGATCTTCCGAATGGCGTTGTTGCCCGTGTCGGCGACGAAGACGTTGCCCGCCCCATCCACCGCTACGCCAGAAGGGGAGTAGAAGCGAGCGGCGGCCCCGGTGCCGTCCGCGCTTCCGAACAACTCAGCTGACCCAGCAAGCGTGGTGACCACGCCAGCAAGGGTGATCTTCCGGATGCTACCGTCGGCGACGAAGACGTTGCCCGTCTCGTCCGCCGCCACGCCAAAGGGCCGGTCGAAGCGAGCGGCGGCCCCAGTGCCGTCCGCGCCTACGTCTCCCGACAATGGTCCGGGCCCAGCAAGCGTGGTCACCACACCACTAGGCTCGATCTTCCGGATGGTGTTGTTGTCCGTGTCTGCGACGAAGACGTTGCCCACCCCGTCGACCGCCACGCCTTGGGGCCGCCCGAAACTAGCGGCGGCCCCGGCGCCGTCCGCGCTTCCGTACAACCTTGCCGTCCCGGCAAGTGTGGTCACCACCCCAGTAGGAGTGATTTTCCGGATGGTGTCGTTGTCCGTGTCTGCGACGAAGACGCTGCCTGCCCCGTCCACCGCCACGCCGGTGGGCCCGAAGGAGGACGACAGCCCGGGGTCCGTGTAGCTGAAGCGAGCGGCGGCCCCCGTGCCGTCAGCGCTTCCAGCCGAACGCCCCATGCCGGCAAGCGTGGTCACCACGCCAGCAGGCGTGATCTTCCGGATGGTGTTGTTGAAACGGTCGGCGACCAAGAGGTTGCCCGCCCCGTCCACGGCGATGCCGTTTCCAGACATACCCGCCGTGCCGGCAAGCGTGGTCACCACGCCAGCATACGTGATCTTCCGGATGGTGTACGTGTACGTGTTGTAGTCGCTGTCTCTGACGAAGAGGTTGCCCGCCCCGTCAACTGCCACGCCAGAGGGACCGTTGAAGCGAGCGGCGGCCCCGGTGCCGTCCGCACTTCCTTGCGAATCCGCTAACCCGGCAAGCGTGGTCACAACGCCACTAGGCGTGATCTTCCGGATGGTGTAGTTGTCTGCGACGAAGACGTTGCCTGCCCCGTCCACCGCCAGACCACAGGGGGAGTCGAAGCGAGCGGCGGCCCCGGTGCCGTCCGCGCTTCCCAAAAGGCCTGCTGACCCGGCAAGCGTGGTCACCACGCCGTTAGGCGTGATTTTCCGGATGGTGAAGTTGGCAGAGTCTGCGACGAAGAGGTTGCCCGCCCCGTCAACTGCCACGCCAGAGGGGTAGTAGAAGCGAGCGGCGGCGGCCCCTCCGTCCGCGCTTCCGGAGATATTCGCCGTCCCGGCAAGCGTGGTCACAACGCCGCTAGGCGTGATCTTCCGGATGGTGTGGTTCCAATTGTCTGCGACGAAGACATTGCCCGCCCCGTCCACCGCCACGCCTTCGGGCCTGTAGAAGCGAGCGGCGGCCCCGGTGCCGTCCGCGCTTCCGGACAACCCTGCCGTCCCGGCAAGCGTGGTCACAACGCCGCTAGGCGTGATCTTCCGGATGGTGTGGTTCCAATTGTCTGCGACGAAGACATTGCCCGCCCCGTCCACCGCCACGCCTTCGGGCCTGTAGAAGCGAGCGGCGGCCCCGGTGCCGTCCGCGCTTCCGGACAACCCTGCCGTCCCGGCAAGCGTGGTCACAACGCCGCTAGGCGTGATCTTCCGGATGGTGTGGTTCCAATTGTCTACGACGAAGATGTTGCCCGCCCCGTGCACCGCCACGCCAGCGGGTTCGTTGAAGCGGGCGGCGGCGCCCGTGCCGTCCGCGGTTCCAATGCCAGATGGAACCCCAGCAAAGACGGCTAACCCCGGAACGATCGTGCCTCCGCTACCCACGGTTCCGCCGGAATCGACGTTGCCACCGGGACCACCTGCGTTGGTCTTGAGGCCGGAGCTGCTGCACGCCTGGCCTACGAAGCTAGCCACAAGAATGGCTGCCAGTGCATTGGGTAGCTTAAGGAAGGCCTCGATACGTCGGTTGAGATCGCGTTCTTTCATGACCGAGGACGATGGTACCGCTTTTTGCGCACGGCGGATGGGAATGGCGCATACGCGCTAGCGTGGTCGATGCGAACGATGGTCTCTTCTGCGGGCGTCCTGATAGCAGCGAGTCAAATGAGTGGGAAGCCCCAAACAATAGTCTAGTGACTCTCGCGCAGGGTGCGCAGCACGGCCGCCAGCTCCTCGGGCAGCGGTGAGGCGATGTCGAGCCAGCCGCCCTCAATCGGGTGGGGCAAGCGCAAGCGTGTGGCGTGCAAGAACAGCCGGTGCAGGCCATGGCGTTCGCGAAACAAGCGATTGTGTTCGCCCTTGCCGTAGTTGACGTCTCCGATGAGCGGACACGAAATGTGTTTGAGATGCCGCCGCACCTGATGCAGACGGCCCGTCAGCGGGCGCGCCTCGACCAGGCTGTAGCGGCCGAAAACCTCGCGGCGAACGATCATCGTTTGGGCGGAAACCCGCGGGGCGTGCGAATCCTCGCCTGGCGGCAAGGGGTGATCCACCAAGATCTCCTCGGGCGGCACACCGCGCACGAGAGCCAGGTACGTCTTCTCCGTAAGTCCCGCGGCGAACGATTCGCAAACCCGCGCGGCCACATCGGCGGACAAGGCGAACAGCAATACGCCGCTTGTGGCCCGATCCAAGCGATGCACGGGAAAAACATGGGCGCCGATCTGATCGCGCAGACGAACCATAGCCACGTCGCGCTCACGTGCCCAGCCTCCGCGATGGACGACCAGCCCGGCTGGCTTGTCCACGGCAATCACGTGCGGATCGCGAAAGAGAATGGTCAGGTCGGCGGCCACGCCAGGGATAGTATCCGGCGCGGAGGCTACTTGCACTTCAAGGTGGCCAGGCCCTTGCCCGCACCGGCCACGCTCGCCAGGCCGTCCTTCACGCACTGGACCGAATCCGCTGTGTACGTGTAGCCAAGGGAAACGGGGTAGGCAGCGGTCGTGGTCCAAGCGGTTGCGTCCACGGTGGGCGTCGATGGACTGGCAACCCAGGTGATGCCGAACTTGGTGAAATCGGCGGGGGCGGTGATGTTGTTGCCGCGCAGCTCCCAGTAGCCAATGGCCGAGCTGTCGCGGGAGGTGACGGGATTCTCCACGTTCTCGAAGTCGTTGCCCTCGATCAAGGAATAGCCATTCATGCGGACATTGACGCCCGAGGTGTCGATCTTGCTGAAGTAGTTGTTCAGCAGATGGCTATAGCCGCCCCGCTGCAAGGGCGTCCTCGAGCCGACATTCTCGAAGATGTTGTGGTGGAACGTGACGTGGCGGACCGCTGTGTCGCTGTCGCTGAATCCGTTGAGACTCACCTTGTGGTGATCGTGCAGGTAGTTGTACGAAACCGTCACGTTGTCGGCGCCCTTCTTGATATCGATAAGGCCGTCGAAGGAGGAATCTCCGGCGCCAGCGCAGGTCGCCATCGAGCTGAAGAGCTCGTTGTGGTCGATCCAGATGTTGGTCGGCACGCCACCGCTCATGCCTTCCAGGCTGATCGCATCGGCGCTGCCGCCGCCGGGCAGAAGGCCAAAGGTCATGTTGCGAACGATGATGTTGCTGGACGACGATGCGATGTGGATGCCGAAATTCGCCGCGGAGCCGTCGGTGCCGAGAAGGGTGATGTCGTTCTTCTTCTTGATCTCCACAATCTGCGCAGGAAGGTTCCACTGCGTACACGGATCGGAAATCGTCGAGAAATCGAATTTCCCGGTGTAACGAATGGTCAGTCCTCCGCTGCCCGAGTAGGCATCGATAGCTGCCTGGATCTCCGCCATGGAGCTAGCGTCGACGGCCGCCACCGAACCACCGCCCGTCGTGGCCTGCCCGTAGCCAAGGGGCTTGGTCTCGGGGGCGCCGGTGCTGGCCACGCTGGTCGTCCCGCCCGTGGCCATCACGCCGCCACTTCCCGCGCCGCCAGTCTTGCTGCCGCCGCTCCCGCTGCCGCCGCCCCCACCGACTGCGCCGCCGCTCGCGACAAGGGTCTGCCCGCCGGTGGCCACGGTGCTCGTCGCGCCAGCCGCGCCGCCGGTAGCAACCATCGTTCCGCCGCTCGCCATGCCGCCGGCTCCGCCGCTGCCGATCTTGCCTCCCGTGCCAGATCCCCCAGACGCGGCGTCGACGGAAGATCCTCCCGCCCCGCCGCTAGCCAAGGCGCCTCCGGCAACAATCACCGAGCTGTCGGCCGTTGTCCCGCCGGCAAACACCGCCCCGCCCGTGCCCAACTGCCCGCCCGTGCCCGGTTGGCCGCCGGTGCCCGGTCGTCCGCCCGTGCCCGGCTGCCCGCCCGTGCTTTGCCGGCCACCGGTGATTGGCTGTCCGCCCGCACCAAGACCGGCCGCATCCTCGCGCATTGGCGCCGCGTCTAGAGATCCGGACGACTTCGAATTACCGTTGTTACTGCAGGCGGCAAGAACAAGGAGACATGCGATTCCCGAGTACTGCTTTCCCATGTTTCTTATCCGCAGTGTCTAGCTAGAGCCCAAACAGCTCAGACGGCGCTGCGAGCATCTTCCCCTCCCGCAGCCAGCGCCGCGATCGGTAGCGCGATCGGTAGATTGTCGGCTCCTCCCCACAAAACGCGAAAAACAACGCCACCCCAAAAACAGGATACTCACCGCATGTCATCGTCCTTCCATTCGATCCGGTCTCTTCCACTGTTGCTATGCTTTTCCACGGGCATCCTGGGATGCGCTTCGGCGCCAGCCACCAACGGCACCGACGCCGGCGCGGCAGCGGACACGAGCGTTCCCATCGCCGACGTAAGCGTTCCTGTTGCCGACGCGAACCTTCCCGTTTCGGGAATCGTCATGATCTCCGCTGCGACGCCAACGACGCGGCCCACGTCCGGCTTCGGCACGAGCTACTGGAGCTGGGTGCCGGCATGGGGCAATCCAGTGGCGGGAACAGAGTCCCAGGTGCTCGCGCTTGGCCCCGTGGTCATGCGCATCGGTGGCTACAACAACGACGCCAACACGCCGGCCGTGTTTGACAATACGCAAATCGATCTTGCGATTGCCTACGCCCGGGCCATTTCGGCCGAGCCCATCTTGCAAGTGCCCTTGCTCGCCGCCGATCCCACCGGCACGCCGGCAAACGCCGACACGGCAGCGGCCATAGTGACCTACGCCAACATCACCAAAGGCTACGGCATCAAGTACTTCTCTGTCGGCAACGAGCCCGACATCTACCCGGACGCGACTGGAACCACGAAAGGCATCGTGGGATACACACCCGCGGCGTTTTGCACGTCGGCCACGGCCTATGTGGCGGCTATGAAGGCGGCCGATCCGACTATCCAAATTCTTGGTCCCGAGCTTTCGTGGAAATACCAGACCGGGACGAACGACTGGCTGACCCCCATCCTGCAAACCTGCGGCGCCCTCTTCGACATCGTGACGATCCACCGCTACCCCATCGATCCAGCGCAAACGACCATCGCGAATGCCGCGGCCGATGCGGCCAAGCTGAAGGGCGTGATCGCCCATGTGCGCTCGATCATGGACCTGGCCGGCGTTGGGAACAAACCACTCGCCATCACGGAAGCCAACATCACCTGGGACGGCACCCCAGCCAAGAGCACCATGCCCGCGTCGCCAGGCACAGTCCCCGCCGGTCTGTGGGCCGCGGATACCTTCGGCGTCGAGTTGCAGAACGGCCTGTGGGCCACGATCTTCTGGAGCACGTGCGAGAGCTGGACCTTGGGGCTCTTTGCGCCGCCCCCTCCGAGTGGCCAGCCTCAACCTGCCTACTTTGCGTTCGATCTGTACGCAACGCACTTTGGCCCCACGCTGCTGACCGTGTCGTCGACCCCCGACGGGGTGCACGCCTACGCCAGTCGCAACCAGACCGCCACCGGGACGCAGCTCATGGTCGTGAACTGGAACAGTGCTACCGCCACGCTTGCCTTCAATATCGACGGACAGCTGACCCCAGCGAACTTCGTGATTCCGGCACTCTCGATGGCCGCCATCGACATCCCAGACCTCGGTACCGCTTCAGCCCTTGTCTACGGCGAGCCCCAGCACCAGGCCGGCTTGCCACCGCAACCGCTCGCGGCCCCGTAGCAAATCCCGCCTGCTGCCATTTTCGCAAGCAAATTTCCGTCGTGGCGCCGAGTGGTGTCCTTTGGGTATCATGCGTGCGATGGAAACGGGCATCTTCTCTCGTCGGCAGGAGGACATCATGCGAAGACTCTGTGCGCTTGCGGCTGGGCTGATTGCATCGGTTGTCTTTGTAACCATCGCACAGGCCAAGACCGTGGAGTATCTGTCGCAACACCCAGTGCCGCATAAGTTCGGCGGCGGCTTCTGCAACATCGATGTGCCGCACGTACACAACTACGCTCCCGAGGATCCGCGCATGTACCGCGAGTCGGGCGGCCAGTTCTACTTCATGGGCGACCCTGCCCCGTTCGACTACGATGGCCCGCGCTACTCGTACTATGGCGCCCATCCCGTGGCCGAAGCCGAAGTTCGTCTGGGACATCCCGTTTACTGCTACATCAAGGGTCCGCATTACCATTGGTACCAGCCGCCGCCGCAGGCCCAGTTCCAGCTTTCGGGCGGCGCCTATTGGTACGTGGGCAACTTTCCGCCCGCCTACTACGACGAACGGCCTCGCTACGGGGTGATCAACGATGCCTACGCGCCCATGCCCTATGCGCGCCCGATGGTCGATGTTCAAGTCGCGCCACCGATGGTGCGCGCGGAAATCTCCATCGGCGGACCGGGCTGGCGCGCGAACGCCTTGGTCGGCGGTCCGCCCGCGCCGATCTACGTGGCGCCGCCGCCACCACCGGCTGTGCAAATCGGCGTGGGCATCAACCTCGGCGGTCCGCCCGCGGTTATCGAACGTCGTGAGTACATCGAAGAGCGGCGCCATCACGACCATGGCCGACACGAAGGCTGGCGAGAGCCGCCCCGCTTTGGGGAACATGGGCGCCGAGAACCGCCGGCGCGCTATGCCCCGGTCCACGCACCCGTCAATGCGCCTATGTTCAACCGCGCGCCGCCGCAGCACGCAGTCCCTCCCATGCGCGGTCCCGCTTCTACGCCACCCGGCCACACGATGGGGCCACCCTCGCGCGGTCCCGCCCCGGTGGCTCCGGGCAGAAGCGACGATCACCATCAAGGTCGACACCGCTGAAGAAAGGCTCGGATCATGAAAAGAATCCAATCTGGGATGGCGATCCTCCTGCTTCTTGCAGCAGGTTCATCGTGCGGCAAGAACAAGGGAGCCCCCACTTCACCGGCCGAGCACGCGCAGGGCACCCCGCACACCGATGAAGTCCTGACGGCCTGGCGTAACTCTGGGCTGGCACCCGAAGGTTTCGCGCGCGTCGAGCCCGCGCCAAACAGCGCCGCGTACTGCGAGCACGGCCAGATCCGCGGCGTCGACACCTTGGTTTGCGAATACGCCAGCGAGGAGTCAATCACGAGCGGAATGCAGCAGGTGAAGGAAGGATGGGCGCGCGTGGATGCGCACACCGGCGTGGTCATGCGTGCGAAACGCACGACCATGGTCGTGGTGGATCGCGAACGGCGCGAGCCAAGCGGCAAGACCATCAGCCAGATGGCCAAGGTCTTCGGCAAATTGTAGAGCGCACGACCCACGATGGACCAATTCGTTCTCGCTCTCGCCGCGCTCCTGGCGTCGAAACAAGAAAGCGCCGCCGCCGAGCCGCGCATCGAGGTGTGGGCCGGCCACGAAGTCTCGAACGGCAAACGCAAGATTCCCCTCTACGGCGAGAAGGAAACCCACACCGAAAACTACTTCATCGCGGAGGTGCGCCGAACCGCCTCGCGCATCGAAATCCGGCAGAAGACCTGCCGCATCGATATTCGCCCCATCAAGGGCGTGACTCCGACCATGAAACCGGAAACCATCGCCCGCTTGCCCAAGGCGCACTTCGTGCTGGAAGAAAAGCCGGACGGCACGCTCGCCCCGGGCCAGTGGTCCACGGGCTGGGAGTCCGAAGACATCGACGCCGACGGATTCCCGGGCGCCACGGTCCAGATTTCCGGCACCAGTTGCTCCGGCGATGTCTATGTTTCCAGTTACACCGCGACGTCGCTTCTTTCAGGTCGCGCGACCGACGACGGTGCAACCGGGGCGATCTCGCTGCGTCTCAAACAGAAAATCCTGGGCGCCAAAGGATTCTGCCTGAAACTGATGGCCGGCGACAGCGACGAGACGCAGACCGGTACGTTCGCCTATCGTCGCGTGGACCCAGGCACCACCTGCCAGTCGCTGGCGGGCAAGCCCTGGCCAGTGAAGGCCGGGCTTTAGCGGCGCGATGGCCGCCAAAGCCAAGAGAACACAGAGGAGACAGAGGACACAGAGGTTGGGAAGAAAACTTGGGGGCTCAATCCCGCTCTCTGTGACCTCGTTCTTATCCTCCGTGGCCTCGTGCGGTTCTTACCGCCGCGCTTTGAAGGTGGCGGCGCCGGGATAGATCGCCGACGTGCCCAGCTCCTCTTCGATGCGCAGCAAGCGGTTGTACTTGCACACGCGCTCGGAGCGCGCCAGCGAGCCGGTCTTGATCTGGCCCGAGCGAGTCGCCACCGCGAGATCTGCGATGAAAGCGTCCTCGGTTTCGCCCGAGCGGTGCGAAATAATCGTCGTCCAGCCCGTGCGGTGGGACATCTCGACCGAGTCGAGGGTCTCGGTGAGCGAACCGATCTGGTTGACCTTGATGAGGACGCTGTTACTGGCGCCCTTTTCGATGCCCATCTTGATGCGCTGGACGTTGGTCACGAACAGATCGTCGCCAACGAGTTGCACCTTGCCGCCGAGCTCCTTGGTGAGGAGCGTCCAGCCGTCCCAGTCGTTCTCGGCCATGCCGTCTTCGATAGAGACAATAGGGAACTTGGTGATGAGGCCGCGGTAGAAATCGACCATACCCTTGGCGTCGAGCACCTTCTTCTCGCCTTCCATGTTGTACTTGCCGCTGTCCTTCTCGAAGAATTCGCTGGAAGCGACGTCGAGAGCCAGGGCCACGTCCTTGCCGACCTGGTAGCCGGCCTTGGTGATGGCCTCGCTGATGGTTTCAAGCGTGGCCTCGGCGCCCGGCAAATCGGGCGCAAAACCGCCCTCGTCACCCACGCCGGTGGACGCCTTCTTGTCGTGCAGAATCTTCTTCAAGGTGTGGAAGACCTCGGCGCCCGCGCGCAGGGCCTCGCGGAAAGTGGGCGCGCCCTGGGGCACGATCATGAACTCTTGAAAGTCGAGCACGTTGTCGGCGTGCGCGCCGCCGTTGACGATGTTCATCAAGGGCACGGGCAGCACGCGGGCGTTGGGGCCGCCCAGGTATTTGTAGAGGGGAACGTCCAGCTCTTGCGAGGCGGCGCGGGCGGCCGCAAGCGACACGCCCAGGATGGCGTTGGCGCCTGCCTTCGCCTTGTTGGGGGTGCCGTCGGCCGCCAGCATGGCTCCGTCGAGGCCAGCCTGGTCGAAGACGTCGCGCCCCACGACCACCGGGGCCAGGATCTTGCCTACGTTTGCGACCGCTTTGAGTACGCCCTTCTTCTGGTAGCGCTTGGCATCGCCGTCGCGCAGTTCGAGGGCTTCGTGCTCGCCGGTGGACGCGCCCGAGGGCACGGCGGCCATTCCGTACACGCCCGATTCGAGATGGACCTCGCATTCGATCGTGGGATTGCCGCGCGAGTCGAGGATCTCGCGCGCCACGAGCTTCTTGATGCAGGCTGTTTTCATCGTGGCCCAAGCCTAGCCTGGCTGCGGGGACGCGGCCAGGCACATCGCGCCCTTCCCGGCAGGGTGGGGATGGTGTAGACAGCTACCGTCTTAAAGGAGGTTCCCGAATGATCTACTCGACAGAAGTCGAACACATGACGTGCGTGGCGAAAGGGCCGAATCACGGTCCCGCGCCCATTCCGCAAGAGGGCCGCTGGGTCCAAGCCAAGGAGATCAAGGACATCTCCGGTCTCACCCATGGTGTCGGTTGGTGCGCGCCTCAGCAGGGCGCGTGCAAGCTCACGTTGAACGTGAAGGACGGCGTGATTCAGGAAGCCCTGATTGAAACCATCGGCTGCTCGGGCATGACCCACAGTGCCGCCATGGCCGCCGAGATCCTGTCGGGCAAGACCATCCTCGAAGCGCTCAACACGGATCTCGTGTGCGACGCCATCAACACGGCCATGCGCGAACTGTTCTTGCAAATCGTCTACGGCCGCACGCAGACCGCGTTCTCGGAAGACGGCCTACCCATCGGCGCTGGCCTGGAAGATCTGGGCAAGGGCCTGCGCAGCCAGGTCGGCACCATGTACGGCACCGTGGCCAAGGGCGTGCGCTACCTGGAAATGGCCGAGGGTTACGTGACCCGCCTCGGGCTCGACCAGGGCGGCGAAGTCATCGGTTACGAATTCGTCCACCTGGGCAAGATGATGGAATCCATCGGCAAGGGCGTGGAAGCTGGGGAAGCCTTGAAGAAGGCCACCTCGAAGTACGGGCGCTTCGACGAAGCGGCCAAATACATCAACCCCCGCCACCAGTAGCCAAGAAGGAGATATCAATCATGGCTCTGTTTGAATCCTACGAACGCAGAATCGGCCAAATCACCCCGGTGCTGGCCAAGTACGGCATCGCGTCCCTCGAAGATGCGAAGAAGCTCACCGATGCCAAGGGCGTCGATGTGTACAACATCGTCAAGGAGATCCAGCCCATCTGTTTCGAGAACGTGTGCTGGGCGTACATCCTCGGCGCCGCCATCGCGCTGAAGAAAGGCCAGAAGAAGGCCGTCGACATCGCCTGCTCGCTCGGCGAGGGCATGCAAGCCTTCTGCATTCCCGGCTCGGTGGCTGACGATCGCAAGGTCGGCATCGGCCACGGCAACCTGGCTTCCATGCTGCTGAAGGAAGAAACCAAGTGCTTCGCCTTCCTGGCGGGCCACGAATCCTTCGCCGCAGCAGAAGGCGCCATCGGCCTCGCCCGCAGCGCCAACAAGGCCCGCAAAGATCCCCTGCGCGTGATCCTGAACGGCCTCGGTAAAGACGCCGCCCAGATCATCAGCCGCATCAACGGCTTCACCTACGTGCAGACGAAGTTCGACTACGCCTCCAGCAAGTTGAACATCGTTCGCGAAATCGCCTATTCAAAAGGTGAGAAGGCGAAAGTCCGCTGCTACGGCGCCGACGACGTCCGCGAGGGCGTGGCCATCAACCACAGCGAGGGCGTGGACGTGTCCATCACCGGCAACTCCACCAACCCCACGCGCTTTCAGCATCCGGTGGCCGGCACCTACAAGAAGGAATGCCAGGAACAGGGCAAGAAGTACTTCTCGGTGGCCAGCGGCGGCGGCACGGGCCGCACCCTTCACCCCGACAACATGGCCGCCGGTCCCGCCAGCTACGGCATGACCGACACCATGGGAAGAATGCATAGCGATGCGCAGTTCGCAGGCAGCTCGTCGGTGCCCGCGCATGTCGAGATGATGGGCTTCCTTGGCATGGGCAACAACCCCATGGTCGGCGCCAGCGTGGCGGTCGCCGTCGCGCTGGAACAGGCGCAGGCGAAGTAGTTAGCGACGTAAGTCAGTTATCAAGGCCGGCGGTTTGCGAAAGCGGACCGCCGGTTTTGTGTCTTGGGGCCGATCTCGTCAGCGCTCTTCCCCGCCGGGTCCGGACAGCGCCTCGACGTCGAGAAGATCTTGCGGCCGGCCGCTGGCTCGCTTGATCGCGATCAGGTCGTCTTTCCCAATGACGGAAACGGAGATGCCGTCCCAGCTCGCCTGCACACGCCGAGAGAGGCATGCGGAAAAATCTCCGCCAGGAACCCCTTTGACAGTCAATCCGCACCGGAGGCACGCCCATCCAAAGGACATCCTCGTCGAGTGCTGACTCGAGCTGTTCGAGCATGGCAGCCGGCGCGCCAAACTCTTCGAGCGCTACACGGGCACGTTTCAGGTTCTCGGGCGAATGCCCGACCCACAGATCGATGTCTTTCGTGAACCGCGGCCGCGCATGGAATCCTACGGCGTAGCCACCAACGACGAGGTAATCAACGTCGTGCGCGGCGAATACCGCCAACAGATCTCTGAAGTCCGGGTGCAGGGGCATGTCCCTTGATGATCTCCGATTCGTCGGCCATGGCGCGAATGGCGACAAATTTGCTACTGGCGCTAGCCGTGCGCCAAAACGCCAGGTCATCCGCCAAGGACTCGCCCTTGGACGTCAGGCCGCAGCTCCAGTGCATGCGACGCTGCTTCGCGGCTTCATCTCAAGCGTCCATGGCTGAAGATTACCACGTCACGTTCCAAGCTGGCGGAAGACGACGTCGGGCGCGGCGTCCAACCGGACCCCGTCGCACCGCGACCTTTGGGGTATCGAGGCCGTGCGCGAATACTTGTTTTCGTGCTCATCGGAGCCCCCGCATGACGAAGCTCTTGAGGTGCGAGCCGGTCTGTCGCTTGACCGTCCATCCGATTCGCTCAAGGCACGCGAGCAGCCGTCGCGCCTTGATTGTTCCCCAACTCGTCACGCCGCCTTGAAGGAAACGTCGAGGAGCGCGGGCTCGGATTCGCCGTGTTCGATACGGTCGGCGAGAACCCTCAGGGCAAGCGCTTGAGCATGCGCGATGGCTTCTTCCCTCGAAGCCCCATACACCAAGACACCTGGGAGGTCGGGAACTTCACCGATCCACCTTCCATCATCCTCTCGCTCAAGCTCGATGACGAACTTCATGACCAGCAGTCTAGCATCCCATTCCGCAATTGACGCCGCGGTTCCCCCGCGGTCATGTCTTTGGGGCTGCTCTGCGTCGCATGCTTTCCAGCGTGCTGCACAGCTCGGCTACTCCCCCTGGCCACGACGCTGCAACGTGGCCTCCAAAACCCGTAACCGCAGCTTGTCCTTGGGATCGCTGGACGCGCGCTTGAGCGCAACGATCTTCGCGAGCGACAGAACGTGAACCGTCCGTCCGCCGATTGGCACCGGCAAGGATTCGGGCAGAAGCTGGTCGTAGTCCGCACCGCCCTCGATGGCACCCAGGGCATCGAGCGGGCCGAGGTCGGTCATGAACAAGGAATGGCCAGGCCCAAGTAGAGCGCTCCGATTGGGCGGCAGCGGCGGACCTGGACGATTTCGATTTCGGTAGCGAGCACCGATGCTCGTCAGGAACGCAAGCAAGCGAGCCACGTTCTCCTCCGTTCTCCGGTGGACCACGTCCACGTCGAACGTGGTTAGCGGCGCGCCCTGCACTACCGCCGCCAAACCACCTACCAGCACGAACTCCACGTCGGCGGCCAGCAGGCGTTCAAGCAGGGTGGTCAGATCAGCGGCCATTCTCCTCGGCCTTCTCGGCCAAGCCCTGACGAAGCAGCTCGATGGTGCGGAGCATTCGGTCGTTGTGCCGCAGCCGCTCTTCGGGACTGAGCGCCAGCATCTCGTCGATCAGGCTCGCGTCCACCGTAGATTGTGGCGTCGGCTGGTTCCCACTTTCGCTGCTGCTCGACATCGGCAAGAATTATAGCAGAAGCACCGCCGAGCCTCAGGAGGCCGCCACGCTTGCCACGACAAGGTGCTGGACAAGGCGCTGGCTGAGCCCGGCCGCTCAGCGGGCGGTGGTCGCGATGCAGGCGCACTTGCCTGCGAGGGCCTGCTGCTGCGCGGGTCAAAGCGCGTTTGGAGGGATCGCCTTTGTCCGATATCCGCGAACACGACTTCCGGGCGCTGCTGCGCGCGCTTCGCGAGCGGGTTGCCGACGCGACCGAGCTGCTGCGGCGAAGCCACCTGGCTCGGGTTCTGTAACCTATTGTGAGGGTGGGGAATCGTAGTTGAATGGCCGTACTTGCCAGGATCGCTCCACCTGTTTCGCTCTCCTTCTTGACCGTTTCGTGCCTCATGGGTGGGTGCGGTGGCGGCGCCATCGGCAATGCAGATGCCGCAACAGATTCCGCGATGACGGACTTGGTGCCCGGAACTCCGGCCGATCTTCCCACGGGCCCATCGTACGACTCTTCGTCTGCCCTGTTTCCGGCCGATCTTGGCGTGCTGGACGGCGGCTCGTCGTTCACGCCCACGTACACGCCGGCTGCCAAGGGCACCAACGTCGGCAGCCCGGTGACCGCGACGCTGGACAGTGCGGGCGGGACGGTCGTCTCGAGCGACGGCAGGCTCGAGGTGACATTCCCCGCCGGAGCGCTCACCGCCGCGACCGATTTCTCGATTCAGAGCATCACCAACACGGTGCCGAACGGGCTCGGCGGCGCGTATCGCCTCTCGCCCGAGGGCACCACGTTCTCGCAGCCGGTGACGCTCACCTTCCACCTGTCGGACATGGAGAATAGCGGCATCGACTCCACCTTCATCGCCACTCAGCACGACGACAACTTCTGGTACTCGCAGCCCCACCAGATCCGCGACGCCACGGCGATGACGGTGAGCGTGAACGCGACTCACTTCTCCGACTGGGCGCTCGTCGGGACCATCGTGCTCACGCCACTAAAGACGCGGGTGAGGACCGGCACCACCGCCTCGTTCACCGGCACTGTCGTGCTGGTGGATCCCAATGAGAACGTGCTTGCCGACCCCGAGGCCGACGAGCTCGAGATTCCCACCGGGTCCACGCTCGACAAGATGAACAGCCCGAGAACCTGGGCGGTCAACTTCATCACCGGCGGCAACACGCTGATCGGCCAGATATCCGACCCCGGCGCCTACACCGCCCCCGGCACGGTGCCGAGCCCGAGCAACGTCACCGTGATGGTCACCGCGCAGATCGACAAGTCGAAGGCCTTCGCCTCCGCCGAGGCCGACCTCTACGCCAGCGAGCTCTGGTCGGGCAGCACCGACGTCACCCAGCTCGACGGGACCAAGATTCACGCCGAGGTCACCTTCGTCCAAAAGGTGGAGTCGGGCAGCGCGACGATGCTCCACTTCACCGTGCAATCTGGCACCGTGCACCTAACTCCGCCGCCGATGAGCACCGCTGGCTGCCCGGAGACGCTCGACCCCGTGATCCACGACATCGGCCCGAACGACGGCTCGCTGAGCGTCACCTACGACCTGGCGACCGGCCCTGAAGACGCGAACGTCGTCGGCGCCGGCACTACCGCGTGGAACGGCACCTACACCGAGATGTGCCCCAACGGCACGCAGACCGTGCAGAGCACCATCGTGGCGCAGTGGTGGCCGATCAACCTCCTCAACCCGATGGGCGGATTGACCGCCCAAAACGGGGTGCTCGACGGACCGATTGGCAACCAGTCGGCGAGCGGCCTCGTTCACCTCGCTCGGCAGTGACGCCCAGATGAACCAGGGCTTCAGAGGTTCGGCACGGCATCGAGCGCGAGGGCTTTTTCGTAGGCCTGAGCCGTCGCGTCGGAGAACGGCAGCGGATGCCCGATCTGACCACCGATGCTTATCGAGTAGCCAAAGCAGCCCTTCAAGAATTCCAAGTCGAAGGATCCAAGTGACGCCACTCCGGTCGTGATGTAACAGGCGTCGTCGCCAACGCCGCTGATCGGTGTGATCGTGATGCCGATGCCGGCCGGGTTGGGGGAATGGCAGAGACCGCCGCTGCGCATCCGGTGATTCTCATCGCAACTCTCCTTGGTTCAATCTTTAGGATGATGTCTCTCGGCCAAGGTTTCCCGCGATCCTCTGACCCTGCCCTAGCTTCGTGAGTCCGAAAACTCCTGCTTGAATCGCGAAGACCAAGCTTCTACGCTCTTGTTCGTGTTGAAGAGGTACCCACGGAGCCCAGTGCAACGACGTTTCCGCAGAGGCCGCGCGCCGAAGGCCAGCGCATCCATATCCATAGTTCTGGCGCTCGTCGGCCTTTGGGCCGGCAGCGGACGCGCGGCACCGGCGGCACCGGCGGCTCAGGCGACTCCGGTGGCCCAGGCGGCTCCGGCCAGCGGCGGCCTCATGGTCATCGAGGGAGGGCGCTTCGTGGGCCAGACGACGCCCGAGAACGCGCGCCGGGACGGCCTGACCGTGGTCGATCTCTCGGACGATTGGCTGCCATACATTTTCTCGGAAGAGCCGGGAAAACCGCAGCCGTTGCGGCCCTATCTGATCGACCTGGCCAACGGGAGATTTCGCGGGGGCAGCGCCTACGCGCGCGCCCGCGAAGATCGCTACTTCGAGGCCTTCGGGGTGTTCCCGAGCTTGAATCTGCTGCGGCGCCGGCTGGCGGATGGCAAGCGCCACGCCTGCCACGAGCGGGTGAAGGACGGGGTGCTTACGGAATTGTCACCCAAGAACGTCATCCCGCCGGAAATGCCTGAGAAGGTCCCGAACCCCGACCCCGCGACGGTCGCCGAACAGCCCATGATTCTGACCGGGCGGACGATCTCGCCGCGACCCTTGACCGCGACGGAAAAGCGGGCCGTGACCGCGATGCAGGCCCACCTGCGCTGCGAAGGGTTGCTGCCCGGAGGGGCCAGAACTCCTCGGATGGATCTCCGGACGGTCGCGGGCCTGCAGACCTACCAGCGTCTGCACATGCTCGCGGACAACGGGAGCATCGATCTCGAAACCCGGACCACGCTTCTGGCCGATAGCCGCGAGCACGACTTCCGGGCGCTGCTGCGCGCGCTACGCGAGCGCGTTGTCGACGCGACCGGGCTGCTCGAAGACGGCTCGGCCTTGGGTGTTCTCGGTGAGGTGCAAGGGCGCCAGCTGGACAGCGCCGAATTCCGGCCCCTGCCCGTGGAAGCGGCGACTAAGCAACCCGAAACGCCTTCGGCGCCTGGCAAGATCACAGGCGCCCCGGATCTGATCGCCGCGGCCACCCAGGCTGCCAGCCAGGCGCTCGGTTGGACGTCACCCGAGGCCGTGCTCGCGAGCACGCTGGTGGCTCCCCCGACGCCACCGTCATCCTCGCGACGATCCGCGCGCAAGACGGCCGCGCCCAAGGCGCCTGCCCCGCTGCCCACGGCGGTCGCGATCCGCCTGCCGCCGCTGCCGCCCTACCACGGCCCCAAGATGGACCTGCGCGCTGAGATAGACCGCGGCGAGGTGGTCTTAAAGCGGCCCGCCCTCGACAAGGATGGAAAGAAGAAGTGGCATCCCCCGGTCAGCGACCGCCCGACCCTCACGCTGTACGCGCGCGTGGGTGACCGCGAGGTGGCTCTGTGCCGCTGGCCTACCACCATCGGAGGCTGGAAGACGATTCAGCAATCCGACGGCTCCATGGCACTCAAGTACAAGGCGTCCGTTACTGGCGATGCCCTCTGGCCCGAGATTCTTGCCACCCCGACCTGGCACCCGGCGCCGGGCATGCCCACGCGCAGGCTTCTCGTCAAGCGGGGCGACACTTGGGCGCCGAAGACCGAAGTCATCGGCCCCGGCTACCGCGCGGCCTACGGGCTGGTGGCGATCACGCACCTCCAGATCGAGGGGCGTGACGAGCACGGCGAGCCCCAGCTCATGGATCACCGTATTCGGACCCATGGCACAGCGGCCTACCGATCGGTCAAACGCGGCGAGAGCAGCGGCTGCCACCGGCTGCACAACCACCTGGTCCTCCGCCTGGCGGGCTTCGTGATTCGGCACCGGGCGCACGTGCGCGACGGCATCGTGCCCGAGGATTACGTGCGGCACCTCGAATACAAGGGCCAGGAAGTGGATCTCGCGGACGACAACAAGGGCTACCGGTTCCAGCTAACGCCACCCGTGCCCGTGACCATCCTCGACGGCGACGTCCGTGGCAACGCCCGGGCCGTCAGGGGCACGGTGCCGCTGACTGTGGTGCCGTAGGAACGCGATTCAATCGCATGATTCACCCCTTTGGACCACTCCTTCGAACCAGCCTTTCCTGGTCGCACTGAAACCTCTATGCTTCGGAAGTAGCCGTGGCGGCCAGTCTAGATTCAGGAAATGAAAAATGCTGCGTAGGATTCAGGCGATCAGCTGGCTTCTCTTGTTCTTCCCAGGCGCGGGAGTGCTTTGCACCGGGTGCCATTGGGGAAAGGACTGCACCACTGGCCAGGCCTACGACGGGACGTCGGTGACCGAGGGAACCTGGACCTATTCGGACCGCTTTGGAAGCCCCCCTGAAACTGTTGCTCTGCAAGGGTCAACCCCTGATATCTCTGGAACCGCTTGCATGCAGGTGCCGGCGACGTGTTCCACCCTGGGGTTCTTCGCCTATTGCGGGGCCGCGAAGATGAGCGGGAATTTGACCGTATACGTACGCATCTCGAATTTCCAGAACGCGCAGGTGCTCACCCTGCCGTCGCCAGATGTCGTTGTCGCCGGTTTGCTTGAAGGGATGTACTCCTACGATGGCGGCGTGGGGGATGAAACCTTGACACCGATATCTGGCTCGCTGACCGCCACGCTGTCGCTCAACAACCTCGAAGTCCATTTCGACATGACCCTTCGTGGGCCGGGAGGTGAAGGCGCGGTCATCCAGAACGGCCGCGCGGCGAGCCTCAATGGCCATTCGACCCCCGTCCAGAATTGCGACTAGATGAGCGCCCGCGAGATTGTCCGCTTCCTCGTGTTCTTCGTGGTAACCGCCACCTCTGTGTTTCTCTCGGCGGGAACCCTGGCCTGGCGGAGCGGGTGGATGTTCATGGCCGTGATCTCGGGCGCGGTGGCCTCGGTCACCTTCGGAATCTTCCGCGCTTCGCCCGAGCTGATGCAGGAGCGCTGGACCGCGGCCAAAATGGCCAAACCCTGGGACCGGGCACTCGCACCTGTGATGTCCGGGCTCCCCTTCGTGGCCGTGATCGTGGCCGGGCTGGGCAAGCGCCTCGGTTGGGCGTCGCCCTTCCCCGAATGGGCGGCCTGGGTCGCGTTCGGCGCCACGATCCTGGGCGCGGCCCTGACCTATTGGGGAATGAAGGCCAATCGCTTCTTTTCCAGCTACGTGCGCATCCAGGCCGATCGTGGCCACCAAGTCGTCGAGAGCGGCCCCTACGCCTACCTTCGCCATCCGGGCTACGCCGGCTCCATCCTGTTCACCCTCGGCACGCCCATCTTGCTCAATTCGATTCCCGCGTTCGCGCTTGCCGTCGTCACCACCCTCGCTACAGTGCTGCGCACCTTTCTCGAAGACCGCACCCTTCGGCAAGAATTACCAGGCTACCAACAGTACGCCGAGACCGTGCCATACCGATTGCTGCCTCTCGTTTGGTGAAAGTCCACCCGCCCTGGGGAGAAGTAGCGCTTGAAGAGCGGCGATTGCGTATCGTCCGTCCCGCCACCGAGCGCAGTCTACTCGTCGGCAGGTTTAGGCAGCGCCTTTTGATCGCGACTGACGAAGAGCTCGGCGTAGCCAAAGGTCACGCGCCCGGAAATTCTGAGCACCGCCGGTGCTTGGTCCGGCGCCCCTCGGCCTTTGAGAGAAAAGAATCCGAACAAGGCGCGTCCGCGGTTCTCGACGCGCACGCCGGCGGGGAGCCGGATCTCGACGTAGCCCATGAACGCGCGCACGTCGATCTCGGTCAAGCCTGGAGCGAAGGTCGCGTGCGTGAGATCGAGCTCGACGTAGCCCAGTCGTCCGCGCACCTCGAGGCGGCGCGGGACTTCGCCGGTGATCCGTTGCTCCTGCCCCGAGAACAGCGCCGAGATGCGCTCGGCCGGCACGTCGCGGGGCTTTAGCGCTGCCGCCGCCTCCGCCGCAGTCGCCGGCAGGTCGGCGACGACCGCGTCCAGCTCGGCCGCGGTGGTGGCCGCGTACACGCGCGCCAGCCGCGTCTCGAGCTCGTCTGTTCCGATGTGGTCCTCGGCGAAATGGTGACTGAGCGCCCGCGCGACACGTTCGCGCGCAGTGGTGTCGATAGAAATGGTCGAAAGCCGTTCGTCAGGGGCGCCCATGGGCAGGAAGGATACCAGCTCGCGTGCTCACGCGGTCGTTGCGGGCCGCGGGTGGCGCGGCTCGTAGACCCCCAGCTGCCCGCCGCCTGGCAGCGTGACCTGGGTCAGAAGTCCCCAACGCTCTTGGTGAACCTCGCTGCACGGAAGCCCATGCTGCTTCATGCTCTCGATGAAGCCATAGACATCATCGACGATGAAGTAGAGCTCGTGCTTGCCCGACGTGCTCGCGGGATGGACCGCGACCTCGGACGGCGGCAGCGCGAAGATCAACCAACCGCCGCCCACGTCCACGTTGGGCAACTCGAACACATCCCGGAGGACCTTCCGATCTGCCTCCGGGTCGGAGCTGTAAATGATGGTGTGTGCGCCGCTCAGTATCGCCATGGTGTTCAAGCCCTTTCGGGCCAATCATGGCGCGCCCGTGATTGGGGTGCCAGAGAGCTGCCGACATCACGAAGGCTCGACCGAATGGTAGCTCGCGTCCAGATTTCGGCCGGTTGAGTGGGTGATCCCGCCATCTTCTCGACGCCGCAACTACCCAGACGGTCGGGATCGGCACAGCCTTATTGCTTGGGCGCAAGCGCGGCCGCGCACCGGATCAGCATGCTTTCTCTTGACCCAATTCCGGTATCCGTCGACCCTATGACCCAATACCGCCACGGCGTCCCAGGAGGCACAGCATGTCTGCTGACTACCGGATCTCACTCTCCATCGAAGGCCTTGCCAGCGAAGAAGGCCACGTTCTCGCACCGGACTTTCTTCGGGCCGTGCAACTGCTTCTCGCCATCCTAAAGCGGATCGAGCGTCAGGTCACCCGCGGCGCGGAGAAGGACTCCATCTACTTTCGCGTGGTCGACCTCTCGCACAGCAGCCCTGCAACGGTCGTTCTCCAGGCACAGACGGTCACCCCGTCCCAGGACCAACGACATGCGCTTCTGGAACGATTCTTCTCGGTCTTGGGACGAGTGGAATCCGGTTCTCTCCAGGGGCGGTTCGACTACCCGATGTTGGCGTCCATCCGCGACATGACACGTCCGGTCGGGCGCACTCTGGCCGCCCTGAAGGTGTCGGGAATGGGCAAGGTCATCCCGTTCGACGAGCGGTTTCGCGCAAACATTGAGACTGTTCTGGCGCCAGAACAGACCTATCCCGGGACGATCCGGGGAGTCTTGGAGGCAATCAACGTTCACGACGGCGCCAACGTATTTAGGATCTTTCCGGACGTCGGGCCGTCCAAGGTCGCCTGCCATTTCCCTGCGTCACTTGAGCGGGATGCTGTTCAAGCGATTCGAAGGTTCGTGGAGGTGACCGGTATCCTGAAGTACAAGACCGCTGCGGATTATCCCCACGAGGTCGAGGTTCGGGGGCTTGAAGTGCTTCCACTTGAGGAAGACCTTCCATCTCTCTCTGATCTTCGAGGGACAGCTCCTGAGTGCACGGGGGCACTGTTGTCCGAAGAGTTCATTCGGAGCCTGCGCGATGTCGCCCAGTAAGGCCACGTCGACCATCTATTGGGATTCCTGCATTTTCATAGCGTGGATTAAGGACGAGAAACGTCCGGCTGGCGAGATGGATGGCGTGTATGAATGTGTCGATCGCGTCCAGGCAGGTACCATCCGTTTGATCACGTCCGTCTTTACACGGACCGAGGTCTTTGAGAGTGACCTGCCTGCTCACGTTCGAAGCCAATATGCGGCGCTTCTCAATCGCCGAAATGTTTGTCAGTTAGATCAAGACCTTCGAGTCGCAGAGCTAGCGCGCGAAATACGTGAGCACTACCAGGCCGAGAATGCCAAGGATAGAAAAGGAACGATCGCGACAGCCGATGCTGTGCACCTTGCGACAGCGATTCATTACAAGGCGGACGCCCTTTACACGTTTGATCAAGGAAAGCGCGGCGGTCGTGGCCTGCTTTCCCTGAATGGCGATGTTGCTGGCCATGCCATCAGGGTCTGCAAACCTGAAGTGACCCAGTTCCGCCTGCGATTCTAGCTTGCGATTCCTTGTTGGCCTCTCCCTGGAGAGATCATGGCGACCAAGCCGCTCGAAAATCGGTGCCATCGACAAAGTGGTCCGCCCCGGTGGGCGGCGCGGGGCCAGGCGGTCGCCCATCCAGGTGGACACGGCCTGGATTCTTGGCAAGAAGCTTGGCCTCTCCGGGAAAAAGAGTGCTGAATCTTGGGAACCCCAGGGCTGGCGAATCCGTCTTACCGGGGCCAAGCAGAAGCGGCCGGGAAAACAGGGCGGCTCCAGGTCTTGCCAACTAGCTCAAAAGGAGATCCATGAATTCAGCGCTAAAGAAGACTATGTTCGTTCTGTCCGCTCTGCTGCTGCTGGCGTCGCCAGCCGTCTACGCGCGAGGCAGGGGCAACCCGACGGGCGCTCCGGGCAGCCGATTCGCTACCGAGCATCCGCGTCGCAATCAAGTCAACAAGCGCGTGGACAACCAGCGCGCGCGCATCAACCAGGGCCTAAAGAACGGCGAACTCAGCAAGGGCCAGGCACGGCAATTACGCGCCAACGACCGGGCCATCAAGGCTCAGGAGCACGCCGAGGTGAAGGCCAACGGCGGCCACCTGACCAAGGCCGAGCAGCGCCAGCTCAACCAGGAAGAAAACGCCAACAGCAAGCTGATCCACGACGAGAAGCACCCGGCCGGGAAATAGCGGCGCCCCTACCCTCTATCGACGAAGGATCCCAGGCAGATCGGGCACGAGAACATCGAGAATGGCGGGTAACAGTATTTCGAGTAGCCGCATCCGCCACAAGGTGCGTAACATGACCAACCCTGGGGGCAGACCGCATCGCCGTCACAAGTGGTCAGAGGTGGCTGCGAGCATTGCCCTCCATTGCAGGTAAACCCGTCAGGTCCGCAATCAGAGTCGACCCGGCACGGAAGCTGATAGCGAACGGAACATAGGTTGACGGTCACCTGAGCCAGCGTGGGACAGAGCGGGAGGTTGTTGGGAATGTTCCCCGGCAAAGTCTCGCTGCCCGCGTCTGCGCTCGCGGAATTCGGGTCCCGGCATAGGCTGGCAATCTGGGAAACACAGGCCAGAAAGGGGTTGCCACAGTCCGAGTCGACGGAACATGGCATGCCGGGCTGAGCATTGTCGGCAGTAGCGCTTGTCTCGGAAGCGCCAGAGTCGGAAGAAGCCGGGGGCCGAGCCTTATCGGCACCGCTCGCGTCATCTGACTTCTGCGAGTTTCCACACCCGCCAGCGATGAGAACCATTTCCAAACAGCAGGTTAGGAGAGAACCAACGTCTGAACAATGTCGTCGGATCTGCATGTGAATCTCCGCTGATGAAGATCGGCTATGCCAACACAAGCAGGAGTATATACGAGACCGACCGTGCGCCGAGCACCCAGCGGTGCGGTGGGCAGCACCGGGCGCGGGGCCAGGCGTTCGCCCATCCGGGTGAAGGAGGCTTGTTCAGGGCGGCGCGTTCGAAATCGGTGCGGAACCGCCCGTCGCCGCCGTTGAAGGCGACGACGACCTGGCCGGGGCAGCTACCCTTCGACCTTGCAGTCGATCACGGTCGCGACTTCAACCTCTTCTGAGTTGGACCACGCGCCGGTCGAGAGCCAGCGAACCTTGACCCCGCCCACCTTGCCGGCGATCTTCAGATTGCACTTGGCCGTGAAGCGCTTGAGCTGGTCGCGCGGCTTGCCTTCCGGCGGCTCCGACTTGAAGCGCTCTTGCAGCGTGGGCGCAAGGAAGAGCCCAGGGATCAGATAAAGGTGACGATCCGTGGTGTAGAAGGGTTTGAGTTTGTTTTGCTCTTCGCCGTGCCAAGGCATGTTCTCGTCGGAAAATCCGCAGCGATAGGCGGCGACCCCGGCGGCGGCGGCGCAGTCGACGTCCCCGCGATCCGACGTGATCAGGGTGATGTCCGCAGCCACCGTGCCCGAGCTTGGCGCGCCGGGCGTGCGCTGCATGGCCAGGGCCGCGCCGATGATGACGACAGCGCCAACGCCGAGTCCGATGAACACTCGACGGCGAGAGGCGTTGGGCGTCGGCGCCTCGCTGGCTGCCTGTTGCTCCTCGGCGGGTACCTTGGGCGATTCGGTTTGTGGTTCTGCGCTTGCCTTCTTGTCCTGTTCGCTCTCCACGTTGACTCGTCCTTTCGTCTACTCGTCTGCGGCGGGCCGTTCGACTGACCGCCAGTCTTCGGCCCAACCCCCGCTAGGGTACTCATGGAAGGTCGTTTTGGGAATGGTATCGTGCGCTCGTATCGTACGATCGATACCCTGGTATGCACCGCTACCGCAAGGCATGATGGCCCGGCTTTGATGGACACGACGAGCCAAGACATTCCAGAACTGCCCTCCCCCGAGGCACCGCCACCAGAATCGGCCGCTCAGGAAGACCCCGTCGCCGCGCCAGCCGCCGTCACCCCTAACCCCAAGTTCGACTCGGTCCGTTTCGCCGTCACCGCCCTGTGCGTCGGCCTGCTGTGCCTGGGGGTTCTGTGGCGCTTCATCGATCTCGACTACCCGCGCACCTTCAGTTTCGACGAACACCACTTCGTGAGCAACGCGCGCAACTACATCGCGCATCAGGCCGACTGGAACGACCACCCGCCGCTCGGCAAACTGGTTCTTGTCCCGGCCATGCTGGTCTTTGGCGATCGCGGCCTCGGCTGGCGGCTGTCCTCGGCCCTGCTCGGGCTGGCCATCATCGCCTTGGCTGGCCTTTGCGCGGCCAAGATCTTCGACGACCGGCGCGCCGGTTTGATGACGGCCGCGTTTCTCGCCATCGACGGGTTCTTCATTTCCTACGCGCGAACGGCGCTCATCGACAACCCGCTCACGGCATTCATCTATGCGGCGCTGGCCTTGATGTTATGGGCGCAATCCTTGCGCTGGTTCGCGGGCGCCGCCCTCTGCGTGGGGCTGGCCGTGGCAAGCAAATGGACGGGAGTGTGCGTGCTTCTGCTCGCGCCCATCCTCCTGCGGCGCGCGGGCAAATCGGTCTGGCACGCCGCCTGGATGTTCGCCCTGGCCTCGCTGGTGTATCTAGCCATCGGTGCAGCCGCGCTTCGACTCACGCGACAGCCGATCTCGATAGCCGGCATGATGGGCACGAATTGGAGCCTCTTGCAGCACCACGCCGGATTTACCGTCTGGGACAACGCCGCCAGCTCGAAGTGGTACACCTGGCCCGCACTCATCCATCCCATCCTCATGCACCACGAGAGCGTTGGCCCTGGCATGGTTCGGGCGACGTCGACCATCGGCAATCTCCTGCTCTGGTTCGGTACCACGGCGTCGATCGCGCTTGCACTTGTGGGACTGGCGCGCGCGATTTTTCGCCGACTGCGCGGCCGGGTGGCCATCGCGGCCGAGCATCGGCGCGACGCCCTGGTGCTGGCGAGCATGACGGCGCTCATGCTGCCCTTCATCCTGACCCACAGGCAGTCTTACATTTTTCACTACCTCGGCGCCTATGGCCTTGGCCTTGGCCTTCTCGCGTCCCGCGTGGTGGCCATCGAAAAGCGCTGGTCTCTGGTTGCCCTAGGCTTTCTCGTGGCCGCGGCTGGCGTCTCGATGCTTTACCTGCCGCTGTGGACAGGGACCGTGCAGAGCACGCACGGATTCCTCCTGCGCCTCCCCTTTCCGTCTTGGCGGTAGAGGCGATTCATGAATCGCCCCACCATGAATCAATAGATCTCGACCTCGCCCAGGTGGAAGTAATTGGGCGGCGTGTTCTTCAGGCGCACGTAGCGACCCTCGGCATGAAACCCCTTGGCCGACCACTTGTCGAAGGTCTCTTTGCGCTCCACGATCTGGGTGTAGTTGATATTGTCCTTGCTGACTTCCACCTTCAACGGGACGGCCCGATCTTCGAAGCCATCGGGGCGGTTGTAGACGACGATCTTGTTGAACTTGCGCACTTTGCCCAGGTCGATCACGGCCCACTGCTGGCCGCCATCCAGGGTGTGAAATCCGAGCGTCTCTGGGTCGCCATCGACGAGCAAGGAATGGTCCACGCCCTGGCCAGGGTACTGGCTGCTCACCGTGACCGCGGCGTGGAGCGCGATATTGGGCCCGCCAAGTTTCTTGACCAACCATTTGCCGGCGAATCCACCTGCAAGGGCCAACACCAGGCCCACCACAAGCACGCGCGACCAACGCGCAAACAGCACACGCCCGAGCCGATTCGCCTCGATCTCGAGCGGCTCCGCTAGTCGCATCACGAGATCGTGTAGTCCGGTGGCGAACCCGTCGCGCTCCTCCCCGGAGATTCTGGCAATCGTCGCATCCCGCTCCGGACCGAGCAAGGCCGTCAAGGTCGCGATCTGCATTGTCGAGAGTTTGCCCCACGCGGCCTCCACCGCTGGAATCTTGCGGGCGCTGTCCCAATCGCTTTCGCCAAGAGGACCGGTGCCTGTCAAGAGTCCGGCGCGCGCGAGATGGGCGCGGACGAGCAACTCGACGGAGGACACATCGAGCAGCAACACGGCCCAGCTTCCCTTTCCGGTTTCGCCAATCTTGACGACGTCGTCGCAGATCTGCCGGGCAACGTCGTACCAGGCGAACCCCGGCTGGGATGGACCAAAGGTCTTCTCGCGCGCCTCGGCCACGCGCGGCCCCAGCCACAGCGCCCTTCCCAGCCAGCCCGACGCCGGCTTCGCCTTCGCTTCAATGGTCTGTCCGCTTCCGTTCTCGCTGTTGTCGTCGCTCATGACGCTGCCGTTTATACCCCAGACTCGGACTTCTGTGTACCAGCAGCTGTCTTTGCTCTCAGCCAAAGGTACAGGGCGTTGGTGTCCTCGCGCGAATTGGTCCGATTCTGGAAGGTGAGATACAAAGCACAGATCGGATCGTTGACAGAACCCGGCCGACAAGCCGGGCCGCTGGCAAGGAGGGCCGAGAACCGGACCGGAATGTACTGATGTACTTGAGGACCGGAAGCGCAGGCCCGACGCAGCCAGCGGTCCGGATCGTCGGCCGTACTCCACTCAAGAGCGGATGCGTACTTTGTCAGAACTTCGCGCTGACCTCGGCGTCGGCTTCGAGGACCTTGCGCAGGCGGGCCTCGCGCTCGGCGTCCACGCGCTTGGACAGCGCCGGATCCGAAATCGCCACGATCTGCGCGGCCAGCAGGCCTGCGTTCTCGGCCCCGCCGATGGCCACCGTGGCCACTGGAATTCCTGGCGGCATCATCGCAGTGGACAGAAGCGCGTCCATGCCTTGTAGGCTGCCTGCCGCGATAGGGATCCCGATCACAGGTCGCGTGGTGTGCGCGGCCACGGTTCCAGCCAAATGCGCGGCTCCGCCGGCGCCGCAGATGAAAACCTTGGTTCCGGTTCGCGCGGCTTCGCGCACGAAGGCTGCCGTTTGCTCGGGCGTCCGGTGCGCTGAAAGGACACGCACGGCCACGCGCAGGCCGAGCTCTTTGAGCACGTCAGCGGCCGGTTTCATGGTGGCGAGGTCGGATTTGGACCCCATCAAGATCGCAACGTCACAGGTGGTATCGCTCATGGTGTTCCTCGCATTCCGATATCTTTGCGAAAGTGCATGCCGGGCCAGGTGATGCGGCCAATGCCTGCGTAGGCCCGGCTGCGGGCCTCCTCTAGATTGGCCCCATTGGCGGTCACGCCGAGCACGCGTCCGCCATTCGTGACCAAGCGCCCACGGTCGCGCTTCGTCCCGGCGTGGAACACGACAGTTTCGCCGTCCCCGCCGGAAAGTTGCCCGTCGCCGCCCAGACCCGAGATGGCGTCGCCCGAGCGAACCTTTCCTGGATAGCCTTCGGCGGCCAGCACCACGCAGACGGCTAGGCCGGGAAGCCAATCAGGGGAGCGCAGGGGCAGTTGCCCGGAGGCCGCGTCGAGCAGCCAGGGCAGAAGATCCTCACCCATACGCGGGAGCACGGCCTGGGTTTCCGGATCGCCGAAGCGGCAATTCCACTCGATGACCATGGGGCCGCGATCTTTGGTCAGCATCAAGCCGCCGTAGAGCAAGCCGCGGAAGGGCCGGCCGTCGTCGGCCATGGCGGCCACCAGGGGCGCGAAGATGGTGCGCGCGATGGATTCGGCAAGCGCCTTGTCGACAAGCGGTGATGGCGAATAGGCGCCCATACCGCCCGTGTTCGGCCCGCGATCGCCGTCGAGAACCGCCTTGTGATCCTCGGCCGAATCGAGCAGCACGAAGCGCGTGCCGTCGCACAGTGCCATCATGGAAACCTCGCGGCCCACGAGGCGCTCCTCGATCACGAGGCGCGCGCCGGCATCGCCGAAGACCTTGTCGACCAGCATGGAGTGCACGGCTTGTTTGGCTTCCTCGCGCGAGGAAGCCACCACCACGCCCTTGCCCGCGCACAAGCCATCGGCCTTGACCACCACGTTGCCCGGCTGGGCATCGATGAATGCCTCGGCGATGGCGACGTCGGAAAAGGCACCGTAGGCAGCGGTGGGGATCCCGGCCTTGCGCATGAGATCCTTGGCGAACTTTTTCGACCCTTCAATCTCGGCAGCGGCGCGCGAAGGCCCGAAGAAGCGCAGGCGCGCCTCGGCGCAGGCATCGCCCAGCCCGGCCATGAGCGGCACTTCCGGACCGCACACGACCAGATCGACCTTCTCGGCTTTGCCCAAAGCCACCAGCTTGGCGGTGGCGTCGGCCCCGACCTTGGACAGCGTCACCCGTCCCTCGGCCATGCCACGTCCCAGGGCCTCGATGCCGGGATTCCCGGGCGCCGCGATCAAATGGTCGCACAGCGGGCTTTGCAGAAGTTTCCAGGCCAGTGCGTGCTCGCGCCCGCCCGAGCCGACCAGCAGAACTCGATAGCCCATGTGCTAGTGCCGAAAGTGGCGCTCGCCGGAGAACAGAAGCGCGATCTTGTGTTCGTTGGCGGCGGCGATGACCTCGTCGTCGCGCACCGAGCCGCCAGGCTCGATGACCGCGGTCACCCCAACCTTGGCCGCCTCGTCGAGACCGTCGCGGAATGGGAAAAAGGCGTCCGAGGCCAGCACCGAGCCCTTGAGTGACAGCTGCGCCTTGGACACCGCCAGCTTGACCGAATCCACGCGCGACATCTGTCCGGCGCCCACGCCCAGGGTGCGACCGCCGCCCACGAACACAATGGCGTTCGACTTCACGTGCTTCGCCACGCGCCAGGCGAAGTCCAGATCGTCGAGTTCGGCCGCGCTCGGCGCGCGCTCGGACACCACCTTGGCCGCGCTGGCGGCGCAGGTCGTGGCGTCGGTGGCTTGCACCAAGATCCCCCCTGAAACCGTGCGCATGTCGAGCTGCCCCTGGGCCGGCTGGGCCATGGTCGCGCGCAAAAGCCGCAGGTTCTTCTTGGCCGAAAAAACCTTGAGCGCCTCGGGCGAGAACTCCGGGGCCACGATGCATTCGAGGAAGACCTCGGCCATCAGCCGGGCCAGGTCTTCTTCGACCTTGCGATTGAAAGCCACGATGCCGCCGAACGCGGACGCCGGATCGGTCTCGCGCGCCAGTTTGTAGGCTTCCAATACACCGCCATTCGACACGGCAACGCCGCAGGGATTGGTGTGCTTGATGATGCACGCCGCGGGCGGCGAGAACTCCGCGCACAGCTTCATGGCCGCGTCGAGGTCGAGCAGGTTGTTGTAGGAAAGCTCCTTGCCCTGAATGACGTCTGCGCGCGCGAGCGACATGCCCGAGGGCGCGTCCCAGGCGTAGAAGGCCGCCTTCTGGTGCGGATTCTCGCCGTAGCGGAGAGTGCGGTCGAGATGCAGAGCCGGGTGCAGGGTGGCGGAAAAATCGGAGATCGCGGCTCCACTTTCGCTCAAGCGGCCGAGGTGGCTGGCGATGGCGCCGTCGTAGGCCGCGGTGTGCGCGAAGGCCTTGCGGCAAAGCTCGAAGCGCAGTTTCTGCGAAATCTCGCCACTGGCTTCGATTTCGCCGAGCACGCGGTCATAGTCCGCCGGATCCACGACCACGGCCACGCGCTCGTGGTTCTTGGCCGCCGAGCGCACCATGGCCGGGCCGCCGATGTCGATGTTCTCGATTACGTCTTCGAAGGAAGCGCCCCGCGCGACGGTCTCGCGGAACGGATAGAGGTTGACCACCACCAGGTCGATGGCGTCGATGCCATGTTCGCGCATCTGCTTGCGATGCTCGTCGGTAGCGCGGCCGAGGATGCCGCCGTGCACGCGCGGGTGCAAGGTCTTGACCCGGCCGTCGAGCATCTCGGGAAAGCCGGTGAAGTCGCTGACGTCCTTCACGGGCACCTGGGCCTCGCGCAGCGTTCGCGCGGTGCCGCCGGTGGAAAGGATCTCGACGCCGAGCTTGGCCAGGCGTTTGCCAAGATCCAGGATGCCTTTCTTGTCCGATACCGAAATCAGAGCACGTGCGACCTTTTGCATGGCGAGTTTTTACCACAGGCTGGACCCGTTTCGGCCGTCTCCGTGAATCGTCGGCGCCACGATGCGCGATCAGATGATCGACCTTGTCATCGCGAGGGTTTTGTCCCAAAGATTCATCTCATCACCATGACGGACATCAACACGGGTAAGACAGCGAAGCTGGATATCGAGGGCAAGGTTCTCGAACTGCCCATCGTCGAGGGAACCGAACAGGAGCGAGGTCTGGACATCTCCAACCTGCGCGCCGCCACGGGCCACATCACCCTGGATGACGGCTACGGCAACACCGGATCGTGCCAGAGCTCTGTCACCTTCATCGACGGCGACAAGGGCATTCTGCGCTACCGCGGAATTCCCATCGAGGAGCTGGCGGAAAAGTCGAACTTCGTCGAGACGGCCTACCTGCTCATCTATGGGCACCTGCCGACCAAGCCCGAGTTGCAGCGTTTTTCCCAGCTGCTCACCAAGAACGAGAACCTGCACGAAGACATGAAGTACCACTTCGAGGGCTTCCCCTCGACGGCGCATCCCATGGCGATTCTGTCGTCCATGATCAATGCATCGGGCTGCTTCTATCCGGGGCTTTTGCAGCGGGCGGGACGCGACGAATTCGACATCCACGCCGCGCGCCTGATTTCGCAGGTGCGCACCATCGCGGCCTTCTCGTACCGCAAGTCGCACGGCCTGCCCATCATCTATCCCAAGCCGACGTACAAATACACGGCCAACTTGCTGCACATGCTGTTCTCGGACATCTACGAGGACTACGAACTGCGCCCCGAGGTCGTGCATGCGCTGGATCTGATCTTCCTGCTTCACGCCGACCACGAGCAGAACTGCTCGACTTCGACCGTGCGCATGGTCGCCTCGGCGCAAGCCAACCTGTTCGCCAGCGCCGCCGCGGGCGTGTGCGCGCTGTGGGGACCTTTGCACGGTGGCGCCAACCAGGCCGTCATCGAGATGCTGACCGACATCCACAACTCGGGCGACAACGGTTCGCGCTTCATCGCGGCGGCCAAGGAAAAAGGCAGCGGCAAGAAGCTGATGGGCTTCGGCCACCGTGTGTACAAGAACTACGACCCGCGCGCCCGCATCATCAAGAAGGCGTGCGACAGCTTGATTGTGGCGCTCAAGATCGACGATCCGCTGCTCGACATCGCCAAGCGCATGGAAGAAGCCGCCCTGTCGGACGCCTACTTCGTCGAGCGCAAGCTGTACCCGAACGTGGACTTCTACAGCGGCATCATCATGCGCGCTCTCAACATCCCCACCGAGATGTTCACGGTCGTCTTCGCCATTGGCCGCATGCCGGGCTGGATCGCGCACTTCAAGGAGATCCAGGACGACCCCAAGTCGCGCATCTATCGCCCGCGCCAGATCTACGTGGGCAGGCCGCTCAATCACTACGTGCCCATCGACGAGCGCCGGGTGGGATAAGCCACGCCCTGGCCAGCCCGACAGATTGATCTGACGCGGGAACCCTGGGAGGGTTCCCACGCCCTCCCACGATGGTCCGCCGCCGGCAAAGCCGGCGGGCTCCCCACGCGATCTGGCCTACGCGAGTATGGCGAGGTTCTGCGTCTGCAGCAGGATCTCGTGGCCGAGCGCCAGGCCGGAACGATTCCCGATACGCTCATCCTGGTCGAGCACCCCGACACCATCACGCTGGGGCGCTCGGCCCGCAAGGACAACATCGTCGACGCTGGCGATGTCCCGGTGTTCGCCATCGAACGCGGCGGCGACGTCACCTACCATGGCCCGGGCCAGCTCGTGGCGTACCCGATCTTTCACCTGCGCGAAGGAGAACGCGATCTGCACCGCTACTTGCGCGGACTAGAGGAAGTAACCATCCGCACCCTGGTTGATTTCGGCGTCGTGGGAACGCGGCGGCCCGGCCTGACTGGGGTGTGGACTTCTGAAGAAACCGCGCCACGCAAGCTGGCCTCCATCGGGGTCGCGGTCCGCAAGTGGGTCACCCTGCACGGACTCGCGCTCAACGTGAACACCGATCTCGCCCGCTTTGCCGCCATCCATCCCTGCGGCTTCGACGCCGGCGTGATGACGTCGATGGCGCGCGAACTTGGGCAGCCGACGGACTTCGCCGCCGTGAAGAGCGCCCTGACCAAACACCTAGCGGCTGTATTCGATCGCGAGTGGGTCTAGTACCGAACTTCCGGCGGCGGTCGACTCTCCGTGACGAATAGGGCAGTATCCTAATCCGTGGACATCGCGGGCAGCCGACCATTGCGTTTTCAGTTTTCGCTCGTGGCGCTGGTCTCGGCGATCTTGGCTCTTCTTTGCCCTCGGCCGCTGCGCGCCCAACCGATCATCGACCTGCCCGATGCGAGCCCTTCCTCCGACGCTACGCCGGCATTCATTGCGACCGCCGCGCCCTCCCCCACGCCAACCCCGACGGCATCCGCGACCGGTGATTCCATCACCGCCCAGGTTGGCACGCGCGCCGCCCTGCGCGCGCAGAATCCCAACTCGCGCGACAAGATCAACGACCTCGGTCTGGAAGGCGAAGCCGATGTTGTGTTTTGGGGACAAGTCCATCCGTTCCTAAAGTGGCAAGCCGGCTTCATCGGCGCCTTCGGTCCCCAAACCACGGCGACCAGTGCGGAGTTGCTCGATCTGGTCGCCAAGCTGGAATTCGCCGAGTCCTTCAGACTGTGGCTCGGCCGCATGCCCATCCCTTCCGATCGCGCCAGCCTCAGCACGGTGTGGGCCATCGCGCCCTGGACCCTGCCGGGCACCTACAGCGTCTTGGCCCCCTTCGCGACCGGAACGACACGACGACCGGCACCCGGACCACGACGGGGCGCGGACGGCCGCGGCGACGGCGCCACACTGTGGGGGCAAATAGCCGGTGGCACATTCAAATACTACCTGGGCGTCTTTGGCCTCGACCAACCAACCACGAGCCCGCTCTATTCCGCACGGCTGGCCGTGAGTCTGCTTGGCACCGAGCCTGGCTTCCGTACGAGCAGCACCTATTTCGGCAGCAGGGACGTCCTGACGCTTGGGGTGGGCCTCCAGCACCGCGCCGGCGACTCGCTGCCACCGTCGGGTGACACAACAAGACCAGCAAGCGATTTCGATGAACTCAATGCCGACCTCCTTTTCGAAAAGGGCAGCAGCACGGCGGGCGTCCTGGATCTGGAATGCTCATTCGCCAAGCTGTGGGGCGACAATGAACTCGCGAACTACCAGTTCTTCGCCCTGGTCAGCTACCTGATGCCCATCGAGATCGGCATTGGAAAATTGCAGCCCCTCGTGCGCGTCCAACACGCAGGCAAGGGCAATGCGTCTGACGCCGGAGACTTCACCAGCGTAGACGCCCAGCTCGGCTACATCATCGACGGCTTTCGCGCCCGCCTGCTCGGCGTGTACCAGTACGCCAAGGTGCAAGGCCGGGCCGAAAACGCTATCCTGCTCGGCGTGCAGCTCATGTCGCACGCGAAGTAGGAAAGGCGTCAAGCCCCGCTTGGACTTTCCTCGCGCCTTGACGGCCATTGTGTATATACTAGTATCTACATTGGAGGTGAAGCCGTGGCCCTCACCAAGAAATCTGTCGAGTATCCCGTGAAATTGTTCCGGCATGGCGGAAGCCAGGCCGCTCGCCTGCCGAAAGAACTGCGAATCCACGCCGAGGAAGCCATCGGTTGCAAGGAAGGAGATATCGTGTGGCTCCGCCCCGCACCGGTGAGGACCTGGCCCAAGGGGTACTGGCAAAGCTTCGGTCCCGTGGGTGACGACTTCTCCGCTCCCAAGGCGCTTCCGCCGACCCCACGCCGGGATTCGGTGCTTGGCTCGCTGTGAAGTTCCTTCTGGATACGGACACCTGCATCTATGCGCTCCGGCACGAGCCCGGCGTCCGGTCGCACTTGATGGCCATCTCGCCCGAGGACGCAGCTGTCAGCGCCATGAACGAGGCCGAGCTTTGGTATGGCGCCCTCAACAGCGAACACGCGGAAAGACACTCTCGGGAAGTGGAGGCGTTTCTTGGTCCCATCGCCGTCCTGGCCTTCGACGCCGAAGCCGCGAAAGAGCACGCGCGGCTGCGCATGGCCCTACGCAACAAACCCATCGGCGAACGCGATCTGGTCATCGCGAGCGTGGCCCTCGTGGATCGGCTGACCATCGTCACCCACAATCTGCGGGAATTCAGCCGGGTACCTGGACTGAAGTCTGTTGATTGGGTCGCCGAGCCCGCGCGGTTCGCAGCGAAGGCAAGACGGAAGCCGTAATCCATGGTTGTGTAGTGCTACCCAGCGCGGAATTGGAAGTCGCGCTGGCGAACGACTTTCTCCTCTTCCAGGTCGACGAGAAATGCAGTGCCCTCGCCCACCATGCCGTTGAATGACCGGAGGTACCAGACGTCCACGCCCCAACGGCCGTGACCGCTTTCGCTCGGCGGACACCACTCGGCCGCCTCCAGATCGCCTAGCCCCGGAGGCCGGGCGCGCGTTTCGCCGGCCACCTCTTTGAAATGGTGGGAAGCGCGAGCGATTTGTTCGGCCTTGCGCGCGGCCTTGGCGTCGATCTCGCGCCGCCACTCACTGACCAGGCGAAACGGCTTGAGCTCGCCACCGACCGGACCCTCCGCCTCGTAAACCTCGTCGGCCGCCAGTCCCGCGAAGTCCGACACGTCGAATTCCGGGAAGAGATCTTCCCTCTCGATTTGCGCGGTTCGATCCGCGAACGAGAGTTCGCCAATGGCCTTTCCATGCGACGAATAGAAGGCATAAAGGCGCAAGACATAGTCGCGCGAAGGAATGCGGTGATCCCAATCGATCACCCACATCGCGGCCTTGTAGGCTCTGCCCTTGAACGGAAGAAACACGGGAAGCACCGCCGCGATCTTCTCGATGGCGGCGAGATCCGTGAATAGATCCTGCGTTGCGACGCGCGGGTGGAACTTGACCCCGCGTTTCAGCTCTTCCCGAAGGTCCAACTCGGCCATGACAGCCGCCTAGGTTAGCCGGGAATGCCCATTCGCGCACAATTCTTCATTACGAAAGAACCCTGGGAGGGTTCTTTCTATCTCCCGCGATGAGTTCCGTCGGGCAAAGCCCGACTTCACTCATGCGATCACGGCGGCGTTCATAGTTCGCCCTTGACGCGGCGGATGTCGGCGCCGAGGCCGCGCAGCTTGCGCTCCAGGTGATCGTAGCCGCGGTCGAGATGATAGACGCGCAAAACCTCCGTGGTTCCCTCGGCAACCAGTCCCGCCAACACCAGACACGCCGAGGCGCGCAAGTCGGTGGCCATGACCTTGGCGCCCTTGAGCTTGACCGGACCCCGCACCACGGCGAGGTGCCCGTCGATCACGATGTCCGCGCCCATGCGCATCAGCTCGGGCACGTGCATGAAGCGATTCTCGAAGATGTTTTCCGAGAGCACCGACTGCCCCTTGGCCCGCGACATCAGCACCATGAACTGCGCCTGCATATCGGTGGGAAACCCAGGATGCGGTCGCGTGGCGATGTCGGTGGGTTTGAAATCGCCGCGCCCGACCACACGCACGCCGCCTTCTTCGATGCTGACCTCGACGCCGGCCGCGCGCAGCTTGGCGATGACCGCGTCCAGGTGCTCGGGCATGCAGTCGCGAATCAGCACGTTTCCGCGCGTGATAGCGGCCGCCACCATCAAGGTGCCAGCCTCGATACGATCGGGGATGATGGCGTGGTCGATGGGGTGCAGTTCGTCCACGCCCTCGACGGTAATCAGCGACGTGCCGGCGCCGCGGATGTGCGCGCCCATCTTGTTGAGCACGCGCGCCAGCTCTTCCACCTCGGGTTCGCAAGCCGCGTTTTCGAGAGTGGTGCTGCCCTTGGCCAGCGCGGCGGCCATCATGAGATTTTCGGTGCCGGTCACCGTCACCACGTCGAACACGATGGTGGCGCCGCGCAAGCGACGGGCCCGGGCCGTCACAAGGCCGTGTTCCAGCTCGATGCGCGCGCCCATGGCGGCCAGTCCCTTGAGGTGCTGGTCGATGGGGCGTGCGCCAATGGCGCATCCACCGGGCAACGACACGCACGCGCGGCCATAGCGGCCGACCAACGGCCCGAGCACGAGCGCTGAAGCGCGCATGGTCTTGACCAGTTCGTAGGGCGCCTCGAAGTGGTTGACGTGCGTGCTGTCGACGACGGTGGTGCCGTCGCCTTTGACCTTGGCGCCAAGCTGACCGAGCAGCTTGCGCATGGTCACGACGTCACCGAGACCGGGAACGTTGCGATAGGTCGACTGCCCGCTGGCCAGCAGCGACGAGGCGAGAATAGGCAGTGCGGCGTTCTTCGCGCCCGAGACACACACATCACCGTGCAGTCGTTTGCCACCCTTGATGACGATTTTGTACATAGGCTGCTGAGAACACAGAGGCAGGAGATGAGAACGCAGAGACGGGAACGGACAGGGGGCGGATCCTAAATCCGCCCTCCGCGCTCCGTGCTCTCTCCGTTTCTAGGCTGCGGGAGCGGCGCCTTCGGTGGCGCCCTTCTTGTGCTCGGCGCACACCCCACCAGCGACGACGGGCTTGCGGCAGCCTTCCTTGCTGCAGGTGTTGTAGCGATGCTTCTTGCCAATCTTGCCGCGCCGCCAATTCATGTAGTGCTTGCGGCAGTAGCCTTTGGCCCGCACGGGCTGCTTGCACTTCTCAACGCAGCACTTTTCGCCGGCCTCGGCGGCGGGCTTGGTCTTGGCGGTCACTTTTTCATCGGCCATAGGTTCAGAATCCTTTCGATTTCGGGTCACCGGCTCGGGCACCCGAGAATGGATAGCTCGGACGCCAGAGTCAAGATGAACGTCGCGACGGGAGCCCAGGAAGGGTTCAAAGGCTAATGCGCAGCGCTCAGCTCAAGAATGCGGCATACTATTCTGTCCGGCGAAGTTCGATGAATGGCTTCTGACGAGGAGGCGCGAAATGAGGCTAGGTGGCTTTGCTCCCATCGGTACGAGCGCGATCATTTGTGCCGGCTTGTTGCTGGCCGCGTGCAACACCATCTCATCGGGCGGGCTCTCGTCGCATCAGGATGGCGGCCGTGCAGACAGCGCGGGTGGAAGCTCTGCCTCTACCGGCAGCGGCGGTTCCAAAGGCAGCGGCGGTTTCCTCGGGAATGGTGGTGCAAGCGGCAGCGGCGGCGGGATAGCAAGCGGTGGAATCACGGCCAGCGGTGGTGTGACTGGGAAAGGTGGCTTGGCGAGCAACGGCGGCGTGCTCGCCAGCGGCGGAAACACGGCCAGCGGCGGTAGAATTGGCAGCGGCGGCGTGCCGAGCAGCGGCGGAAACACGGCCAGCGGCGGCGCGCTCGTTGGCGGTGGAAACTCGGGCAGCGGCGGCAGGATCGGCAGCGGCGGCGCTCCTGGCAGCGGCGGCGCGCTCGTTGGCGGTGGAAACTCGGGCAGCGGCGGTAGAATTGGCAGCGGCGGCGCCTCAGGCAGCGGTGGCATCCAGGGGACCGGCGGCACGACAACGCGCGATGCCGCCCAGGACGGCAATCTTGAGTGCGGTACCAGAACCTGCGGTGCCGGCGAATACTGTTGCAGCGCATCCTGCGGCCTATGCGTGCCGATGGGAGCGATGTGCATCGCCATCGCCTGCCTCCCCGACGGTGGATTTGGTATCGACGCCAGCGCCTGCAGAGCCGTACCAACCGCCGATACCCTCTCCTGCGGAGGAACTTTCCCGCCGCACGCTTATCTCTGCGTTCTCGACACCCTGCCCGCGCCTTGTGTCTTGCGCAACGTGGGCAACGTCACCGACACCTACTGCTGCCCGTAGCCGGGCACGCTCCGGCGTATGGGGGGCAGAATACGCTCGGCAATCGATCGCGCCTCGGGATCGTAGGGATCGATTGCGAGCGCCCGTCGCAGCCATTCCCCCGCTCTGTCTGGCTGGCCACCGGCGGACGCGATCTGGGCGAGCAGGGCCAGGCTGCGCACGTCGCGCGGATCTTGCAAAAGCAGGATGCGAGCCAGCGCCTCTGCGACCCGAAGCTTCCCAGCGACAAAGTGTGCGCGCGCGCGAAGCTGCGCGGCCGACCGAGAATCCAGACTGGCCAGCACGTACTCGGCCTGGCGGGACTGCCCGAGCACGACGAGCAGGCGCGCCAGGTGAAGACGCGCGGCCTCGTGAAGCTCCCTGTGGCCGCCGAAGCGCGCGGCAAGTTCATCCAGAATGCCGTCGACCGTTGCGCGCTCGCCGAGCGCCAGGCCGGATCCTTCGCGCAGAAAAAGCACCTCATAGCCATCGGTGTAGGCCAGTCGCCAAGCTGTGGAACTGGCGAGATGCCAGATGAGACCAAGATAGCGATCGGGGTAGGCCGTGGTCAGCACGACGGCGCCAAAGTTCTCCTGGGCATCGAGGGCGTCGAAGCGCGCGGGATCGTCGAAGAGCGCGAGGTAGTCGGAATACTCCTCCGCGGTGTGGAGCACGAGGCGCGTGTCGAGGTAGGGCCGCAGGGACGGAACTGCGAAGCTGAGGTACCCACCATGTTGATCGGCGGCAAATACCGGACCCGACGCGCGCATGCCGGCCAGCCGACGGGCCGACTCGACGGGAAAATGGAACGGGGTCGGACTGCCCGGGGCAGGCTCGCGCAATTGCACGAGGCCGGCTAGCGCCAGTTCGCCAACTAGAAACGCCGCCAGCACCGCGGTCCCGCCGTACCGACGGAGCCGGGCCGCGATCCGTCTGGCCTGCAGCTGCAGGCCAGGCGCGAGGGCAATCGCGGCAAGAGGCGCAGCCACCCAGTAGAAGAGAGGCAGATTCCGGTTGGCCATCAGGGCCAGCCCGAGAAAGGCGGCAAGCGCGAGCAGGTGCGCCAGGTGGAAGCGCGGACGGACAAGAGCGATGGCGGCGGCAAGGAGCGCAAGGATCCATTTGAAATGCCAGACCAGTTCGGGCGCCGTTCTCTCCAGGACGAAAGGAGGAATGTTCTCCGCCACCTCGCTGCTGAAGATGTTGCCGCGGACCTGCGTGATGCGCCCGAGCAAACGCAAAGGAAGCACCACCGCATCCAGGCCGTAGGGGGTGACGAGCGAGGCCAGCAGGCACAGACCAAGCACGATCGCGAGGGGACGGACCGAGGACGTCTTCTCGCTGGCGAATGGCCAGTGGCGAATCGGGTGCGCCCCGAGCCAGGCCCCGGCGAGGTACATGGCCACCAGCAGGGGACCGAGCGGGGCTAGTCCCTGGCAGTTGCACCAGACCACCTGCGCAAGCGGCAAAACAACCCACGTCCATCGAGCACGCTCCGCTTGCGTGCGTAGCCGTTCCAAGGCCAAGAGAAAAACCGCAAGAAGAACCAACGTGACGATGATCGGACGCAGCGGCACGAGATGGCGATCGAGGATGAGTCCGCCCAAGACCGCGACCGAGGACACGTTGCGGGCAAGGGCGCCTTCGGAACGCTCCGCCACGTGGACGAGGAGGGTCGCGCCGCCAGCAACGAGCGCCGCCTTGGCGATGGCCAGCCCAGTGAAGCCTGAGAGCGTGTAGAGGGCGTAGACGCCAAGCTGGAACAGCCAGTGCACGTCTACCCAAGGCCGGCCCGCCGCGCTCAGCGTGAAGGGATCGAAGCGCAGCAGTGCGCGCTGATGTACGATCTCGCGCCCGGCCGCCACGTGCCAGTAGATATCTCCGTCGGAGATCGGGCCCAGCGAAACCACGAAGGCCCCTACGGCCACCGCCAAGAACAGCAACAGCCTTGCCGCGAGCTGCCGGCCAGCCGTCGCCGACTGGCTGGAATTGGCGGCGGCCGGACTGGCGGACATTCAATAGACCTGCGGGCAATAGACCTGCGGGCAATAGACCTGCGCGAGCGAACCCGAGACTACTTCCAGGGGAACCAGTTGTTAGACTGCATCAGCGAGATCACCCGCCCTGCCCAGTCTTGGTGGCCCTGCAGATCGAAGTGGTGGTTGTCTTGCATTTCGATGCCGTCAGTAGGAACCAGCACCAGATTCGAAATCAAGCCCGGAAGCTGCTTGATGAGCGGCACCATGACGGTACCATATGCGCCAGTAATGGCGTACTGGCCCGTCGCGTTCTGCTCGTAGTTGCAGAAGAGAACCGGGAGATTGGGCTCACCAAGGTCGGAACGAATGTCGGAAACCAGCTGCGTTACGCGGGACGGGAAGCCGGGGACCAAATTGGACGCCAGGTGTTCGCCGTCGGTGACCCCCAGCATGATGACGATTGCCCCAAAGGTGACGTTGCCCTTGAGCTGGCCCGCCCAGCCCATGAAGATGGGATAGTAGATCCCGGACTTCTGATAGTCGATGGTGGTCGCCGAGCCCTGGCCATAGCCGACCGAGATGAACTGGACATCGCTGGTGGTTGCGACCGCGCCCCGGGCCGAATGCAGTATTGCCATGCCCGGCCCGGCAGAGGTGTATCCGGCCTGAGGCGCCGTCGGCTCTTTGGCGAGCGTGAAACTGCCCTTGTAGCTCCAGAGTCCGTCCTCGGTGTTGAAGAAATAGGAAGTCAGGCTGGTCGGCGTGGTGGCTGCCCCGCGCATGTTCGAATGACCGAAGTGGATGAAAACGACGGCCTTCTCCTTGGGCACGAACTTGCCGTTGATGGTCACGCCCGCGCCGCTCGCGCCTCCGCTGCCACTGCTTCCACCCGCGCTGGCCCCACCCGTTGCCGTGGATTTGCCGCCGGTGCCGCTCGCGCCGCCCGCAGAGGTTTGTCCGCCGCTGCCTGCCGTTCGACCACCACTTCCCGTGGTCTGCCCGCCGCTGCCTACCGTCTGCCCACCGCTGCCTACCGTCTGCCCGCCGCTGCCTGTCGTCTGCCCGCCGTTGCCTGTCGTCTGCCCGCCGCTGCCTGTCGTTCGACCACCACTTCCCGTTATCTGTCCGCCGCTGGCTGCCATCTGCCCGCCGCTGCCTGCCGTCTGCCCGCCGCTGCTTGCCGTCTGCCCGCCGCTGCCTGCCGTCTGCCCGCCGCTGCCTGCCGTCTGCCCGCCAGTTGCTTGGCCACTTGACCCGGCCCGGCCGCCCAATCCGCCAGACTGGACGCCGCCTGTGGGGTGCGCCTGCAGCCCGCAAGCAGCAAGCACCAGGATTGTGGCCAGCCCAAGGCGGATAGCGCCAACATGCGCGAACCGCCAATTGAAGCCTTGCTGGGGAGCAACGGGATCAGTCATTTCTTCCTTTCTAAGTGTGCATTCGGCTACCGGGAAGAACATCCTCGAAAGTTGTGTGGCTCCCTCAGCCACGAATTGTTCAAAAAAAACACCGGGCTGATCAAAACGGCGACGCCGCAACTCCCAACGAAACCGTCCAGGGCAGAAGCCGCCAGGGGGATCGAGGCTGTCCATTCTCGTCTTGCTTGATGCCGTCGTACCCATACGGAACAGACGCAGCCACGAGCAAGGCGATCCAGTCCGTGGACCACTCGATTGAAAGATTCGCGGCCATGCTGAAAAGTGGCGTCGTTTGGATCGCGTCCTGATCCCTGTCGTGACCCGTAAGTCCGGTCACGGAAAGTCCCAAAGCTGGCACGAGTGGTCCTAGAAAATAGCCCACGTATCCATAAGCGGTGCCACTTGGCGCGCGATAGTTGTGGATTTTGTTTGTTCCGCCACGCCACGCCCCAGCGCCCCCGAGAACGACTAACCCCCACACCTGGTCCAGGGTTTGATCCAGGATGAGCGAAGCCGTCGGCTCCCCGAATCCGATCTGCTGGCTCTGATTGATGGGCGTTCCGGCAGCGGTGAAGCGCGCGTCGTAGACCCCGGTGGGAATTCCGACAATGCCTGTCAGCAACAAAGAGTTGATTCGCCCCAGCTTGCGCGTGGCGAGGAGATTGATATCGCCAAGGCCACTGTTGCTGTAGTCGACGGCGGGAACGCCCGATCCTCCTACGTGGGTCGGATCGACAAGGTACTTGTACACGAAGGGAAGGTTGACCCCAACATTCCACTTCTCGCCGATGTCGGCCGAGATCAGCGTGTTGAAGAAGAAATTGTATTCAGGATAACCAGGGGCGCCGAGCTTCGTGTAGGTGACCTGTTCTTGCACATTGAACAAACCCCCGGTCACATTGCGGCCGATCCATTTGAGCCCCACGCTGGAACCGCCGCCCGAACCTGCGCCACAGCCGCCCACATTCTGCCAGCTCGCCACGAGACCGGTCGGCTCATCGACACGCACCACGAGGGCAGGATCCGGCACCTCCGGGAAGCCGGACTCGCGCGAAGCGGCCAACTGCGCGCTCGAATTCCCCGCGGCGCCAAGCCCTTCAAGCCACTGCGAAACCCGCGAGGCTTCCCACCACCGCAAGACGGCTGGGCAGAACGCGACCAAGAAGAAGGCAAGGGCAACGAAGGTGGAGAGCCGTGAGTGCTTCATTCGAGGCCGCTGAGCAAGTGCGTTTGACTCTTGCCGAATGCGACACTAGCACGAAGATTGCCGGGCTCGGTAACGGAATTGCCCGATGGCGACCCATTACGCGATTCTGAATAGCGCATGAAGTCTTGGCGAACCGCAGGGCTGCGAAATGGGTGAGATTCAAGCCTCTTGCCAAGCGACCCGATGACTATGGTACGGGCTAGGGAGGCCCAAGTGATGGCCGACGTTGAAAAGCGACGCGAGAACCCACCCAAACCAGCCAAGATCGACCGGGGCGACTACGAGAACACCAAAGCGCAGTTGCAGATTGAACTCCTCAAAATGCAGAACTGGGTCCGGGCCACGGGCGAGCGCATTGTCATTCTTTTCGAAGGACGCGATGCCGCCGGAAAGGGCGGCACCATCAAGCGCTTCATGGAACACCTGAACCCGCGTGGTGCCACGGTGGTGGCGCTGGAGAAGCCGTCTGAGCAAGAGCGCGGCCAGTGGTATTTCCAGCGCTATGTCAGCTGGCTGCCCACGGCCGGCCAGATCGTGCTCTTCGATCGATCCTGGTACAACCGCGCAGGCGTGGAGCGGGTGATGGGTTTCTGCACCCCCAAGGAGCACCTCGAGTTTCTGCGCCAAACTCCGGTGCTCGAGCGGATGCTCGTGAACAGCGGCCTGCGCCTGTTCAAGTTTTGGTTTTCCGTGTCGCGCGAAGAGCAAGCGCGTCGGTTCAAGGAGCGGCAGACCGATCCGCTCAAACAATGGAAGCTGAGCCCCATCGACCTCGCCTCTTTCGGCAAGTGGGAGGAATACACGCGCGCCAAGGAAGAGATGTTCTTCCACACGGACACGGCCGACGCGCCGTGGACGGTCATCAAGTCGGACAACAAGAGAGTTGCGCGCCTCAATTGCATGCGTTTCGTGCTCGATCAGATGCCCTACGAAGGCAAGGACAATCGGGTGGTGGGCAGGCCGGATCCCGCGATCGTGGGCAGCGCGCGCGTCGTGTTCGAGCGCGGCGAACGCAGTCTCGAAAAGACCGAGCTCGAAAAAAGCGAGATCGACGAGAAAGCGGCCTGACCTAGTGCCGTCCGCCAGAATTTCAACCAGCATTTGGCAGACGATCCATCCCGTCCGGCTGCGTTGCTCCTCGGTTACATACGTCAAGTATGCGCCCTCGTCGCGCCTTGCCGGACGGGCGCCTCATCCGCCAACTGATGGCCGATCTTCTGGCGGACGGCACTAGCCGCGCTTTTCGAAGGTTGGTTCCAGCTTGATCGCATGCGCACCTTCGTGTGGTAAGCCAAGCGCACGAACAACGAGCGTCGCGCCCAGCATGTCCAACACTTTCCGCTGTGACCAGTGTGGCGTGAATGATGAGAAACCGACCATCATTCGCTTTTCGTACCAGCTCGTCGATGGAACGCCGGGCGTCGAGCTTTTGTATCTCTGCTCGGACTGCAACTGCATGCTGCCCCGAACAAACCCCGTCCGGCGAAGCAAGCTGGTCCAGCTTTTCATGAGCCTCTACCCGAACAAACAGCTGATGCCCGAGAAGCCCCTGCCGGACTAGCGAAGGCCGTTCACGACGTTGACCGCCTTGGACGTCACTGTGGCCGTGGCTGAGGTCAAACCGGGGCTGGAGGCAGTCAGCGTGATATCTCCGGCGGTTTGTTGTGAACGAATGAAGACGCGATTGATTCCGCCCTCGGTGTACAGATAGAGGTTGTTGGTCGAATTGAGCATGGCTACGTTGACCCCTCCACGCCAGGTTCCTGGCCCGGTCACAGTGAACGTGATCTTAGGCTCGTTGATTGGTTGGTTGTCCGCTGGTTTCGTGGTGGGGCCGTAGGTGGGAACCCGCAATCCCTTCGCGTCCACGACCTCAACGTCGAACATCGCAAAGTCCGCGCCATCGGCCTGCAGGCCGTTGGGGCCAACTGTCGGGGTCAGCTTGACGGCGGTCGCCGCCCCGGCTGTCGTCAGCGTATGCTCGCAAACTTGCGTGCCGCTCGCGTCGTACCCCACGGCCTGGATGGTGCCGGAGGCGAAGGCGACGTTCGCCCAACTGTACTGATAGCCGCTCGTCGCTTTGGTCACCTTTCCTTGTGACTTGCCGTTGACCAGCAGGTCCACCGACGAGACGTTGTTGGCCGCCACGTACATGGTCTTCGACGTTCCCGCCGGATAGGTCCAGTGCCCGATGATGTGAATGTCCGGTTTGGTGTTCCCGGCCACGCGGAAGGTATAGTAGGCCTCCTTGGGGATACGGTTGACATCGACCTTCCCGCTCACCCGAGCGACGCAGCTGCTTTGCTCGCGTCCGTCCGCATCGGCGTCCGAGAAGTAGATCGAGCCGTAGCCCGAGTACTTGGAACTCCCCGCAGAGGTGTTTCGGATGGTATCGGTTATCAACCAGGTATTGAGCCGGGAGATCTGCCCTGTAGCGAAGCTTTCCGCTGTCTCATTATAGGTGTCGGTGGCCCCTGGAATGAAGCCGCCCACGTGCGGGGGCGAGTAGGCGTCCCAGATCCCTCGCATCGCTTCGTCGCGGTAATCTTCTTCTTCAAGCATGGGCCCCTTGTCCCGGTAGGTGTCTTGGTACCCGGAGCTGCCAAGCATCGTGCCGAACCAATCGGAATAGGGTATTCCGCCGGCATCGGCCAGGCTGCGGTCACCCACGCCGCGTCCGCCGTTCGGATCCCAAGTGTTTCTAAGAGTCTGCAAGGACTGCATCTGGGCGGCGGAAACAGGACTGTTGCCCGCCTCATAGAAGAAAGCGCTCGGATTGTTCCGCACGTAGATCATGGCGGATTGCATGACGCCCATCCTCGCCGTCCACTGGGCATCCGTCGGATTGGACACCTCCTTGTCGCCGGCCGGCACAATGCTGATCACGCCGTATCGGTCAAAGGACTGAAGGTCGACCTTCTGCGGGGTCACGTGCATCCAGCGAATGTAGTTGCTGTTGGCGGCCCTAATCAGATTGGCCGTGTAGTCGTGCATCCAGTCCGGCACCGCCTGGCCCGGCCCGGCCCATTCATTGGTCGATCGCTGGGCGAAGCCGAGAAGATAGACAAAGCGCCCGTTGACATAGACACCGCCCGTGCCTGCACCTCCCTTGAAGGCGGTCTGCCGGAACCCCGTGACCGTGCTGCGTGAATTGACCACTGTCCCGCCCACAGTGAGCGTGGTGACGACTGTGTACAGATTGGGAAAAAGGTCGCTCCACAACTTGGCGCCGGTCAAAGGCCCGGTCGCCTTGAGCACGGTTGTGCCAGTGGTGGGCAGTGAAGCGGCGGTTCCAGAGAATGTTGCGAGGGTCGAGCCGTCGGCGGGATCGATCACCTTGACGCCCAATGTGGCACTCGCCGCGCTCCCGGATTCGTTGCTCACCTCGGATTCAACATTGAGGGTCAGATCGCCCGTGTCGCCCTTGGGCGTGTTGTTGGTGATATTGGCGTAGCTCGTGCCGTAGATGTAAATGCCCTGCGTTTTCAGGTTCTGGTAGAGCGGATAGGTTTGATAAATCTTGCCCGGCACGTGCAGCCAGACGTGTCCCACCAAGCCACCGAAGCTCGGGTTGGTGGCGTTCGCGTTCCAGTACTCACCGCCGCCGCTGTTGTCGACGCTAACCGCCAGAACGTTGTCGGTGCTCCCGTCAGCTTTGACATTCGCGGTGATATCGATGCCAGTCGCCGAGACACCGTCGGTGAAGGTTCCGACGGAGGTTCCGTTGATATAGAACGTGGCGGTTTCCCGGATCCGTTCGAACTCGACGATGAACTTGTTGCCAGAGAATGTAGCAGGAACCTTGAAATGCTTACGGTACCAGGCCGTTCCTTGGTAAAGGCCGTGGTCGCCGCCGCTGTGCGAGATATAGCCTCTGAAGGAATCGACGTCGTTGTAGGTGTGCGGCGTGCTGACCGAAGTCCAACCCGTCTCGCTGGCCGTTGTAGCCTGGGCTCCGCTTTGGTCCTGCTTGATGAACATCCAGCCGGGATCCATGCTGAAGTCGCCTTCGCCCGGAGCAACGTAGGTTCCGCCAGTGCCAGTGGATGGGATGAACCCGCCAGCGCCACTCGAGTTCGAGCCACCCTGGCCCCCGGCAGAAACGACGCCGCCTGCGACCGGACCTGTCTGACCGCCGCTGGCCACGCCACCGCTGGCTCGGCCAGCCTGGCCGCCAGCAGAGGCGCCGCCGCTAGGCAGCGTGGTCTGACCACCGCTGGCCACGCCACCAGTGGCTCGGCCAGCCTGGCCGCCGGCGAGGTTGCCGCCACTAGGCGGCATGGTTTGACCGCCAACGCCATTTCCTCCCGAGCCGGGCGTGGTCTGACCGCCCCCGCCGGTCCCGATACCTCCGCTGCTCACGGAGCCACCAGAATTCTGCGTGCCACCGCCGGTGCCGCCGGTCGATTTTGGCGAGCTTGTTGAACAAGCGGAAGCGACAAGCGTCGCTGAGAGGAAAACGGTCGAAAAGGCGTGTGTGCACTTCATGGAGCCCCCTGTGACCTATAAGGGTGAGCGACTCGGTAAGAAGGGTCATTCTTGCCACGACTACATGTGTCAAAACAACTGCGACAGTCCGACAGTCCGCCGCATCGGCGTGGATGAAGCAATCATTGTTTGAGCACGCGACGCCGCAACAGCCCAGCCGACTCGGGCGCAAAGAATTGTCGAATGTCTTGAGCCCGCTATAGCGACCAGGTGCCGGCGCCGACGTCGAGGTTCCAGGTCGTCTTGTAGGTCGGCAGCGAGATCTTCGTGCCACTAAAGACCAGGGGCTGGAATACGTATCCCGCAAACTCGTTGTGCAGGCCAGGCTCGGTGGTGTCTTGGTTCCCCCACCAGTGATCCCCCCAGTACACAAAGACGGCTCCCTTGCTCCCTACGATGGGCTGAACCCAGGTGCTCTGCGTCATCCAGGTCCTCTGGTCGGAGATATTGTTGTTGGGGTCGGTGACCGGCGCGATATACCCCTGGTAAGTCCACGGCCCGGTCATGGCAGGCGCGGTGGAGTAGAAGTTGTTGTTGGCTCGCCACCCTGTCTTGTACGACCCGATCCAGTAGTAGGTTCCGTTGCTCTTGAACACCGCCGGCGATTCCGACCCCCCAGAGTTCCCATTGATCACGGAATATTGCTTGTCCGACAGCCAACTATGGCAGTTGCTGGCCAAGGTATAGACATGGGCACTTTCCGTGATGACATAGGCGACGGTATCGTCGGCGAAAGCACCCATGTCGCTGTGGGCAGCAATCTGGCCACTCGCGTTCTTCAGCGGCCCCTTGTAGCTGTATTGCCCGTTGACCGTGGGTGAGGTTGCGTAGACGACCTCTTTGTCTTTCTGGTGAGTGATATCGGACGCATGAGCGTAGAGCACGAATTCCCCAGTGGCTGGGCACTTGATGATGTGCGGCCGCTCGCCCTTGCGAACGGGTCCTAGCTCCCCGCTCGGTTGCTGGGGCAAGATGATCCCCTCGTTCTTCCAGGTCGCCAGATCCTTGGACGAATACATGGTGAAGCCATAGAACCAATTGTCCGTCGTGCCGGGGGGAAAGTATTGGCCGTGCATGTAGAAGGTATCGCCCACCTTAATGATGCCACCACCGTGCGCGTTCACCCGCGCGCCATCCGTGTCCATGAAAATGATGCCGGTATCAAGCGGGCCGGAAAGAACCCCGACAGGACCAACCCCCGTGCTTCCCCCGCTGCTGGATCCGCCGGAACCCGTGTCTCCACCAGTGGTGCCACCCGCGGCAGGAGTGCCGCCCGTGGCGATGGTGCCACCCGTGGCGCCACCGCTTCCGGTCGAGCCACCCGCACCCGTTCCACCAGTTCCGCCACCGGCGCCACCCGCCCCGCCGGTGCCGGTGGAAAGCTGGAACTGCTGGTAGGTGGCACCATTCCAAGTGCGCTGCACGACCGTGGTTCCATCTGCGGTGCCGCCCCGATTGACCTCGGCCACCTTCCCGCTGTGACGAGCCGTGAAGCGGACCGCCCCCGCGGAGGCGTCCGTAATGGCCCACTGCTGATTGGTGGAGCTGCTGTTACATGTGTATTGAATGATGGCGGTCCCGTCAGCCGTCGACTTTCCCGAGACGTCCATGCATTTGAGACTCTTCGTGTTCTTGATGGCGTAGTAGCCCGTTGCCACAGTCGAAATCGTGAAATTCTGGCCAGTGGCGCCGCTGCAGGTACGTTCCTCGACATTGGCGCTGTTCGCTGTGCTGTTGCCGACAATCCCAATGCACTTGCCGGTTGCTGCGCTCTTGATTTGATAGACAGTCGTCGGACTGATGGTCAGGGCCTCTTGGCTCTGTGACAAGTCGACCTGTTCGCCGGCGGAGGTACAACCCACGACGAATAGGGCCAGTAGCGAACAACTCGTCCAGTGAATCTTGCGCATGAAGAGCCTTTCTGAGAATTGGTGCCTCCCTAGGGTACTCGTCATCGTCGACGGACGTCAATAGGTACGAAACTCCGTCACGGCGTGACTTCGATGGTCTTCCGCAGGGTGAGGTCGCGGTCGGCCGAAGATCTCCCCACCATCAGCTCGACCCGGCCGCGCTCCACGGTCCACGCGTGGCGGGCCACATTCCAATACGCGAGATCCGCTCCACGAAGCGGTATCTCCACGGTCCGCGTTTTTCCCGACGGGATCGCGACGCGCCGGAAGCCCTTGAGGGCCTTGGCTGGCCAATCGACCTTGCCGGCGACATGGCGCACGTAGAGCTGGACAACCTCGTCGCCGGCGCGCGCGCCGGTGTTCTTCACGTCGACCCGGACGAGCACCTCCCCGTTGCTGGGGATAGTGGGTTTCGACGTCGTCAGATTCGCGAAGGAAAACTCGGTGTAGCTCAGGCCGTAGCCGAAGGGATACTGCGGCTCTCCCTTGAAGTACAAGTAGGTCCGGCCATGGCGGATGTCGTAGTCCATCATCGGCGGGAGTTGGTCGAGTGACTTCGGCCAGGTCTGAACGAGCTTGCCCCCGGGGTTGAAGTCGCCGAACAGGACGTCCGCCAGCGCATTGCCCTGCTCCTGGCTGGCATGTGCCATGTGCACGACGGTCGTCGCGTGCTCGGCCGCCCAGGGCATTGCGAATGGGAAGTTGGAGATCAGGACGACGATGGTGTTGGGATTGACCGCGTAGAGCCGGCGGACGAAGTCCTCCTGATCGTGCCGCAGGGCGATCTCCTTGCGATCCACGGCCTCCTTACCCTCGCTCGGTGCGGTGACGATCTTCCAGCCGGCGTTCCCTTCTGGATGGTTGCCGACGCACACCACGACCGCGTCCTTACCGCGCGCCAGCTCAATGGCGGCGTCGCTCATATCGCCGACCCAGTTGATGTCGATGGAATTCGGAGCGAAGAGCGAGGGGTTCGCCACGCGCTCGATCCCATCCCTGGGCGAGATCGCATACGGCGGCGTGCCGGAGTACCAGTCGAGGAGGACCGTGTTCGCGAGCGGTCCGACCACGGCGATGGATTTCGTCTTCGCGCGGTCGAGCGGCAGCAGCTTAGCGGAGTTCTTGAGCAGAACGATGGACTTCCGCGTGACCTCGCGCACGAGGGCGCGCGTCTCGGGTGCGTTCCACGGCTCGGGATCGCCCGTGGCGCCGATGGCGGAGTATGGGACTCGCTCGGGCGGGTCGAGCAAACCGAGTCGGAGCGACACGCGGAAGATGCCGCGCAGGGCGGAGTCGATGTCGGCTTCGGTGAGCAACCCCTTGCGGAGGGCCTCGGTCACCGGCTCCTTCTGCCGGTCGAGGAAATGATTGATGCCTGCCTTGATGCAAGCGGCGGCGGCGGTCGGCAGATCGGGGAATGCCTTGTGGTCGCTCACCAGCTGGCGCAGGCCGCCGCCGTCGGTACAAAGGATGCCGTCGAGGCCCCACTCCCGCATCACGATCTCGCGGAGCATCGGATGGACGTGGGCGGGCGTGCCGTTCACGGCGTTGTAAGCCGCCATGAGGGCGCGCGAGCCGCCCACTCGCACGGCCTGCTCGAACCCCTTGGCGTAGTACTCGCGCCACAGGCGCTCGTCAAAGTTGGAGGACGAGCTGCTGCGACCGTCCTCGTTGCTGTTCGCGAGAAAATGCTTCAGCAGCGCGGCGGTCTTCCAATAGCGAGGATCGTCTCCCTGCAAGCCCCGCGTAAAGGCCGTGGCGAAGGCGCCGACGAGAAATGGATCTTCGCCGTAGACCTCTTCGGTGCGGCCCCAGCGCGGATCTCGTGCGATATCGGCGTTCGGCGCACGCACGATGAGGCCGGCCATCTTGTACTTCGCGCTCTGGAACAAGTAGCGCGCCTCGTGCGCTTCCTGTGCCGCGACCTTGCCGACGAGGTCGGGATCCCATGTGGCGCCGAGTCCGTACGCCTGGGGAAATTGCGTCGTGGCCGTCGGGTTTCGGCGACCCCAGTTGCTCGGCCCTCCCTGCGCCACGCCGTGATAACCCTCGATGTGGGGCGAACCCACCACCCCGAGGCGCGGCACGGAAGCGCGACCGGCCATGCAGTCGATCTTCTCCTCCAGGGTGAGCCTCGAAATGAGATCGGTGATGCGCGCCTCGGCCGGAAGATCCGGGTTTTGGAAGGGCAGCGTGGCGGGCAAGGGTAGAGCAGCCGCGACGAGCGCAGCGAGGGCGGTGACGGGAAGGACAAGCAGCATGGTGGGCTTTCTATCGCCGTTCTGGGACGAGATCGAGGCCGCGGGCCATGGCCGCGGCGGTGTGCTGGATGTAGTCGATCCGGACCACAGGCTGCAGCGGTGTCTGACCGATACCACACAGCGCCTCATCGGGGCGTGCGAACAAATACATGCCCTCGGGCCGAAACTGTTGGTCGACGAGGTAGCGCAGGCTGCGCCGTACCGTCTCGAGGATATCGGGTTGGGGCTCGCCGCGCAGGACGCTCAGCCGGTAGGTGGCCACATTGGCCTCGGTGCGGCTCCCCGCTGGCGTGTTGTGGGGCAAGAAGAAGGGCGTGATGCCGAAGGCGCCGGAAAGATCGGCGAGCGGACCACCATCGGGCTCGACTTGAACGCGGCGGTTCAGGCGCGCAAAGGCGTAGCAAAAGCGCGCGTACGCGTCCTTGTTGACGAAGGGAAAGGCGGCCTCTGCGGCGATGCAGGTCCAGTGATCCTCGCCGATGAAGAACTGGCCGAGGAAATAGTCGTAGTTGGCGCCGGTCAGGTAGTCGAGGGCGCGCTCGGCGGCGGCGGTCAGGGTCGCGTCGGGCAGGATCTGGTGCAATTTGGCCAAGGCGAGCGCGGCCTCGCCACTGTAGTAGAGAACCTGGCCGGCACAGTCGCGGAGGCCCGACTCCGGGACAAAGCCGTGGCAGAAATCGCCGTTCGGCTTTTGCATGTGGAGCAAGAAGCGCCCGAGCCGTTCGGCCAGGCCGCGAAAGCGCTGGTCGCCGGTCGCGAGTTGGTACTCGACGATCGCCACACTGGCCAGCGCCGCGGAGCCCAGATCCGCGTTGTCATTCGATCCGACGCAGGCGAAGTCCGTGGCCTGACAGTCGGACGGCACGGCGTGCGTGGCCAGGTAGTCGATGGCGCTGGTGGCCGCGTCTCGGTAGCGGGCGTGGCCGAGCACGCGATGAGCGAGCGAGAGCAACCACGTGGTGCCGGCGTGGCGAGGCAGACTGTAGTCGTCGGAGAGGTGCTCGTGGCGGAAGGGCTGGTACATGTATTCGAAGGATCCGTCCCAGCGCAGCTGGCGGACAGCGTAGTCCGCGGCGCGTTCGAGCGCGGTGCGGACGCTGGCTCGGTCGACCGTGGCCACGGGTACGCGACCGCGATCTACGGGCAGAGCCCGGGCATGGTCCGGGCTGTCGACAAACGATTGCACGCGGAAGCGGAAGAGGTGCCGGCGCGCGGCGCGCACGTCGGCCGCGGCGCACCCGAGTTCGGTGGCCAGGGCCCGATCGGCGGCCTCGACATCGAGGCCTGAGCGCAGCTCGGCGATGAAAGCAACGGGCTGAGCCGCGGCGAGGAGATCGTGCTGGATGAGGTCGTCGGGGAGCAGATACGCGACGTGGCCCGCGACGGTGACGCCGACGCCGTCACGGCCCGAAGCGAACGAGTTGGCGAGCGCCAGCGGCACACCCGTGACCACCGGTCCGCGCGCCGTCATGAGGTCGAGGCGCAGCCGCGTCGCCTGGCGATCCTCCGCATCGAGGTGGGCGAGCGCGGGCGACTCCTGTAACGCACGGCGGGCTTCCGCCAACGCCTCTCCCACGGTGGCCGCATCGGAGCGGTGGCGCACGACGAGCTGGCCGCGGAGGTAGAGGCTGGCCCACAGTGGCCCGGGCAGCGGCAGCTGGCTGGCAGCACCGAACGCGGCCAGCGACGGGGAGCCGGCCGACACCCCGTCGGGTGGGGCGCGCAGCCAGCGCAAAGCGATGTCGGCCGCGGGCGCGTCGAGGATCGGAAAGGTCGGCTGAGGGGTCAGGTGGCACCACGAATAGACGCCCGCATACAGCGCCGCCGGCAGGCCGAGCGCCGCCACGACGAAGATCG
>OCTA010000197.1_pt1 | contig 56412 bp, 42 predicted proteins | sample 1538991 | NCBI WGS metagenome assembly OCTA01 (sample SAMEA3539302, study PRJEB22396) | soil metagenome | biome: tundra; feature: field; material: soil | place: USA | collected 2010-05 | depth 0.15 m
GAAACCGGACATTTCACTTGCTACAAAAACCGGACATTTTAACTTGCTACCGACAGCATCATTAAGGATGCTCCTTGCGCTATATCAACTAACTTCACTCTGGAAATTTCAACAGAGACGGCTGACGCCATTGCTCCGGCCCCTACCGCGTCTGAGCGCGTCAAATTCGTTTAGTTTTATTGATGGCTTTGGGGTGATTGAGATGGAGCGGCAGATGTTCACCGACTCCGACGAGAGACTCTGCACAAGATCGAATCGCTCCAGCACGTTTATTCGGAGCAGGGAGAAAAGGCATTCACAGATGCTCTAGCAGAGCCCACCGCATGCGATCAAAACTCTCTGCGGAAGCGAGAACCCCGATTCGAACCGCGCTGGAGTTCGAGGGAGTTGACTGGATTAGTACCAAGAAGTCTTAGTGGAAGTCGGCATAGAACGCCAACTCAACGACGAAGGGGCCACCGTCAGTTTCGATAATGCTTCGATGGTCTTCATAACGCCGGTCTAACTCTCGCCACAACAACTTACCGCACCCGCACGCTGACAAGTTCGGTTTCGACCGGTACACCGCGAGCGATCTTCACTCGGACAAGCGCCTCGAAGGGCCTGATCGGCCCTGGGCTAGAGCCAAGGATCTCACGCAGCAGTTTTTCTACTGATTCCTGGCGGCAAACAAACTCCACGACGCCTTGCGTCCCAAACGTAGTCGATCCTGCCAGAATCATCACGTAGTGACTCGAGTCCAGTGCTGGCACCAGACCGATTACCCCATAGTCTTCGGTCAATGGAGCATTGGAGGGACTAGCGAGGTAGGTGCTGGCCTCGCCTGGGTTCGGATCCTTGCTGACGATCGAAAGATCGCCTTGACGCGGGCCTGATTGCACCCTCTGAAAAACAAATTCTTGTGTGCCCGGAATGTCGCGTAACGAAAGATTCTCCGATGGAGAGCCGACAAAGATCAGGTTGTAATTCTTCACGTCGTCGAGCGTGAACAAGCTGCCACGCTTCACCAGGATCCGCCTTCCCAGTGTGCTGAATGCATCGTCGAGCGCATGGATCGCCAACACTTCTCCCACGCCCGTGTAGTGATCGTAGACGGTGCTCTTTGCATCCCGTTTGGTGTAGTAACGCATGCCAGTCTCTGGCCGTCCCACGAAGGCTGCGTTGCTGAAGATGACCCAAGGCTCTTCAACTCCGGAGGTAAAGGGTTCCCAAAAGACGGCGAGAGGGCTGCCCGTGGCCCGCGATGGGCTCGGTGCCGCTGTCGCAGGCTGGGGCAATTTGCGACTCCACAGCAGGATCCCCACCACCAGCAACGAAATGGCGAGACACGCCAAGAGCAAGATCATCGCAGTCCGCATACGCGCTGGAACTCTTTCGATCACAACGCTGCGGGGCACAGGCTCGGACGAAGGTAGTGCCTGGGGCTGTGAAGGCGACTCGACCAGTCTCGGCTCGAAAACCAGGTGATAACTTCCTTTCGGAATTTTGACCACGAGGGGATCGCCCGCACCCTCCCCCGCGTAGTACTCCGCCAGCTTTGCCCGGAGGCGGCTGGCTTGCACGCGCACAGTCGAATCTGACTGGGGATCAAAGTCCGCTGGCCGCCCGAACACTTCGGTGGCAATCTGATACTCCTTCAGCGGTGAGTGAGGATGATCGAGCGATTGTTTCGCGAGGTACTGAAGCAATCTACAGAGCGATTCGCAGCCACGCAGGCTATGGCTTTTAATAATGTCATCTATTTGTTGGTAGAACTGATCTGGACCGGCAGGAAAAGTGGGCGTTACAGCCATAAACATCGATGTAACAGAGGTTGCGTCGTGGTGCAAAGCGGTATTTTACTACTGTAACCGTTCAAAAACCTAATGAAACCTCCTTCTCGGGCCGCTTTGCAATAAGAGTGCAGTTCTCCAACCAGCGTAGATTGCAAGCAACCTCTTTCAAAAGTCTCTGTATTGGAGGAAACGTGAAGAGTAGATCCTTTCTGGTCATCATTCTTGTGTTTTGCCTCGCAGGCTGGGCGCTGGCTCAGTCGGATACCGCCCGTCTTATTGGAACGATCACAGATCCGAGCGGAGCCGTCATACCGAACGCGACCGTTACGGTGACCGACACCGGAACGGGTCGCCCCGTAACCGTAACGACGGGTACTTCGGGAGACTATGTCATCAATGCGCTGCCTGTGGGCAAGTACCATGTCGAGGTAAAGCGGGAAGGCTTTAAGACGGCGAGCACTGACGTCTCGCTCCAAGTTTCCCAAGTCCTCGAACTCAGCCTGAAGCTGGAAACCGGCGCCACATCCATAACGGTGGAGGTGACCAACTCCGTTCCTCTCGTCGATACGGCGACCTCAAGCGCGGGCGAAGTGATCCAGGGAACACAGATTACCGAGCTTCCTCTGAACGGCCGCAACTTTACGTCGCTGGCCCTTTTGACCCCGGGCGTCAGCCGCGGCCAATACGCGAACAATGCCAGCGCCCCGAACAACAATGCCGAAACTTGGCGCAATGCCGAATCCGGCGGCGCCGCGATGGCGGTAGATGGTCTGCGGCCTCAGTCGAATAACTTCATCATCGACGGCATCGACAATAACGATTCCATGGTTAACACGCTGGTCATCTTCCCGGCGATCGAAGATATCGCAGAGTTCAAGACCACGACCAGCACGCCTCCCGCGGAGTTTGGCCGCTCCGGCGGCGGCGTCGTCCAGGTTGCCACCAAGTCCGGAACCAACAGCATTCACGGCGCGGCTTATTGGTTTAACCGTTCCAAGATCGCCGCCGCGGATGTTTACAGCATACCGACGACTCCCGAACTCAGCCGCAATCAGTTTGGTGGATCGCTGGGTGGTCCAATCTGGAAGGGCAAGCTGTTCGGATTCGTTGATTACCAGGGATGGCGTCAGAATGTGCCGGCAGGTGTTGTCAATACCCGTGTTCCCACGGCTCTGATGCGCCAGGGCAATTTCACCGAACTGCTCGCGCCGGGTACGGGGACCGCTACTACCCTGCCCTCGTCCGACCTGCCTGGCTGCTCCGCCGCTATGACCGCTCAGCCCAACGCCTTCCTTTCTGCTGGAAACGGATACGTCTTCGATCCTCAGACGTGTCTGCCCTTCGGTTGGAACACCGGCGCTGACGCCCCAGGCCCAAACATCAACATTATTCCGACGGCCAACCAGGTCACCGCCGGCATGAACTATTTGAATGCGTTTCCAAACCCCAATGTCAGCGGCGCCAACATCGCGACGAACTCTACGAATTTCTCGCGGGCGCAACAGAACATCACCCACATGGACGACTATGATGCGCGCGTTGATTTCGTTGCCACCTCCAGGGACACCATCTTCGCTCGCTACAGCCTCGGCCAGGATTTTCTGAACAACGTCCCCTTCCTGCAGGATGCGACTCACTTCCTGCCTTCCGGCAACGGGACCAACCCGGCCCATCCTCGCCAGGTCGCCGTTGGATATACCCACATTGTTAGCAACACCGTGATCAACGAATTCCACTACGGCTATATTCGGGATCTCCTCGGCTACCAGCAGCCTGACAGTACGGTGCCGCTGGCACAGAACATGGGAATCGCCAATGCCAATACATCACCGTTGCTGGGCGGCATGCCGATCATCGGCGGCTGGTACGGAAACCTCAGCTACGTGGGCGACGGCGGCCCATATCTCATTATCGAGCCCACCCAGCAGTTCTCCGACGCGGTGAGCTGGACCAAAGGACGGCACACCTTCAAGTTTGGCGCCAGCATTATTCATCGCGACGTGAATTGGGACCAGGGTAACAATGCCAAAGGCTACTTCTGGATCGACGACGGAAACTTCGGCGCATATCCTGCGCCAACCTCGGGCCATGGGACCTTTACTGGCTACGAGACCTCTGAGGTTCTTGCCGGTTTCATGGGCGCGTATTCAGTTGGCGGATTCTCTGGGTACTATCAGACACGGAGCTGGGAGAACGGCTTCTTTGGACAGGACGACTTCCGCGTCAACCGCAAATTGACCCTGAACCTTGGCCTGCGTTATGACCTCTACACGTGGCCGAGCGAGGCAAACAACCATCAGTCCAACTTCAATCCCGCTACCGGGGAACTGGTTGAAGCTGGAGCCCGCGGATGGAACCCCTCGTTGATCGACACGCCGAAGAAGAATTTCGGTCCGCGTGTCGGGTTCGCCTTCGATATGTTTGGGACTGGTAAAACCGTGCTCCGCGGCGGCTACGGCCTGTTCTATTACCTGGATCGCGGCGGCGTAGCCAACGAACTCTCGGAGAACCCCGACTGGAACGGCACCCAGACCTTCTATGCCTGCCCGACGGCGGCGACCTGCGGGACTGGCAATCGCTTCACCTTTGCGGGTGCGGGAACACCCGGGAGCACCGATCCGACCCAGGCCACCGGAGCCCTGCCACCTAAGGTCGGCATCAGCCCGACGGCCTTGAACAACACCGATAACGTGGTTTACTACCCCAAGAACAGCCCGAACTCGCACATCCACCAATGGAACCTCCAGATCGAGCAGGCTTTGGACAGCAAGACATCGCTGAACCTGGGATACGTTGGGACGAAGATGGGGAATGTTTCAACCCCGTTCAACGCCAACGAGAACGTTCTAGGCACTGGGATTGGTAGCCAGCCTCCCGCGCAGCAATGGTTCCCGGTGTGTCCCCCCGCAAATCTCGGTTGCAGTCCCAATCCGAACGGCGTGGGCGCCATCAATGCCTACGAAATGATCGGCAGCGGAAACTACAACGGTCTCCAGGCGAAACTAACTCGCAAGATGAACGGACTCCTGCTCACCGCAGCCTACACCTGGTCGCACACGCTGGATAACTCCGCCGACGCACTCAGCTCTGCCCCCAACGGCGTCGTTGTCGGCAGTAACGGTACGCCACTGTTGGGCTATCAGTACGGCAACTCGGATAACGATCAGCGACAACTGTTTGCCGCCAGCGCAGTCTATGACCTGCCCTTTGGACGAGGAAAAACTCTCGGTCGCAACATGTCGAAGGGGCTAGACTACGTGCTTGGCGGCTGGCAGTTTAACAACGTGGTTGTGTTGGCCACGGGCACGCCGATGGACATCCAAGGCGCGCCGAACAGCCCGAACGGCCGCCCGGATTATCACGGCGGATGCAAAACCAACGTTTCGGATTCTGTCTGGATCAACTGTCCGGCCGGTGCGTTCACTGCTCCCGCTGGGCTGGTCGGCGATCTGCCTCGCAACTTCTTTCCTGGACCGGGCACTCACTACTGGGACGCCGCGCTTGTGAAAAGCATCACCGTCGCGGAACGAGTGAGGACGGAGTTTCGTGCCCAGGTATACAACCTGACCAACACGCCTCAGTTCCAGATCCCCGACAACAAATACACCGACGGCAACTTCGGGCTGCTACAGTCGCCTCGGCTATCGCCCACCAATCGGGAACTCGAACTCGCCGTGCGTATAACCTTCTAACCTACGGCTCATGGAGACGCTTGAGAACAGTTCTCAAGCGTCTCCGCTTGAGCCGGGTAGCAAGACACGCTCTCGAGTTTCCCTTCTCGATTGGTTTGCTCCACGTTGCTCAGAAGGTCTGCCGCAAGCGCGTCTCCGGAAACTGCCATGAAAAACAAACGCACCATTGCGCTCTCGCTAATCCTGGCCTGCCTGTTCACGCTGCCGGCATGGCCGCAGTCGAATGCCCCGGCGGAGCAAGGCCCTGTAGTTCGCAAGATTGAGCCGCCCAACTGGTGGGTCGACTACACTCCGGCGCTCACGTTGCTGCTCACGGGTGAAAATCTGAGCGGTGCCCGAGTGGAAAGCCCGACCAAGGGTCTGACTTCGCTCGGCACGGAAGCTTCTGCCAACGGACATTATCTTTTCGTCCATCTGCAACTCAGTTCCGATCTGCCGACAGGAACCGTGAACTTGCACCTGACCACTTCTGCAGGATCGGCGACGGTCCCGCTGCCGCTGCTGGCTCGTGCGGACTTCCGCGGCCACTTCGAAGGTTTTTCTCGCGACGACGTCATCTATCTGATCATGCCCGACCGCTTCGCCGACGGCGATCCTGCGAACGATCAGCCCTTCTATGACCGCACCAAACCCATGGCGTATCACGGCGGCGATCTGCGCGGCATTCGCGAGCACCTTGGATATCTACACGACCTTGGTGTCACCACGCTGTGGCTCACTCCAGTCTGGAAGAACTCTGACTCCGACTACCACGGTTACCACGTCGTCGATTTCTACGCCCTCGACGACCACATGGGTTCCATGGCGGAATACCAGGCGTTGGTGGCTGACGCTCACCGGCTGGGCATGAAGGTGTTGATCGATTACGTCGTCAATCACACCGGCCCGCATCATCCCTGGGCCAATGATCCACCGACGACCACGTGGTTTCACGGCACCCCCGCCCATCATCTGGAACCCGCTTATACCTTTAACGGGTTGGTGGATCCGCATGCCTCCCCTCGCGAATATCTCAATACGCTCAACGGATGGTTCGCAGGCAGACTGCCGGACCTGAATCCGGACGATCCAGCGCTCGCCGTGTACCTGGCGCAGAATGCGATGTGGTGGACCGAGAGTGCGCAACTGGATGGATTCCGTCTGGACACATTCCCCTATTCCTCGCGCCCGTTCTGGAGCGGATGGCACGAGCGGCTCCGCAACGTATATCCGCAGATCAACGGAGCCGGAGAAGTGAGCGACGGCGATTCCACCGTCACGGCATTCTTCGAAGGCGGCAGAAAGCAGTTCGATGGTATCGACACCGGCCTGGCCACGGTATTCGACTTTCCGCTCTGCTATGCCTTGCGCGACGTCGTCATCAAGGGTGCGTCGATGGAGAAGATCGTCGAAGTTCTCCGGCACGACGAACTTTATCCGCATCCTGAAATGTTGGTCACGTTTATCGGAAATCACGACGAACGGCGCTTTGTGAGTGAAAAGGGCAGCAACCCGGCCAAACTCAAAGCCGCATCGTCACTGCTGCTGACGTTGCGTGGAATTCCACAAATCTATTCCGGCGACGAAATCGCCATGCCGGGCGGTGACGACCCCGACAACCGGCGCGACTTTCCAGGTGGCTTTCCTGGCGACCCGCGCAACGCTTTCGCCGCCAGCGGACGCACCGCCGAACAACAGGATGTATTCGCCTACGTGCAGTCGCTGCTGATGGTGCGCAAGAGCCATGCCGCGCTGCGTACCGGTAAACAGTGGCATATCGGGTGGGATAATACATACTACGCTTTCCTGCGGGAGTTGCCGGAAGAGAAGCTGCTGGTGGTCTACAACAACTCCCCTGAGGTGCGCGAACTCAATATCCCCGTGGACAACACTCCGCTGGATACTGCGCACCAGTTGCAGGCGGTGTTTGGCAATAGTGCTGCCGAACTTGTTGGCGGAAAGGTGAAGGTCACATTGCCAGCCCAGACACTGTCCGTCTTCAGTGTGCGATAGCGAAGCGATACGGATCGATATAGCACAGCACGCAGTTGCAGCGCGTACTTGCTGCCGCGGAGTGTAGCCGGATATGATTCGATCCGCATTGGACGACAGCTCGCCCATTCGGCTCTCCGTCGTGTCAGGGTCCGCCCATGTGACAACCCATACTTGGCGTGCAAATCGTCTGCCCACCCTCCTGCTCTTGGCAGCGCTGTCTGCTGTCGGCGGATCTTCTGCTCGAGCGCAGAACACGGGCCGTCCCGCAAAATCCGTCTTAATGGTACAACTCCAGCAAGCACTCAACCTCAATGAGCACGGAGACCGGCAGGGGGCAACGAATTCCGTCCTCCATATACTTGAGCAGCATCCGGACTTTGAGCCGGCAATCAAGCTGAAGGGCATGCTGTTGGAGGAGGCAGGCCGCACCTCCGAGGCCGCGGCCGTGTATCAAGAAGCTCTGAAACTCGCGCCGAACGACGCCGACCTCTTGCTGGAACTAGGGAAGTACAAACTGAATGCGGGCCAGAAGGAAGAAGCCCTGAAGCTGCTACAGCACTGCGTCCGGATTCTTCCCGGCGACGGAGACGCACAATATTACCTTGCCCAGGCTTATCACCTGAATGGGCAAAACGACCTGGCGCTGCGTGCCATCCGGCTCAGCCTGAAGGCCGAACCGGACAATCCATCGGTGTGGCAGAAGTATGGAGAACTGCTGTGCATCAATGAAGATTGCGATGCCGGACTGAAGTGGCTGCTCAAGGCGCAACACGCGGACGCCACGCTGCCGCGGATTGACTACGACATTGCTTTGACGGATTCCAAATTGATGGATCTTGCCGGCGCTGCGCAGTATGGCGCGCGTGCGGTCGCGTCCCAGCCCAATGATGTGCCAGCCCTACAGCTTCTGGCGACCACGGACGTGAAGCTTGCCAAATGGCAAGAGGCGAGAGACGCATTTAAGCGCATCCTCACATTCAAGCCTGACGACGTGGATTCCTTGTTGGGTCTTGGCCATTGCGAACTCGAACTCAAAAACTATCCTGCCGCTGCCGATAAACTGCAATTGGTGCTACAGGTAGCCCCCAAGCAGATACTCGCGCATTACTATCTCTCACGCGCCTTTGCCGGCATGGGTAGAACGGCGGATGCAGAGCACGAGGCAGCACTGCATCAACTGATGATGGAACAGATGACGTTCGTCCGTTCCGCGGAGAGCGAGCGAAGCGAAAGCGCCATCACGGCCCAGGCCTCTGCATTGCTGGCTGCGCATCGAGAACAGGCAGCGTTGCAGCTGTATCGGAACCACTTCAAGAGCACAGCCGCTACTCTCGCGGATGCGTACGTATTTATTGGGAAACTGTACCTCATCCTCGGAAACAAGGAAGATGGCATCCGCAGCCTCCATCATGCGCTAGAGATCCAGCCGACCGTTCGAGGAGCCCATACGTATCAGGGAATCCTCGCGCTCAAACTGGGCGACCTGAGCGGAGCCGAGAATGAGTTTCAGGCAGAACTGGCGAACGACCCGAACTATCAGACGGCAATCGCTGAGATGGGCGAGGTCCGCTACCACCAAGGACGCTATTCCGAGGCGGCGGAACAACTAGCGAAGTCCAGAATCATGACTCCGGAACTGCTTTACATGCTTTGCGATTCTTACTTCCATACGGGAAAAGTGTCGGATGCCGACTTGACTGCCGAAACGGTAGCGGCGTATGGAAGAAGCAACCCTGAAATCATGAAAGATCTGATCGATCTCCTCCTCCACAATGGACAAACGGATCTGGCGCAGCGTTTGTCGGCCAATCTCGCGGGAAAATAAGGACTGGCGTAGTTCGCGGAGGCGCGCTGTTCGCGATAAAGATCTGATCGGCAGCGGACGTTTCTTCAAGACCCTACTTGATTCCGCTCGGCCAATTCAGCTTAATGGTGCCTGCTGCCATCCCAGTTTTGGCCGGGCGCACTGCTGCTTCCAGTTGTTTCAGCACGGCCCGGCCTGCACTCTGCGCTTCGATTACCACGCGATGCAAATTGACATGGGCGTAATAAAAACCGCCGTCATCGGTTGTACAATCTGCCGGACTGAGAGGGCTGCTGCTGTTGACGCTGGCAAGCGTGGCAAAGCAGGCTTGGGTAGTTGGAACACCAGCAGCCTTCGGCTAACAAACTTCGCTTTCGGAAAACCGGCAGAAAACGCCCAACCATAAAACCCGGTAGAAACCTGCTCCACCAACACCAGTGTCCAAACCAAGTACCAAAGGTCGAGGAGATCCGGGTAGACGAGCGCACCATGCCCGTGGCCTGGTTCAAGTCCGGTCGTCGGCCTCATCCTCTCCTTTCCGCCGACGAAGCGTGTATTTTCAAGTACTTCCCGCTGGCGGCACCCTACCTACCCGTTCGTGCCATATATGGCCCAGTCGAGCCATTTACCGGGTTGGGGGGTAGAGTTAGATTGTCCTTGAGCAGCACTTGGGGGAGGGCTGATCAACAGACGTCCCACGACTCTTTGGAGTCTGGGGCGTTTTGTTTTGCGCGAAAAACGGGCGCCTTGCCGCGTTTCGCGCCGCCTGCCATCGTCGAACCTTCGCGCCTTGCTCCCGCCTTTCACCCGTCCTGGCTACCACTACCCGTTGCGATGGTGGTAGATTTGTTTGCGCCTTTCGTTGCCGTGACCCACGCGGTGCCAGGAGCAGGTCATGCCTTTCCAGTTTGCCCGCCGCGAGTTTCTCGCGGGAATGGTTGCGATGACGGCCGCGAAGGCTGCGTCCGGGTTCGCCTCAACCTCCAGCTTCAACCCAACCGATAGCGGTTCGCCGTTCCGCGTTTCCGTCATCAATGATGAGATTTCCCAGGACTTCGGCCATGCCTGCGAGGTCGCGTCGCGGGAATTCGGTATGGGATGGATCGAACTGCGCGGCATGTGGAAGAAGAACATTGTCAACCTCGACGAGAAGGAAGTCGCGGAGGCGCGCCGCATTCTTGTTAAGTACCAACTGAAGGTGACCGACATCGCCAGCCCGCTCTTCAAGGTCGACTGGCCGGGCGCACCCAAATCCAAATTCAGCGAGGGCAAGAGTTTCGGTGCGGACTTCAAGTTGAACCAGCAGGACGAAGTGCTGGAGCGCTCGATGGAGATGGCAAAAGCGTTTCAGACCGACCGCGTGCGCTGCTTCGATTTCTGGCGGTTGGAAGATCAGGCTCCGTACCGCGCTGCGATCAACGACAAGCTCCGGGATGCCGCAGCCAAGGCCGAGAAGAGGGGCATCATCCTGGTACTCGAAAATGAACCCGCCTGCAACACAGCAACTGCGGCTGAAGCCGTGAAAGTGCTGAGCGCGGTGCAGTCGCCTGCGCTCATGCTGAACTGGGATCCGGGCAATGCCGCGGCCAGCGGCGAGATTCCGTATCCGGACGGCTACAATCTGCTGCCCAAGGAGCGCATCGGCCACTGCCACTGTAAGGATGTCGTCAAGAATGGCAAAGACGACTGGGCGCCGATGGGCGGGGGAATCATCGACTGGGCCGGCCAGTTCAAAGCTCTCAAGCGCGACGGATATCACTATGCCGTGAGCCTGGAGACACACTGGAGCGGCGGTGGTTCGCCCGAAGAGTGCTCGCGTAAGAGTTGGGCAGGGATGAAGAGGCTTCTGCAGCAGGCGGACGCACTGTGAACGGATTTGAAAATTGACGAGGGGAAAACATGACTGATCACATTAGCTTCGATCACACCAGACGCACTTTTCTGAAGCAGGCCGCGATGGGGACCGCCGCCGTGCTCGCGTATCCGGCTTCTACAGTTCTGGGTGCGAACGACCGCGTTCGTGTGGGGATGATCGGAGTGGGCGACCGCGGCAACGATCTGCTGGACCAGATTCGCGCCGTTCACGGCGCTGAACTGGTGGCCATGGCCGACATCTACAGCCGCCGCCGTGATCAAGCGAAGAGCAAAGTGCCGGGCATCCAGACCTTCGACGATCACCGCCGCCTGCTCGACATGAAGGATATCGACGCCGTCATCGTGGCCAGTCCGCTCCACATTCACACGCGTCATTTTCTCGACACGCTCGCCGCGGGGAAGGATCTCTACTCCGAGAAGACGATGACCTGGTCGATTCCGGAGGCCGACAAGTGCCTAGCCACCGCGAAAGACTCGAAGCAAGTCATCCAGATCGGATTGCAGCACCAGAGTTCGGGCGCCCAGACAGACGCGCGGCAGTGGATCAAAGATGGAAGGGTAGGGAAGGTGACGCAAGTCGAAGCCTGGATGAGCCGCAACACGCCTCACGGCAAAGGCCAGTGGGTTCGCCCGGTTCCTTCGGACTGCACCGCGCAGAACGTCAACTGGAAGGCATTTCTCAATGGCCGGACCGACCGGCCTTTCGATCCCTACAAACTCATCAACTGGCGTCTGTTCTGGGAGTTCGCGGGAGGCAACTGCGCCGAGAACATGGTGCACCAGATTGCCTGGATCATGGGCGCGCTCGACCTGCCGCTGCCGACGGCGGCCTACATGTCGGGTGGAGTGTTCTCTGAAAAAGACGGACGCGAGGTTCCCGACACAATGGTAGTGACGCTCGATTTCCCCAACATGGTGGTGACCTGGCAGTCCACGTTCAGCAACAAGCACTACGACATGGCCGACCGCATTCTCGGCAGTGACGGCACCCTAGAACATCATTTTGAAGAGGCGCTGGAGTACTGGCCCGAGAAAACGAATCGTCCCAACGGAGAATCAGCAAAGGGCAGCAGCAAGAATCAGGACCACATGGCGAACTGGATCGACTGCGTGCGCAGCCGCGGCGTTCCGAACGCTCCGCCGGAGATCGGCTACCGGTCGGCGATTGCGGTCCACATGGCGAATCTGTCGTATAAGAACAAACGGCGGCTGACGCTGGAGGAAGCGAAGGCGATCACGCCGGAGTACTAGACGTCAACCTTGGCCGGCAGTTCTACAGGAGGAAATATGCAGATCCTCGTTGCTCTGCAGTTCCGCTTTCTTGTGGTTGGGCTGTTCGCGCTGTCCGCAGCGGTAGCATTCGCTCAAGACACAGCCACGCTAACAGGCACGATCCGCGACAATACCGGCGCGGTCATCCCCAACGCCTCCGTCACCTTGAAGAACAGTGCCACCGGCATTGTGCACGAACTCAAGACGAACTCCTCCGGTGAATACGTCGCGGCCGCCCTTCCTCCGGGACAATACAACCTCAGTGTGTCGGTCGCCGGATTCCGCAAATATCAGGCCGATGGAGTGATCCTGCGCGTCGCACAGAACGCGCGCATCGACGTGACCATGCACGTCGGAAATTCTCACGAGGAAGTGACGGTCCATGGCGAGGGCTTGGCGCAGGTGAATACGGAGTCGTCCGAACTGGGCGGAACCATCACCGGCAAAGAGCTGACGCAACTCCAGTTGAACGGCCGCAATTTCACGCAGCTGATTACGCTCGTCCCCGGCGTCAGCAATCAAACTGGACAGGATGAAGGCGTGGTTGGAGCGGAAGGCAGCATCAGCTACAGCGTCAACGGTGGCCGCACCGAATACAACAACTGGGAAGTCGACGGCGGCGACATGATGGACAATGGCAGCAACTTTTCTCTCAACGTCTATCCCAGCGTCGAAGCCATTGAGGAAGTGCAGGTATTGACCTCGAACTACGGCGCGCAATATGGCAAGAACGGCTCCGGCACCGTGGAGGTCGAAACCAAGTCAGGGACCAACGCGTTCCACGGATCGCTGTGGGAGTTTGCCCGCAATGAAGCCTTTAATGCTCACAACTATTTTGACGTTCCCGGGACACCGAAAGCGGGCTACAAGAAACACGACTTCGGCTACAGTATCGGTGGGCCGCTCTGGAAGAACCATACCTTCTTCTTCTGGCTGCAGAACTGGCGGCGGGAGAACGTTCCCTACAACTTCAATAGCTTCGTGCCGTCGATGGCGAATCGTCAGGGAGATTTCAACGACGTTTGCAACGTTCCGAACCCCACCGACTGTCCCTTTGATCCGAACACCGGGAATCCGTTTCCCAACAACACGCTGCCGTCGATCGATCCCAATGCGCAATATCTACTGAACATGATTCCGGAGCCGAATCTGGGCTCGGGAGCGAACTCCATCTTCGCTGCGGCTGTGGGCCAGCCAACGCACTGGCGGGAGGACCTGATTCGCCTGGACCACGATTTCAACTCCAAGCTGAGGTTCACTTTTCGGGCGATTCATGATTCGTGGGATACGACGAAAGCCACCGTAACCTGGGGTGGAGAAAGCTTTCCCACGATAGGGACGCACTTCGTCGGGCCCGGCGTGGAAATCGTCGCGCGGCTGACCGCGACTGCATCGCCCACGCTGCTGAACGAGTTCGTCGCCAGCTACACCACGGACCACATCCAGCAAATAAACACCAATCCCTCGGTCTGGACACGCACCAGCGGCTTCACCATGCCCGGTCTGTTCCCCGATTACGGCGGAAAGCTGCCGGGCATATGTCTCAACACTTCGGGCGCCTATGGCGGCGGATTCTGCGAGGGCCCGACCGCTTTCCCCTGGGAGAACTCGAATCCCACGTTCACCTACCGCGACAATGTCACCAAGAGTCTGGGGAAACATAAGCTGGTCTTCGGCGCTTACTTTATGAACGCCGAAAAGAACGAGATGGCATATACCGATCTCGGCGGAGATTTGGTCTTCGATAGCACCTTCCCGGTTTCAACCGGGAATTCTTTCGCCGACTTGTTGATGGGAAACATCGCCAGCTTTTCCCAAGCGAACGCCCAGCCGAAATATCACATCAACTTTAAGATTTTCGAACCCTATTTTCAGGACGACTACCACGTCCGCAAGAATCTGACCTTAAATCTGGGAGTACGCGTCAGCTTGTATGGGACGTTCTGGGAGGTGAACCACCTGATTTCGAACTGGGATCCCGCAGCCTACGACCCCAGCACCGCCCCCCAACTTGACGTGTACGGAGGCCGCACCGGGCAGCAGGGGGCTATCGTTCCTGGGACCGGGAATCCGTTCGACGGGATGGTCCAGTGCGGCGTCGGAGGTGTTCCCCGAGGCTGCCTGAAAGGGCACTTGTTCAATCCCGCGCCCCGGCTGGGATTTTCCTGGGATCCTCTCGGTGACGGCAAGATGGCGGTGCGCGGCGGATATGGAATTTTCTTCGAGCATACCAATGGTGCGGAAGGAAACGCGGAGAACCTGGAGGGCACACCGCCCATCGTGCAAACCCCCACCCAGTACAACGTCACCGGCTACAACCACGTCGGCGGCAAAGGACTGCTGTTTCCTCTGTCCACGACTTCGATTCCAGACCAGGTGGTCTGGCCCTACGTCCAGCAATGGCATCTCGATGTGCAGCGCGACTTGATCCGCCACACGGTGGCGACTCTTGCCTATGTCGGCGCCAAGGGAACTCACCTCACGCTGCAGCACGAACTCAACGAATTGTCGCCAGTCCCTCCTTCGGAAAATCCCTTCCTTCCCGGTCAACCGATTACGTCCGACATCTGCAATACCCAAACCGGCGTCCTCAAACCTGAGTTCACAGTGAACGGCAAGTTCTTCGGAGGCCCGCCCGCCATCAACCTCTCTGTGGCTTGCGGCAACGACCCCGATTTTTTTCGGACCAAGTTCTACGGTCTGAGTTCCATTCAGCGCGTGGAGCCCGTAGCAAACTCCAACTACAACGCTCTGCAGTTCTCGTTGCGCAAGACCAGCGGTGCACTCACCCTCGACGTTGCCTATACCTACAGTCATTCGTTCGACGATTCTTCCGACAACCAGGACAGTAACTTTGTGAACTCCTACAACGTTCACCAAAACTATGCCAGCTCCAACTACGATCAGCGGCATATTCTGACCGTGGCCTGGACCTACGACGTGCCCTTTCGTGGCAAGAGGATTTCGCACACCTTCCTGGGAGGCTGGCAGTGGGCCGGCATCATGACGGCGCAGAGCGGCACTCCGTTTTCGGTGGTGAACGGAGTTTACGGTGACAGCGCCGGCGTCGCCGATGGCACCACGGGAATCGGCTCGTACGCCGATCGCATTGGCGATCCTCACGCATCCCCCGACTGCCCGCCCATGGCGGATGGAACCAAAGGGGCGGCACTGTTCAACTGCGCCGCCTACACCCAAACTCAGGGCTTGACCTTTGGCAACTCGGGAAGGAACAGTCTGAATAATCCCCACCGCACGAACGTCGACATGTCGGTATTCAAGGTGTTCAAACCCAGGGAGAATATTCAGGTCCAGTTCCGCGCCGAGGCCTTCAACGTTTTCAATCATACTGAGTGGAACGGTGTGAACCCCTATGTGAGCACCAACAACTTCCTGTACTCGACCGGAGCTCACATGCCTCGGGTTCTGCAGTTTGCGCTTAGAATCACGTTCTAGCGAGCGGAGAGAAACTTAAGGCGCGCCCACGACCGTGACTGTGCGCTTGCCCATAACCGTGACCGTCGCTCGCGCACAACCGTGGAAGAGCGGCGCTTTAGCGCCGCGTTGAGCAAGCAAAATGAGTACGGGCTTCAGCCCGGTGGTCCTATTCATTGTCGGCATAGGAATCTTCCCGGGCTGCTAGAATCCAGTTTCTCGAGCGAGGCACGACAGGGAATGATGCGGAGAGAGATCTCCCTATGATCGGTGCAGTCGATATCGGTGGAACGAAGATCGCGGTCGGCATCGTCGATGACGGCGGCAAGGTGCTTTCCCGCATGCAGGCCCCCACCGACCCGGACCGTTACGCCGATGGAATCCAACTCATCGCGCGCATGCTACGTGAGAGCGCGGCAAAGGCCGGTGTGGAACTCACCGGCATCGGGATCGGGTCGACGGGGCCCGTCGATCCCATGCGCGGAGAGTTTGGCGACGTCGATTTTCTCCCCGGCTGGCGCGGCAAGAGTCCAGTGCGAGATTTGGAGGGGATCTTCAACGTGCGTGTCGCGCTGGAGAACGACGGAGACGCCGCCGCCCTCGCTGAGGCCGGATGGGGCGCGGGCCGGAACCGTTCACGCCTCATCTATGTAACAGTCGGCACCGGGATAGGCGGGGGGATCGTTCTCGATGGCCAACTCTACCGCGGCGTCGACGGCGCGCATCCCGAGGTGGGACACCACGTGGTCGATCCCGCCGGTCCGGAGTGCTCGTGCGGATTCCGCGGTTGCTGGGAATCGCTGGCGGCCGGTCCGGCGATGGTCGCGTGGATTGAAAGCCACGCGCCCGCGGCATATCTGCATCGCCCGGGCATTACCGCCAAGAGAATCTGCGAGCTAGCGCAAGAAGGAGATGAAGTTGCGCTGCAGGCGGTCGAGCATGAGGCTTACTACTTAGGCTTGGGAATTGCCAATCTGATCAACCTGTTTACTCCCGACGCTATTGTGCTTAGCGGCAGCGTGATGAAGAGCGCGCCGCTTTTTCTCGACCGCATCCGCGAAGTGATCCGCCGTGGATGCCGTTTCGTCCCGGCCGAGAAGACGCAACTTACGCTTGCATCTTTGGGAGACGGCACAAACCTCATCGGCGCGGCGAGAGTCTGGCACTACCGGTTTGGCAAGTAGCGCTGCCGTCCCGCCGGCGAGGGCGAAACGCCCCTTCGACAGGCTCAGGGTGGGTTCTCGCGACAGCCAGCAAGATGCCGGCGCGACTGTGCAGCTCTTCGCCTTCCAGTTCCTTCACCAATCTGTTACTGTTTTCAGTCCACTTTTTGTGCGGTCTGTGACACATGTCACAGACCTCGCAGGCCACCCTATGAAAGGATTGCCGCTCACAGTCGGGCACTCCTGGAAACGCCGAGATGGCAGTATTGCCATCGGCACGGAAAGGATGAGAGCCGCGTGATTGTTGGAGTTCCGAAAGAAAGTTATCCCGGGGAACGTCGTGTTGCGCTCGTTCCCGTAGCCATTCCCAACCTCGTAAAGGCGGGACTTGAGGTCATCGTGGAAGCCGGAGCCGGCGAGTCGGCGGGTTATCCCGACGCGATGTATGTCGAAAAGGGAGGGAAGATCGTACCCGATCGCGCCGCTGTCTTCGGCGCCGCCGACATTGTGGTGCAGGTCCTGTGCTACGGATCGAATGACGTTACTGGCAAGGCCGATCTTCCGCTGATGCGCCGAGGCCAGACGATCATCGGATTCCTGCGACCACTCGGCTCTGCGGACATCGTCCAGCAGATCGCGCAAGCGGGCGTCACGTCTTTCTCCGTTGAGCTCATGCCCCGCACCACGCGGGCGCAAAGCATGGATGCGCTCTCGTCGATGGCCACGTGCTGCGGATACAAAGCTGTCTTGCTGGCCGCCGAAACTTCGCCGCGAATCTTTCCCATGATGACCACCGCCGCCGGCACGATTACGCCCGCGCGTGTATTCGTGATCGGCGCAGGCGTCGCCGGACTGCAAGCTATCTCGACTGCTCGCCGTCTCGGTGCCGTGGCCTCGGCCTACGACATGCGTCCCGCCGCCAAAGAGCAGGTCCAGAGTCTGGGTGGACGATTCGTCGAACTCCCCATCGAAGCCCAGAACGCGCAGGACGCCCGCGGCTACGGCACCGCGCAGGACGAAACCTTCTACGCCCGCCAGCGCGAACTGCTGACCCGCGTCGTCGCGGAGAGTGACGTGGTCATTACGGCCGCAGTGATTCCCGGCAAGAAGTCTCCCGTGCTCATCACCTCAGACATGGTGAAAGGGATGGCGCCAGGTTCTGTGATCGTCGACGTTGCTGCCGAACGCGGCGGCAACTGCGAACTGACGCACACCGGACAAACGGTGAAACTGTGCGGCGTCACCATCATCGGGGCCATCAACCTGGCTACCAGCGTTCCGTACCACGCCAGCCAGATGTACGCCCGCAACATCACCACGTTCCTGCTTTACATGGTGAAAGAGGGTAAGCTGCAGCTGAACCTGCAGGACGAGATTATTCGCGAGACCATGATTACCAGTGGCGGAGAAGTGGTGAACGCCCGTGTGCGCGAATTCTTCAAGATGCCGGCGCTGGCGACGGCGGGTGGGTAGGCAAGGATGTTGGGAGGGGCGCGGCTTCAGTCGCGCCATCACGGTTCTTTCTAAGATTGTCATCCTGAGCGGAGCAAGAGTTCGCATAGCGAACTCTTGCGCAGTCGAAGGATCCCTATAGCCACAGCGAGTGATGTCGGCGTAGGGATCCTTCGACTCCGCGGCTGCTCCGCTTTCGCGAAGCAGCCACTCCACTCAGGATGACAAGGCAGAAAATGATGACAACGTAGGGAAAGGGAGCGTATGAGTTCCAACCTGATCGACGCACTTTTCGTTTTCATGCTGGCGGCCTTCATCGGATTCGAAGTCATCCGCCACGTCTCGCCCCTGCTGCACACGCCGCTTATGTCGCTGACCAACGCTCTCGATGCCATCGCCGTCGTGGGCGCGATCGTTCTCGTGGGTGAAAAGAAGAGCACGTTCGCGACGGTCCTGGGCGTGATCGCCATTGTCGCCGCCACCAGCAACGTGGTCGGCGGATTCTTCATTACCGACCGCATGCTAAGGATGTTCAAGACCAGCCGTCCGGCCAACAAGTAACTGAGCGCAATCATGACTGAGTTTGCTGGAAGCCAGTACCTCATCGAAATCATCTATCTCGTCGCCAGCGCCCTCTTCATTCTCTCGCTGAAGTGGATGAGTTCTCCCGCCACCGCGCGCCACGGCATTCTGGCCGGCGAAATCGGCATGGTGCTGGCGATTGGCGGCACGATGCTGCATCACGGCATCGTCGACTGGAAGTGGATCATCATCGCGCTGGTGCTCGGTTCGGGCATCGGCATCCCGCTCGGCATGGTGCAGATGACGGCCGTCCCACAGCGGACGGCTCTCAGCCACGCTTTCGGTGCGCTCTGCGTCACGCTGGTCGGCACGGCCGAGTTCTATCTGGGAACGCAGAACAACTCAAAGTTTGGATTGTCAGTGCTGTCGATGGAAGTGATCCTCGGAGGCCTGACCTTTACCGGCAGCCTGATGGCCGCGGGAAAGCTGCAGGAAATTCTGCCGCAGCGCCCGATCACTTATAAAGGCCAGAACCTCGTCAACCTTCTGCTGTTTGTGGTGGCCCTGGGAAGCGCCGTCTATCTCGCGCTGCATCCCGAAGCGAAAATCTTCTTCCCGATCATTGTCGGCGTGTCACTGATCTTCGGAGTGCTGCTCGTGATTCCCATCGGCGGCGCTGACATGCCCACGGTGATCTCGCTGTTGAATTCCTACGCCGGTCTTTCCGCGGCCGCCATGGGATTCGTGCTCCAGAACAAGCTGCTGATCATCGCCGGCGCGCTCGACGGATCTTCGGGCCTCATCCTTTCGATTATCATGTCGAAGGCGATGAACCGATCGTTTACGAACGTGCTATTCGGAGCCTTCGGCCAGGTGCAGGCTTCGGCCGCCGCGGGGCAGGAAGCGAAGCCCGTGCGCAGCGCCACTCCCGAAGAGGCGGCGGCTATTTTGTCGGCCGCTAATAAGGTGGTCATCGTTCCCGGCTATGGCATGGCCGTTGCGCAGGCTCAACACAAAGTGCGCGAGTTGTACGACGCGCTCACGAAAAAGGGAGTCGAAGTCCGCTTCGCCATTCACCCCGTCGCCGGACGCATGCCCGGCCACATGAACGTGCTGCTTGCCGAAGCCGACATCCCCTACGACCGGCTCATCGAAATGGACGAAATCAACGGCGACTTTCCGCAGACCGACGTTGCCTTGATCATCGGCGCCAACGACGTGACTAACCCCGCCGCCCGCACCGATCAGTCGAGTCCCATCTTCGGCATGCCGATCCTCGATGTGGACAAAGCTCACACCGTCATGGTCATCAAGCGTGGCATGAGCCCCGGCTTCGCCGGCATCGACAACCCGCTGTACTATCTCGACCGCACGCTCATGCTGTTTGGCGATGCGAAACAATTCGTCGGCGGAATCGTGCGCGAGTTGGGCGGAGGACATTGACGCTCGCTGGCTGCTCGGACATGAAGTCGTACTTACTCAGGGAAAACCTATGCGAAACCTCCTTATAATATTGATTGCAGTTTTATTACTGGTATCCTTCGCCGCTGCTCAATCCCAACCCCAACTCAACCTGATGCCCATGCCCGCCAGCGTTCAGGCTGGCACGGGCCAGTTGGCGATTAGCCAATCGTTCTCCGTTGCAGTTACTGGAAGCCACGATGCTTCGCTCGACAGCGCTATCCAACGCTTCGTAGACCAGCTTTCGCGGCAAACCGGAATTCCTTTTCGTCCCAAATCCGGCGCTGCTCCCACGCTGCAGATCCACGCCGACCATGGCCTCCAGTCGGTGCAGAAACTCGGCGAAGACGAGTCCTACGAACTGACCGTCGCCGATTCCGGAGCGAAGCTCACGGCGCCAACCACGCTAGGCGTCCTGCGCGGCCTCGCGACATTTGTTCAGCTCGTGCAAATCACCCCCACCGGATTCGCCGCGCCCGCCGTCGTCATCAAAGATCAGCCTCGCTTCCCCTGGCGCGGCACGCTCATCGATGTAAGCCGCCACTTCATCCCAATCGACGTGCTCAAACGCAATCTCGATGGCATGGCCGCGGTAAAGATGAACGTGCTGCACTGGCACTTGTCCGACGACCAGGGCTTCCGCGTCGAAAGCAAGGTCTTTTCCAAACTCACGGGGATGGGCTCCGACGGCATGTTCTACACGCAGGACCAGATTCGCGACCTCATCGCCTACGCGCATGATCGCGGCATCCGCGTGATGCCCGAGTTCGACATCCCCGGCCACAGCCGCTCGTGGTTTATTGGATATCCCGAACTCTCCAGCGGCGCCGGACCCTACACGCTCGAAGGCGGCGGCTCAGGTCCGTACATCGACCCGATCATGGATCCCACGAAGGAGTCGACTTACAAGTTCCTGGAAAAGTTCATCGCCGAAATGGCCAAGCTGTTCCCCGACGCCTACTTCCATATCGGGGGCGACGAGGTCGACGGCAAGCAGTGGGACGCCAACCCGCAAATTCAGGCCTTCATCCACGCGCACGGCATGAAGAACAATCAGGATCTGCAGGCGTATTTCAACCAGCGCCTGGAGAAGATCGTGGCCAAGAACCACAAAACGATGGTCGGCTGGGACGAAATCATACATCCTGATTTGCCGAAGACGATCGTCGTTCAGTCTTGGCGCGGACAGGCCTCGCTCGCTGCAGCCGCGAAACAGGGCTACCGCGGGCTGCTCTCGTTCGGATACTACCTCGATCTGATGTGGCCGGCGTCGCGGCACTACGCTGTCGACCCGATGGCCGACGCAGCCGCAACCTTGACTCCGCAAGAACAGAGCTTGATCCTGGGCGGCGAATCGTGCCAGTGGGCCGAGTGGGTCACTCCCGAAAATATCGATTCGCACATCTGGCCGCGCAACGCAGTCATCGCCGAGCGACTCTGGTCTCCGCAGAGTGTCACAGACGTCGCCTCGATGTACGCGCGGATGAATGCCGTGAGTCTCGAACTCGAATTCATGGGTCTGACTCATCGCAGCGCGCGCCTGCACATGCTGCATCGCATGGCTGGGCCCGCTGACATTACCGCACTACGCAATCTCGCCGACGTCGTCGAGCCGGTAAAAGATTACAACCGCTGGAGCGACGCGAAAGGTCCCATCGATTTCCACTCACCTCTGACGCGCATGATCGATGCGGTCAGTCCGGAGAGCGACACCGCGCGCCACTTCAGCGATCTCGTGCAGGCCTTCGTCCAGAGCGGCTACAAAGATCAGGCCGCCGAGGCGCAGATTCGCATGTGGCTGACCACCTGGCGGGATAACGATGTCCGCCTGCAACCGTTGCTCGGCCAGACGTATCTCCTGCAGGAAGACGCGCTCTTGTCGCAGGATCTGTCTGCGCTGGGTGCGGCGGGTCTGCAGGCGCTCGATTATCTCGACAAAGGCCAAACGGCCCCCGACTCGTGGAAGACGCAGCAGACCGCCCTCATCGAGCAGTCCAAAAAGCCGATGACCGATCTGCTGCTCATGGTCGTTGCGCCGGTGCAGCAGTTAGTGGATGCGAGCTCGGCCCAGCACAACTAGGACCGGCTATGGTGTGAATTGATAGATCGCGCCGTCGTTGCCGCTGCCTCCGTGGACCGTCGCGCCATAGAAGCTCCCGGTAGAATCCGCGACCATTCCGTTGTAGGCGAAGCCGGGTTGCGGAGTACCCGGGAAGCGATACACCACGCTCTCGGTCCATTTTCCATTCCCGCCCGGAGTCATTTTGAAGATGATGCCGCAAGTGCAGGATGCCGCGCCCCCGTCGCTCGTGGTTCCGTACAGATTGCCCGCCGCATCTGCAACCAGGCTGCTGATGGGGCTGGCGCCGTCCGTGCCGCCCTTGAAACTGTACAGCACGCTCTCGGTCCACGCTCCCTTGCCGTGCGTGAGCTTGTAGATCGTACCGAGGTCATGGACGCCGGCGTAGTACGTGGTCCCGTAGAGATTGCCCGCCTTGTCGGAAATCACGCCGCCGTAGGGCAGAGCTCCATCCGGCTGATCCTTGAATGCGTAAAGAGTCGTGAACTGCCACTTCCCTTGAACGGAAGACATCTTGTAGACGGTGCCGAAACCGTTCGCACCGCCCACCGTGCACACGCCATAAAGATTTCCCGCCGCATCGATCATCAGCCGGCTGGCCGATCCTCCGCCGCCATCGCTGCCCCCCGTGAAGGTGTGGATGACGCGCAGCGTCCAGCCGCCAGTCGCACCCGGCCGCAATTGATACACGACCCCCATTCCGTTGGCTCCGCCGGTCGGGGTCGTTCCATATATGTTGCCTTGCTTGTCGATCGCCACCGGACTGCCCGGCCCCGAGCCATCGTTGCCTCCGGTGAAGGTGTGGATCACAGTTTGCGTCCAGACCCCTCCCGAGTTCGACAGCTTGAACGCGACGCCGCAGCCGCCCTCGCACGATCCCCCGCCTCCGGTGACCGCGGTTCCGTACAGATCGCCCTGCGCGTCGAGCGTGACGCCCTTGTAGGGTTCGCCGCCATCGGCGCCGCCCGTGAAGTCGTAAAGCACCGTGTGGACGCCGGCGGGTGTGACCTGAAAAACGGTGCCTCCGCCGTAGGTGCCGCCTTGCACCGATGTGCCGTAAAGGTTGCCCGCGCTGTCCATGACCAACTCGGTGTCGGTGTACTCACCGTCGCCGCTGCCGGCAAAGCTATAGATCAATTTTGTGGCGCTCGCCGCCCAGGCAGCCGTGGCCAGCAACGCCATGGCCGCGCACGTAACCAGAATCCTGTTTGCAGAACGCAAGAATCGCCTGCCCCCCATATCCCCCTCCGAAATCAATGCTCTTTGGATTGAAAACAGACTACGTCACCGGTAGCGGGCTAAAACTGTAGCACTGAAATCCGGCAAAAGCACGCCTTGCTCTATGATGTAGGGCTAGTTGACGGGATCGTCATCTCCCCGGCGCGCTACGCTGGCCACCCGCAACACAGCGCACTTTAGTGACGTTCCGGCTACCGTCGTCGATCCCTGTACCGCATAAATCAGGCCTCGGCATGGTATTCTATTAACTCCAGCTGCGCACCGTCTTGGCGGAATTCCTCGCAGGTCCTGAAGAAGTTACAAAGAAAACATGCTCTCAGTCAGCAATGTCTCCATGCGCTACGGCGCCAAAATACTGTTCGATGAAGTCTCCACGGCGTTTACGCCGGGCAAGCGCTATGGCCTGACCGGGCCCAACGGCGCCGGCAAATCCACGTTCATGAAGCTGCTCAGCGGCGAGCTCGAGCCGCAAAAGGGGACGGTGGTCCGTCCCCGCAAACTGGGAGTCCTGAGCCAGGACCAGTTTGCCTTCGACGCCTATACAGCGATCGACACCGTCATCATGGGCAACAAGCGCCTGTGGGCGGCCATGCAGGAACGCGACGCCATCTACGAGAAGCCCGAGATCACCGACGCCGACGGCATGAAGCTCGGAGAACTTGAAGGCATTGTCGGCGAAGAAGACGGCTACACCGCCGAGAGCGATGCCGCCATACTGCTGCAAGGACTTGACATTCCCGACGAGGCGCACAACCGCAAGATGGGCGAACTGCAGGGCGGACAGAAAGTTCGCGTACTGCTGGCGCAGGCTCTCTTCGGCCATCCGCAGGCTCTGCTGCTCGACGAACCTACGAACCACTTGGACTTGGACTCGATCCACTGGCTGCAGGGATTCCTCAACGTTTACGACGGCGTCGTGATCGCGATCTCCCACGATCGCCACTTCCTAAACAGCATCTGCACTCACATCGCCGACATCGACTACGAAACCATCATCACCTACACCGGCAGCTACGACGATATGGTCGTGGCCAAGACCCAGGTCCGCTCGCAGATCGAATCGCAGAACGCGCAGCGCGAAAAGAAAATTTCGCAGTTGAACGAATTCATCGCACGGTTCGCAGCCGGTACGCGATCGAGCCAGGTGCAATCACGGCGAAAAGAAGTCGAGCGCCTGCAGGTAACCGAACTGGCGAAGTCGAACATCCAGCGCCCGTTCATCAAGTTTGAGCAGAAGCGCCCTTCGGGCAAGCACATTCTTGAAATCCAGCATCTCGGCAAGGCATACGGCGAGAAGCAGGTCATTCGCGACTTCACCGCCAGCGTCATCCGTGGCGAAAGAATCGCACTCATGGGACGCAACGGCGCGGGCAAGACCACGCTGCTGAACGCTTTGCTGGCGCACTCTCCGACTACGCCGGAAGCCGAACTGCGCAAGACCAGCGGCTACGAGGGCCCCTTCGTCGACTCCGGCAAAGTCATCTGGGGACACGAGGCCTCCATCGGATACTTCGCGCAAGATCACCGCAGCCTGATCGAAGGTGGCATGACCGCGATCGACTGGCTCCATCAATGGGACGGTGCGGCCGTCACCGAGGAACTGCGCGGAATTCTCGGACAGATGCTGTTTCAGCGCGATGAAGCGACCAAGTCCACGAGCGTCCTCTCCGGCGGCGAGGCCGCGCGTCTGCTGTTCTGCAAGCTCATGCTGCAAAAGCCCAACGTGCTGGTTCTTGACGAACCCACGAACCACCTCGACCTCGAAGCCATCAACGCCCTGAACATTTCCTTGCAGCGCTATCAGGGAACGGTTTTTCTAGTTACTCACGATCATGATCTGATCGACGAAGTCGCCACTCGCATCTGGCACTTCGAGAGCGATCACAAGATCACCGACTTCAAGGGCACCTACGAGGACTACCAGGCGGCCATGGTCGCGGTCTAGAACCGCCCTGCGCTAGGATTGCACCATTTCCGCTGCATGTAAATCATCCAGGTTCTCCACAGCTTTTCACAGCGTTTGCTGTTGCGTTTTCTGCCGCAAGTTGAAGATAATGATCGCGTGGTCCAGTTGTAGGGGCGGTTGCGTATTACCGTGTACAGTCGAACCGATTTACTGAGGATTCTTCACGTAACTCCGCGCCAGTTGGCCAACTGGGAGCGGAATGGTCTGATAACGTCTGCCGAAGCCTATTCCTTTTCGGATCTCCTCGAAATCAAGAAAGTGCGCGACCTGTGCGCCATGAGCGTGCGGCCGGCTGTGATTCGCCAGTCGCTCGACGCCATGCGTAAGCAGGCTTCAGGCGTGGAAAAGCCGCTGCTCGAGGCCGGTGCCTGGTCCACGGCGAAGCACCGCGTGGCATTTCGGCACGACGGCAAGCTGTTGGAGCCGATCGCAGGCCAGTTCCTCATGGATTTTTCCGAGCGCGAAAAAGTTCTGACCAGCACGCCGGTGCCGAAGTTCGATCCCGGTCCCCGCGAGAGCGAGGTTACGTCATGGTTCGCGCGCGGCATCGCGTTGGAAGAAGATCCCAACACTCAGCCCGAGGCAATCTCCGCATATCATCAAGTGCTCGCAATCCAGCCCGCGCACGCCGCCGCCCACATCAATCTCGGCACGCTCTACTACAACCGCCAGGATTTCTCTCTTGCGGAACGGCACTACCGCCAAGCGATTGAAGCCGACCCGCGCTACTCACTCGCGTACTTCGATCTCGGCAACGTGCTCGACGAGACGGGCCGCGTGCAGGAAGCGATCCAGACCTACAAGACTGCTCTGCAACTCGCGCCGACTTATGCGGACGCGCACTACAATCTGGCGTTGGCGTTTGAAAAGATCCGCGAGCCCCGCAAGGCGCTCAAACACTGGCAAGCCTACGTCAAGCTCGACACGTCGGGACCATGGTCGGTCCACGCCCGCAGCCAGATCAAGCGGATACTGCAAGCGGATGGCTTGAAGCTGGTCTATAAGCGCGGCTGAAGTTGAGAGTTCGCGTCTTCCGTATAACGCTTTTGCCGCGGTAAGGCCTTGGCATGAAAATCGTGAAGGCGATAGCTATTTTGTTGTTCGTCCCCTTGTTGGGGGTTTTGGTGGCGTTTTTTGTCGGAGCCGTTGCACTGCCACCAGATCCGAACTTTGTTAACAACGGCGGGCACTCTGCACCCGGCGACGGATTTGCGATCATGGGGTTTATCTTCCTCAGCCTAGTGATTTCCGTCCCTCTGTCGATATGGCTGGCTGTGAGAGTGGCACTTCGTAAGCCGGCGGGTCTCGAGACTCGAGAGTAATATCTGAAATCCATGCCGGATTCCTCCCGACGCTCGTAGCGCCACTTGCAGTGCTACCATAAACAGTCTGCAATCCTACCGCCAAAAGGTGTTTCCATGTCCGAAGCAATGCTCCAAGCCGCGCCGCCCGCTCCTCTGACCACGCTGACCGAAGACGAAGTTCTCTTCCGCGACAACATCCGCCAGTTCGCTGACGAGAAGATTCGTCCCCTGGTAAAAGAGATGGACGAGAAGGCAATCTTCGATAAAGATCTCATCCACGATTTCTTCCAGCTGGGCCTGATGGGCATCGAGATTCCCGAGCAGTACGGCGGAGGCGGTGCCAAGTTCTTCGAAGCCATCCTCGCAGTCGAGGAACTCTCGCGCGTGGACGCATCCTCCGGCGTCATCGTCGACGTGCAGAACACGCTGGTTAACAACGCCCTGCTGCGCTGGGGAACGGAAGAGCAGAAGAAGCGCTTCCTGCCCAAGATGGCCACCGAGACCGCAGGTGCCTATGCCCTCAGCGAGGCCGGCTCAGGATCGGACGCATTTGCCCTGCAGACCCGCGCCGTACTCAAAGGCAGCGAGTACGTGCTAACCGGTCGCAAGCTGTGGATCACCAACGCGAAAGAGGCGGGATTGTTTGTGCTCTTCGCCACACTCGATCCCAGCGCTGGATACAAAGGCATCACCGCATTCCTGGTCGAGAAAGATTTCCCTGGATTCACCGTCGGCAAGAAAGAAGACAAACTCGGCATCCGCGCGTCGTCCACTTGCGAGCTGATTCTCGAAGACTGCCGCGTGCCCAAAGAGAACGTGCTGGGCGAGCCCGGCAAAGGCTACAAGATCGCCATCGAGACCTTGAACGAAGGCCGCATCGGCATTGGCGCCCAGATGATCGGCCTCGCCCGCGGCGCCTGGGAGTTTGCCTGCAAGTACGCCGTCGAGCGCAAGCAGTTTGGCAAAGCCATCTCTGAGTTCCAGGGCATCCAGTTTCAGATCGCCCAGATGGCTACCGAGATTGAGGCCGCCCGACTCATGGTCTATAACTGCGCGCGCATGAAGGATGCAGGCGTGAACTTCGTGAAAGAAGCCGCCATGACCAAGCTCTTCGCCTCACAGGTTGCCGAGCGCGTGACTTCTCTGGCCATCGAGATCTACGGCGGCTACGGATTCACCAAGGACTATCCCGTCGAGAAGTACTGGCGCGACGCCAAGATCGGCAAGATCTACGAGGGCACGTCCAACATGCAGCTAGCCACCATCGCCAAGCTGGTGCTCGGCAAATAGAGTTCTGTCCGGTTGACAACCCGTTAGCCCGGCGATCCGCCTACGGAGTGAAATGGAGTTCGACGGTCTCTTTGGACTCAGCGCCAGGGGCGAATTTCCATTTGTAGACCGCATCTTGCGCCGCTTTGAGCAGCACCGGGCTGCCGCCCATCGGTTCGACGGATTTTACCTCTCCGTTCGCCCCTACCACGGCAACTACCCTCACCGTGCCTCCCAGATTCATCTTCTTAGCGAGGTCTGGGTAGGCGGGGGCGACTTGTCGCGTGATCTTACGCGTGCCAGCAGATTGTTGGCTTTGGGCCGTTCGTGCGGGTCCAAAGAAAGATAAGAATAGGAGAAAAAGTGCCAGAGTGTACCGCTTCCGCATATTAAACGATCCCTGAGATAGAGGAGTTGTAGTCTTCACGAACTGTCGATATTACGAGATCAAGGCGTTGCGAAAAAAGTAACTGGAGTAACCAAAATCGTCCCGAAAAGGACCATGTCCCCTCAGGCGGTCCCGTGCAAAGCCGCGCCGGGCGGGCCATCTGCAGAGCGGAACGGGCCTCGACAAATCTCGCTTACTCATAATGTGCATTGAATTGCACATCTGACCTTCCGCCCCGCCTTCCGAAATGCGGTTAACCGTCCTGTGATCAGGCATTTAAGCGGATTGCTCCCGATGGTTGCCTGGGTGCAATTCTCTGAGTGCCTGCGAGTTTAGGGCTAAGACCGGGGTGCCACTTGACAACTCTATTCGGAACCGACGCCGTACCCGCCGTATCAGTCATCGCACCCCCCGCCACTCCCAAGAAGCACGGCTGGTTGCCGCTGCTGACCGTTTTGTTTCTGCTCTCCTACGGCCTGATGACCATGCTGATTGTGGAGCAGGGGCGGACCATCGAATCGCAACGCGCTCTGATTCGCGAGCTCTTCCGCGACAGCACTGAACTGTCGGCAGTGAAGCAGAAGGCAGCGCAGGATAGCGCCCAGGCATCCTCGGCCAAGACCCAAGCCCCAGTGACCCAGAACCCGTCGACCCAGTACCCGTCAACCCAGGCACCAACCAGTCAGGCCCCGTCTTCCCAGGCAGGACCACAGCAGCAACGTACCCAGAGCCAGTCCGCCAAACAGAAACCAGATTTCAAAATGCCGTCGAAGCCGGCGGCTGATCTGGTGGACGATGTCCGGACCCTGATCACGATATAAGCACGACCCAGCAATTACGATTGTAGAAAGCAAACTGAACACTGCGGCACTTTCGTTCTGAAGCGGAAGTCGGAAACCAGGTACACAATGAAGGTCCTGACCCTAGCCTTGTTGTTCAGTCTGCCGGTTGCTCCCTGGGCGCCCCAAAAGCCCCTGCGCCAGCCGACCACCCAGATCGCCAAACACACCAAGGGCGGACGCTGGTACTTCGCCGCCTCCGGCCATGCCGTCTATTGCTATGGCCCGGTGATGACCCTTCCCCGCGCCAACGGCGACTTGCAAAGGGTCGCCACCTTTTGCCGCGACGGCAGCGCGGTCGTCCCGCTCAAGGACTAGAAGTCAGCGCCTACGCCGCCCCTCGCGAAGAAGTCGGTGAACCGCGGCCTTTCCCCTCTCAAGGAGCTAGGTCTACGCCCCGTTCACGGCAGCAGCGTTGCCGCGAGCACCAGAACCTTCGCATTGTTGGGCAGCGTGATGCTCTGCACAGTCTTAGCCTTGTTCACAGCCAACCGGTACTCATACAGATTGAAAGTGCGCTGATCCTTCGTGCCATTATCAAAATTCCGGTACGCCATGGCAACGCCTTCCGACTCGCCATGGAATTTCTGAGGAGTGAACCAGTCGCTGAAGCTTTGCACGAATTTCGTGTTCGTTCCATCGGTGTAGGTGACGGTGAGCGTTTGTGACGCCTGATTCCCCTCGATGGCCGTTCCTAACAGCAGCAGGCTGGAAAACTGGCCCTGGGGCAACGAAACCGATTGCCCGCTGCAACCGATCGCGTCCGGTTGACCGGCGGCTCCGAACTTGAGCAACGTGCTGTTATACACGCGCGACGCAGTGAGCAGGTTCGCCGAGTACGAATACCCCTGGCCGTCGAGGCCTCCGGTCGTGTATGTCGTGCCGTCCTGGTAGATCCCGTCCACGTCGAATTCCGACGACAGATCGACCTGCGTGCCCGTTCCGGTCGTCCCCACGCCTGCGCTTACCGCCAAGCTGAATGCCACAGTTTCTTTGATAGTGCCCGAGGTGCCGGTAACGGTCACAGTTGTGAATCCCGTGCTGGCAGCGGCACCCGCGGTGAGCACCACGGTTCGCTTATTCCCCGTCCCCTTGATCGTGGCTCGGACGCCTTTCGGCAGAGTCGACAGACTCAGCGTCACCGTCCCGTTGAAGCCGTTTAAGGGCTTGATTGTGATCGAAGCATTGGCCGTGGAACTTTGATTCAAGAACACATTGCTCGGACCCGAGAGCGTAAAGCCGGTGCTGCTGACCGCGTTGTTGATTGCGCTCGCATACTGCGCCGCCAGACCATTGCCCACGAAGTCGTCATAGAGCCACATGAATCCGCCGACAATGCCGCACTGGTTGCGCCAGCCAGTCATGATGCTCTGTACCTGGCTCGGAGTGTCGTCCTGATCCCACAGCCCGGGAAACACGGGAACGGTGCCGAAATTCCATCCCACACACGGGTTGTTTCCGCTGCCACCGGCATAAGCCTGCAAGTGCACTCCGTCCACTGTGCCAGGCAGCTGACTGTTAATTTGCGAGACGACATTCGTCCAGTAGCTGCTCTGGTCGAACGCATCGGGCATCACGTGATAACCCAATTGCCCCAGCATCACCCCAAACGAAATCGTGGTCGGCGAATTGAAGCTGTTCTCATCGTCGAAGTCGATGGCATCCAGAGCCGGGATGGCCGCCTTCAGAGCTTGGAAGTCCTTGTAGAGGATGCTCGTCGGGCCGGTGCCTTGCGTGTTCACCAGGTTCGTAATGTCTTGCCAGTCTCCGAAGTTGGATGAGCCAATGCTGAACGTCACCCGCTTGACCGTCCCTTGTTTCAGCGTCGCCATGTCCGAGGCGAAGTTGGGATAGTACTGATTGCCGACATAAACGCCGCCGGACGTCAGCGGGAACTCACCATTGAAATTCAAGTCGCCGGTGCTGCTGACTTCGACGCTCCAGACAATGGCTTCCGTGAATCCGGAATTCTCGATTTCGGTGATGTTGTTGGTCGCGTTCTTATAAAACGGGCCGCCGCCAAAGATCCCCGTATATCCGGTTTGAGCCGTCGCCGGCTCCCCCAGGAACGCCAATGAAAGAAGCAGGAAAAGAAGAAAGGTCGCGCCGCGTACAACCGCTGGCTGATGGGCATTGCCTGCGAACCACTTTTCGGATGAATGCTTCACAATGTCTCCTGTCGAGGTAATCAATCGGGCGGGCTCGCGGACGGGGGTGGCCTCGTATCCCGGGTTACCAAAATCCGGTCAGCGAAATCTGGTTCGCCCAATGACGACGGCAAGGTCGCCATGAAGGTCCGGAAATTATACACTCTAGAGCGCCAATCTTGAGTATTGGCGGCCCGTTTGCGCGGGTCTGCGTCCTGCGGGCACCGGGGCGCATCAAACCTGTTTCAACCATCTTCTCTTAATCGTCGTCAAGACACGGAGATCCCAATGTCCATTCGCCCCGTCAAGCGCCTCATCAAGTCCAAGCCCACGCTCGAAGGTGCCGGAGTGCATCTGCGCCGCGCCTTCGGCTTCGGCAACACCCACGACTTCGACCCGTTCCTGCTCCTCGACGATTTCCGCAACGACGTTCCCGAGGACTACCTCGCCGGATTTCCCTGGCACCCGCACCGCGGCATCGAGACCATCACCTACGTCCTCGCCGGAACCGTCGAACACGGCGACAGCATGGGCAATCACGGCGCCATCGCCGCTGGTGACGTGCAGTGGATGACCGCCGGCAGCGGCATCATTCATCAGGAAATGTCCAAGGGCGACCCTACCGGCCGCATGCACGGCTTCCAACTCTGGGCGAACCTTCCATCGGCGCTGAAGATGACCGCGCCGCGCTATCAGGAAGTCAAGACCGGAGACATCCCACAGGTCACCGACGACGACGGCACGCACGTCCGCATCGTCTGCGGAACTTTCTGGGGCAAGTCCGGCCCCGTCGACGGCATCGCCGCGGATCCCATTTACCTCGACGTGTCAGTGCCGCCGGGAAAAAGAAAGACGCTGCCCGTCGAAACGACGCGCCACGCCTTCGCCTACGTTTTCGCCGGAGACGGAAAGTTCTGCAATGCCTCGGGGCCGCTCTCCGTCCCAACCGAAAGCGTCGGATGGGCCGATACCAAGCCTCCCGCCGACGCTGAGAACCGCTCTCTGGTCGTCTTCGACCGCGGCGATGAAGTCGCTGTGCAGGCCGGCGAAGACGGAGTCCGTTTCCTCCTCGTCTCAGGAAAACCGCTCCAAGAGCCGGTAGCGTGGTATGGTCCCATTGTCATGAACACGCAAGAGCAACTCCAGCAGGCATTCCAGGAACTGGAGCAGGGAACGTTCCTGAAGAAGTAGACTTGCAGCCTTCTGAGTCAAGCTGCATTCGTGCAAGGCTTGTAGATGTCTCGGATTTGTCTTCAGTGCGACCACGCATCTTATGTAACTCAGATACCGCGAATACGCACAGGGTGAAGCGTGCAGCCTGGCGTCGCTGTGCTCCATCCCCAAAGGGGCGGAACATGATAGCCCAGGACGTAAGTCCTGGGTAGGCGTGAAGAGAATGGAACAAGTCCCGTAGGGGCGGCACAAGGCCTCACTGGCAAAACAACCATGCCCGAACTCCCCGAAGTCGAAACCATCGCCCGCGGCCTCGCCAAGCGCGTCACCGGAGACGCCGTCGAATCCGTCTGGCTGGGCCAAAAAAAAGAGCCTCTGAAGTCCCCCGCATCCGCGATCGCCGCGACGCTGGAACACAGCCGCATCGCCGCCGTCCGCCGCATGGGCAAGCACATCGTCTTCGACCTCGAACAAGATCGAAATTATGTGCCGCCCTCGCCCGCGAAAAGCCGAAGAGCAGATCGAAAGCAGAAGGGAACGCAGGCTCCATCAATCCTGCCAGCCGAGGCGGGCGTGGGCGCCCGCCCCACATACACCAAAGCTCAATGGATCGTCCACCTCGGCATGACCGGCAGCCTGAGGATTTGTGAGCCACAAACGGAAGTCGCGAAGCACACCCACGCCATCCTCCGTCTGTCGTCGGGCAGGGAACTGCGCTTCGTCGATCCTCGCCGCTTCGGCCGCCTGAGCGTCGCGCAAGCCGGAGACTTCGATGCCACCGGCATCGAGCCGCTGGAAGCCGATCTCGACCGCTTCCTGACGCTGTTCCGCGGCCGCAAGACTCCCATCAAAAGCGCGCTACTGAACCAGAAACTCCTGCGCGGTGTCGGCAACATTTATGCCGACGAATCTTTATTCCGTGCCGGCCTGCGCCCAAGACGTCGCGCCTCGACCATCACCCGCGACCAGCTCGCCAAGCTGCTCCTCGCGGTGAAAGAAGTCCTGCAAGAAGCCATCGCCCTCGGCGGATCCTCCATCTCGGACTACGTCGACGCCGACGGCGAAGAAGGATTCTTCCAACTACAGCACCGCGTCTACGGCCGCGAAGGTGAGCCTTGTCTAGTCTGCAAGACACCGATCAAACGAGTCGTAATCGCCGGCCGCAGCAGCCACTACTGCCCCAAGTGCCAGAAGTAAAGGTTGTCATCCTGAGGCGGGCGCATTTTGCCCGCAGAAGGGTCTGGGCGAGCTGCGCGTTGCGTCGCGCTCTCTGCGACGCATGAATCACGCGTTTGGCTCGCTTCCTTAGTTATCAATCAACAATGAGACCACTGCTGTCGCAATCTGATAATCTTCTCCGTCATGCCTGATTTTTCCATCGGAGTCGATCTCGGCGGCACCAACCTGCGCATCGCCGCCGTCAGCACGGACGGACAGCTTCTCGAAAAAATTACTCTCGGCGTCAAAGTTGCGCTCGGCCGCGACCACGTCATCGGCGAAATGTGCGATGCCATCCACCGCCTGACCGAGCAATATCGCGGCAGCGGCCGCTTCGTCGGCGCCGGCATCGGTGTCCCCGGCATCATCGACAGGGAAACAGGGATGATGTGCAAATCCGCCAATCTTCCCGGATGGTCCGATTATCCTGTGCGCGACGAAATCGAGCGCCGCTTGGGCGTCCGCGTTTTTCTCGATAACGATGCCAAAGTCGCCGCTCTCGGCGAGAAGTGGCTGGGCGCCGGCCGTGGCGTTGACAATATGGCGATGCTCACATTGGGCACTGGCATCGGCGGTGCTATCGTCCTGAACGATAAAATCTTCTACGGCATGACCGGCATGGCAGGTGAGTTTGGCCACGTCACCGTTGAGCCAGATGGCGTCCCCTGCGGCTGCGGTAATCACGGTTGTGCAGAACGCTACGCGTCGGCGACGGCAGTCGTCCGCATGGCGCACGAGGCGATTGCCACCGGAAATGCGCCTGGCTTAGCGAAGGCTGCCAAGTCCGATCCGGAATTCAGCGCCCGTTCGATCTACAACCTCGCGATTCAGGGCGACCCGGATGCCCGCCGCATCTTTCACCGCTTCGGCCAGGTTTTGGGAATCCTGCTCGCGGGCCTGATCAACGTTCTCAACCTGGATATGTTCGTGATTGGCGGAGGCGTTGCCAGCGCATGGGACGCCTTTGCGCCGCAGATGTTTGCGGAATTGCGCGACCGTTCGCTGGTCTACGCTGCGAGTGCGCCGGAAGATGCAGTCGGCAAGAAGGAAGGCGCATCCGCTCTGATCGGCTACACCCGCAAGAAAACAATCATCACCCGCGCCCTGCTCGGCAGCGACGCCGGCCTCTACGGCGCCGCCAGAATCCCCGCGTCGTAGCTGAGAGCTTTGTTTTTGGAGATTTTGTTTCTTTGGTAGTCGCTTTTGGGTGGCGCAGCTTTTGGGTCGTGCAGCTTTTGGTGTGACACAGCCTTTGGGTGACGCAGCTTTTGGGTGACTCAGCATTTGAGTGAAACAGTTCTTGAGTAACGCAGCATTTGGGTGGCGCAGCGCTTTCAGCGCTGCGATAAAGCCGCCCTCTAGGGGAAGGGCTTTAGCCCCTGAGGCACATCTACGTTGCCCCACCAACCTTCCGCGCCGCACTCAGAAATACCTGATTCTGCTCCGGCGTCCCGATGCTCACCCGAATACAATTCGGTGCACCCCACCCACCCAACGGGCGCACGCTCACCCCCTCACCTCGCAATCGCTCCGCGAATCCGAACGCATCCTCTTGCAGATCGCAATAAAGAAAATTCGCCGCCGTCGGAACCACGCGATATCCCAACTCCGACAATCCCACGCCCAAAATCTGCGCCTGCTCCGCATTGTTTGAAACGACCCGTCCTACATGATTCAAGTCATCGAGCGCCGCCACGGCTGCGGCCTGCGCCACCGTCGACACTGAGAATGTATCGCGCATGCGCGCGCAATATGCCAGCAGTTCGGCCGGACCCAAGCCATATCCCACGCGCAGCCCAGCCAGTCCATGGGCCTTCGAAAACGTTCTCAGCACTACTACGCTGGAGCCCTGTCGCAGATATTTCAGCGACCCCGAATACTCAACCTTCCGCCGCACCGCGAAGTGCGACGCAAACTCGTAATAAGCCTCGTCCAGAACCACCACCACATGCCCCGGAACTTCGGCAATGAACTTATCCACCACTTCGGCCTCGATCAGCGTTCCTGTCGGATTGTTAGGATTCGCCAGAAACACGACGCGCGTATCCTCATTGATTGCCTCCAGGATCGCGCCCAGATCGAATCCATCTTCGCGCATCGGAGCCTCAATCAACTGCGCCCCCACGGCGTGCACCGCCATCGCATAGACAATGAACGACCGCTCGCTGGTTACCGCATTCAACCCTGGCGCGAGCATCGTCTGGCACAGCAAACCCAGCAGCGCGGTCGATCCCGCGGTCACCAGAACTTGTTCGGTCGGCACATCGTGGTAAGCAGCCAGCTTGCGGCGCAACTCTGAGCACTCGTCGTCGGGATAGGAGTTCGCTGCCGCCAGAGCCAGTTGCATCGCCTCCACCGCGCGCGGCGACGGTCCAAATGGATTTTCGTTGGAGTCAAGCTTAATGATCCGCGGCTGAGTGTCGAGGGATGATCGCCTCGGCGACGGCGGCGGAAGGAATCCGCCCATCTCGCGCGCCGGCTTCGAAACCAGATCAAAGAATCGGCTCATGCTCGCCGTACATCACTTCGCAGGTTGCTTGCCCCGCGCCGCGCTCGTCGTGCTGGCGGATTTCAATTTTTCGATTTCCCGCAACGTCAGCGATCGAAACTTCCCCGGAGGAACGTCGAGCGTCAGTGGTCCATATCGCACTCGCTTGATCTTCTCCACGTGATGCCCCACCGTCTCAAACATGCGCCGGATCTGCCGGTTCCGCCCTTCCACCAGCGTGATCTCGTACCACGGATTCGCCGCCTCTTTCACGACGCGCACCAGGGCGGGCCCGGTCTTCACGCGCTTCCCGTCGTCGGTAGCGATGGACACCCCCGCCCGCAGTTTGGCAATCGCCTCTTCCTTCGGCGTGCCCGCGACTTTCACGACGTAGGTCTTGGCAACGTGCGAAGCCGCTTTCATCAGCCGGTGTGCAAGGTCGCCGTCGTTGGTCATCAGCAGCAATCCTTCGCTGGCATAATCGAGACGCCCGATCGGATACACGCGGCCCCTCACGCCGTGAATCAGATCCATCACGGTCGGCCGCTTCTCGGGATCGCTCATCGTCGTGACGTAACCCTTGGGCTTGTTGAGCAACAGGTAGGTGTGCCGCTGCGCCCCCTGCAGAAGTTTTCCATTCACGCGCACGTGATCCGTCTCCGGATCGGCCTTGGTGCCGAGTTCCGTCACCACGGTTCCGTTGACCTGCACGCGCCCCGCCGAGATCAGTTCCTCAGCCTTCCGGCGGGAAGCAACCCCAGCAGCAGCGATAATCTTTTGCAGCCGTTCCATCGGCATAAATGAACTTCCAAATCTCAGCGGCAACCGAGCGCCGTGCCGCAGGGAATGAGTCTCCGAGCCCCGGAGGGGCGAAAACAATTTAGCCCAGCGCTTCAGCGCTGGGTCCGGTAAACCACAAAGGAACAAGTCCCGGAGGGACGGCACAACAATTATTCGCGATCAGCTCGCTTCTTTCTCCGCTTCCGAAACTTCACTGCTCGATTCCGCGTCGGATGCTTCACTCGCGGCCGCTGTCGGAACCTCAGCCGCCGCGCTCTCCGCCGGAATCAACTCCGCCTGAAACGATTCCGCCACAAGCTTTTCGAACTCCTCCATGCTGGGCAGCTCGTTCACATCTTTCAACCCAAACCGCATCAGGAATTCCTTGGTCGTCTTGTACAGAATCGGACGCCCAATCACCTGTTTCCGCCCCGCCGTAGTAATCAGCTTGCGATCGAGCAGAGTCCCAATCACGCCGCCAGAATCGACGCCGCGAATGTCATTGATCTCCGGCACAGTGAACGGCTGCTTGTAAGCAATCACGGCCAGCGTCTCCAGCGCGGGCAGCGACAGCCGGATCGGCGGCTTCAAGCTCTTCGCGAACGCCCGCACCACCTCGTGCTGTTCCGGCTTGGTCGACATGCGGTATCCGCCGGCGACCTGCCGAACCTCAATGCCGTGATCGGGCCCGCCATATTCGCCGACAAGTTCTTCCAGACACGAGCGGACGCGCGACTTCATCTCCGCCTCGTCCGCCGCTCCCTCCGCGATCACAGTCTCTTTCACGAGCTGGGTCATCTGCTCCAGCGTAATCGGCGTTTCCGCCGCATAAATAATGGCTTCGAGCTGAGCTTTAAGACTCATAGTCAGGTTTTCGAATTTCAAGGTCTCAATGTTTCACAGGCCTGAAACCTTGAAACTCTGAAACATTGAAACTTTTGTTTATCTCCAGTCGTCGCGCACCGCCGACTGCTCTTTCATGATCTCGTCGAAGTGCGTGTGCTTGCGGACCGCGATCTCGCCGAACATTTTCTCCTGCCGCACCTGGATCGCCTGCAGCCGCACCATCTCCAGCAACGCCAGGAACATGCACACCAGCGCGGGCCGCGAGGGAACCCGCATCAGCAACTGCTTCAGCCGGATCGGCCGGTCCTCCAGATCGAGTAGGCGCCGCAGGTAATCAATCATCTGCCCAACCGTCACCGTTTCCTCGTCGACGTTGAGCACCGGACGCGTTCTTACCCGCTCCAGCACCTGCTGAAATGTCTTGACCAGATCGATCACGTCCGCGGCGATCTCGGGCTCGGTACCCTCTGCCTCCATGAATTCCTTCAGCGAAGGATTTGACAGTACCGCATCTTCAATCTGCTGCTTCTGCAACAGCATCTGCGCGGCCGACTTGAATTTCTCATGCTCCAGCAACCGGTTGACCAGTTCGTTCCGCGGATCTTCCTGATCCTCCACTACTGCATCTGGATCGCGCGGCAGCAGCATCTTCGATTTAATGTGAATCAGCACCGCGGCCATGTAGATGAATTCCGCCGCCACGTTCACATCGAGTTCGCGAATCTTCTCCACATACGCCAGATACTGCGCCGTAATCTTCGCAATCGGAATATCGTAAATGTCGATATCCTGCTTCCGGATCAAGTCCAACAGCAGGTCCAGCGGCCCTTCGTAGACATCGGTCACCGCTACGGCAAACGGCGAGTCGCTCTCTTCCTTCTTCGCCGTACCCTTGCCAGCCGCGGCGCCAGCAACGACCGCCGGCGGCGCAGTCGCGAGCGTCGCATTCGCCGCATCGAGTTTTGAATTGTCCGTCATGAACTCTTTGCCCTTGTCATCCTACCCTGAGCCAGTCGAAGGGGAAGGATCTATGCACTTTGGCTCGGGTGCCCCATTTCTCGCGCGTTCTTTGCGCGAGAAGTGGGGATTTGACTACTTCGGCCCCTCATACCCCAGCGACATCCCCATCGCAGCCCTCACATCGTCCATCGTCTCGCCCGCCGCCTTCCGCGCCCGCTCTGTGCCAGCCTCCAGAATATCCCACGCCAGCCGCGGATTCTCTTCAAATTTCTTGCGTCGCTCCTGCATCGGGTTCAGCAGCTTCACCAGCGCGTCCGCGACCCAGCCCTTGCACTCGATGCACCCAATCCCCGCCGACCGGCAGCCTTCATTGACCTTGGCCATCGTCGCCTTGTCGCTGAAGATTTTGTGCAGATCGCCCACGGGACACACATCCGGATTCCCCGGATCCGACCGTCGCACCCGCGCCGGGTCCGTCACCATCGTCTTCAGCTTCTGCCGCACCACTGGCTCCGGATCGGTCAACATCACCGTGTTCCCGTACGACTTCGACATCTTGCGCCCGTCGGTCCCCGGCAACTTCGCCGCAGGCGTGAGCAGCGCCGCGGGCTCAGGAAAAACATCCCCAGACTTGCCATAGAACCCGTTAAACCGTCGCACAATTTCTCGCGTCAGTTCCACGTGCGCCACCTGATCCTCCCCGACCGGCACCGCGTTCGCCTTGTAGACCATGATGTCGGAAGACATCAGCACAGGGTAGCCAAGAAATCCGTACGTGGTCAGATCTTTACCCTTTATGTTCTCCTGTTGCTCCTTGTACGAAGGAACTCGTTCCACCCATCCCAGCGGAGTAATCATCGAAAGCAGCAGATGCAACTCCGCGTGCGCCGGAACATGCGACTGGATAAAGATCACCGACTTCTCCGGATCGAGTCCCGCCGCCAGCCAGTCGAGCGTGACTTCCAGCGAATTTTCCTTGATGCGAGATGTGTCGGCGTAATCGGTCGTCAGCGCGTGCCAGTCGGCCACCATGAAAAAGCATTCGTACTCGTCCTGCATGCGCACCCAGTTCTGCAGCGCGCCCACATAGTTGCCCAGGTGCAACTTGCCGGTCGAGCGCATACCGCTGAGCACGCGTTTGCGAGATTTGGCAGAAGATGTCATTTATCGATGGAAGCCCCGCTCCGCGAACGACGGCCAATCAGCAGGGCTGTATGTCCAGATCAGGTCTTGAAGTATCATGCAGGGCTGATTTCGATACTAACACGCGAAAAGCCGGAATGTGGGGACAGCCGCCCTCGGCTGTCCGCCGGGCGCAGCCCAGCGACTCGGCGCACAAATGCTTTATAATTCGCGCCACTCTCTCATCACAACCCGGTGAACACTCTCGCCCGCCAACTCCGCGCCACCGATTACTTCACTCTCGGCTGGGGAACTATGGTCGGTGTCGGCTGGCTCGTCATCATGGACGACTGGCTCCTCCGTGGCGGATCTCTCGGCGCCCTGCTCGGCTTCGTGATCGGTGGCGCGCTCCTCCTTCCCATCGGATGGGTCTACGGCAAGCTCGTCGTCGCGATGCCCGACGCCGCCGGAGAAATCGCCTACACCTCCGCCGTCTTCTCGCGCCCCATTAGCTTCGCCACCGGCTGGATGATGACGCTCGCCTATTTCATCGTCTGCCCATGGGAGGCCGTCGCCGTCGGCCGCATCGCCGGCTACATCATTCCCGGCCTCGATTCGATGGAACTCTACCGCATCGCCGGCCGCCCCGTGTATCTTGCGCACCTCGTCGTCGGCCTAACGTTGACCGCGCTGCTCACCGTCCTGAACTACCGCGGCATCCGCCTCAGCGCCACGTTTCAGAATTGGACCAGCTTCGGCACTCTCGGTCTCTTCATTATCTTTGTCGCTCTCGGTGTCAGCCGTGGCAAGCCTGCGAATATCCAGCCGCTGTTCACGCACACACCGCTGATCTCGATCCTGCTGGTCATCCAAATCGTTCCCTATTTCATGACCGGATTCGAATCCGTAGGCAAGGCCGCCGAAGAAGCCAGCCCGAACTTTCGCAGCCGCGGATTCTTCCGCGCCATTTGGATGGCCATCGTCATCGGCATTCTCTTCTACGCCAGCATCGTCGCGGCCGTCTCATTCGTAGCTCCCTGGCGCCAACTGACCGGGGAAAAATTTATGACCGCAGTGGCGTTCCAGCAGGCGCTCGGCTCCCGCTGGATCGTCCAAATCATTCTCGCCGCCGCTCTGTTGTCGCTCTTCAAGTGCTTCAACGGAAACTTCGTCGCGGCCAGCCGCCTGCTCTTTGCCCTGGGACGCCGCGGCATGGTCGACTCCCGCGTCGGAGCGATTCACGATCGTTACCAAACGCCGTCAGCCGCAGTCCTCTGCGTCGGCCTCGCGACCGCCGCGTGTATGCTGTTGGGCGACGCGATCCTGGTTCCCGTCACCGAAGTGGGATCCGTCGCCTGCGCAATAGGATGGTCCGCCGCGTGCGCGGCATGTCTTGCCCTTGCGCGCACCAAGCCCGCCGTGATGTCGCTGTCGGCCGCCGAGCGTGCCGTGGCCTGGTTCGGCTTGGCCGTCGGCATCGCCATGGCCCTGATGAAGGTGGTCCCGCTCATCCCCGGCCACTTCACAATCTACGAATGGCTGGCGCTAGGGATTTGGGTTGCTCTTGGAGCGGCCGCCGGTTCCGGAGCCTGGAAGAGCGGTCCTTTAGGACCACCGCAAGCGTGATAGAAACGTGGAAGAGCGGCCCTTGAGGGCCGCGTTAAGCGTGAAAAAGGTTAGGGCTTTAGCCCCTGAGGGTACGAGAGATGAACAACAACATCCAGATCACTTCGACCGCAATTCGCATTCTCGTCTTCCTTGCATTCCTGCTGCTCACCTCGTTTGCCTTCGCCCAAACACCATCCCTCGACCTCGTCATCACCCACGGCCACATCATCGACGGCACCGGCTCTCCCTGGTACTCCGGAGACCTCGGCATCCGCGACGGAAAAATCGCCGCCATCGGCAATCTCTCCGCTGCCCCGCGCAAGCGCACCATCGACGCGGCCGGCAAAGTCGTCGCCCCCGGCTTCATCGACATGCTCGGCCAGTCGGAACTCACCATCCTCGTCGACCCGCGCCTGCCCTCAAAGATTTTCCAGGGGATCACTTCCGAAATTACCGGCGAAGGCGGCTCCATCGCTCCGCTCAACGACGCGATCATTCAGTCGGACCGCCAGGGTTACGAACACTTCAAGATCACTCCCGACTGGCGCACCTTCCGCCAATATTTCGCACGGCTTGAAAAGCAGGGCATGGGCATCAATCTCGCAAGTTACGTGGGCGCCACGCAAGTCCGACGCATGGTCCTCGGCGATGACGACAAGCAACCCACGCTCGCGCAACTGGAGCAAATGCAGGCTCTGGTGCGCGAAGCCATGAAAGACGGCACCGTCGGCGTCTCCACGTCGCTCGAGTACGCGCCCGCGCCCTACGCCAAAACAGAAGAACTGATCGCGCTCGCCACGGAAGCCAGCAAATCCGGCGGCATCTACTCGACCCACATGCGCGACGAGAGCGCCTCGGTTCTCGAGGCCATCGACGAAGCCCTCCGCATCGGCCGCGAAGCCCACATCCCCGTGGAGATTTGGCACATCAAAGTTGCGGGCAAAGACAACTGGGGACGCATGCCCGAAGTCGTTGCCAAGATCAACGCCGCCCGCGCCGCCGGCGCCGACGTCAGCGCCGACACTTATGCCTATACCGCTTGGTACAACGGCTTCTCCGCTTTCATCCCGCCGTGGGCGCACGATGGCGGCGACGCCAAACTCGTCGAGCGCCTGAAAGATCCCGTCACTCGCGCCCGCATTCGCAAAGACATGCTCGCTCCATCCAAAGAGTGGGACAACGAATGGCAGGAGATTCCCGGCCCTGATGCGATCATGATCGGCGCCGTCGAAAATCCGGCCCTGGCGCCACTGCTGGGGAAGCGTCTCTCAGAGATTGCCAAGTCGTCGAACAAAGATCCCATGGACGCGCTCTTCGACATCCTCATTCAGGATCCATCTACCGAAGTCGCCGTCTTCGGAATGTCGCAGCCCGACGTAACGCTCGCCCTGCAGCAGCCCTGGGTCGCCATCGACAACGATTCCGAAGGCACGTCGCCCGAAGGCATTCTGGGCCAGTCGCATCCTCACCCCCGCGCCTATGGCACGTTCCCGCGCATCCTGGCCAAGTATGTCCGCGAAGAAAAAGTTCTGACTTTGGAAGACGCCATCCGCAAGTTCTCCGCGCTGCCCGCGCAGCGCATGCGCCTCACCGATCGCGGCGTTTTGAAAGCCGGCATGTGGGCCGACGTCGTCATCTTCGATCCTGCCACGGTGCATGATCGTGCCACGTTCGACAATCCCAATCAGCTTTCGGAAGGAATGGAATATGTGCTGATCAACGGCGTACCGGTGATCGATCAGGGAAAGATGACCGGCGCACTTCCCGGCAAAGTATTGCGCGGCGCAGGCTACGTGCCTTAGGCCATGAACTTAGGAAAGTTCAAGCGCGAGCCGGATTCCTTCTTCGATGCGTCGGAGCGTAGCAGAGGACAGTCGACCCAAAGGAGGATAGACTACGCCTTGTTTGTCGAGGGTTGTAACCTGGTCGCACTTGGCCCACGAGTCTCGGACGACTCCGCCATCACCTGCTCCGATCGCCACTCGCAACGCGAACCGCCTGTGATGAACCGACGTGATCGGTACGACGCAGACATCCAACGCGTGCCGGTTCAGCGCGTCATTCGAAATAATCAAGGCCGGACGGTTCTTGTCGAGGCGTAACCAGTAGATTTCGCCCCGCTTTGGGTACCACCCAGCCGGAACTTTCGGCATGCTTCAGCCCCGGGACAACGCCTCTTTCGAGGCTTTCTGGTACGCAACTCTCTCGCGAACGGAATCTGCCCCGTCGATCGAGAAGAATTCGGCGGCTTCCATCTCGAGGCGTTCGCGACGCTCCAGTTCGAGAGCCCGCCTCAGGAGTTCGTTCACGCGTTCGCTGGTCGATACGGTGCCCTTGGTGCTTGCGATTTCGGTCAAGATGTCATCGCTAATCGTAAAGGTCTTAGCTTGTCTCATATGATTGATAATATCATTTCAAGCACGAAGAAACCAGATCTAAGAAACACTAAGGCTTCAGTCGCGCCTGCGTCTCGGCGCCCGGCAAGGGAACGACCCGCGGCTCCCCCGCCGTCCCAGTGACCGTATACCCCGCAGCCGTCGCTCCGGCCGGCACCTTCGCCAGCCTGAAATCCAGTTCGCCCTTCAACGACGCACTCCCGCTCACCAGAAACTTCCCGCCGGGAGAATCCAGCCTTGCGTCTTTCATCGCGATCTCGCCCGCTTGCAGCCGTGCCTGCCCTGCCAGACGCGTAACCTTCAAACCTTCCGCATCCTCGCTCAGCGCGACGTGTGGCAGTGCCCCGTCCTTCATCTCAAACTGCATCGTCCCTTCGGCCGACGTCCAGAACTCAGCAGGGCACGGTCCTTTCACCTCATAGGTCGCGCTCGCCGTCCCCGCGACCCAGCTATCCTTCATCGCGTCCGCCAAGAGCGCCAGCGAGACTCCAGTCAGGCTCCCGCTGCCGCTGCAAACCGCGGGCTTCCCGCTGAAGTCCGCCTGCCATTCGCCGCGATGCTTGCCGCCAAGAAAATCGCCGCTCAACTCCGAGATTCCCAATTTCCCGCCGTCAAGACTCACCTTCGCCGATACCCGCGTCGCCGCCAGGCTCTGCATTTGCAAGCGATCGGCGCTGAGTTGCCCGGAAGCGCGCACGCTCGCGAAAAAAGGCGGCCCGGCTTGCGGATCCGACTCCAGCACGCGATACCACGGCCGCTCCTTCGGGCTCGGATTCACCCACGCGCTCAGTTCGACGAGCGCAATCTGATCCGCGTTCAGGATGAAATGCACCTCGCACGCGCCCGGAGTTCCGCACCCGCGTGGCATCTCCAGAGAACCAGTCCATGCAGTGTCCGCTGCCTTCGCGCTCAATTTCGCGACGCGCACCTCGTCCGGCAGCAGTTGCATGTCGGCCGAGACAATTTCGACCGGGCTGGCCACGCCGCGAAGCGCGACACGAACGTTGCGCAACCTCGCCGTTCCCGTCACTTGCGGTCCTGTAAAGCCAGAGGTCGTCCCGTTACTGCGTTCCGCCCACGATCCCGCGATCTGTAAATCAACCTGCGCCGTGCTTTCCGATGCAGCCTGCAACGCCGCGAGGCCAAACATCCGCGCCACTCGCAACGACTTCGCAATCTCAGCTTCCCCCACAACCGAAAGGTTATAACCGCCTCGGTTGACCCATCCGCGAGCGATCGGAGCCACGCGTCCGATTGCAACCGGGAACGGCCCGAACTCCACATGCGGCCCATCCGGAAACTGCATACTCGCCGCGCTCTTGCGAGCCGCTTGCTTTCGCGCCGCCGACTTGACGGTGGTAAGCAGGAAAGGAATTGTCTCCGGCCCAATCTCCGCCTTGTTCGCAGTCGAGGCCAGACGAAAGTTGGCGATCTCCCCGCGGCCTTCAAATTGAAAGCTCGACAATGGAAGGTTCGACGTAGTCACGGCATTCTCTGTGATCGAAAGACTCCCGCTCAGTGTCCCGCCTGCAACCAGATCTTCGGGCAGATTCTTCTTCGCCCGCTCTACCAGCACCGCCGCGGCGCTCGCCGGTACGTTGTCCGCAGTCAGCGTGAGCCCATAGCTGTGGCTTCCCGGCAGGCCCATGTCCCCCTCCAGTGTGACCACCCCTCTGCCCACTGGAGCGCTGCAGAGAATTCCGTGAAACGCATGGTTGAACGAACTGTATTCTCCGCCGCAGTGGCCCCCCAGTCGCAGTGCCTGCCCGCTTGCAATGTCGTACCGCCGGAAATCCTGAATCGACGCGCTGCTCGTGATCTGCAACTTCGCCGGCGTGCCCTCGATCGCCACGTCCAGCAGAACCTCTCCCCGCCAGCCCTGATCGTTCCCCGTGAAGAACTTCGTAAACTGTCCAAGCTGCGCGTGATTCCACTCGACGGTGAAGCGCAACGGCGTCTCGCGCAGATTGTCCGCGCGCTGCCACGTCCCGTTCACCTGCAGCAGGCCCGTATCGTTCAAGTTCAGATCCGTGCGGAACGGTTGCGCCTTCAAGCGAATGCCCCAGCTGTTTTCCGAATCCTGCCACAGGGAAAAATCCGCATTGATCAGCGCGTACGGTTTTTTCTCGGGACCATTTTTAAAATTGATCCGCGCCGACGTGGCTTGTATGTAAGGAAATCCCGGCCGCGGTTCCGTCTTCGCTTTTCCCGTCGGCGCCAGCGGAATGTGTGCCGTGCGCTCCAGCAGCGCTTCCAGGTTCCAGCGCCCGCCCGGCGCATGCACCAGGTTGAGGCTGGGCTCAGTCAAATCCAGCCGCGCGATCTCCAACCGCCCGCGCAGCAGCGAAGTCAGGCGAAGCGCCGCCGTTACTTCGCTCGCCCGCAGCATGGGCTCCGCTCCGAATGCCGGCCCGTCGTACACCACTACATTTTCCAGATCGAATCCCGGCCGCGGCAGCAAGCGGAGGTGAACCGACCCAATGTCAACCGGTCGCCCGACTCCAGAACTGATGGAAGATATAATCCGCGATTTCAAACGGGAGGCGCCGGGGCGCAGTACAAACAGCAGCAGCACAATCAATGCCACCGCCGCCACGATTCGCCGCTTGGAGGAAAAGAGCTTCACCGCGCCCTTACTGGAATTTCGAGGGGCCTCATCTTGATTTGCCGAACTATCTTACGAACTGGAGCGTCCGTTTCCAGCGTGTCTCGTCGAAAAAGTGCAGCACCACTTTGCCCAGAAACAATGCCCGATCACCCCACGCGGTCTTCCGGTATTGATCATCCGGCGTCTCAAACGACCAGTAGATGAACATCGGACGCCCGATGATGTTTGCCTTGGGAATGAATCCCCAGTACCGGCTGTCCAAACTCACGCCGCGGTGGTCGCCCATGGCAAAGTAGTGGTCCGGTGGCACCACGATGTCGTCCCCGTGGACGTACGACTGCATGTCGACCATCCAATTCGGATACACGTTGGGATCGTCGTTCGGAGGCACCGAAGGAAAATTATTGCGGTACGGATCCATCGTGTCCCTGTCGTGCAATACGTAGGGCTCGTCCAGTGCCTCGCCGTTGCGGTACACTACGCCGTTCCGCAGGTGGATCCGGTCTCCCGGCAGCCCAATAATCCTCTTCACCACGTACAGTCCCGGCTCAGCCGGCGACAGAAATACCACAATGTCCCGGAACCTCACGTCCCGATAGGGAAGCAGTGGCCCCACCCACGAACTCTTGGGAGCAAACTGGATGCGGTTCACGAACACGTGATCGCCAATCAGCAGCGTGTTCTCCATCGAACTCGACGGAATCTCAAACGCCTGCACTACAAACGTAATGATGAACAGCCCGGTCACCAGCACCGCCGCCAGCGACGCGAGAAACTCGACCGTAGTTTCCTTCGGTTTCTCTTCCGCGACGTTTTCTTCGACTGCGTTTTCTTTCTTCGCCACTATGAATTTTCCGTACTCTGTCGAGATTTTACCTTCGTCTGATGGCCGCGCCAGCCGGCTGGCCGAATACTCAGTGTACCAGTCGCAGCGTGCGGTTCCAGCGCGTGATCTGAAAGATGTGCGTGACCGCGTACGCCACGTGATACAACCGCCCCATGATCGAAGCCGACGGACTGTGGTCCCAATCCCGCACCGACCAGTAAATCACCAGCGGCCTCCCGATAATATTTTCCCGCGGCACGAACCCCCAATAGCGGCTGTCCTGGCTGTCGTCGCGGTTATCGCCCATCACGAAATAATGTCCCTCGGGAACAATCAACTGGCCGTCTTCCACCAGCTTCCGCATCTCCAGCCACCACTTACCCTCCAGGCCAATCGCTGGAATATCCGTCCGAGGGAAATTATCGCGAAACAGATTATTCGGCGGCTCCAGGAACCGCACATAGGGTTCGTCCAGCGGCTTGCCGTTGATCAGAACCCTCTTGGCCACCATCCGCAGGTGGTCGCCCGGCACGCCGATCACGCGCTTCACGAAATGCTGCTGCGGATCCACCGGATAGTGAAACACGATAATGTCTCCGCGCGCGATCTTCTGATACGGCATGACATGATCGCCCAGTCCCTGTCCCCCGTAGCAGAGCTTATTCACCAGCAGATAATCGCCGACCAGCAGCGTGTTCTCCATCGATTCCGAAGGAATCTGGAACGCCTGCACGATAAAGGTAATCACGAAGATCGCAATCACCACCGTCCCCATCAGCGACTGTAGCGACCCGATCACATCACTGCTGAGCGTGGTCACGATGCGCCGGTCGGAGGCCGGCGCGGGAGCGGTATGCGGAGCAGAGGGAACGCCCGGAGTCGGGACCGCAACGTCGTGTGCAGAAACGTCCGCAGGAACCTGCAAGGGCGCGGGAGCCTCAGTCGCCGCAACCGGCGGGACTGGCGGGGCAACAGGGCCCTCGGACGCTGCGATAGGGACGTTTGGCGAATCCATGAAATCTACTTATCGGCCGGGCTCGAGGCCCGCGCCCCTTTCGCTCCCACTGCTTTCGGACGCGACGCCAGAAACGTCAGCAGTTGCCGCGCCGCATCCTGCTCCGCGTTCTTCTTGGTCGAACCCTGCGCGCGTCCCACAAACTCAGCGCTCTTTCCGTTCTTCGTGTGCAGCCGCGCCTCCACCGTAAACGTCTTGCTGTGCTCCGGCCCCGCTTCTTCCACCAGCACATACGCGGGCTGTGCCAGTCCCAGGCTCTGCACCGCTTCCTGCAGGGCGGACTTGAAATCCGTGACCGGCAGAGTGCCGCCTCCACGCTCCATCCGCTCCAACTCGGGCGCAATTACGTTGCGCAGAACAAACTGCCGCGCCACCTCAAGCCCGCCATCCAGATAAATCGCCGCCAGGATCGCTTCCAGCGCGTCCACCAGCAGGGCCGTTTTGCCGCGCCCGCCACTCTTTTCCTCGCCGCGTCCCAGCCGCAGGTAATGGCCCAGTTCGAGTTGCTGCGCCACTTGGATCAAATGCCTCTCACTAACTAGATGCGCCCGCAGCTTCGAGAGTTCGCCTTCCCGAAAATGAGGAAAGCGCTGGAACAGCTCTTCGCTCGTCACCAGCGCCAGCACCGCATCTCCCAGGAATTCCAACTGCTCGTTGTCGCTGACCTTGTACTTGCTCTCGCCTGCCTGCTGCGCTTCCTGTTCCCGCGCCTGCGAGCTGTGCGTGACCGCTTGTTCAATGACGGCCCGCCGCCGGAAATGGTAGCCCAGCCCCTCTTCCAGCGCTGTGATTTCCCGTTCTTTCATATGTGGGGACAGCCGCCTCGGCTGTCCGCATCTTGACGTGCAGACCGACAAAGCCGGCGATCTAATTCTTCGGAGGCGTCGCCGTCTGTCCCGGCGCCGTGCCACTACTCAGCTTCGTCAGGCGGTCTTTCTCGGCCCGCGCCGCTTTGCCCACACCCGTGTCCGCCCGGTCCTTGGTCAAGTCCACCGCCTGGTCGATGTATTTTGTTGCTTCCGGCAGTTTGTTCTGCATGTCCAACGCGACCGCCAGTTGGAAGATCGTGAACGCATCGGGCTGCTGCGGCATCAAGTCAACGGACTTGCGCAGATTCGTCTCTGCATCCGCCCAGTCGCTGGCCTTGAACGACAGCGTGCCCAGGATGAAATACGCCTCAGACCGTACTCCATTCTTGAAACCGTTGATCTGGTCTGGAGAGTACCCGCTGGTCGGGACGTCCGTCTCAACCGTCACCAGCGCTCGCTCGGCGTTCTTCTTGGCGTCGGCGCGCTCCTGATCCTTATCCAAATCAGTGTCGTGCATCTTCTCCACAATCGCCTGCGCCACTCCGACGAGCGCCGCGGGATCATCGGGGTCAATCGCCAGGATCTTCTTACCGAATTCCGTCATTTTGTCAGGATTGCCCTGGTAGCGGCCCATGGCCACGGTGTACAACGGCCCGCGCAACTCGCTGTCAGGGAACTTCGCCGCGAAGTCGTCGGCCGCTTTCCCCGCCGCCGCCGGATCCGTTAGCACTACCGCTGCCTTGTACGCCTCAAACTCGGGCTGCGTCTTGGCTGCTGGCGGCCGTTTCCCCGCCGGTGTCGCTGCCTGTCCCGCGGCCGGCGTAGCCTGCCCCGCAGGTTTAGCGTTGCTCTGCCCGAAACTCCAGGTACAAACTCCCAGCACTGCGACCACTATCGCTGCTCGCTTCATGCTTTCTCCTCGACCGCAAACTCTTCCGATTTCAAACCGTCCCAGCCGCAACCGTGCATTTTATCGTAGCGGCAGAATCCCAGGGTGTTTCACTAAAAGCTGATAGCTGACCGCCCTACTGCGGCTTCGCCGGAGGCTCGTATGCCTGCTCCAGTCCGCGCTCAGCCGCCGCTTTCACCTCAGGCAACTCCGCTCCCGTGGTCAGCGCCGCCCGGTACTGGTCCAGCGCCGCTTCGCGGTCTTCTTTCATATCCAGAATCCTGCCGATGTACACATGCGACCACGCCACAATCTTCGGATCCTTGGTCTGCTGGATCGCCTTCTGGAAATTGTCCAGCGCTGCTTCCCGGTTCTTGCTCATCACCGCCGCCTGCGCCAGGATAAACTGCGCCCGCCCGGGATCTCCAATCTTTTTGTCTAGCGCCTGCTGCGCCAGCTCCTGTGCGCCCTTCGCATCGCCCGCCGCCAGTCGCTTGTCGGCCGTCGACAGAATCTTCCGGTCTTCCATGCGCGATAACTGCACTAGTTCCGGCGCCGACACGCGCACATATTGCACCTCGTTCGCCGCCTTCTCTTGCGCTTTCAAGTCGATCTTCTCGAGGATGTCCGGATACGCCGCCCGCAATCCCGCAGGATCTTTTTCGAACACCAGCAGCGCATTATAAAAATACCTTGTTAGTACGTACCCCTGCTTCACTGCATCATCCACCGCCTGCTGACGCATGGCCTCGGCAGTTTGCTTGGTTTTCGTGGTCCGAATCTCAATCGCCCGCACCAGGCACTCGGTGACCAGCAGCGAAATGTCGGTCTTGAAGTTCTCTTCCAGAGGGGCCCGCTTCACCGATTGCAGCAGCGGTTCGATGCGCTTGACTGCGACGAAGTGTTTCTGCGCCAATGGATCGAGCAGGTAGTGCAGGTAAGCATGCCGGATCTGCGGCATCTTCAGAGGATCGGTCACGGTCGGGTCGGGTGACGGAAACACCACCACGTCGTAGTCGGCGCCGTAATTGCGCGCGTTGGCGTCGTTCGGATCGCCCAGGAAGTCCAGATACACCGTGAATGTGCGCCCCAGAAATCCTCCCGACTGCAGCTTCAGGTAGATATCCGTGTCGAACACCATCTTCGCCAGCGGCACGTGATAGCGATCCACCAGCGCAGCATAATTCGCCCGGTGCCGCTCCCAGATCGCATGCAACCCGGCCTTTTCGTAGAACGGCTCCAGCACCGTTCCGAACGCCGAAATCGGCAGCGCATCCGGGGGCAACTCGTCCTCTTTCCCCCGCGGCAAAAAGTGCGGAGGCCCCTGCAAATACAACGCGAGCGACACGTACTGCGACAAATCGTGCGCCGCATCCGTTCCCCGGTGCCCCGAGTACCAGTCGCACATCGCGGTCATCGCCGTCTGCGCGTCCTGGGAGTTCCGGAGATTCTTTTCCACTTCGGCCCGGATGTTGAGCCGCTGCGCATCGGAAACGTTTAGCCCGACGTTGTACCCGCACGTATTCATCGCCGTCAGCACGGCGAACAAACTCTCGCTCGTATCCAGCGTGATCGGATTATTGTTGTCCGCCAGACACACCGGCGCCAGCAGCCCCAGCACGGCCGCCACCATCAAACCTCGAAGCCCACAACCTCGCAAATGACTCAGGAAGAAACGACTCAGGAATCCCTCCCGCAAAGATGGCCGTTCACGGCCACTATCTAAAGATAGGCGGAGAACATCATTCAGTTTACGGTCTTGCCCACAGAGGGTCAAACCCGGAAGGGTTGGCGGAGCGCGACGGCCGTGACTTGCGCCGCCCCGGACTCGATTTCCCCTAAGCGGCCTTGTTGGCGTCAGAAACCTAGCCCACCGTCCCGCTGACGGTGGTTCGAGCACCAGCATCTGATCCCGTCGTAGGCGGAATCTGTTTATTTCCTTCTTTTTCTTGTTTGGTTACCGACCCTTGAAACAGCTTGATGAACTTGTCCAGAATCGTCGGTCCTAGTGCCGACCCGATGAAGCCCACTGCCATGGCTCCCCACAAATCGTTGACCGTCACTCGAATGAAGAACTGAGTATCGGACAGTCTGGCGAGAAGAATCGTCACTATGATGCTAAGCAGAATCGATGACACCACACCCATCCAGGCCCCCCGCTCCCAGCCTGAGTACCGAGACGGGTCGACTTTCCACACCAGCAGGAAGGCGAAGAGACCACCAAGTGCAGCACCAAAAAGGATTGTTGCCTGAGGAGCGCTGATGAGTTCTTGCATTTCCGCAGTCTGAGTTCGCGCCTGGTCAGCATGGTCAGTTGGGCCAGCCGGATCATCCCAATAACCGCCAACCGCAGTGAGCGTGTACTTGCCCGGAGAAAAAGAGAGACCCCGGAAGAATCGTCGCAAGGGATCTCTAACGTGGTCTTTATCCTCGTCGCGGAACTTCCCGCTCCAGAAGGCGGGTATCTTGGAACCCGGTTTCAGGACTACGACAGTTTTGCGGTAACGTTCCCAATAAGCTTGAGGGTCCTTTTCCGAATCAATGCTCGGGACTTGAATATCCGGGAAGAATGCGGGCCAGTTATTTGGACCACCGGGATCAAGTTCGGGCGGTGCGGTCATCGAAAAGGAACTGCAGGTGAAATAAACAGGCTTTCCCGACACGTTCTCCACAAGTCCTGTAATGCCGAAATTAGAGCCGGCCACCGCCTGCTCACGAGAGGGTGCTAGAGTTATCTTGATCGCACTCTCGGTTGGCGGGTTTGTGGGTGCACTCTCCTTAACTTTAACTTTCGCGGCCTCAATTTTAGACTCGCCCCAGGAAACTTGGGCCGCCATCAAGACGAGAAACAGAGATGTGACAATCCATTTCGCGAACGAACGACACATAAGAGCCTCCTTGCGACGGCTTGACGCTCCGCCTGCGGCAACCCGGCTCTCTCCAAGCCCCCCTCAGGAGTCCTCTCGGACCAACTCAAAGACCCGCTGCTTTCCGCCTCCCGCTTGCGCGGGGTTTGGCTTTAATAACAATAAGGACTTCGTCGCGCGATTTGTCAGTGATTGCGGTCACCGCTCGTCCCCTTGTGTGCTTCCACCCCTCAGGCACCCCCACCCTCCGCGCCGCCATTCTTCCGTAACCATCAGGTCTACCCCACTAGTAATCTCGCCTCCGCCTTCCCCTGCGCTCATAATGCCGCAATGGCCTTCACTCAGCTGTTTGTGGGTTTTCTGCAACCCGTCGCCGTTGGCTCAGCCGCGGTTTTCGCCCTGCTTCTTGTCATCTGGCTCAAGACCCCCCGCCGCTCCCCGGCCCTGATCACCCGCAGAACAACTCGCTAACGCGCTACACCGTTTGCCTGCCCCGCTCCCCGCGTGAGATAGTACTCTGCTCCTGACCTTTACCATCTTCTTGATAAGCCAAGAGCCAGGCTGACTTTCATACATGCGCCTAATCCCCCGCGACACCAAGTTTTTCGACCTCTTCGCTGAACTTTCCGGCAATCTCACCGACGGTGCCAAACTGCTCCGCAGCATCCTCGCCGACCCCCGCGACCTTGCCATGCGGGTGAATCAAGTGCAGGCCATCGAACACAAAGGCGACAAGGCCACCCACGCCATCATCACCAAGCTCAACCAGAGCTTCATCACTCCCTTCGATCGCGAGGATATCCACCGTCTGGCTTCCTCCCTCGATGACGTGCTCGATTTCGTCAACTCGGCGGCCTTGCGCCTGGTGATGTACAAAATCACCACGCCTCCGCCCGTGTCCGCCGAGTTGGCCGGGCTCATCGTGCTGCAATGCGAGGAACTGGCCAAGGGTGTATCCCTTCTCGAAAAAAATGGCCATGTGATGGAGCACCTTGAAGAAGTCAATCGCCTCGAAGATATGGCCGATCACGTCAGCCGCCGCGCCATCGCTGATCTCTTCGAGCATGAAAAAGATCCTATCCAGCTCATCAAGCTGAAAGAACTGTACGAAGTGCTGGAATACGCCACCGACAAAGCCGAGGACGCAGCCAATGTGCTCGAAGCCATCATCGTCAAGAGCACATAACACAGGTTTCAATGTTTCAAAGTTTCAAGGTGTCAAAGACACGGAACGATGAAACCTCAAACTTATGAGCAGCTCTGCAGACCTTGAAACCTTGAAACTCTGAAACCTTGAAACATGAATAAAGACCTCCTGCTGGTCCTGATCACGATCCTGGTCGCACTGGCCTTCGACTTCCTCAACGGATTTCACGACTCCGCCAACAGCATCGCGACCGTTGTTTCCACGCGCGTGCTGTCGCCCAAACTGGCCGTCCTGTGGGCAGCCACTTTCAACTTTCTCGCTGCCTTCTTCCTCGGTACCGCCGTCGCCAAAACCATTGGCGGAGGCATGATCAGCCTCGAGCACGTCGACCAGTACGTCGTCATGGCGGGACTGTTCGGCGCGATCGTCTGGGATCTTCTGACCTGGTTGTGGGGGCTCCCCACCTCCTCTTCCCACGCCCTCATCGGTGGTTACGCCGGTGCCGCCTTGATGCATGCCGCCATCCATACCGGCACGGCGTCCATGTTCTCCGTCATCATTCCCTCAGGCTGGTACAAGACACTCATCTTCATCGTGGTAGCTCCGGTCATGGGCATGGTCCTCGGCCTGAGCTTCATGATCGCCGCCCACTGGATTCTCCAGAACAAGCCGCCCCAACTCGTCGACAAATGGTTTCGCAAGTTGCAACTGCTTTCCGCCGCCGCCTACAGCCTCGGCCATGGCGGCAACGACGCGCAGAAGACCATGGGCATCGTCGCCGGCGCACTCTACACCGCCGGATTCATGACCAAGTCCGACATGCTTTCGAACTGGGGACGCTTCCGCTGGCCTATCATCCTCGCCGCCCACGCCGCCATCGCTGCCGGCACCTATTTCGGCGGATGGCGCATCGTCCGCACCATGGGACAGAGGATCACGAAGCTCAAGCCCCTCGGTGGTTTCTGCGCCGAAAGCGCTGGAGCCATCACACTGTTCGGCACCGCCCTAGCCGGAATCCCGGTCAGCACCACTCACACCATCACCGGCGCCATCGTCGGCGTCGGCTCCATCCACCGCTTGTCCGCCGTTCGCTGGGGCATCGCCGGACGCATCGTCTGGGCCTGGATCCTCACAATTCCCGCCGCCGCGATTGTCGCCGCCGCCACTTTCCTCCTGATCCACCTGATCCACCCCCAAGGCTAACCGTAGCGGGGCGTCCCGCCCGCGGTTTTTGACTTTAATGTTGAGCCTGTCGTTACCAGCCGGGTACCCCATTTCTCGCGCGTTCTTGGCGCGAGAAGTGGGTCTTTTGCCCTTCATCGTTCGTGTCCTCGAGTTGTAACGCTTGCTCCCCGAAACGCACTACTCATCAGTGAAGTATGTCGTGTGGATTGGCTCTTCGCAAGCAGCCATTCCCACCGTGCGGAGGTCGACCATGTTTGCTCGCAAGGTTTCGGTGCGCCTGAAACCAGACTCTCTCGGTACATTCACGAACCTCATAGAACGAGAAATCCTTCCCTGGCTGCGCCGCCAAAAAGGATTTCTGGATCTGATCACTCTCTCGCTCCCCGATGGCAGCGAGGTCGCCACCATCAGCTTCTGGGATCAGGAAGACCACGCCCAGGCCTACAACGCCAGTGGTTATCCGCAGGTGCTGGAAGTGCTGGAGGAGATCCTGGACGGCATTCCTTACGTGAAGAACTTCGAGGTAGTCAGTTCCACGCTTCACGCGGTTGCGATCGCGAACCCCATGACATCAATGGGCTATCAGTCGCAGGAACTGAATATGTGAGCGCCAACGCCAAGGGAATCGAACAGGGTGCCCCATTTCTCGCGTCCTTTGCGAGAAGTGGGGCTTTTGTTCTTAAGAAGAAAGATGGACGAAAGCTCGGCGAAGAAAGCAGACAGCTGAGACTCGAGGCTAGTGTAGTGCGTCAAGCAGATTGACGTTTATTGAGGGTACGCCGAGCGCGTTTCGCTTTTTCCAGAATGTCGGCGGCTCG
>OCTA010000206.1_pt1 | contig 55342 bp, 51 predicted proteins | sample 1538991 | NCBI WGS metagenome assembly OCTA01 (sample SAMEA3539302, study PRJEB22396) | soil metagenome | biome: tundra; feature: field; material: soil | place: USA | collected 2010-05 | depth 0.15 m
TGGTGAGTAATACCTACCTCGAAGGCACCTACAGTGAGATTTATCCGAACATCAGCCAGGACGAAGCCGGGCTGAAGCGGTTGTTTACGCAATTCTCGTTTCCCGGCGGGATTTCCAGCCATGTTGCGCCGACGACGCCGGGGTCGATTCACGAAGGTGGCGAGCTGGGCTATTCGCTCAGCCACGCCTTCGGGGCCGCGTTCGACAATCCCGATCTGATCGTCGCCTGTGTCGTCGGCGATGGCGAGGCGGAGACAGGTCCGCTGGCCACAGCATGGCAGTCCAACAAGTTCCTCGATCCTGTCAGCGACGGTGCGGTGCTTCCGATCCTGCATCTCAATGGTTACAAGATCAGCAACCCGACCGTCCTGGCCCGCATCGAGCATGAGGAATTGGAGCAATTCTTCCGTGGGTGCGGCTGGACGCCTTACTTTGTAGAAGGTGATGAGCCGGAAAAGATGCATGAACTCATGGCCGCCACCTTGGAAAGTGCCATCGAGGACATCCGACGAATACAAAAGAACGCCCGGGGCAAAAGCGACACCACTCGGGCGCGCTGGCCAATGATCGTCCTTAAGTCACCCAAGGGCTGGACGGGACCGAAAGTCGTCGATGGCCTGCCAGTTGAGGGCACGTTCCGAGCGCATCAGGTGCCGCTCCTGGTGGACTCCGCGCATCCGGATCATGTCAAGCAGCTCGAAAGCTGGATGAAGAGCTACAAGGCCGAGGAGCTGTTCGATGAAAATGGCCGCCTCATGCCGGAATTGGCTGAACTGGCGCCGAAGGGCGACCGGCGGATGGGCGCCAATCCCCACGCCAACGGCGGCATTCTGCTGCGCGACCTGCGCATGCCGGACTTCCACGTCCACGCGGTGAAGGTGCCTTCGCCCGGCGCCGTTGACGGCCAGGATACGCTCGTGCTGGGCAAGTTCCTGCGCGACGTGGTCAAGCTGAATCAGGATCAGCACAATTTCCGCATCTTCGGTCCCGATGAGACCCTCTCAAACCTACTTGGAGCGGTCTTTGAAGTCACCCCCCGCCAGTGGGACGCCCGTACAGTGGAAAATGATGAATTCCTGGCACCCGCCGGGCGCGTGCTGGACTCCATGCTGAGCGAGCACCAGTGCGAGGGTTGGTTGGAAGGCTATCTGCTGACCGGTCGGCACGGGCTGTTCAACAGCTATGAAGCCTTCATTCGCATCGTCGACTCGATGTTCAGCCAGCACGCCAAGTGGCTAAAGGTGTGCTTGGAACTGCCGTGGCGCCGGAAGATCTCGTCGTTGAACTACCTGCTCGCCTCCCACGTTTGGCAGCAGGACCACAACGGCTTCACCCACCAGGATCCCGGCTTTCTCGACCATGTGATCAACAAGAAGGCCGATATCGTGCGCGTTTACCTGCCGCCAGATGCCAATTGTCTGCTATCGGTCTTCGATCATTGCCTGCGCAGCCGGAATTACGTCAATGTGGTGGTGGCCGGCAAACATGCGCTTCCCCAGTGGCTCAGCATGGACGCTGCTGTCGTGCATTGCACGGAAGGAATAGGCATCTGGCAATGGGCCAGCAACGACCAGGGCGCCGAGCCGGACGTGGTGATGGCCTGCTGCGGCGACACGCCCACGCTGGAGATCCTGGCCGCCGTTTCCATCCTTCGCGAATATCTGCCCGACCTGAAAATCAGGGTGGTCAATGTGGTTGATCTGATGAAGCTGCAGCCCAAGAGCGAGCACCCGCACGGACTGAGCGAAACGGATTACGATTCGCTGTTCACCAAGGATAAGCACATCATATTCGGCTTTCACGGATATCCCTGGCTGGTCCACCGGCTGACCTACCGCCGGGCCAACCGCAACCTCCACGTCCGGGGCTACACGGAGGAGGGCACGATCACGACGGCCTTCGACATGCGGGTGCAGAATGACCTCGACCGGTTCCACCTGGTGCAAGACGTGGTCGACCGCGTGCCGCATTTGGGAGCCAAAGGCGCTTACCTGAAGCAGCAGATGCAGGACAAGCTTATCGAGCACAAGCGGTATATCGACAAGCACGGCGAGGACCTGCCGGAAATCCGGAACTGGAAGTGGCGTCGGGGCGAAACGCAGAAAGGAAAACCGCTGGCGAAAAAGACGCGTGGGTCTGAACCAAACTAACGGTGGGCAAGCGAGCGCACATGGAAAACATATTAACCTGAAACAAAACAAAGGAGTCCCAAATGCCCATTCAACTCCATGAAGAAAACGGCGGGAAAGTGCTCGTCGTTCACGTTAGCGGCAAGCTGGTAAAAACAGATTACGAGCACTTTGTGCCCGAGTTCGAGCGGCTCGTCCGGCAGCACGGAAAACTGCGCGTGCTATTCGACATGGCCACCCTCCACGGCTGGGATGCCGGCGCGATGTGGGAGGATATCAAGTTTGACATCAAACACTTCGCCGACATCGAGCGGCTCGCGATGATCGGGGAAAAGAAATGGCAGCGCGGCATGGCAACGTTCTGCAAGCCGTTCACGAAAGCGACCATCCGATACTTCGATCACGTCGAAGCCGCCGAGGCGCGAAAGTGGCTGGAGGAAGCGTATCCCACCATCTGAGACCGACACAAATGAGCACGCCTGGCCAAGATAACCGACAGACGCTGCCTGAAGGCGAAATTGCACCAGCGAAACCGCGCGGGAGATCCTAAGCCGGAAGTGATTCAACTCCCGATGAAAACGCAAGGGCTTATCGACACCGCGAGGATGCTAGTCGCCGACGACAAGGGCCTGCTGGCGATGGACGAAAGCAATCCGACCTGCAACAAACGATTTGCCAAGCTGGGGATTCCCCAGACCGTGGAGGCGAGACGGGCCTATCGGGAGTTGATTGTGACCACGCCCGGTCTCGGCGAGTGCATTAGTGGCGTGATCCTCTACGACGAGACGATCCGCCAGCAGAAAAAGGACGGCACTCCCTTTGTCAAAGTCATCACCGATGCCGGAATCATTCCCGGTATTAAAGTCGACACCGGCGCAAAGGACATGGCGGGGCACCCCGGAGAGAAAATAACCGAAGGTCTGGACGGATTGCGCGACCGCCTCGCGGAATACTCTCGCATGGGCGCCCGTTTTGCCAAGTGGCGCGCGGTGATCGCCCTAGGCGATGCCATTCCCAGCCGGGGTTGCATCGAAGCCAACGGGCAGGCGCTGGCCCGCTATGCCGCGCTGTGTCAGGAAGCAGGACTGGTCCCCGTAATCGAACCGGAAGTCCTCATGGATGGCGAGCACACCCTGGAGGGGTGCTGCGAGGTCACGGAGGAGGTCCTGCGAACGGTTTTCCACCAGCTTTACGTCCAACGAGTGATCCTGGGGGGCATGATCCTGAAGCCCAACATGGTGCTTCCCGGATTGACCTGCCCCAAGCAGGAGACGGTGGACGAGGTTGCCGATGCCACGGTGCGGTGTCTCTTGCGAGCTGTCCCCGCAGCCGTTCCTGGGATTGCGTTCTTATCAGGCGGACAATCCGGTGAACTAGCCTCGGCCCGGCTGAATGCCATGAATGTGAGATTCAAGTCGCGGCTGCCCTGGGCATTGGCGTTTTCATTTGCACGGGCCATCCAGCAACCGGCTTTGGAGATTTGGCGGGGCGAGGAATCCCGCGTGGCCGCGGCACAACAGGCTTTGTATCACCGGGCCAAGTGCAACGCGGCCGCTCGCCGCGGCGAATACACTGTCGCGATGGAAAGTATATGAGCCTGGCAACAGGTATCCCGCAAGCCACGAGACCTGCTGCATAGCAACGACAAAAGGAAATCCGAATATGCAACCCGACGCCGACCAGTCCAAGGCTCCCGAAGCGAAGACCAGTGAATCCGCAGAATCGAAGCCCAAGGCTCCCGATACCAAGCCCGGATCGAAACCCGACGCCAAGACCGATCCGAAGGAAGATCTGAAAATGCTACCCTTGGCGGAAGTGGAGAAGAAGTTGGGCTACTCGCCCAACGGTTTAAGTCAAGCCGAGGCGGAGAAACGGTTGGCCCAATACGGGCCCAACGAGCTTGCAGAAAAGAAGACCAATCTCTTCCTGAAATTCCTCAGCTATTTTTGGGGGCCCATCCCGTGGATGATCGAGATTGCGGTAATTCTGTCGGGCGTGGTCCGACACTGGCCGGATTTCTTCATCATCCTCCTTTTGCTTGTGACCAACGCCGTGGTCGGATTCTGGGAGGAGCGCCAGGCTGGAAATGAAATCGCCGCCCTGAAGGCCAGGTTGGCGATCAAGGCCCGGGTGATCCGCGATGGGAAATGGATCAACCCGGCAGCCCGAGAATTGGTGCCGGGGGACGTTATCCGCATGCGACTGGGGGACATTGTGCCGGCGGACGCACGCTTGTTGGAGGGCGATCCCGTGGAGGTTGACCAATCGGCGTTGACGGGTGAATCTTTGCCGGTCGAGAAAAAATGCGGCCAGGCGGTGTTCTCTGGCTCGACCCTTCGCAGGGGGGAAATCGGCGCGCTCGTCTATGCCACGGGTGAGAAAACCTACTTCGGCAAGACGGCGCAACTGGTGCAGGAGGCGCACACAGTCAGCCATTTCCAAAAAGCGGTTTTGAAGATTGGCAATTACCTGATCGTCCTCGCAGTGGTCCTGGTGGCGGCGATCATTACGGTTGCGATCTTCCGAGGGGACCCTGTCCTTAGCACCCTGCAGTTCGCCTTGGTGCTGACCGTGGCTGCGATCCCGGTGGCAATGCCAACCGTGCTCTCGGTAACGATGGCGGTCGGCGCGCGTCTGCTCGCCAAGAAAAAGGCGATTGTGAGCCGGCTGGTGGCCATCGAGGAACTGGCCGGCGTGGACGTGCTGTGCGCGGACAAGACCGGCACCCTGACCCAAAATAAGCTGATGCTGGGCGAACCGTTCAGCGTGAACAATGTCCCCGCCGATCAAGTCGTCCTCGGTGGCGCTCTCGCATCGCGCGGGGATAACAACGACACCATTGACCTGGCCGTCCTGGGCGGACTGAAAGACAAGGATTCGTTAAAGGCTTACGAGGTGGTACACTTCCAGCCGTTCGATCCGGTACATAAGCGCACCGAGGCCACCGTCAAAGGCAAAGACGGAAAGACGTTCAAAACGACGAAGGGCGCGCCGCAGGTGATTTTGGCCCTGTCGGCAAACGCCGGGCAGGTGAAACCCGCCGTTGACAAGGCGGTCGACGAATTCGCTGCGCGCGGCTTTCGTTCGTTGGGCGTCGCCAGAGCGGACCAAGAGGGCAAGTGGCAGTTCCTTGGCGTATTGCCGCTGTTCGATCCGCCACGAGAAGATGCCAAGGAAACCATCGCGACCGCGCTGTCGATGGGCGTCAAGATCAAGATGGTTACCGGCGACGCCCTCGCTATCGCCAAGGAAACTGCAAAGAAATTGGGGATGGGCACGAATATCCTCGATGCCCGCGGTCTGGGCGACTCAAAGAAACAAGAGAGTGCGGCGGTGACCGAGGAAATCGAGAAGGCTGACGGTTTCGCCCAGGTATTCCCCGAGCACAAGTTCCACATTGTGGATGCCCTGCAGAAACACGGGCACATCGTCGGTATGACGGGAGATGGGGTGAATGACGCCCCGGCGCTGAAAAAGGCCGATTGCGGCATTGCTGTTTCGAGTGCGACGGATGCAGCGCGCGCGGCGGCGGCCATCGTGCTGACGACGCCCGGCCTGTCGGTGATCATCGACGCGATCAAGGAGAGCCGAAGAATTTTCCAGCGGATGAACAGCTACGCGATCTACCGCATCGCCGAGACGTTGCGGGTGCTGTTCTTCATGACGCTGGCAATCCTGATCTTCAACTTTTATCCGGTCACTGCGGTGATGATCGTGATGCTGGCGTTGCTCAACGACGGCGCGATCCTCTCCATCGCCTACGACAACGTCCATTACAAGGATAAGCCCGAGGCATGGAACATGCGCGTGGTGCTGGGGATATCCACGGTGCTGGGTGTCATCGGGGTCATCGCGGCGTTCATCCTGTTTTGGCTCGGTTTGCGGGTATTTCACCTCGACCATGCGCACATCCAGACGCTGATGTATTTGAAGCTGTCCGTGGCAGGACACCTGACGATCTTCCTCACACGCACGCGCGGTCCGTTCTGGTCCATTCGTCCCGCACGGATTTTGTGGATTGCAGTCCTCGGCACGCAAATCGTGGCGACGTTGATAGCGGTTTATGGGCTGTTTATGACACCGCTCGGCTGGGGCTGGGCGCTGTTCGTCTGGGGCTATGCGCTCGCCTGGTTCCTCTTGAATGACCGCGTGAAGCTGCTCGCGTATCGGATTTTTGATCGCGGTAAAGGAAGCGCGAAACCTCAAGCCAAGAGAGCGCCCGAACCCGAGGCCAAAACTGCGGCTGAGCCTGGGGACAAAACAGAAGCCAAGCCTGGGACCCCGGCAGAGCCGAAGCCCGAAGCCGGTGCCAAGCCAGATGCAAGAGCAGCGCCAAAGCCCGAGGCCAAAGATGGGGCTGGGCCCGGGGATAAGGCAGAAGCCAAGCCTGGGGCCCCAGCGGAGCCGAAGCCTGAAGCCGGGGCCAAATCCGATGTAAAAGCTCAACCCAAGCCCGAAGCCAAAGCCGAGCCGAAGGCCGAAACCAAGGCCAAGACACCGGCCGATTTAACGTCGCAGATCGCCAAGCGAGCCTATGAAATCTTCGAGCAACGAAGCCACAAGGGCGATCTGGCAGCTCAGGACTGGGAACAGGCGAAGCGTGATATCGGAAAAAATGAAACCAAAGCCGAGCCTAACCCTGAGGCTGCGGCAGAGCCGAAGCCCGAAGCCAGTGCTAAGCCAGATGTAAAAGCTGAACCCAAGCCCGAGGCCAAAGATGGGGCTAAGCCCGGGGATAAGACCGAAGCCAAGGCTGGGATCTCGCCCGAGCCGAAGCCCGAAGCCGGTGCCAAACCAGATGCAAAAGTTGAACCAAAGCCCGAATCAAAAGCCGAGCCGAAGGCCGAAACCAAAGCCAAGACACCGGCCGATCTGACGCCGCAGCTCATCAAGCGAGTCCACAAACTCTACGAGGACCTAGGGCGTGAAGAGGTTCGAGCGGTTGAGGACTTGGAGAAGACGGAGCGCGAGACTCCGAACGATGAACCCCATCAATAGACACCTCCGATAAAACCAGCAACGCGACAGCCCACCATTCGAATGCAAATGACAGCATCTCACGCACGACTCACTGCTGAGGGTGCGAAGCGCTGGACTCACTTTCAGCGAGCAATGTCAGTCTACAATCCACAGTAGGGTTTTGCCTTATAGCGATGCCGCTCTGTCGACACTATATTTCCCAGCGCATTCATCCAGATTGTCGTGAGACAAATTCTCAAATGCGCTTTGAGTCGGGCGCCAATGGCGGAATAACGAAACGCAAAAGCACGAAAGAAATACCATGCTACGTAAAGCCACAATGCTAGAGAGATGCAAATTGACCGGCCTTGATGGATACATTGGGAAGGTCCAGGAGTTCTACTTCGATGACCTGCACTGGACAGTTCGCTACTTGGTCGCGGCTACAGGAAACTGGCTGACGGGCCGGCAGGTGCTGATTTCTCCGTATGCGCTGCTTTCCGTGAATATCGATGATCAATGCATCGACACCAACTTAACCAAGAAACAGATTGAGGACAGCCCGTCCCTGGAAACAAACAAACCGGTCTCCCACCAATTTGAACAGGCCTACTATCGGCATTATGATTATCCGACCTATTGGGGCGGCCTTTACCGTTGGGGGGACTTCCCTTATTTTGTGCGGGACCGTGAAATGCGGGACCATGGACAGAAGAAGAGTTCCACCCCGGGCCTGAAAGGGCGGGATCCGCATCTGCGCAGCACCTACAGTGTGAGTGGTCATCACATCCAGGCCTTGGATGGCGAAATTGGGCACATTGAAGATTTCATCATCGATGACGAGACCTGGGCAATTCGCTATGTCGTTGTCGACACCCACAACTGGTTGCCGGGGAAGAAAGTCCTGATCTCACCGCATTGGATTGAATCCGTGAGTTGGGGTGAACGGAAAGTCTTCGTCAATCTTCTCCGCGAAACCATCAAACAGGCGCCGGAATACACCGACGAGTATGGCGTTACTCGTGATTATGAGGCTGGACTGCATCGACATTACAATCGCCAAGGGTACTGGGTGGATGAACCGACTGCCAAGGAGCCTGTCCGAACAGGGCAAAAATGATTGCCGAGCATGATAGGGCCCGGTAACGACCGGTCGGCAGACGCAACGAAACCGACCAAGCACTTCGGAGAAGAAGCTCCTTTAACGGGTCAGGGAACGAGGGCGGCCACCGGATTTTGCGGTGCCCTACCCGGCCGAAATGCCAGATTCTCCGTCACGACGTAAACAGTCATCGCAAGCAACATGAAAAATGCGGCCACGTTCGAGCGCGATCCGCGCCGGCGGCCTCTTTGGAATAGAAAGGATTCAATATGATTAGGCAGAGTTAGCCCGACTTGCGGCACACCGTGATCCAGGGGAACGCGGCAGCCAGCCTAATCACGCGGATTAGAAACCCAAAGCCGATCGCCCTTGTGACTTGCCATTCGGCGCGGCCGAGAATGAATTCCCGAATGGACGTTCCATTGAAGCCGGGTTTTGGACTCAAGGAAGAGGAGGTCAAACGTCGCCATATTCTCCCAAAGGCGTTGGTTATCGGGCTGGTTGCAGGCCTTCTGTCTTCTGGTTTTCGTGAAGCCCTGCAGTGGTCGGAAGTGCACCGCATTGAATGGATCGGGCGGCTGTCTCCGATAACGGGCTTGGCGGTGGCTCTGCTGCTAGGGGCGGTAGGAGGAGGGATCGGCGTCTGGCTGGTCCGTCGATTCGCGCCGGAAGCGGCGGGCAGCGGCATTCCGCACATGAAGTCGGTGGTGATGGGAGAAGAACAGATGCACTGGCGCCGAGTCCTCCCGATCAAGTTTCTCGGCGGCTGGACGGCGATTGGAGGTGGCATGGCGCTGGGCCGCGAAGGGCCCACAATCCAGATGGGCGGAGCGACAGGGCTCATGGTTTCGGCATGGTTTCGCGTCAAGCCGGGAGAAGGGGAACGCAAGGCTCTGATCAGCGCGGGAGCGGGAGCCGGTTTGGCTGCCGCCTTCAACGCCCCGCTGGCAGGCGTCATGTTCGTTCTTGAAGAGCTGCACGGCAGCTTCACCCCGGTCATATTTGTCGCGGCGTTCCTCGCCTCCGTAACAGCCGATGTCGTATGCCGGGTGGTCACTGGCAGCACACCGGTCTTCGCCTTGCATGGAATGCCGGTTCCCTCATTGCACGTGCTGCCTGTTGCGCTGCTCCTGGGCACTGTCGCAGGATTCGGCGGCGTTGCCTTTAACTGGTGCCTAATGGCAAGCCTGGATGCATTCGACCGGTTGCGGCATTGGCCCTCGTTCGCCGTGGGCGCATTAGCCGGCCTAGCGGTCGGCCTGGCGGCGTGGATTTACCCGGGTGTGAGCGGGTCCGGCGCCATGCTGGCCGAGCACGCTCTCGCCGGGGAGATCGCGATCCGATGGGTACTGGTGTTGGTGCTGGCGCGGTTCGTTCTGACGATGGTCAGCTACGGCTCGGGCGCTGCAGGGGGCATCTTTGCCCCGCTGCTGGTGATTGGCGCTCTCGGCGGGCTCGCTATGGGCAGTGTCGCGCACGCAGTCGCGCCTACGTGGGCGTCGCATCCGGAAGTTTTTGCAGTATTGGGGATGGGGGCATTGCTCACCTCGATCGTCCGCGCGCCCCTCACGGGGATTGTACTCATGATCGAGCTCACCGGAAAATACGATTTTATGTTGCCTCTTCTCGTCAGCTGTTTTGCGGCTTACGGCGTCGCCGAAGCCATGAACGACGTTCCAATTTACGAGGCATTGCGGGAGCGGGCAAAACACAGGGTGCAAGGAGCGTCCATACATTGAGCCCGCATGCGAAGGCGTTGCGTCGTGCATCGCCATGCCCTCAGCCCGCGACCCCGATCTTCAAGGATGCCCGATCTTCTGGCTCTGCGTCTTCTTGGCAGCCGCCAACTGCGGCCTTTGCCCGAGGGACTGCGACTGCTGGGCAACGAGGGCCTGAATCCTCTGGCGCAGTTCCGGGCGCTGCGACCAAAACTCGTGGGCCACACGATGGCCCCGCTCGCGGGCCTGAGTGGCATGCATGAGATAGAGCATAACCCACTTCACGAGGAATTCGCGGCTGGAGGTTTCGACCTGCCTCAAGATTTCCGGGTTCTCATGGATGAATTTCTCCAACTCCGAGCCTTGGCCTTCGGCTAAACGGGCTGCGCTTGTCTGGCGATCCGCCTCAGCAAGTCTCCTCCCCAACCGGGTCGCTGGCGCACTTCCGGCCACCTTTGCCGGATCGAGTTCCAGGCGGCGGGTGTCGCGCTCGACCAACTGGCGCGTTTGATCCGCGAGAGAGAACATCGTCAGGTCGCCGCGGATGAAGCCGTGGATCAGGTCTTCGACGGCCGGGATCGAAAGGCAATAGACCATCAGAGCCTCGACCGGAAGCGAAGATTCGAGGCCGACTTCGGCGCTGATTCCCGCCGAACTGCGGGTGTAGATATCAACGGTTTCCACAAGCATCCGCAGCAAATACTCTTTCTTTGCGTCGTCTTGAGATGCCGCTGGATTGGACGAATCGCCGTCGCTCATCGGTAGCTCCGGTTGATGGGCGCCGGAGGGAGGGTGTCAAATTGAATATGGCCCGCGGTCGGGCGAGCACGACAAATTCATAGCCGCATCCCTGTGCCTGTCCCCTGTGAAATGCCTTGTTGATACCAAGCCGCGTGATCGAAGGCGACGCGGTGGCGCGCGTTTGCCTGAGCGATCTTTTGGCCTTCGATTGCGAGCGGGCGATGCCCGTCGGCGGCAATTGTTTGCCGGAGGGCCGCTTTGTCCGGCGTGAAGATGAGGATGCGGCGCCGGGCGCGTGAAATCGTGACGTACCACTGCTTTTGGTTGGTCGCCTGCTTGCAGCCGGAGTCGGCGAAAAGCACGGTGTCCACGGTCTTGCCCTGGCTGGAGTACGAAGTCATCGCGTAGCCGTAGTTGAAAAGCCGTTGTTCCGGTCCCAAGACCTTTTTCTGTCCGCGGTCGTTTTCGACGCTGATTCGGCCGTCGGCAAGAAGCCCCTGGACGGTGACGAGTTCGCCATTCACGAGCGGCTGATTGTCGCTTGAGCGGCCGTTCCACTTGATTTGCAAGCGGTCGCCAGAGGCGATTTCCATCTGGCGTTCTCGGACGACGACGAGGCAGTCCGCATATCGGTATGCGAGCGTCGATCGGCGGCCGTTCTTGAGGAGCGTGATGCCCTTCTCGGTCGCTCCGACGACGGGACACAACTCCCCACGGGCGTATCGGCCGTAGGATTTCAGAAAGAACACTCTTGCCTCGGGCGGATAGCTGCCGGAGTCCTGCTTTTGCGCCGCCGTCAGATCGACCGCTTGATAAGAGACAACGGATGACCCGGCGCCCAATCGGCCTGAGCCCCTGAGCGCGGTCCGCACGGCCGCATTGACGGCATCGACCTCATTCCAGGTCTGGGCGACCACGAGAACCCTTTCTTTTCGTTTCACGGCCGAGAGATAGTGCTGGGCGAGCATTTCGCGGCCTTCGCCGAGGATTTGCTGATGAATCCAGCTTAGGGCATCCAGCCTGTCAAACGCCCGGACCGCGGCGCCTTTGGACGCGAGTTTGACGGCGGACCGGTAGGCCGTGATAGCCTTTTTCTCTTCCGCGGTTGTGGCGAGTCGCGGGTCTTGGCGGCGGATAGTCTCCAGTCTTGCAACGGGGATATTCGCGTACCGTTCCAGGACAACAAGGGCGTCGGAGGCCGCCACGGCGCCGTGCTGGCGGGTGTCGCCGGAGAGGATGAGGCGTGCGCCTTTTGCACGGGCCAGGGTGACGAGCCTGTGCATGTCCCGGACGCCGATTTGCCCGCTTTCGTCGGCCAGGATGACGGCGCGGTCCGGCAGCTTGGGATCGGTGAAAAACTTCGCCAGGGTCATGGCGGGAAGATCGTCATTTTCCAGGTCCAGAACCTGCTGGCGCTGGGGCGCAAGGACCACGACCGCGTGGTTCGCTTCCGTGATTCCCCGTTGAATTTCTTGGAGGCAGGTAGACTTCCCCGTCCCGGCAGCTCCGCGGAAAAGCGTGATGAAGGACTGGCTCTCCATGATCTTGCCGACCGCCCGGCGTTGCTCTTCGGAAAGCCGGTCATCCGGCGAGAATTTTGGGTTGAGGCACTCATGGCTCCGAACGGCCTTTCGGGCGGTGAAGTCCAATTCCATTTCGAGGCGAACCAACTCCCTTGACGTGACTTCGGACTTTTCAAGGAAGAAGACCGATTCCATGCGCTTCATCGCGTCGCGCAGCTCCGGGAGGCTGAAGTTTTGGCCGCGTCCGCGGTGGAGCACAGCCGCGAGAAGGTGATGTTCGGGCACGACGCAGTTCCGCTCAAAGACGTGACGCGATCCCCAGGACAGGAGGTCGGTCAAGTCGGCCGGCGTTTGCCGCTCGTCTCTGCCGCAAAGGTCGGCCGATTGAAGGGATGCTCGTTCGCTGGTCGAAAGCTGATCCAGCCACGAACTGCGCAACCGGTCTGCCGTCGCTTCCTGAATCTTCCGGCGGCGCCGATCATGCGCAACCTGGTCGCGCACGTCGGCCAGAGTCCCGCGCAGCCCGTCGCGAGCCACGCGCTTCGCCGTCTCCTCGTGAATCTGCCGGCTGCGTTTCGAGAAGCGCTGGATTACGTCGTTACTGACGCCTTGAATCTCAAAGCTTCCGCAAGTCCGAAGGGGTTTGTAGCCGAGCGCAGTCAAGCCCCGGCAAAGCTCGTGTTCGTAGATCGCATTTGCGAACCGCTGGGCTTTCAGCATGCCGTGCGTTTGCAATGCCTTCCACCGGTTTTCCACCGGATCGAAGGTGGCGTTGAAGATAACCGCGTGAGTGTGCAAATGCGGATCGAGTTCCCGGCTGGTATCGTGCCGGAAACAGGCCGCGATCAGGCTCCGGGTGGGCCGCACGCCGTCTTTGTTTCCGCCTTTGCGGACGCGAGTCTCCGCGAAGGTTTCCAATTCCCGGAGTGCCGTCCGGACGGCCTCCAAATGAAGGTCGATGACACGCGGGTCGTGGAGCAGGGCGACCACCGAAACGCTTTTCGGGGGACTGATCGTCCAGTCATAGAAGATCCGCTTGTTGGCGACCCACTTCCCGTCCTCCCGCCGGACCGAATTCCGGCGGGCTGTCAGGCGGCTTCCGGTTCCGGGATCGTTGCCCTCGCAAAGCGCAAGGAATGCCGATTCGTTCACCGTTTGGGTGAGGTTCAACCGTGCGGCTCCCTGGCCGAGCCATTCCCCGGCGATGGCGTTCTTCTGCGAATAGTAGTCGCCGGCGGAGAGGTGCGTTCGGAAATACTCCTGGGCGTTTTTCAGGCTGAGTTGCGGCTTCGGTGAGATCATAGCTAGGCGCCTATGGGAAAAGGCCGAAAAATCGGCTCATTGTTACGGAACGCAGGTGCGTTCCTTTCTTTGGGGAGACAACCTACCCCTTGCGGTTGCCCGCAAGATCAGAGCGCGAAAAGGCACTCGTTGTATGATAACGTAGGATACTTCGAGATGACTTGGGATCAGTCGTCCTGGTTCGCCTTGAGCGCTCCCGAGTCATCCGCCAGGGCGGGCCGCTCGCCCGGCCTTTGGTCGCGCCGGATGCCGTGCTCCTTGCAAAATTGCCGGATCGCACGGCGGTCAACGTGCCGGTATTTGACCGGGAGATTGTCGTGCAGTTCGCCGACCTGGTAGCGGACTTTCGGGTAGTCCAGGATGTACAAAAGCACATGGATTTTCCACGAGTTCGCGTGCCCGAAATCGGCCTCGCCGATGACTTGCTCGGACCGTTCGCTAAAGAAGCGGACCGCCCGCAGAAAGTCGTGAATCAGGCGCCCCGAAGGGTCGCTTGCGAGAGCCGTCCAATGGGCGGTGATCGCGTCCAGGAAGGCGGCCGGAACATCGGTGCGGCCCGATGCCGCCAGCCGCGTCCAGAGCCGGACAAGGAGGAACGTCATCGCGTCCATTCCGCCGCCCTGGTAGCGTTTGATGAGCGCCAGAATCCGCGCCTCGGAGAGACCGCCATGGGGTCCTTCGCCGCCCGCTTGGGGCGACGGCTCGGACAAGACCAAGCGGGTTACGAGCGGCGACCAAAGCGGGGCGTTAGAGGCGATATTCGCGGGATCGGCGAGCAGCTTTCGGAATGCGGCCTGCGTGGCCGGTTTCCTCGCAAAGCGCTCGAAAAGCCAGGTACGGACAAAAAGGGAATCGCGGCAGAATTTGACGAGGTGGCGTGCTTCCGCCGCGTGCTCGGGAAGCATCGCCTCGTGGAGGAATTTCGCGATCCGGTCGTCTTCGGGGAACGCGGTGTCACGACGTTTGCGTGTTCGGGTCGTGGTCATTGCGCACCGCCTTTCTGGCCGGAGGCTTGGGAGGATTCGCGGAGGAATCGTTCAACTTCCCAGACCGGGTAAACCGGCCGGCGGATGGCCCTCGATGGATGGAGGAGCCCGCGCTTTGCAAGCCGGTCCACAGTGACCGCGCTCACGCCCAAGGCGCGCGCAGTTTCCTCGCGCGAAAGCGCGAGAATGAGGTTATTGGAGCTTGTATCCGGGTTATTCATGGCAGCGCCAAAATTGTCGAAAATTTACGGGGACGATAGGGACGCAGAGAACGGCCGGAGTCAAAGGGTGTCGCCGTTCGCAAGGCGCTGAACCTGCTTTCTTGGCAGGCGCTTGTGGCGAAGGCAGGGCAGAGGCCGGAGCAGGCGCCGGGCGATCAGCCGGTAGATGGTCGGCTGGGACACGCCCAGCACGTGCGCGGCTTCCGCCACGGAGTAGGTCAATGGCTCGGCGTTGTACGCCGGAGCCGAAACGATTTCCGCGGAAGCCGGAAACGCAGGAGAAGTTAATTCAGGGTTCATGCGCCCATTCTGGCGCAAATGATGAAAACTGGATAGGGATCGGATGAAAGCGGATTTGCTCCTAATCTATCCGGCTATCATCCAATGTGTTATAATTTCTGGTCTCTTGACATAAGCCCCGTCAGCCTCTTGGTGCTGCCCGAAATGGCGTACAAATAAGTGCCAGGAGACGGAGGTCAGTCGTTATTGACGGCGTGCCGATTCACCTCACTTTGTCCTCATGAAGAATTTTACCGCTGTGGTGGAGCGCGATCCCGTGACCGGCCTGCTCGTTGGATACGTGCCGGGATTTCCGGGTGCGCACTCTCAGGCAGAGTCATTGGATGAGCTCAACGCCAATCTGCGAGAGGTTGTTGCCATGCTGCTCGAGGACGGTGAACCCAAGCTCGATGCGGAGTTCGTAGGCACGCAGAGCGTCGCGATTGCCTGAGCATGGGCTCAATCCCAGTCCTCAAGCCCGGCGAAGTCTGCCGATTGTTGGAAACCGCGGGTTTTGTCGCGGTGCGGCAACGCGGGTCGCACGTTCAATATCGCCACGCCGACGGACGCGGCACGACCGTTCCTTTGCACAAGGGCCGCGACATTGCGCCGCCCTTGTTACGACACATTGCGAGAGACATTGGGCTGACCATTGAGGAACTCCTTGGACGGCGTTGAGGACGGCTGGCGAGCACGCGTCGCCGCCGCAAGTCAGGAGCAGAAACCAGAATTGACCCAAGGGCGATCCCATCGCCTTGATCCGGCATTATTAACTACTCGGCCTTCTACACTCATTTTCTACACGTGAACCCTTTTTTGGGAATAACTGGGCCGTGGTGGGTATGGACCGCGAGTCGGCTTTCCCTATGACGGCGCTGTCGGGCGAAGGTGAAAGGATTTGGGAGAAACCTCTCGTTAGAATTGCGAACGAAGCGCTCTATCAACTGAGCTACGGGCCCGTGGAAGGTGAGGTTTTTAAAAACCCCGGCCGACAAGTCCATCACATTTTGCGCCGCCATCCGGTCACCGGAGGATCCAGAACAGGACCAGCGGCAGCAGGATGAAAAGCCCCATCACGGCATACAGGATCAGCTTCGCCCTCCCGGCTTTGGTCTTTTCAGCGTCGTTGGAAGGCATTGTAATCCCGGTTCGGACGCATGAAAACACAACACTGGCTGGTGAAGCAAGAGCCGGAAAGTTACTCTTGGGAATCCTTTGTCCGCGACGGGGTGACCGCCTGGGAGGGCGTCCGCAACTATCAGGCGCGCAATAATCTCCGGTCAATGCAGCCTGGCGACCGGATCCTGTTCTACGCCAGCGGCGATACAAAGGCGGTGATCGGGCTCACCGAGGTCGCCCGAAGCGCCTACCCGGACGAGACGGCTGACGAGCCGGGCTGGATCGCCGTGGACTTGAAGGCGGGACCGGCCCTTGCCAAGCCGGTGACCTTGGCGGAAATCAAGGCCGATCCAACGCTCGCCAAGATCGCCCTTGTGCGCAACAGTCGGCTGTCCGTCTCACCGCTCTCCCAGGACGAATTCGAACGGATCGTTCGCAAGGGCGGCGGGCCGGTGCATCCATGATCGACCAACTGACGATTCTCGGCCCCGGCCTCATCGGAGGCTCCGTGGCCCGCGCGGCGCGGGCCCGGCATGCCGCCCGCCGCATTGTCATTTGGGCGCGCCGGAGCGAAGTCCGGCGGTCCATCGCCGGCCAGCCGTGGTGCGACGAGGTTGCCGACACCGCGGAAGCGGCCGTCAAGACGGCTGACCTGGTCATAGTCGCCGCACCCGTCGACAGGGTCCTCCCGCTCGTCCGGCAGATCGCGTCGGCCGTTCAAGAGGGGGCGGTTGTCAGCGACGTGGGCAGCGTAAAGGGCGGGATCGCGCGCGAGGGCCATGCGGCCCTTTCGCCGCGCGCCCATTTTGTCGGGTCGCACCCGATGGCGGGCTCGGAAAAGACGGGATGGGAGAACGGATCGGCGGCACTTTTCGAATCGCGCACGTGCTTTGTCACGCCTCTTTCGATGACGGACCGGAAGGCGCTCCGCCTTGTGACCGGATTCTGGAGGAAACTGGGAGCGAAGGTCGCGACGGTCGCCCCAGGGGAGCACGACCGGATCGTCGCCCACATCAGCCACCTGCCCCAGCTCCTCGCTTCGAGCCTCTGCTCCTTCCTGTCCGGGAAGGATCCAGCCTGGCTGAAGTTTGCGGGAGGGGGGCTGCGCGACACGACGCGGATCGCGGGCAGCAATCCCGGGCTCTGGAGGACGATCATCGACCAGAACAAGGGCGAGGTGCGCCTTGCCCTTCGGAACTACCGGGCCGAACTCGGCGCCTACGAGTCCGCGATCGCCAGGGGCGATTGGGAGGCGCTCGAGAAACTCATTTCCAGGGGAAGGGACTGCCGCGGGAGACTTCGCGAATTGTAGCCGCGCGGGCGTTGGCGCCTGCAAAGATTGCTTGGCGCGCAGCCCCAGGTGGGAGACGCTACCATCCGTCCATGCCGCTCCCGCCATTGCTGCCAATAAAGCCTTTCTTGCGCCCTGCGCGGGGCGATGCGGCCGTCCCGGGTTCGAAGAGTCTCACCAACCGCGCGATGCTGCTGGCGGCGATAGCCGACGGGCCGACCGTGTTGACCGGCGCCCTTTTCAGCGAAGACACGCGGATCATGGCCGCGGCGCTGCGCCGGCTGGGTCTTGACGTCGGAGAGGACCCTGCGCGAGGCGAGATCCGGATCGTCGGACGAGGGGGAGCCATACCGGTTGAGGCCGCGGATCTGTTTGTCGGTCTCGCGGGGACGGCTGCGCGGTTTCTGACGGCGCTTTGCGCGGCCGCGGAAGCGGGGGTCTATCGGCTGGATGGCACACCGCAGATGCGCAAACGCCCGATGCGCGGTCTTGTCGAGGCGCTGCGTTCGCTTGGAGCCGACATCCGCTGTCCGGGCGAAGAGGGGCATTTCCCCCTGGAAATCCGCGCGCACGGCCTGCGCGGCGGAGAGGTGAGGATCGATGCGAGCGAGAGCAGCCAGATGGTCTCAGCCCTGCTGCTCGTCGCCCCCCTGGCCCGCGGGCCGCTGATCGTCGAAGCGATCGGAAAGGTGCGGATGCCCTTCGTTGAAATGACGCAAAGGCTCGTGGACGCGTTTGGGCCGAACCGCACCGAAGGCGCAGCATCGGGGCCGGAGAATGCGGCGGAGCCAGTCTTTAGGTTCGTGGCGGGACCGATGAAGCTTCGCTCTCCCGGCCGGTTTGCGATCGAACCTGACGCGACGGCGGCAAGCTATTTTCTTGCGCTTCCGCTGGCAACGGGAGGTTCGGTGTTCCTGCCGAATCTGCGGTCGGTCCGTGGACGGACGCTTCAGGGCGACGCGGCCTTCATCGAGATTCTGATGGAGGTCGGTGCAACGGTCCGGGAACAGGGTGCCGGCGTGACAGCCACCCGCGAAGGCCCGGCGCCGCTTCGGGGCGTTTCGCGCGATTTCTCGGCTTTTTCCGACACGTTCCTGACCCTCGCCGCGCTTTCGCCGATTCTCGGGGGGCCGACGCACATCACCGGGATAGCGCACACGCGAAAGCAGGAATCCGACAGGATTGCCGGAGCCGCGCGCGAACTGGAGCGACTCGGGCAGAAGGTCGTCGAAGGCGCGGACTCGCTCACAGTCGAGCCGAGACCGGATGAGCTGAGCCGGATCGCCGGCCTCGGTCCGGTCGAGATCGAGACGTACGGCGACCATCGTTTCGCAATGAGTTTCGCCATCCTCGGTTGCCATGACCTTCGCGGCGACGGGCGTCCGTGGATAGCCATCAGGAACCCCTCCTGCTGCGCGAAGACATTTCCGGACTTTTTCGGGTTGCTTGAAGGCCTGCGACAAAGTTCGTTGGCGGCCCGATGAGTTCCGACTTCATCATTGTCGCCATCGACGGCGGAGCCGCGGCGGGCAAGTCGTCCACGGCCCGGGCGCTGGGGGAGCGGTTCAATCTCCTGCATGCCGACACGGGGTCCTATTTTCGGGCGGTGACGGCCGAGATGCTTCGCCTTGGCGTGTCGCCGGGCGACCTGCCGGCCGTTCGGTCAGCCCTTGGGACGCTTCGCCTCGGAACACGCGTCACCGGACGCAGCGCCGAGATGGAGATCGCCGGCCGGGTCGCAGGCCATGAAATCCGCGGGGTCGAGGTCAATTCCGCCGTCTCCCATTTTGCCGCAATACCCGAATTGCGCGCCACCCTGCTCGCCTACGAGCGCGGGCAGGCTCCTATCGCGCGCGCAGGAGGATTCAGGGGACTCGTCATGGACGGCAGGGACATTGGATCGGTCATCTTTCCAAATGCCGATTTTCGTTTCTTCCTCCACGCCGATACGGCGGAGCGGACCCGCCGGCGGGCGCAGGAAGGGCAACCCGACGCGGTGGCCGAGCGCGACCGGATTGACTCCTCGCGCTCCACAGCGCCGCTCTCCTGCCCGGCCGGGGCGATTTCGATAGACTCGACGCACATGACGCTCGGCCAGGTCATCGACCGCATGGCCGAGGCGATCGCCGCGCGGGGCGTCAACGCATGAGCCCTTCGCAGCCCCAATCGAAAATGGAGCCGCTTTACGGCTTCAGCCATGCGCTCATCAGGATCATCTACGAGATCTGTTTCCGGGGTGAGATTGCCGGCCTTGAAAACCTCCCCGCCAAGGGCGGCTACATTGTCGCCTCTAATCACGCCAGTCATCTCGATCCGCCGCTGGTCGGCCTCTGCCTGCCCCAGCAGGCCACCTTCTTTGCGCGGAAGACGCTTTGGAAGCCGGGATTTGCATCTTGGTGGCTGGACAACGTGGGGACGATTCCCGTGGATCGGGACGGCGGCACGGACGTCGCCGCCATCAAGCGGGTTCTCCAGACCCTGAAGCAGGGAAAAGTCGTCATTCTTTTCCCCGAAGGGACGCGGTCGCGGGACGGAAAGCTTCAATCGCCGAAGCCCGGCATCGGCCTCATCGCCTGCCGCACGGGCGTGCCTGTGGTTCCAGCCCGCGTTTTTGGGTCGTTTGACGCACTCGGCCGGGACGGAAGGCTGCATCTGGGAACGCCTGTTTCGCTCCGGTACGGACAACCGCTCAAGCCGGAGGACTACGACCGGGCCGAAGACGGCAAGGAGCGCTACGCGCGCGCCGCAGAACGCATAATGGCTGCGATCGCAAGGATTGAACTGCCCGTTTCCGCGGTGGTTTGAGCGGGTTCTACGCCAGCCCGCAGGCCTTCCTGGCCCGCGTGAGAACGACGGAGGCGACCTCTCTCGCGCGTGTCGCGCCCTCCTTCAGGACCTTTTCCACATAGTCGGGGTTTGCAGCCAGTTCGGCGCGGCGAGCTCGCGCGGCCGCGAAGAAATTCCAGTACCGTTCGAACAGGACCTTTTTCAGGTCGCCGTAGCCCAGCCCGCCCGCGCGGAGGCGCTCCTCATGTTCGGCCGCGACCTCCGCCGGAGCGAAAAGGCGCAAAAGCTGGATGCACAGGTTTTTGTCGGCATCCGGCTTCGGTTCCTGCGGGGTCCGGCTGTCCATGACGATCGACATGACCTTCTTCCGGAGGACCTTCTCGTCCCCGAAAATCTCGATCGTGTTGCCATAGCTCTTGCTCATCTTCTGCCCGTCGAGTCCGGGGACCACGGCCACCTCATCCCGGATCTCCGCCTCCGGAACAACGAACGTCTCGCCATAGCCTTGGTTGAACTTGATCGCGATGTCGCGGGTCATTTCCAGGTGCTGTCGCTGGTCCTGTCCAACGGGAACCACGTTCGTGTCGTAAAGCAGGATGTCGGCGGCCATGAGAACCGGGTAGGCGAAGAGCCCGAAGTTCGATGAAATCCCCTTGGCTACCTTGTCCTTGTAGCTGGTCGCCCGTTCGAGGAGCCCCATCGGCGTCAGGCTCCCGAGGATCCAGGTGAGTTCGCACACTTCAGGGACATCGCTCTGCCTCCAGAAGATGCAGCGCTTGGGGTCGAGTCCGCATGCAAGCCAATCAAGCGCGATTCCGAACGTGTTCCGCCGGCGCTCGGCCGGGTCGAAAAGCGCGGTCAAGGAGTGGTAATCGGCGATGAAATAGAAGCATTCGCCGCGCAACTGGGCTTCGATCGCCGGGCGCATTGCGCCGAAATAATTGCCGACATGAAGCGTGCCGGAAGGGGTGATGCCTGTAAGAGTCCGCATGAAGGAAAGTCAGTCGCGCCGGGGGACGGTCGTCAGGGACGGCCGGCCCTTGGCAATGCTCGCGGGCGGCAGCACTCCTCCGAACGCAATCGCCGGCATGACGAGCGAACGCGGGCCGAGAAGCGTGCCTGGGTTGAGGACGGCATTGCAGCCCACTTCGGCATGGTCGCCGATGATCGCTCCGAACTTGCGCAGTCCCGTCTCGTAGGCGCGGTCCGGGGCACAGACAACGATCGGCTTCTGGTCCAGCCGAAGATTGGAGCAAATCACGCCTGCGCCGAGGTGGACCCTGTTGCCCAGGACCGAGTCGCCCACGTAATTGTAGTGCGCCGTCTGCACCTCGTCCAGGAGGAGGCTGTTCTTGTATTCGCAGGCATTGCCCAGGACGCACTTCGCGCCGACGATGACGTTCTGACGGATGAACGCGCCCGGACGGATCACCGTCTCCGGACCGATCCAAACCGGGCCGTTGATGACGGCGTAAGGGGGCAGCTTGACGGTCGGGTGGAGGTAGACCGGCCCCTCCACATGGACCCCGGGGGGGATGGAAGCCGGGGATCCGTCGAATTTCCACGACGCCAGCGCCGGTCCTATCCGGAGCAGCCATTCCCAAGGCAGGGCATCTGCAGCGAAGAACGCTGCAAATGGCGACAGGGATTTGGGCAGAATGAAATAGTCGGAGGCTTGCATGGCGGGGTTGAAGCGGAGCATCTCCAAACAGGGCTAAAATCCAGCAAAAATAAAGGTTTATCGCTGGTCAGGCGGTCGGGTTCTCGGCACTCCCGGTGTGCAAAAAAGCCGTCGAACGATTCGACGGCTTTCTTGAAATGGAGCGGGCGACGCGGCTCGAACGCGCGACGTCCACCTTGGCAAGGTGGTGCTCTACCAACTGAGCTACGCCCGCAATGCAGGGAGTCAGGAGTAGCCCCTTGGAAGCATCCGTCAACTGGAATCTTGGCCAACCGGCATCGTCGGCGAAACCCCAGGGGCTACCGATCCGTGACGTCCAACTCAGGCCACAGCGCCAGCTTGCGATGAAGGGTCCTGCGGCTGATGCCCATGAGTTCAGCCGCGCGGGTGCGATTGCCCCGCACCTTCAGAAGCGCCTCGCGGAGAAGCCTCTTCTCGTTCTCCTCGACCGACAGCTGGTTGGCACCCGGCGCAACCGGGGCGACGCCGCCCGCAACGGGCAGGGGTCCCCGATACTTCGGGTCGAGGTCGTATTCGGTGATGCTTCCACCCCTTCGCGTGACGACGATATTCTCGCAGAAGTTCCTCAATTCTCGTATGTTGCCAGGCCAGGGATAGGCCCCCAGCATGCGGAGCGCGCCTGCCTCGAAAACGATTTCAGGAACGCCGTTCTCCTCGGCAAATAGCTTCGTGAAATGGGCGATCAACAGCGGAATGTCCTCCGCCCTCTCGCGGAGCGTCGGCATGACGAGCCGGACCACATTCAATCGGAAAAACAGGTCCTCCCGGAACTTCCCAACCCGGCAAAGCTCCTCCAGATTTCGATTGGTCGCCGCCACCAGGCGCACGTCCAGTTCGATCGGTTTTGAGCCGCCCACCCTTTCGATCGATTTTGTCTCAAGAAACCTCAGGAGCTTCACCTGAGTCGCGGCCGTTATCTCGCTGATTTCATCCAGGAAAAGAGTTCCCGTGTCCGCCGACTCGAACCGGCCGATCCGGCGCTCCGCGGCGCCCGTGAAGGCGCCCCGCTCATGACCGAACAACTCGCTTTCGAGCAGGCTTTCGGAGAGCGCGGCGCAATGAACCGCGATAAAGGGGGAACGTGCGCGCGGGCCTGCCTGGTGAATGGCCTGGGCGATCAGCTCCTTGCCCGTGCCCGACTCGCCTTCGATGAGAATCGTCGCCTTCGACGGGGAGACGAGCTTCACCTGTTCGATCAGGGCCTTGAGCTTTGGGGAATTCCCCAGAATGCCTTCAAAGCGATACCGATCGTCCAGGCGCTCGTGGAGCTGCTTCACCTCGACTTCCAAGGTCTTCGTCTTCAGCGCCCTTTGGATCAGCACCTCGAGACGTTCGATGTTCACGGGCTTGGTCAGAAAATCGACCGCGCCTCGTTTCATGGCCTCGACGGCCGTCTCGATCGTCCCGTATGCGGTCATCATGAGGACGGCGGGCCGGTTGGGCTGCGCAAGCGCCTGGTCGATCACCTTCAGGCCCGATTTCCCCGGCATGCGCAAGTCCGTGATTACGACGTCGAAAGACTGGCTCTCCATCAAGTTGAACGCCTCGTCGGAACTCGCTGCGACCGTGACGTCATAATCTTCCGCAAGCGCCTGCTGGAGGCCCTCACGGGTGTGTTTTTCGTCATCGACGATGAGCACACTTGGCACCATAGACACCCATTCACGCGCCGGAACGCCGCGCGGTCAAGTGGGCACTTTCGGCCCCGGCCAACGATTACGGCTTGGTCCCGTTGGCCGCAGTGTTCGGCGCTGCAGGGACCTGGGGCGCGGAGGCCGGCTGCGCAAGGCGCTGGACATACGGCGCCAAGCGTATGAGGGAAACGGTCGGACTCGGCGAACTGTCGATCAGCGCGATCACCTTGTCGCGGCGCTCCTTGAGCAATGCGCGAACTTTCTCGCGCTGAGCATCGTCGAGCCGGTAATCCCGGGTCAGGCCATCGAGGCGGATAGCGATGACGACCTCAGTGAGGAGCGTGTGGGCCGGCTGTTCGAAACGGAGGCTGCCGACCTCGTCATCCGTCAGCGGCGGGCCGGATTCCTTCGGACCGCTCGGGCGGCGCTTTGCGCGCTCTTCGTGGCGGGCGCGCTGTTCCGGGGTCAGAAGCTGGTCAAAATCGTGCGAAAACCCGCTTTCGATAACAGTCATCCGCGAACGAAAGTCGTCGAGCTGGGGTTTCAGCGATTCGATCTGTTTGACAAGGTCCGCCCGGTTGATCGGGCGGTCGCGCCACGGCGTCGAGGAATCAGGCTGGCGCGGGCGGGTAAATTCAGCCCCCGCGGGCCCCGGGGGCGGCGGCAACGGCCTCTTCTGTTCACGCCAAACGCCGGCGAAATAGCCGGCGCAAAAAACGATGATCGTAAAAACCGCTACGACAAGCCTTTGCTTCATTGCGAGAACCCGGAATCGTCAGCGGCCGAAGCAATCTGCTGCCAATCGGCGATTGTGCGGTTGTCCTCCTCGTGCGCGCTCCGCGCCTGGAAGAAAGCCACGGTGAGGAAACAGATCGCCGCGGTGGCGGCCCCAAGGGCGAATTGGCTGAGCAGGGAAGGCGCAGCGTCGACGCCGGCCCGCGCAGCTCGCAGCACGCGATCGGCAAAATTCGGGGGCAGCCGGGCGGCGGCCCAATCACGGAGTTGGTCCCAGGCTTCGTTCTCAGGTTTCATGGTCGGATTGGTAGTGTTGGCGCAGCTGCTCGCGGGCACGATGGAGACGGGCCTTCACAGCGGCAACGCTTGTCTTCAGGGTCTCGGCGATCTCCGCATGGCTGCGGCCTTCCTGCACCAGGGCAAGAAGCGCGCGATCCTGCGGGCGCAGCTGGGAAATGGCATAGCGCAAGGCGTCCAATTCCTCCGTGTCGACGGCGCCCGACGGCTCCGGCACGTCCTCGTGTTCGGGCGCGAAGGGCAGGAAGATGCGGCGCAGCTTCTGCCGGCGCAAATGGTCGATGCACGTGTTGCGCGCCAGGCGGAAAAGCCAGGATTCAAACTGCGCGGGGGCCTGGAGGCCGTTTACGGCGCGAATCATCTTGATGAAAACCTGCTGGGCAAGATCCTCCACGGAGTCGCTTCGGCCGGTCATTGCATAGACAAACCCAGCGACCCTGTGCTGGTAGCTGATGATGATCTCGCGCTGGGCTGACTCATCACCCCGTTGGGCGCGGTGGACGAGATCGACCAAGGCAGTCGTTGAACTAGGATCCATTCATTGCGCATTGCCATACCCGGCGAGACGCAGGATTCGCCGGAAAGATGCGTTTTTTCAATTGGCTGACCTGCGCCCAAGATGCAACCTTTCCGTGCAGGCCAGGTCTCCCCAAGGTCCTGCTCCAACAAACCATGCCCAACAAGATCCTCCCGTTCGCCCTCCGCGCATCCGCCGCCGTTCTCCTGGCCGGCTTGGTTTTTGCGGAAACCGGCTGCAAGACCCCCCGTCCGCCGGATGAACTGGCGCAGGCGGTCTCAATCGGCGAGCGCCCCGTCGCAATGAGCGGCGCCGCCCCCTTCTTTGGCGGCCAGATGAACGTCACCGTAACAATCAGCCGGGGAATTGGTCGCGGCACGGCCGGCGAGGGCCCGGGCGGCCGCGGAGGGAGCGGCGGCAGGCGCAAGGGCCGCGGCGGAAAATCGGCGGATACAGAAGACTTCAGCGGGATGGATAACGACCAGGCCATCGCGTACATGCAGGCCAAGGCCGCCGTGGGCAGCCCGATGCCGCCCGTGACCATGCACCTGAAGATTCAAAACAAGGGCACGCAGACGGCGACCGTCGAGGTGCTCGATTTCGAATCGGATCTCGGCAATTTCGCCGTGCACCCGGAGCTGCTGAGCATGGCCCCGGATCAGGTCGCGGAACCCGATCCGATGATCTCGCAGCTCGGCGTCACCTCGGATGAGATTCCCGTAAAGGTGAGCCTGAAGTCCGCCGGCAAGACGGAAACCCAGACGATTCCGGTCAAGAGCTTGCTCGAACCGCAGAATCCGGGGAAGTAGCCGGCCTTGCGGAGCAGCGGCCGCGCGGGATCATCCGGACTGGACGGATCCGCTCTGCAGCATCCGCACCCGGCGGTCCTTTCGCGGAAATTGCAGCGTCACCAGCGTTCCCACGCCCGGCTTGCTTTCGATGCCGACCTGGCCCCCGTGCGCCCGCATGATGCGCTGCACGATCATGAGCCCGAGGCCGTGGCCGCCCGGCTTGGTCGTGTGGTAGGGCTGGAAGAGCTTCACGAGGTCCTCCGGCCGGATCCCGGAGCCGCTGTCGCCAAATAGGAGATACACCGAGTCGTCGTCGGCGCCCGACCTGATCTTCAGCCTTCCCCCGGGCTGCATCGCCTCGATCGCATTCTTCGTCAGGTTGAAGAAGACCTGCTTCAGCTGGCCCCTGTCGGCCATCACGGTGGGGAGCGTCGCCGGAGTCTCCGCCTCGATCGCGATGCCGCGGTCGGCGATCTCGTGGCGCTGAACGCGCAGCACCTCCGCCAGCACCCCGGCCAGATCGACTTCGACCAGATCGGGCGGGCGCGGGTGGATCGCCTCCAGAAAATTCCTGATGATCCCGTCGAAGCGCTGCACCTCCTCGCGGCAGACCCGGACCGAGTCCGACACCGCAGCGACGTCGGGCGTGAGCTTGAGCTTCTTCAGCTTGCGCGCGATCAGCTGCAGGTGGATGGTCAGCGAGTTCAGCGGGTTGCCGAGTTCGTGGGCGACGCCGGCGGCAAGGAGGAGGATCGACGACATCCTTTCATCCTCGATCTGCCGGCCCGTCGCCGCCTTGTCGCGCGTGATGTCGGTCAGGATGACGACGTACCGCCGTGTCTTGCTCCGCCCGTCGCCGCGGAACGGCACCAGGTACAGCCGGACCGTGCGAAGCTCGGGGTACGTGAGCTCAAATTCGCGCGCCGCGACGATCGGCGTCGCAGCATCCGGGTGGTCCATGGCCGCACCGAGGGTCGGCCGCAGGCCCGGGACGAAGCGCCACAGCACCCGTCCCGTGATCTCGTCCTCGCTCAGGCCGATGATGCGGTGGGCCGAGTCGTTGACATACTCGATGACGCCGTCCGGATCGATGACGAGCACACCCTCCTGGAGGGTGTTGAAGATCTCCTCGAACAGCCCGCGCTCCCGCGCCAGGCGTTGGACAAGATTCGCCAGGTTGACGGAATCGAGGTTGTCGAGCCGCCCCAGCACGCGGTCGAGCGACGTGTTCTTCTTGCCGGCCATCCCAATGCACTTATGCCGGGCGGCCCCTCCGGTCAAACATATCGCCTACCCGCCCTGACCGAGAAAATCCATCTGGGCCGGATCCACCCGCTCGGCGAATAGTTTGCGCAGGAACAAATCCCGATGGTGCGGGCAGCGGCCGAGCTTCAGGAGCGCCGCCCTGTGCTCGTCCGTGCCGTAACCCTTGTGCTGCGCGAAACCGTAGCCCGGGAAGAGGGCGTCCAGTTCGACCATCAGCCGGTCGCGGGCCACCTTTGCGACGATCGAGGCCATCGCGGTGCAAAGGGAACGGGCGTCGCCATGCACGATCCCGGTGTGCGGGTATGGAAAATGGCGCAGCGCGAGCCCGTCGACCAGGATTCGGCACGAGACCGACGGGCGGAAGGCGGCGCGCTCCTCGAGCGGCGAGAAGAGGTCGGGCTCCGTCTTCCGTTCGAATGCATCCGGGGGATAGATGCCCTCCAGGGCGCGCCGCATCGCCAGTTTCGTTGCCCCGAGGATGTTGAGCCCCTCGATCTCGTCCACGCTCGCGCTCCCGAAATGGACGTGAATCTGGCCGCAGGCCGCGAGGTTCTCGAATTCCTCCCAGAGCGCCGCGCGTTCGGCGGCGGGCACCTGCTTGGAATCGTTCACGCGGGCTCCCTGAACCACCGCCCAACGCCCTTCCAGAAACTCGCGGGTGACAAGGACCGCTCCGGCCACGACGGGGCCCGCCAGCGCCCCTCTGCCAGCCTCGTCGACGCCGATCAGCCCGGAAAAACCCTCGATTTGCTTCAGGTCGAAGCTCCGGAGTTGTCGGCGTTTTGGCATGGCGCTGGGTTTGCTCGCCGTTCCCCGGACCATCCGGGCGGCGCAGCGCTCACTTGTCCCACTCCACCTTCTCCTTTGGCTTCGGCAACGGCAGTTCGCCGAGCTTGTCTTCCGCGGCGACCACCTCGTAGGCCGTCCGGAAGTGCAGCTTGGCAAAATCGCCCAGGTGGCCGGCTCCGAATCGCCGGATGATTTCCACAGCCTGTTCCTTGACCCGGGGGCCCGCGCCCTTCTGGAGCTTGGCCCCGAACCACCTGGAAAGGGCGTGCATCTGGCGCACGTATTCAGCGCGGGCGATGACGGAAGCCGCCGCGACGACCGGGTCCTCCTCCGCCCTTGTGCGCATCGTCAGCTCGAAATCCTTCAATCCTTTCTTGGCCAGTTCCCGCTGCGTGAGCGGCTGCTTGCTGAACTGATCCAGGAGCCCCCGGGGCACGTGTTTCTCGTCCAGGGCCTGGGCCAGCGCCGTCGCGTGCTGCCAGGCGAGAAGCCGGTTCAGGTTGGCTCCCGGCCGGGACATCAGCTCGTTGTATTTCGGCATTCCGCAAAAGCATGTCTTCACGACGGCGCCCCGCGTCCCGCGGATGAGTCTTTCCAATTTCACGATCTGCGTGTCGGCGATCTTCTTCGAATCCTTCACCCCGGCGACGATCCAAGCGTCTATCGCGGGCCGGTCCGCGATCACAGTCGCTGCGACCACAGGGCCGAAGAAGTCGCCCTTTCCGCTCTCGTCGAGACCCGCGTGGGGCTCGAACCAGTCGGGATGCAGCACTTCATCGTAGCCGAGCTTGGGGGCCTGTGTCACCTCCGCCTCGAGGGTGTGCAGCACAAAGTCCTCGGTCCCCTTGCCTGCGACCACCACCTTTCCGCTGTCGTAGGCGGTCACGTTGCAATCCGGGCCGCGAAAGGCGAACCGTGTGTAGGCGACCTCGAATGGCGCCCAGCCGCGCGCGTCGAGCAGCAAGCGAAGCTTGTCCATCTGGGACCCGTCCAGCTTGAGCGTGTAGGCCGACAGCTTCTTCGGCGCTTCCCCTTCCGTGGTCTTTTTCTGCATCAATGGGAAATGGCCGCAAAAATGCGGGAAAAGCGCAAGCGCGCGAAACAGGCTTTGCGCGTTTTCATGAAGGCATCCATATTCGGGCATGCCCGAGACAGTCGCATCCCGCCTGATAGTCCGCAAAGGTGCGTTCCGGGATGCCCTCCTCGGCTGGTACCGCCGCAACGCGCGCGATCTGCCCTGGCGCCGGCTGCCGTCGCTCTACCGCACGGTCGTGAGCGAGTTCATGCTCCAGCAGACCCGTGTGGGCACGGTTATTCCGTATTTCCTGCGCTGGATGGACGCCCTGCCCGACTTTGCCGCGCTCGCCGCCGCGCCCGAGGATCGCGTTCTCAAGCTTTGGGAGGGGCTCGGATACTATTCCAGGTCGAGAAACCTCCACCGGCTCGCCCGGGAACTCGTAGCATTGCCCGAAATCCCGCGCAGCCCCGAAGCCTGGCGCCGGCTGCCCGGCGTCGGCCCCTATACCGCGGCAGCCATCACGAGCATTTCATTCGGGGAGCCCTCGGCCTGCGTCGATGGCAACGTCGTGCGAATCCTCACCCGCCTGACGGCCGACCCGGCCAGGTATCGCGACAGCGCCGGCGCCGCCAAGGCCCTCGCTCCTCTCGCCGGGCAACTCGTGCCTGCAGGCTCGCCGGGCGATCACAACCAGGCCATGATGGAACTCGGCGCCACCATCTGCCTTCGGCGAAAACCGTTGTGCCGCGTGTGCCCTGTGCGGACTTTCTGCGAGGCACGGAAGACCGGCCCCGAAGCCTATCCCAGGATCGCCCCGAAGATCATCGAGCGGCGTTCCATCGTCCGCGCCTGGTGCGTGCGCCGCAGCGCTTTGTTGCTGCATCGGGCAGCCGCAGGTGCCCGCCGGCTGGCCGGGCTCCACGAGTTGCCGACGGCGGAACAACTGGGACTCGCCGAATCCGTCGTGCGAAAACGGCCGCTCCTGGCAAAACGAACGCGCAGCATCACCCGCTTCCGGATTGCGGAATCGGTCCACGCGGTCGCGTTCAAGGAGGAATCCCGTCCGGGCGGCCGGACATGGGCCGGCGGATTGGTCTGGGTTCCGTTCGACAAGATCGACTCGATCGCCTTGTCGGGCCCCCACCGCCGCTGGGTGAAGGAGATTCTGGCCCTCCAGGCCGTCTGAGGAACCGCCCCTCACTTCGGCCAGGGCCGGGGTGGCGTCCCTTCGGAGGCTGACGCCCGGAAGAAATGAACCCCTGCGGCAACCGGCCGGCCCCGCTCATCCCATGAGCTCTTCGATCCGCTTTTTGGACACGCGGACGTCGGCGGCGCTCGCCCGGGGGCCCAGCTCCAGCGTGAGCAGGTGCTGCGGGCGCCAGAATCCGCTGACCATCTTGAAGTCGATCCGGCCGCTGCCGACGGTCTGGTGGTCCTGCCCTTCCGCGTTGACATCGTGCAGGTGAAAACCGATCAGCCGACCCGCATTCTTCTCCAGGTGCTCGCGATGATTCAGAAGTCCCAGGCCGCTCTTGAGGCACGCATGCCCGCAGTCATGCCAATACCCGGCGGGCGCACCCTCGGGCAAGCTTGACAGAAACTCCGGAAAATCGGCGTCGAGCGGCAACTCCACGAACCGCTCCCGATTCTCCAGGCCCAGGTTCACGCCACGCTCGGCCGCATAGTCGAGGACCTCCTTCACGCTCGTCTGGGAGCGCTCCCAATACGGCCCCATGCGCGCCCGCAGCTTCGAAGACGCCTTGGCGAGGAGGGTCTGGTAGCTCTTGTCGTCGGCCAGGACCGCGTCCGGGTGCCGGTTGCGGTACCGTTCAAGACACGCGCCCGGGTCGAAGAGAAGGAACCTTGCGCTTCCCAGATGGCAGACTAGGGCGCGCGCCTGGACCTGCGACGCAAAGTCGAGGGACCGCTTCGTATTGCGCAGCCATTGGTGGCGCTCCCGCGCATCCTTCGCGGAGGGCTCGAAAATATTGGGGGCAGCCTGTGTGAAGCCCGGGGGCAGCGGACAAAAGTTGTGGATCGAACTCACCTTGACGATCCCCTCCTCCAGGGCCTGGAGTATCCCGGGAACGAGCGAGATGCGAATCCCGTGGCTGAGCTCCACGTACCCGAAACCGAGATCCGCCATCTCGCGAAGCATGGCGCGCCCGTCTATGTGGCGATGCGAGCACCATGAAGTGGAAAGGGCGAGGATCGGCTTCACTCGTTTGACCATTAACACGGAATTGTCGGCCTTTGCCGAGCCGATTATTGGAGCCCGGTCGGGGATTTCGCCCGCTGGGCTTCGTCGGGTGGCCTTCCGATTGAACGCCGCCCCCGGGGCGGCGTCCTAACGGCCGATGACGTGGCCTCGCAGCAAGCTGCGAGGCGTGTTTTGGCTGAGTTCGGAAGGCAAAAATACGACCCCGGCCGGGAAATTCCCAGGCCGGGGTGCGCTGACTCCGTTCAAGTGCCCGGCCGCTTTTCAGCTGTCGTACCGGCGGCGGAGCATCGCCGTGAATGCCTGGACCTTTTCCTTGCGCCGGCGCTTCTCGCACGGCTTTTCGTAGTAACGCTTGGCGCGGACGCCCTTGATGATGTTCTCGCGGTCGAGCTTCTTCTTCATCCGGCGGAGCGCGCGATCAATCGGCTCGTTCTTGCGAATCTTGATTTCGATGGACATGGGTTTGCTGACGTGGTCTGGGAGAGAAAGGGTTCATTAGGCTTTCCCCGAAAGCCAACGTCAAACCGATTTTTCCCCAAGCGCCACAGGCAAAGGCATCCAGCCTTGCTAAAGGTATTCCCTCCCGAGGAGTTGCCGCCTCCTCCGACGTCTCCGGGTTGCCATCTGGCCGGCATCAGCCGGCGGCTCTTGGCGGCCGGCATTGACGGAGGTCTGGGCCTTGGCGGCTCCGACGAGAGAGGGAATACCTCTGGCAAGGCTGGACGGCTTGTTTAGCTCTTGCGCGACCGTCGCGCAACTCTTGGGGTTGAGTTGTGCCGTCCGCAGACAAGAACTTCGTACACCTTCACGTCCACAGCGACTACAGCCTTCTGGACGGAGCGTGCAGGATCGACAGGCTGACGGACCGCGCAGCGGCGCTCGGGATGAAGGCGCTGGCGCTCACGGATCATGGCAACCTTTTCGGCGCCATTGAGTTCTACAACACGGCCCGATCGAAGGGGATCCAGCCGATCATCGGCTGCGAGCTCTACATCGTCGAAGGCTCGCGCCTGGACCGCCAGGGAAGATCCGACGAGGGAAAGACCATATTCCACCTGGGCCTCCTCGCCCGGAACCTCACGGGCTATCAAAATCTCCTCAAGCTCGTGTCTGACGCGCACCTGAAGGGGTTCTATTACAAGCCGAGGACCGATTTTGAGACGCTCGCCAGGCACGCGAACGGGCTGATCGGGTTCACGGGCTGCCTGGCGTCGCTCATTCCCCAGCACCTGCTCCATGGCCGCGTGGAGGAAGCTCGCCGCGCATGTGGCCGATTCGTCGAGATCTTCGGGCGCGAGAACTATTTTGTGGAGATTCAGGACCACGGCCTTGCCGAGCAGCGGACGATCGTTGCGGGCCTCCTCAGGCTTGCCACGGAGTTCGACCTCAGGATCGTCTGCACAAACGACGTGCACTACGTGCAGGCCGACGATGCCGGCCCGCACGATACGATGCTTTGCATCCAGACGGGCGCGAAGATCGACGACGAAAAGCGGATGCGCTTCGACAGCGCGCAGTTCTACCTCAAGTCCCGGGCCGAGATGGAGCGCCTGTTCGCCGAGGTGCCCTCCGCGGTCCTGAACACCCAGGCTGTGGCCGAGATGTGCGAACTCGAGATTCCGTTTCCTAAGGGAAGCGAGCGCTACCCGAAGTACCCGTTGCCGCCTTCCGCCGGGACGGACCCCGCCCGCTTCCTGCGCGAACTGTGCCTGGCAGGGCTGAAGCGGCGCTACGGCCTGGAGTACACGAGCGACCGCACCGCCGAGGGGCTCGCCCGCACCCTTTCAGAGCGGATCGATTACGAGCTCGACGTCATCGCCTCGACCGGGTTTCTCGACTACTTCCTCGTCGTCTGGGATTTCATCGACTGGGCCAAGTCGCAGGGCATCCCGGTGGGCCCGGGCCGCGGTTCGGGCGCGGGCTGCCTGGCCGCGTACCTGCTCGGGATCACCAATCTCGATCCGCTGCGCTTCAAGCTTCTGTTTGAGCGCTTTCTGAATCCCGAGCGCGTCTCTCCGCCGGACTTCGACATCGATTTCTGCATGCGCCGGAGGGGCGAGGTGATCGACTACGTGCGGCGCAAGTACGGCGAACAGTGCGTGGCGAACATCATAACCTACGGCACCCTCGGGGCCAAGATGGTCATTCGCGACGTGGCCCGGGTGCACAACGTCGCCTTCGCCGACGCGGACCGCCTGGCGAAGATGATTCCCGACGAACTCAACATTTCGCTCGATCAGGCCGTCGCCAAGTCCGCCGAGCTGCGCGAGGAGATCGCCGGCAATCCGATTGCCAAGAAGGTCTTCGACCAGGCGCGCGTCCTCGAAGGCATGGTGCGAAACACGGGGAAGCACGCCGCCGGCATCATCATTATGGACCGGCCGCTCGACGATTTCGTCCCCCTCACGCTGCAGGAGGGCGATGTCACGGTGCAGTTCGACATGAACGCCGTCGGGAAGCTGGGGCTGCTCAAGATGGACTTCCTCGGCCTGAAGACGCTCACGGTCATCTCGGACGCCGTGGACAACATCCGGCGCACGGCCGACCCGGCCTTCGACATCGAAAAGATCCCGTTCGACGACCCGAAGACATTCGCCCTCCTCAAATCCGGCCGCACGACGGGCGTCTTTCAGCTCGAATCCGGGGGGATGCAAAACCTCTGCCGCCAACTGCAGGTCTCATCGATTGACGAAATTGTGGCCCTGATCGCCCTCTACCGCCCGGGTCCGATGGAGTGGATCCCCGACTACATCCGCGGAAAGAAGGATCCGAGCACGGTGAAATTCCCCCACCCGCTCCTCGAGGAGGTGTGCCATGAAACCTACGGCGTCATGGTCTACCAGGAGCAGGTCATGGAGGCCGCAAAGGTGATCGCCGGCTACACGCTCGGCGGCGCCGACATGCTGCGTCGCGCGATGGGAAAGAAGGACCCCGAGGCGATGGCGATGGAGCGCGAGAAATTCGTGGTTGGCGCGCGGAAGCTCCACGGCATCGACGAGAAAACATCCGATGCGATCTTCGACATCCTGAACAAGTTCGCCGGGTACGGATTCAACAAGTCCCATTCCGCCGGCTACGCGATCCTGAGCTACCAGACGGGTTTTCTGAAGGCGAACCATCCCGTCCCGTTCATGGCCGCCATGCTCAGTTCGGAATTGGGCAATGCCGACAAGGTCTCGCATTTCGTCGCCGAGTGCAAATCGATGGGAATCCAGGTCCTGGGGCCGGATGTCAACGAGTCGCGGGAGAATTTCACGCCGGTCGGCGGGAAGATCCGCTTCGGGCTCGCGGGGATCAAGGGAGTGGGAGAACTCGCCGCGAAAAAAATCCTGGAGGAGCGGGAGAAGGAAGGGCCCTTTTCGGGCTTTGACGATTTTCTCCTCCGGGTGGACAGCAGGGCAGTCAACAAGAGGGTCCTTGAGAATCTGGTCGCGACCGGGGCCTTTGATTTCAGCGGATCGCCGCCCGAGGCGCTGTTTGCCCGGATCGACGACGCCCTGTCGGCAATGGGGGAGCTTCAGCGAAAGTATCCGGCCCTGCGCCGGGAATCCAACGGCGGGCCGAAGGCCGCACCGGACGAAGCGATGCTATTCGACCTCGCCGAGACGGTGGCAAGCCCCCCCGAACGGAAGATTCTGGCTGCGGAATTCGCCGGCATCCTCGGCCGGGCGCGGAAAGGGCAGGACTCCGGCTCGAACGGCGACACGGCCGAGCACGCGATGCTCGGCCTTGAGGGCCATGGCGCCCCGCCCGCTGGAATGAAGGTCAGGGCGCCCGCCGCCCCGGCTCCCGCGGAGCGCAAACTCACGACGGCCAACCGTCTTCAGTTCGAGAAGGAGCTCCTCGGTTTCTATGTTTCCGGCCATCCGCTTGAAATCTACAGCGGACTGACGGAGGCCCTGGACACGTTTCCCGTCCTCGAGCTTTCCCAACAGCCCGGGCGGTCCGAGTTTCGCCTGTGCGGAATCATCAGCGGGGTCGCGAAGAAGCTTTCGAAAAAGGACAACCGGCCATGGGCCGCGTTCACTCTCTCGACAAGGAATTCCTCCATAGCGCTCAGCATGTTCGCGGACGCGTACGCGTCCTTCGGCGCCCTGCTTCTGGAAAACGCGTCTGTCCTGCTTTTGGGCACGGTCATCGCCGGACCGGACGGCGCCCGCATCCATGCGAGGGAATGCTACCCCCTCGAAGGGGCCGTGGCGGCGCTGATCCGCAAGGTCACGTGGCTCCTCGACCCGGCCGCCGCCGATGTCGTCGCCTTTCTCCGGCAGTTGCGCGAGACGGTCAATGCGCAGCCGGGCGATACCCGGACGGAATTCGCCTTTGTCTTCCCGGACCGCGCCACACCGGTTGCCGAGGCCAGCCCCGCCCTCGGCTGGCGGCTCAATCCCACGGCTTTTCACGCCCTGCGGGCGCATCCTGCGGTCTGCGGAGCTCACTTCGAGACGAGGCGGCTGGAGTTCAAGCAGGACCGGCGCTGGTCGCGAAGATGAGCGATTCTTCCACCCTCAACCACGCAGCCCGCGTCCTGGCGGCTGTCGTTCCCAACTTGCCGGCCGATGCCGCCCTGCGCCGGTATCTCGGCAACGCCCGACATCTTGGCCCACGGGAGCGCCGCTCGATCAGCGCGGCCGTGTTCGCCTATTTCCGGTGGTTTCGCTGGCTCGGCACCAAGGCGTCGAGCCAAAAGCAGGTGGAGGAAGCCCTGTCGATGGGCGAACGGTTCAACCGCGATCCCCGCTCGGTCAAGGCCGAGGCCCTCGCCGCCCTGGCCGTGCCACCGTGGCTTGGGAACGAGATGGAACTCCCGGTCGAGTTTTTGCGCCAGCTCCAGCGCGAGCCGGTTCTTTGGCTCCGAGCCCGCCCCGGAACGGCCGCGCGGCTGGCCGCCGACTTGGGAGATTGCGTTGCGACTCCGATCGCCCCCGACGCCCTGCGCTACAACGGGGCCAAGGATCTGTTTCTGACCCCGCAGTTCCACGCGGGCGCCTTTGAGATCCAGGACCTCGCCTCCCAGCTGGTCGGTCATCTGGCGGCCCCGGCTCCCGGGCAAGCGTGGTGGGACGCCTGCGCGGGAGAGGGAGGCAAGACCCTTCACCTCGCCGACCTGCTCGAGAATCGCGGCGTTGTCTGGGCCACGGACCGGTCCCTCCGCAGGCTGGGCGTTTTGAAGCGTCGCGCGGCCAGGGCGCGCCTTTTCAATTGCCGCACGGAAGCCTGGGGATGGGAGCACGAAGGGAGTCGCCCGGCTTCAGCGGGTCCCGCCGGTCCGGTGCGCCTGCCGTTCAAGACCAAGTTCGACGGCGTGCTGGTCGATGCGCCGTGCAGCGGCGTCGGCACGTGGCGCCGCAACCCCCACGCCCGCTGGACGACCAGCCAGCGGGACGTGCATGAACTTTCGGCGATCCAGGCTTCCCTCCTCCGGAGGGCGGCCGAGGCCGTCAGGCCGGGGGGCAGCCTCGTGTATTCGGTTTGCACGCTGACGCGCAGCGAAACGACCGAGGTGGCCTCGTCCTTCAGCGCCGGCCACCCTGAATTCGAGCCCGAAGCGCGCATTCTCCCCGGGGCCGCGTTCGCCGAAGCTGCGGAAAGCCAGGGCACGGCCGTCTTTCTCCGGCCGCACGCGCTTGACGCAAATGGAATGTTTGTGGCCGTCTGGCGGCGGAGGAAGACGTGACCGACGGGGAAAAGATCACGCCGGAAACGGTTCGGGCCGACTTCAACGCGCTGCGCGCGGTCATCCACTACACCCGGGCCGCCTGTTTTCTCGGGCTTTGGGCATCCGAACGCATCCTGATCGAGCGTTTCTTCCCCCTTCGCACGGCGCGCCTGCTCGAGGCGGGCTGCGGAGCCGGCCGTGTCACATTGGGGCTTTGGCACCTCGGTTATCGCGATCTGTCGGCGTTCGACAACGCGGAGGGGCCGCTCGATCAGGCGCAAAGCCTCGCGAAGGAGCGGGGAGCCGGCGCGATTCGCTTCTTCCACGCGGACGCCACGCGGCTGGCCGCGATCGAGCAGAAGCTCATTCCCCCTTTCGACGGCGCCTTGTTCATGTTCAACGGGCTCATGCAGATTCCAGGCCGGGAGAGGCGCCGCACCGCCTTGCGGGAGTTGCGGCGGGTCTGCAGAACCGGGGCGTCCCTGCTCTTCACAACCCACGACCGCGACTGCTCCCCCGCCGAACGCGCGCTTTGGCGGGTGGAAGCGGAGCGCTGGCGGCAGGGCGAACAAGACCCGCGCCTCGTCGAATTCGGCGACCGGTACTTCACGGACGAGGCCGGCTCCACCTTTATGCATCTTCCCGACCGCGCGGAGATCCTCGCTGACCTCGCCGGGACGGGCTGGACGCGGGAGTTTGACGCGCTGCGGAGCGAAGTCGCCGCCGAGTCCCAAGCCGTGCGCGAATTCGCGGACGAATGCCGCTTCTGGCTCGCGCGCGCGGACTAGCGCTGCGACCCAAGCCCGGGGCGGGGCAGGATCACGCCTTCCGTGAATCCGTGCTCTTTTGCGTAGCGCGCAAGCTCGGTTCCGCGGCCGAGCCCAAGTTTTCGGCGGAGATTGCACTTGTGCTTCTCAAGCGTCTCGAGGGACAGCACCAGCCGGCGGGCGATTTCCGAATCCGCGTGCAGGTCGCCTATCATCGCAAGGACCGTCTGCTCGCGCTCGGTCAGCATGTGCTCGAATCGGTTCTGGTCCTTTCGCCGCCGGGCCTGCGTCTCGAGGAAACTCGCCGAAAAATAACTGCGGCCGGCCATCACGGCCGCCAGCGCCTTTGTGAGCTCGGCCAGCGTGCCCGTGCGCTGGTCGACAAACCCGTCCACCCGCATTCGCTCGGCCCGATACACCGTGTAGTCGTCGCAACGGACCGACAGGAGCAGTATCCGGGGGTTCCAGCCAGCGCATCGAACCGTCTCGATCACGGAATAGCCGTTGATCAGGGGGAGCTGCGCACCGAGAAGGACCAGGTCCGGCCTCAGGTGCAAAATGACCTCGATGGCCTGTGCGCCATCGGCCGCCTCCCCGACGACAGCGCACCCGGGCTGCTGCGCGCAAGTCCTGCGCATAATGTCCCGCGTGATATTGCGATCCTCGACAATCACCGTCCGCATTTGCCCCATGTTGCGAACGCAGGCGGGCCAGGAAAGAGTATTTTTGTCAGAATAATGTCAGTTATCGTTGATGTGGACCGGGTGCGACAGGCGGTTGTGCCGGTTTGGCATGCTTGCCAGCGGGGCCGCGCCGCATATGAATTGGGGCATGTTGGCGATATTCACCGACCGCGAGTGGCTTTGGGGCGCCGCGGCATTATACCTGGCCGGCTTCCTCCTCGGGACGGTGTCCCTCCTCCGGGGCGGTCGCCCGTCCGGCATCGTCATGTACAGCCTGATCGCGGTCGGCTTCGTACTTCAGAACCTGGGGCTCGCGGTGCGGGGCCACGCCGTCGGAGGCTGTCCCCTCGGCAACAACTTCGAGCTCTTCCAATTCACCGCCTGGTCCGCCATCACGCTTTATCTCTTTGTGGGTGTGACATTTCGCTCAAGCCTGCTCGGCTATTTCACGGCCTGTTTGACGGCGGCCCTGACATTCCTGTCGCTGTCGCTGCCTGCCTGGGACGCCACGCGCCGCGCCCACATTTTCGGAAACAATCCATGGATTGAGTTCCACGCGGCCCTCGCGCTTTTCAGTTATGGGGTATTCGCCCTTCTCGCCCTCACCTCGGTTCTCACCCTATTCCGATTCTATTCGCTGCAATCCAAGCGGATCGGCGGCTGGTTCTCTTTCCTTCCGTCCGTCCTCGACCTGGACCATATCGGAGTGCGGCTGCTCCTGGCGGGCGTCCTGATTCTCGGAGCCTCCCTTGCGGTCGGCTCCGCCTATTGGCTTCGCGACACGGCCACGGTGAATTCCGCCAAGCTTGTCATCACTGGCGGCGTTTGGATCGCCTACGCCGCAGCCTTCGGCATGCGCATCCGGGGCCGGCTTCTCGCCAAGCGGTTTGCGTGGACCTGTCTTGTTCTTTTTGCGGTCGCCCTTCTCTCTCTGCCGCTGGTCGATGCAAGCCGCCATCCCGCTCCCGCGGCGGAAATCCGCTTCCGGTCCGATCACGCATGAATGTCCCGGGGATATTCGTAATCGGGGCCAATCACCACCGTGCTCCCATCCAGGTGAGGGAGAGGCTCGCCCTGGGGCCGGAGTCCGAGGCGGCGCTTCACGCCGAACTTGCGAAGCTGCCCGGGCTTCGGGAGTTCGCCGTTCTGAACACGTGCAATCGGATCGAGTTCTACGGCGTGGCTGCCGATGCCGAGGCCGCCGCCCGGGTCGAGGCGGCGTTCTGCGCCCGCCAAAGATTCGATCTGTCGGAATTTGAAAAGTTTCGCATGGATCTGCGCGGAAGGGAGGCGCTTCAGCACCTGGTTGAGGTCGCGGTCGGATTGGATTCGCAGATGCTGGGGGAAACCGAAATCTTCGGCCAACTGAAGGAGGCCTACGCCGCAGCCCAGGCCCGAAAGTCGACCGGCCCCGTGCTCAATCGGGTGTTCCAGAAGACGTTCCAGGCCGCCAAGCATGTGCGCAGTTCCACGGCCATCACGGTCGGCCAGGTGAGCGTCGCGAACGTCGCCGTCGAACTCGCCCTCGACATCTTCGGGACCATCGCCGAGGCGCGCATCCTTCTCCTCGGGGCCGGCGAGATCGGCGAGAAGACCGCCAAGGCGTTCCAAAGCCGGGGGGCCGCCTCGCTGACCGTCTCCAGCCGTGGGATCGATCGGGCCGTGGAACTTGCCACCCAACTCGGCGCCTCCACCCTTCCGTTCGACCAGCGGGAGTCCCGCATTGCGGATTTCGATGTCGTCGTCTGCTCCACTTCCGCCCCCGGAACGATCGTGTCGGCCGCCGCGACCTCGGCGGCGATGAGGAAGCGGCCGGCGCGCCCGCTGTTCTACATAGATCTTGCCCTGCCGCGCGACGTCGAGGCGGGAGTTGCCGCGATCCAGAACGTCTTCCTTTATAATCTGGACGATCTTGCGAAGATCGCGGAGGAGAACCGCGCCGCCCGCGAGGCCGAGATTGCCAAGTGCCGCGCCCTCCTCTCCGAGCGCGTGGACGGCCTCTGGCGCCAGGTCGAACCCCAGCTCGCGTCATCCGCGGGCCGCAATGGGACTCAGCCGCCCGATTAGCGGAGATTGCGTTCGAGCCAGTCGGCAACCGTGCCGCCCGCGGGCTGGCTGAGCAAGTCCCGAAGACGGGCGGCCTGGGAGGCGGCCTTCTCGCGGCGCGACGGGTTGTTTACGCATGCCGTCAGCTCCGCCGCGAGGGCCTCGGGCGTCGCCGCGGCCTGGATGTATTCGGGATACATGGGCTCCTGGAGCAGCAGGTTCGCGAGGCCGAGCTGGGGCACGTTCACAAGCATCCGGCCCAGCCAATACGTGAGCGGATCGATCCGGAAGGCGATTGCCCCGGGGATTCCGGCCAGGGCGCAGTGCATGGAAATCGTCCCGCTGCTCGTGAGAACGGCTGATGCGGGTTGCGAGCCTGTGGACGCCTCCGCCGGGAAAGCTCCCGGCACAAGTCCGGAAGGACCGGGTGCGCCCTCCGCGCCCGACCGGATCGGCGTGACGTCGGCGGCCCCCGACGCCGCGATGATCGACCGCAATTGTGCGGCGATCTCCAGGCTCGGATAAAGGGCGATCGCGGGGCGGCCGCCAAACACCCTGTGGGCCGCCAGGAGCACCGGGAAGATCCTCGCCACCGCCGGCTTCCGGCTTCCGGGCAGCAGAAGGACGGGACCGGACGGGGCGTAGCGCACAGGCGGCCGGTAATCAGGCGCCACGAAGGGATGACCGACGAATTCAACGGGCAGGTGCGTGTCCGCGTAGGCGTCCACCTCAAAGGGAAAGATGACCGCCATCGCATCGAGATTGCGCGCGATCGAGAACCGGCGCCCCGGGCGCGACGCCCACACCTGCGGACTGATGTAATAGAGGGTCTTGATCTTGCCCCATCCTTTCACGCTCAACCCCCGCGCGCGCATCGCATCCGCGACCCGGAGATTGAAGCCGCCATAATCGACAAAGAGAACGGCGCGCGGGCGGTGCTCCCCGATCCAGCGCAACGTTTCCTCAAAAAGCGGCCGGAAGAAGGAGCGATATCGCTTGAACACCTCGACGTATCCGATGACCGAAGAGCCTGTCAGGTCGATCAGCAGCTGCGCCCCGGCCTGAGCAAGGGCCGGCCCGCCGAGAGCCGCGACCGCCAGGCCGGGCGAGCGCCGCCGGAGCTCGCGCACGACCCGCGCCGCATGTCCGTCGCCCGAGTGTTCGCCCGCGATCACGAGTAAATCCACGCCTCCTCCCGATGGCGGCGGAAAACGGGAGAGAGATTGTGCGGCTGGGCCGGTCATGGCGTCTTCAGTCTCTTCGGCATCGCGATCCGCGGCAGCCCGTGGCGTCCGCTATGCGGCGGACGGAGCGCGAAGCGCGGAGATGGCGATGCGAAGCATCGCCCCAAAGGGATGCCTCCGGCGGGCGCCCTTCGGGGCGACCGAGGCACAACGCGCCGGCGTTTCGCGGTATGACACGGCGGACTCTTCTCGGCCTTTGGCCTTCGCGTCCATGCTCATTGCGGCGGCTCCGCCGTCCTGATTTGTTCGGTGATCGACAGGGCGAGCTCGAGCGCCGATTTGCCCATCTGGGCGTTGAACTTGGGCTGCCGCGCGGCCGAGACGCTCTCGACAAAGTGGGCCAATTCGAGGGCCAGCGGCTCGCCCTTTTCAATGGGTATCTCGCGCACCGGAATCGAGCTGTAGTCGCCCGGTTTCACGAGCCCGATCTTCATCTTGAGTCCGTAGGCGATGATGTCGCTCTTTCGGATCAGATGCCCGGCCTGATTCATGAAATCCAGCGATAGGTAGGCGTCGTCCTGGAAAACCCGGATCTCCCGCGCCTTCTTGAGACTGATGCGGCTCGCGCTGATGTTGGCGACGCAGCCGTTCTCGAACTGGATCCGCGCGTTCGCAATGTCCTCGGTCTTCGAAAGCACCCTCACCCCCACGCTGTCCATCCGCCTGACCGGCGAGCGCACGAGCGCCAGAACGATTCCTATGTCGTGGATCATCAGATCGAGGACGACGCCGACCTCCGTTCCGCGCAATTGATACGGCGCCAGGCGCTCGGCCGTGATGAACTTCGGGCGGCTCACCTCCTTCTCGAGAAACGCCATCACCGGATTGAAGTGCTCGACGTGCCCGACCTGGACGAGGCGGCCGTTCCGGCGGGCGGCGGCCATTACCGTCTCCGCCTCCTGCATGGTGGCGCAAAGCGGCTTTTCGATCAGAAGGTGGCAGCCCTTGTCGAGGAGCGGCACCGCCACCTCCGCGTGCCGGTCGGTCGGCACGACCACCGAAACGGCATCGCAGGCCGCGCCGAGTTCCTCGATCGAGGCGAAGCGCCGGCAGCCATGGCGCGCGCTGATTTCCGAGGCGCGGGCTTCATCGCGGTCGAAGATTCCGGCGAGTTCGGCACCCGGGAGCGCGGCATAGATGCGCGCGTGGTGCTGCCCCAGGGAACCGACCCCAGCGACGCCGCAACGGATTTTGGGTGATGCCATGGCGAATGATGGCGGCTATCCTAGGCCGGATTCAATACTCCGAGATGAAGGAAGAGCTGTCTTTTCGTCCGGGCCGCATAGCCCGGGTTGTGGGTCACCAGGACGAGGGCGGTTCCCGTCTCCGAGCAGAGGCCGAGCAGGAGATCCATCACCGAATCTCCCGTCTGCTCGTCGAGGTTCCCCGTGGGCTCGTCGGCCAGGATCAGCCGCGGCGAGTTCATGAGCGCCCGCGCAACGGCCACCCGCTGGCATTCGCCACCGGAAAGTTGCGAAGGCAGGTGCCGGGCGCGCTCCGCGAGGCCCACCCGGGCGATCAGCTCATCGGCCCTGGCGATCGCGGCGCGATCAAGCCGCCCCAGGATCCTGCGGGCCATCAGCACGTTCTCGCGGGCGTTCAATTCCGGAATCAGATAATAGGCCTGGAAGACCATTCCGAGGAATCGGGCGCGCCCGTCCGTGTTCGCCCCGGCCGAGCCCTCCCAGACAAGGATTCCCGCATCCACGGAATCAAGGCCTGCCAAAATGTGCAAAAGGGTCGATTTGCCCGATCCGGACTCGCCCCGGATGCTCACGCTCTCTCCAACGGCGACATCGAGGTCCACGCCGCGCAGCACCTCGAGCCGGTGGTCGCCGCTCCTGTAGCTCTTGCGAAGCGCTCTTGCGCTGATGACAGGCTCACTCATTGCGAAGCGCCTCCGCGGGCTTCAGCCGGCCCGCAATCGCCGCGGGAATGACCCCGGCCAGGGTGGAAAGGAGGATCGCGGCCAGGACAACGAACACCAGGTCGCGGGCGTTGGTATGGGACGGCATTTCGCTGAATTGGTAAAACCGCTCGAGGACGGCCCGGCTGCCCGTGAAACGCGTTATCAAAAGGACAAAGTCGTTCCGGAAATGCAGGAAGGTGAACCCCAGCACGAGCCCCCCCGCCGTTCCCACGACCCCGATCAGGACGCCCTGGAGGCAGAAGCAAAGCGCGATCGCGCGGCGGCCCGCCCCAAGCGCCCCCAACAGTCCGATCTCCCGGGTCTTCTTCAGGACGAGGACCAGCAGCAGGCTCATCGTGAGGAACGCTGCGACGATCACGACGAAGAGTAGGATCACTGTCATGATGTTCTTCTCGAGCTGAAGCACCCAAAGAAAATCCTGGTTGATCTCCGCCCAGGAACGGGCCTCCAGGCCCGACAGCCGCGGCAGCGCCGTCCCCTCGGCGTGGCGGAGGGCCACGTTGATCCGCTCCGCCTCCGCATCGGCATCCAGCCCCTGCGCAATCTTGACGTTGACCCCGTGCACGGATCGGCCGAGCCCGTACAGGTCCTGCATCTTTCGGAGCGTCACAATGACGGTCGAGCTGTCCAGCTGCTGATGTCCGATTTCGAAGATGCCCACCACGGTCAGGGCGGAGGGAAGCAGGATCTCGTCGTCATTCTTCGCCTTTTCCAGCGCCAGGGGCGTGTACACGTCCACCTTGCTCCCGGGCCCGGCGCCGATCGAGCGGGCGAGCTGCGAACTGAGAATGATCGAGTCGTCATCCAGGTTGTCGAGAGAGCCGGTGATGATGTAGCGGCTGAGCGGGATCACATGGCCGACGGAGTCGATATCGATCCCCTGGATCGTGGGGAATGCCGGCCTGCCCTCGTTTTCGAGCATCACCACACCCTGGGCAAAGGCCGTCGTCGCGAGGACGCCGGGCACCTTTCGGATCACCGCCTCCACCGAGGGCGCGTCGCTGATGAAGCCGCTTGCGCGCACCTGGACGTCGCCCTGAGTGTCCACGATCTTCTGGCGAATCTCAAAGCCAAAGCCCCCCATCACGCTCAGGACGACGATGAGGAGCCCCACCCCTAAGGCCACGCTCACGGTCGAAACGAGCGTGAAGAACAGCCTCTGGCCGCTGGAAAAAAGCTGCTTTAGGGCGAGATAGAGGAACCAGGGCATGAACTCGGATCAGGCGACGCCAGGGACGTCGAGCTTCGCGGGTTCGAGCCTCGGCACAAGCAACTGGATGATGAGCAGGGCAACCAGATAGGCCAGCGCCGGAGCGATGAAGATCGGCAGGTAGTGGGTCGAAGAGGCCTGCAGGACGTTGCCGACATATCCCGAGAACAGGATGCCGCCCACGGCCCCGACCATGCCGCCCAGCCCGGTGACCGAGCCGACAACGCGGCGCGGAAACATGTCCGAGGTGAGGCTGAACGCGTTCGCGGACCAGGCCTGGTGCCCGCAGGCCGCCAGCGTGATCAGGCCGACCGCCACCCATGCGGAGCCGGTTAGGGCCGCGATGAAGACCGGCACCACGGTCAGAGCGCAAACCAGCATGGTCACCTTGCGCGAGAAATTGGTGGAGTAGCCGCGCTTCATCAGGTTGCCCGCGAGCCAGCCGCCGGCGATGCTGCCGACCGATGAGAAAACGTAGATGCAGGAGACCGGGATCGCCCGCTGCTTTATGTCGAGATGGAACCGGTCGGCGAAAAAGATAGGCGCGCCGAAGAGGTAGAACCACCACATGCAGTCGGTCATTCCCTTCGCCACCGCGAAGGCCCACGTCTGGCGGTGCAAAAGAAGCTTCCTCCAGGGAATCTTGACGGCCGTTTCCGCCGGCTCGCTGCGGATAAACGCCAGCTCGGCCTCCGAAACACGGGGATGGTCCTCCGGCCGGCGGTACACCTTCAGCCACGCGAAAATCCAGGCAAGGTCGATGACTCCGTTGACCAGAAAGGCTCCGCGCCAGCCGATGACATGACCGGCGATCGCGACCTTGGAAAAGACGGGCAGGAGAAATGCCACCGCCACCGGAACGATCAATCCGCCGACATTCGAACCCGAATTGAAGATTCCCGTGGCCAGCGCCCGCTCGCGCTTCGGAAACCACTCGGCGATTGTCTTGATGCAGGCCGGAAAATTGCCGCCCTCTCCGAGGCCGAGCAGCGTTCGGACGAGAAAAAAGCCGCCCACCGCGGTGACCAGGGAATGGCTGAGCGACGCCAGTCCCCAGAACGCGGCCGCCAGCACAAATCCAAGCCGCAACCCCAGGACGTCGATCATGCGGCCGCTGATGACCAGACTCACCGCATAGGCGCCCTGGAAAAGCTGCGTCATGAACCAATAGTCATGCTGCGTCCAATGGAACGTCTTCTGCAGTTCGGGCGCCAGATTCGAAAAGATGCTCCGGTCGATGTAGTTTGCGGTCGTTACCCAGAAAAGAAGGGCGCATATCACCCATCGGTAGTTGCTTTTCTGGGGGCGGGCGGCGGGGAAATCTTGCATTGGGGAAATTCATCCTGCCATGGTTTGCGGCGGGAAGTCAGCGAAAAACCGGCATTGGGTCAGTTCGCTCGACCTGCAGCCTGCCGGGCCTGTGCTGTTCGCCTCGCCGCCCTAAGGGCACCCGCTCGGCTCACCCCTCGCTTTGCTCGGGGCTTCGCCCTCTCCGCGCTGCCGCGCTCCGTCGCAATTCCCAGACGCGCATCAAAACCGGCGTGGGGCCCCATGGCGTTCCGCCGTCCCCCAACGCCCAGACGATGCGCGTAAGCTCCGCATGGCCCTTCAGGCTGCAGGTCGAGCGAACTGACCCACTACCGAACAACCTTGCGCCCGCGGACCCGTCCCGCGGCCGGAGTTGTTCAGGACAGACGGACCGCCCTTCCGCTCACCTGTCTTCAGTGACGGGTGCGCCGGCGCGCCCAGCAGGCCGAAGCTGCGGAAACAGAATCACGTCGCGGATGCTCTCGGCGCCGGTGAGCAGGATGCACAGGCGGTCGATTCCGACGCCCATGCCCCCGGCCGGCGGCATTCCGTGCTCGAGCGCGAGAAGGAAGTCCTGGTCGATGCTCTGTTTTTCGCCCCCCGCCTGGTGCTCGAACATCGCCCGCTGCGCATCGGGATCGTTCTGTTCCGAATATGCCGGGGCTATCTCCATGCCGCCGATGCAAAGTTCAAAGACGTCGAGTGTCGTCGGATCCGCCGGATTGATCTTCGCGAGTGGACAAAGCTCCTTGGGCAGATTCAGGACAAAGGTCGGCTGGATAAGGGTCGGCTCGATCCGCTTCGAGAATATCTCGTTGGTGATCTCAAAGTCCTCCCATCCGGGCTCGATCCCGAGGCCGAGCTTCCCGGCGGCGGCCGAGTGCTCCGCCCGGCTGCGCGCAAACCAATCCGGATCGCCCGTTTCGGCCCGGATCAGGTCCTTGTAGGTCGCCTCCCGCCACGCGCCGGAAAAGTCGATCTCCTGCCCGCTCGCGGCATGCCTGATCTTTGACGTTCCGAGCACGTTCGCGCAAATCGCCGTCAGCAGGTCCCTGATGAGCGCCATCATCCCGCGGTAGTCGCTGTAGGCCTGGTACACCTCGAGCATCGTGAACTCGGGATTGTGCCGCCGGGATATGCCCTCGTTCCTGAAATTGCGGCCGATCTCATAGACCCGGTCCAGCCCTCCGACGAGCAGGCGCTTGAGATAAAGCTCGAGCGAAATGCGAAGGAAAAAATCAACGCCCAGGGCATTGTGGCGCGTCACAAAAGGCTTTGCCGCGGCCCCGCCGGCGACCGTTTGCAGGACGGGCGTCTCCACCTCGATGAACTTCCGTTCATCCAGGAACCGGCGGATCTCCGCGACGATCCGCGAGCGCTGAAGCAGCCGCGCGCGCGACTCGGGGTTGACGATCAGGTCGAGATAACGCTGACGGTAGACCTGTTCGGCGTCGGTCAGGCCATGCCACTTCTCCGGAAGGGGCCTCAGGGCCTTGGACACAAGAGTGACCTTCTCCGCCCGAACGGTGATTTCCCCGGCCTTGGTCTTGAAGAGCGAGCCGTTCGCCCCGACGATATCCCCCAGGTCGAGTTTCTTGAACGCCGCGTACGCCTCGTCCCCGAGGACATCCTTCCTTACGTAGAGCTGAATGGGCCCCTGCTGGTCCAGAATCTTCACGAACTGGCTCTTGCCCATGTCCCGAATCACGGTCAGCCGCCCCGCGACGGCGACTTGAACCATATTTTCCTGCCCCTCCACGTAGGCGCCGATCGCCTCGCCGCTGAAATGCGTGGGCGCAAAGTTCGCCCGGAACGGATCGCATCCACCCGCCCGAAGTTCGGCCAGCTTCTGCCGCCTCACGGCGTGCTGGTCGTGGGTGATTTCGCTCGGTATCTCGCTCATGGAACGGGCGAGCCTGAACCGCAGCCCCGCCCAGGCGCAAACCGAAACTCAGGGAAACCCGCCTACTGGGCCTCGAGCCGGGCCCGAACCGTTGGACGATTCAGGCCCTGGACGTCGATCATCTTGTGCCTCGACGTCGTCCCCCGGGCAACGCTCACGGCCCGGGAATGAAGGCCGAGGCGCCCGGCAAGGACGTCGCATAGGGCTTCGTTGGCCCTGCCGTCGACCGCGGGGGCCCGAACCCGCACCTGAAGTTCATCGTCTTTCCAGGGACCGACGCGGTCTGCCGAGGCATTTGGCGTCACCTTGACTGCTATGCGACACGACGGCATGCGGCGAGCGTGCTCCGTCCGGCGGCGCGGTCAAGACGGCGCCCCGTCGGGTTGGGGTCAGTTCGCCCCCAATGCGGACGCTGCGATTCTGCCGGTAAGCCGGGAATTGCGTTCGGTGCGCGAACGGCTTCCCTTGGGCGCATGTCATCCGCTTCCGGCGCCCTCGCAAACGCGACCCTGGACTGGGGCCGGACTCGCCATGAGGAGGCGTTTCACCGGCAGCAGGAACTGGTTGCCCAGCGCATAGCCGGGGAGATCGGAGACACTCTGGTATTCACCGAACATGAGCCTGTATTCACCCTTGGTGTAAGGCCGGGAGCGGAAAGGAACATCGTGTGGGATGCCATGCGGCTCGCTGAGGCGGGCGTGGAGGTGGTCAGGACCAACCGCGGCGGCGACGTGACGTACCACGGCCCGGGCCAGGTCGTCGGCTATCCGGTCGTCAGCCTCGCCCGCCGGCCTGACCTGCATGAGTACCTGCGTTTTCTCGAGGAAGTGCTCATCCGCTCGCTCGGCTCCCTCGGGCTCGCGTCGGGACGGCGCCCGGGCCAGACGGGGATCTGGCTCGGCACGCGCAAGATCGCGGCCATCGGCGTGGCCGTCCGCCGCTGGGTGACGTATCACGGCTTCGCGCTCAACGTGGATCCCGACCTCAGCCACTTCGCCGGCATCGTTCCCTGCGGGATACCATCCGAGGACGGCACGGTGACCTCCATTGCGGCGGAACTGGGCCGCGCACCGGGAGCGGCCGAGGTCAAGGGCGTCGTGGCCGCCGAGTTCTGGGCCGGTTGGGAAAGGTTTAGCGCAGGACCCGGGAAGGCGGACACCCAATAAATCCGGCATCGCGCAAATGCGCCTTTGATTTCGGCGCCGATTTGTGCGAAAGGATGCCGTGCCTCCGATGGACACCACACGCAAGCCACCCTGGCTCAGGGCCAAACTGCCGGGCGGACCCGGTTACACGGCGGTCAGCCGGCTCGTGGACGACAGCCGCCTTCACACGGTCTGCCAGAGCGCGCAGTGCCCGAACCTCGGGGAGTGCTGGTCGCGCGGCACCGCGACCGTCATGATCCTGGGAAATATCTGCACCCGATCCTGCAATTTCTGCGCAATCCAGACGGGGAGGCCCACGGAACTCGATCTCGGAGAGCCCGCGCGCGTGGCGGAGGCCGTCGCGGCGATGAACCTGCGCCATTGCGTCCTGACGAGCGTCGCGCGCGATGAGCTGGCCGACGGGGGCGCCGCCGTATGGGCGGCCACGGTGCGCGCCATCCGGCACCGCAACCCAAGGACGGCGATCGAGGTGCTCGTGCCCGACTTCAAGGGACGGCTGGAAGACGTGGACACCGTCCTCGATGCGGGCCCCGACATCTTCAATCACAATGTCGAGACCGTCGAGCGCCTGCAAAAGCCGGTGCGCGTACAGGCCCGTTACGACCGCTCCCGAAGCGTCCTCCAGCACGCGAAAATGCGGGGCTTCACGACGAAGACGGGGATCATGCTCGGACTCGGCGAGATCCGGGAGGAGGTCGAGCAGACGCTGCGGGATGTCGCCGGCGACGGGGTCGATATTCTCACGATCGGCCAGTATCTCCGGCCGACCCCCGCCCATTTGCCCGTGGACCGGTGGGTGGAGCCCGCGGAATTCGAGCACTGGAAGCGCTTCGGACTGTCCATCGGCATCGGCGTCGTCGAAAGCGGCGCCCTGGTGCGTTCGAGTTACCACGCCGACGAGCAGTCGCTCAAATACACGGGCGAGGGTCACCTCAATTCCGACAACCGCCTGGCCTCGGCCTAAGGCGGGCACCCTCCTCGGTTTGAGCGTGAGTTCGGCGGCATTCGGCGTCATATCCATACGCCATGAACACCCGCAGAGAAATCGTAACCAACTGGCTGCCGAGATACACGGGCGTCCCCCTCGACAAGTTTGGGGAGTACATCCTGCTCACCAATTTCCAGAACTACGTCAAACTGTTTGCCCGGTGGCACAAGGTGCCGGTCATGGGTCGGGACCGTCCGATGTCGAGCGCCACGGCGGGCGACATTACGATCATCAATTTTGGAATGGGCAGCGCGACGGCGGCCACCGTCATGGACCTGTTGAGCGCGCTTCCGCCGAAGGCGGTCCTTTTCCTCGGGAAGTGCGGCGCGGTAAAGCATCGGGGGCAGATCGGCGACCTGATCCTGCCGATCGCCGCCATCCGCGGCGAGGGAACGAGCAACGACTACTTCCCTCCGGAAGTGCCCGCCCTGCCGGCGTTCGCGCTTCAGAAGGCGATTTCAACCACGATCCGCGACCACTCCCGGGACTACTGGACGGGCACCATCTACACGACGAACCGCCGGGTCTGGGAGCACGATGAGGATTTCAAAAAGTACCTGAAGAAGATACGCACGATAGCGGTCGACATGGAAACGGCGACGATCTTCATGACGGGCTTCTTCAACGAGATTCCAACCGGGGCCCTGCTCCTCGTATCAGACCAGCCCATGCTGCCGGAGGGGATCAAGACCGCGGAAAGCGACAAAAAGGTGAGCGAGACCTTCGTTTCGGACCACTTGAAGATCGGCATCGACGCGCTGGAACAGCTCATCAACAAGGGGCTCACGGTAAAGCACCTGAAATTCTAGCGGCGACGGCGCGGGACTCCTACTTTGCAGCCGGCCACCACTGATAGAGGAAGAAATACACCAGGACGCCGGTCACCGAAACGTAAAACCAGATTGGGAAGACGATCCTCGCCCATGCCTTGTGCCGGACGTAGTTCCCTTTCAGGGCGAACAGAAACGTGCGGGGCACAAGGTAGGCAATCGATACCGCCAGGACGATGTGCGAGACCAGCATCGGGAAGTAGATGTCCCGGATGAAGCCGGCGCCGCCGAAAGGCGTGTGCAACCCCCGGCGGAGCGTGTGGTAGGTCACGTACCCGACGAGGAAGAGGGCCGAGAATGCGGCTGCCGAGAGCATGCACTTGCGATGGGCCTCTTTCTTGCCCCGCTTGATGCAGACGAAGCCGGCTGCGATGAGCGCCGTCGCAATCCCATTCATGGTGGCGTTGAACGCGGGAATCTGCAGGACAGTCATGATTCGGGAGGGCTCGCGCCGGGAGCCGGTTCAGAAAAAAGCCATCCGATCGACCACAAGCGCCCCGAGCGTGATCGGCAGGTACGCGATCGAGGCGAGAAACAGTTTCCGGGCCGCGACATCGCGGCCGGAAGGGAGCATGAAGACGAAGGCCCGCCAAAGAAACCAGGCGCCCGAAGCGCCGGCGACCGCGGCATAGGCCATCGAGTCCTCGCGCAGGACCACCGGGGCCAGGCTGATCGCGACCAGAACAAGCGTCGTGAAGAACGACCAGCGGGCCGCAAGCCGCCCCGACTCGTCGGTAACCGTAGGCATCGGGAAATGCACGGCCGAATAGTCCCTGCGGTAGATCCAGGCGAGCGCCATGAAATGCGGCATCTGCCAGAAGTAGAGGAATCCGAAAAGAATCCACCCCAGGGCCGAGACGCTTCCCGTCCCGGCGCTCCATCCGATCAGGGGCGGAAGGGCGCCGGCAATCGCGCCAATTTCCGTGCTCCAGCGCGACCAGCGCTTGGCCGGTGTGTACCAGCCGAGATAGGTGACGATCGTCAGCAAGGTGAAAAGCGAGGCCAGGGGGCCCACCCGGGCGAACAGAATCATGAGCGCCGCAATGCACAGGATCGAGCCAAGGACAAACGCCGAGCCGGTCGGGATCTTCCCAGAGGGGATCGGCCGGCGGGACGTGCGCTGCATCTGCGCGTCCGTGTCGAATTCGAGCCACTGGTTGAGCGCCGCGACCCCGGCGGCGGCGAGCGATGTGCCGACGACAAGGCACAGGAGGCGGCCGATGTCCCGGGGCGGCCGGCCGGCCAGGTATCCGGCCAGCGCAGTCAGGACGGACAGCAGGCTGAGCCGAGGCTTTGTCAGCTCGAGGTAGTCTGAGAATCTGGCCGGTTCGCTCACGGACGGGGCTGCGTCTCTCATCGCTTCACCCCGGCTTCGATCGTGTCGCGGTGCGCGAGCCAGGTCAGCCAGAAGGCGGTCGCGAGGAGGACGGCACCCACGAGCACGTGGGTCGTTGTGACCGCTGGATCGCGGTAGGTCCGTAGGATCGCCGCACCAAGGAAGATCTGGAGGAAAAGGAGGCTCACGAGAAAGGAAGCTCCGGCCCGCATGCCGAGGGGCGCCGCGCGCTCCAGCCAAATTTTCGCGGCAAACCACACAAGCGACACGGCGAGAATGCACGCCATAACCCGGTGCGCGAAATGAATCGCCACCCTGAAACTCCAGACGGCCGGAAGGATCCCCCCTTCGGGCGTGGACCAGGGAAAGCTCGGGATGGCCAGACCCGCATTGGTGTGCCGCATGACCGCGGCAATAGTCAGCTGGATGAAAAGCAAAACCACGCAAATCCGGCCCATCCTGCGCAGGCCGCCGGAAACCGCGACTGGCCTTTCAATCCAGGACCTTGAGCAGGCCGCCGCGATCGCGATCAGCATGCAGACGTAAACCTGCGCGATCACTCCGTGAGGAATCCGCAGCATCTGGCCCAGCGTCATCTCGAAGCCAGCGACATGAACCGGATCCAGAAGGACACGCAGCCCCCCTAAAACGCCCTGGAAAACGACCATGCCAACGGTCCATAGCCCCAACCTCCGCAGCCAGAGCCGTTCCTCCCGCAGCCAGAGCCAGGCCCCCAAGGCCACCGTGACCAGACCCATCGTCGATGCGCTCAGGCGGTGGGCGTGTTCGGCGAACATCGACACGTTGTTCAGCCAGCCGGCGGGGTTGAGCGAACCGTTGGAAAGCGGCCAATCCGGAAAGGCCATGCCCGCATTGATGCTCGTGGTGAAGGCGCCCAGGGTCACCAGCACAAAGACCCAGGCGCTCCCAAATGCCGCGAAGGCGGCAAGGAAAGGCTTGTGGCCCGTCGTTCGCCCCAAATTGGCGGGAACGGGCACGAGGGAGCTCAAACGCCCCTTGGCGGAGCCGGAAACGTCGGACTGGGACTTGGATTCCATGAAAAATCTGGCCGGCCAGTAGAATGCGCCGCGGCGCCCGTCGCAAACCCTTTGACAATCTTTCCGAACGGGAAATGGGTGATGGCATGCCATCAAAGCTCGATGCCTTCCTGGCTCCGGCTGGACTGCTGTTCTGCGCTGTCGTATCGATGGCGGGGTGTTCAAGGCAGCCTGCACAAGGGGACCGATCCCCGGTGCCCGGGACCGCGCCGGCTGCGGGCGAGAAGCGCTATCCCCTGACGGGCGAAATCCTGTCCGTAGATGCACAACGAAGGATGCTGACGGTGAGGCACGACGCCATTCGCGGCCTGATGCCCTCCATGGTCATGGAATTCTCGGTCTCCAAAGCCGACGCGGCGCTGGCGCGGTCCGGGGACCGCATACGGGCCGAACTCGTTCTCGTGGATGGGGAGAGCCCGCGCCTTGAGCGGATCTGGCCCGACGGCCGGGCCTCGGTCGATGCGGTGGCGGCCGGCGCTACCGCCCTGCGCGAGGACACCCATGACCGGGGCGAAAAGGCCTACCGGGAGGTGGGCGAAAAGATGCCCGATTTCACCCTCTACGATCAGTCGGGCCGCGTTGTGCAAAGCGCGCGATTTCGCGGCAAGCAGATCATGCTCAACTTCATCTACACGCGCTGCCCGGACCCGAACATGTGCCCGGCATCGACGGTCAAAATGATGACCGCCCAACGCCTGGCCAAAGGGGCGGGGGTGGCTAACATCGAGTTTGTCTCCATCACGCTCGATCCCGCCCACGATACGCCGGGTGTTCTGAAGGAGTATGCGGACGTCCGGGAAATCGACACGTCAAACTTCTCCTTCCTGACGGGACCCGAGGGCGCAATCCGCGACCTCCTGAGCCAGTTCGGCGTGCTTGCGGAATTCCAGGGCGATCTTGTCAAGCACACTCTGGCCACGCTGCTGATTGATTCGGACGGCAAAATCATCTGGCGCGCCGACGGAAGCGCATGGGAGCCGGGTGATTTCGTAGCAAGAATGCACAAAAGCGCCGCAGTGCCGGGCGATCCGCCGTCCCAGTAGGCGCGTTTTCTCGCTTCGGGCACAGGTTCCCGGTTTCATTGGAGCCCCGCATTCCCGATGGCTTTTGCCGAAGACAGCCCACCCACCCACCCCGCGCCGCAGCCCATCCGGTGGCCCCAGGTTGCCTGGATCAGCCTCGCTGCCGCGGCGCTGATCGCGACGCTCCATCTCCTTCCCGGACGGCCCCTCCTCCGTCCCGTCGACTTTGCCGCGGGCGGACCCGATTCGATCGAGTTTTGCGACCCGCAGAACCCGCGGATCATCGCCGTCGCCGCAAGGAGTTCTTCCGTCACCCTGAACTTTGCGCCAATGGCTCCGCTCGAAGCCGTTTCCCCGAGTCCCGTCCGCGTGCTCCTGGCGCTCCGGTCCGCCTCCGGCAGGGATGTCGGCGCCGAGGATCTCGTTTCCTCGCCGGAGGCTTCATTTCGGCTGTTTATCCTGAGCGCAGACCTGGCCGACTTCCAAACCGCGCAGCCCGTGCCGGAGGGAAGGCGGGGCGCTTGGGTGTTCGAATTTGCTCCGAGGACGGCGGGAACCTACCGCGTTTTCGCCGACATGACTCCGGTCGCGACCGGCCGCGAACTGTACGCCTCTGCCGACCTGACGGTTCCAGGCGCTCCCCCGCGCAAGGCGGGCGGCTTTACCTCACGCGCAGAGGCGGACGGCTGCGTTTTTTCGCTGCAGCCATCCGTCCGGCCGCTCTATGCCCACAGACCGGCGATCCTCAGGCTCGCGATAACGCGGCCCGACGGGGGAGCCACCCGTCTCCTTACTTTCCAGGGAGCCCCCGTCCATTTGGCCATCTTCGACGAGGGGCGAAGCGGGTTCTTCAGCGCCCCTACCCCCTCCGGTGCGAAGGATTCGGACGCCTCCAGGCTGTCGTTTGACTTTGCCGTGTCGTTCCCCGACCCGGGCCGATACGTGGCCTGGGTCCGGGCCGACATCGCCGGCCACGAAACCGCGGTCCCCTTCGCCTTGGAAGTGACGCCCTAGAGGCGCGCGCCCGCACCCGCCTCACGTCATCAGTGCCACCCAACCGATAAG
>OCTA010000207.1_pt1 | contig 55308 bp, 53 predicted proteins | sample 1538991 | NCBI WGS metagenome assembly OCTA01 (sample SAMEA3539302, study PRJEB22396) | soil metagenome | biome: tundra; feature: field; material: soil | place: USA | collected 2010-05 | depth 0.15 m
CGCTGATGTTCCGGCTGAAGACTCAGGCGCAGGGGCTGATGAAGGTGCCGTCAGGGCATTTCGATTCGACCGCGGGGCCGTCGTTTGAGTATGTGAAGGGCGCGGCGGCGAAGGGTTAGGGGTTGGTTCGCCGGCGAAGGCGTTAAAACAAGCTGTCGCAGCGCCATTGCCGCGCGGACAGTACAACATAAAGGACGTTATGTTGGGCAAAGGACTCGAAAAGGGAAAAGCTATAGTCAGACAAAGTTGCCCTAAAATGGTTTTGGGAGTTTTTCACGGATACCTAGGACCATGAGGCGCTATCGACCAGCTCAGCAAGAAATAGAGCAATACTATTTCGAGATGTTCCGAAAGGTTTACCAGCTGCCTGCTGGAACCGTCCTTTACCGTGACAAACCGGATATGACCATTGGCGGGAACAAACTCGGCATTGAGATAACCAATTTTTATTTAAAAGACGGCTCCTCTCCCTCAAGCGAACAGAAGCAGTACCGGCGGCGCATAGAGTCGGTTTCAAAAGCTCAGAAAGTTTACGAACAGGGCACGGGAAAGAATTTCCAGCTCTCGTTTAGCTTCAACACACACAACCCAATTCTGGATTCTGCCGCGCTGGTGGAAAAGCTCGTCGAACTGGCCCGACGTGTTGACGGCGGGGACAACGGCTCGATCAAGAAATCGGTCTTTGAGAATATTCCGGAGCTGGAATTTGTCTACCTCTACGCTCGCGAATTGGTGTACCCGCCTTACGACGATCCCGAATTTCCGAATGGTCAGCCTGACCTTTCTGAAGGCTACACTGTTTGGGCAAAATACAGGAACAGGCGCGAGGCGCACGCGCTGCATGCGGGTATCTACAATCCGTTGTCATTCACTGCAACATGGCATGTAAGCCAAGGGCATGATTTTGGAATTATGTCCCAGACACGGCTAACAGAAATCATCACAGAAAAAGAAAAAAAGGCCAAAGAATACGCGCATTGTGATACATATTGGCTTCTGATCGTCGTGGATTCCAGCAGCGCCGCTCAAGAGCAGGAAATTCGACGTGATGAGGGCCTGAATGTCTCGTCTAATGTGTTTCAGAAAATCATCGTTTACAAGCCATTCTTCGAGCACATCGTGGAGAGCCTTAACCAAGAAGCGCCCGGTAAAGCGTCGTCCGGTCAACATTCAAAAGCGCGGCCACGTCCTCGCGGCGCTCTCCGGCGTCGATCAACTTGCGGGCGTGGTCGATCTGCTGCCGGGTGAGTTTCGGCTTGCGTCCGAATTTCACGCCCCGGCGTTGCGCGTGCTTCACCCCGGCGCGCGTTCGTTCGCTGATAAGGCTACGTTCTAGTTCAGCGAGTACGCCAATCATCTGCCACATGGCGCGGCCTGTCGGCGTCTCGGTGTCGATTGCCTCCGTGAGCGAACGAAATTTCACGCCGCGTTTTTTCAGGTCGTCGAGCATGGTTATCAAATCGCGCAGGCTGCGGCCCAGCCGGTCCAGCTTCCACACGGTGAGCGTATCGCCGTGTTCGAGTTTCTTCAGGCAACGGAGAAGGGCAGGGCGCTTCGTCGTGGCTCCCGATAAACCGGCGTCTTTGAAAATGGTTCTGCAACCATCCTTTTTCAGTGCCGCGAGTTGCAGTGCTGGGTTCTGGTCGTCCGTGGAGACGCGAGCATAGCCGTATTTCATCGCTCCATTTTGCACTAGACATTTGCAACATGCCAAGCCCTTTGTTTACGGGCCTTCCGCGAATGATGCAAATCTTACCCTTTTCGACACACGGGCGCTACGGGCGAGCCTCGGCAAACGGGCGAAAACGCCGCACGCGGATTTCCCTTTCGCGCTTGCGGGTTTGCGCAATGTCGTATGACGCTTGCATCCGCATGAGCGTGTCCATCTTCACTCCGAAAGCTTTCTCGATGCGTAGCGCCATGTCGCCGGACAGGCCGGCTTTGCCGTTCAGCAAACTGGAAAGGGCAGGGCGGGACACCTGAAGCGCTTTGGCGGCGTCCGTAACGGACAGGCCCGCGGGTTCAATGATCTCCGTCCGGATGAAATCGCCGGGGTGGGGTGGATTCTTCATGGGCATGGTTGCTTGCTCCTGTGGTTTCAGTGGTAGTCTTCCAAATTTACGTCGCAGATTTCGCGCTCGGCGGTGTCAATGCGAAACGTCAAACGGCGGTTACCGGTAACGCTCAGGCTCCATGTGCCTTTGCGGTCACCGGTCAGTGTGTGCACCTTCCATGCCGCAAGCGCGCGCAACTCCTCCGGGTCGCTCATATCGTCAAGGAAGCCGAACATCTTGCGCACCTTCTCCGAGGTATCGGGTGGCACGCCCTTCGCGCTGTTTTCCGTGTAGAGCCGCTTCAGGCCCTTGTGGCGAAATTCCGTATTTCCACCGGCAGAGTGTAGCCTGTAGCTTAACACTTATCAAACCCAAGATGCAATGCGGAGGTCGAAAAGGGCCCTTTGTGAAACACCCCCGGAGGCAGGTGAGGCGATTCGCCGGTCTTGATTATGGGCTCTGATTGTGCTACGTTGTAGCTCAACAGGAGAGTGCATGATGTCCGCGAATTCAATCGTCCGCGCCCGGATCGACGAACGGATCAAAGATGAGGCCGCCGCTGTGCTTGGGGCGATGGGTCTTACCGTGTCCGATGCCTTCCGCATGATGATGGTGCGGATTGCGACGGAAAGGGCGCTACCGTTCGAGCCTCTTGTTCCGAACGCTAAAACCGTTGCTGCAATGAAAGCCGCGCGCCGAGGCGAACTCACCACTGCCGGAAAACCGGGCAAGCTGCTCGCGAGACTGAATGCGGACGGTTAAATACACGAGCCGTTTCAAACGAGACTACAAGCGGGAGAAAGCGGGGCGGCACGGCAAGACCCTCGATGCGGTGCTAATGGCAGTGGTTGATCTCCTCGCCGCCGACGCGGCGTTGCCGCACCGCAACTTTGACCATCCGCTTTCAGGCGCGTGGAGCGATTTTCGCGATTGTCATCTCAAGCCCGACCTGATTCTCATCTACCGAAAGCCGGATGCCGCCAGTTTGGAACTCGTGCGCATCGGCTCGCATAGTCCAAGCCGCCTAAAAGGCGGCTGCGGCCAAGATTGGCCGCCCTCCAAGAATCGTCGCGGCGTGCGAAGACACTGATGGATAGTAGTGCAAATCAATTCGCCGCGGCCTGTGTCGCCTGCACCAACACCGCCTCGGGGAAACCGATTTGCCGGGAGATCGCGCCGTAGCGCGGATCGCCGCGGACTTCGGCCGGCCAGGGGTAATGATGGTACAGCACCAGGTCGCTGGTGCGGTCCTCACAGGCGCGTTCCAATTCGCGGAAAGTGTCGTCCAGGCTGACCATCCCGCCGTACACCAGCGCCATTTCGAGCGGCGAGACGTAACGCTCGCCGGCCGTGCGGCGCAACCGCGTGAGAACTTCGAGTGCATCTTTTTGCCTGCCCGCGCGCCCGTAGGCAAAACCCAGCGGTCCCATGGCTACGCTGCCGCCGGAAAGCTCCACCGCCCGCTCCATCGCGGCGATGCACTCCTCCAACCGGCCGATGTTGTAGCAGGCCAGGCCCAGCCGCCGGTAGCTCAGGGCGAACGCCGGATCCATTTCAAGAATCTGATGAATCAGTTCGATGGCTTCAGCCACGCGGCCGGTCAGCACCAGGCTAAGGCTCAGATGGTCGTTGATGATCGCCGCAAGGGGGTCCAGTTCCTGTGCTTTCTTAAGCTCGGTGACAGCTTCGTCCAGACGGTTCATGGCAAACAGGTACCACGCCCTCCACTGGTGCGCGCTGGAATAAGACGGGTCCAGTTCTAGGGCGCGGCGGAATTCGTGTTCGGCGCCGTCCCAATCCCAGTCGAAGAACAATTTGGAGTAGCCCAGCGAGGCGTGCGCCTCGGCCAGGGTATCGTCCAGACGCACGGCCTGCTGCGCCGCGGCCTTCGCCTTGGGGTAGGCTTCGCGCGGACGCCGCTCGGCGTAGTAACCCAGCAGGTTATAGGAGTCGGCCATCCCCACGTACGCCAGCGTATAGAGCGGGTCGCGTGCGATAGCCTCCTGAAAATTCTCGATGCCTTTGCGCAGCGAATCCCAACTGCGCCGGTTCCAATAATGGCGGCCCTTCAGATACAACTGGTAGGCGCCGATGGAATCGGGCCGGTGTTTCGGGGCGGGCAGCACGTGGCTGCGGCCCAGGTGTACCTTCAGAATCTCGGTGATGCTGGCCGCTATCTCGTCCTGCACCGCGAAGATATCGGTGACGTCGCGGTCATACCGTTCCGCCCAGAGCTGGATTCCGTCCGCGGTTTTCACGAGTTGCACCGACACTCGCATGCGCGGGCCCTGACGCCTGACGCTGCCGTCGAGCAGAAACCCAATGCCCAGCCTTTCGGCCGTGCGCAGCATGTCCTCTTCTTTGCGCAGCGCCGCGGCGGACGTGCGCGCGGTCACGCGCAGACCGGGCATCTGCGCCAGCCGGTAAGTGATCTCCTCCGCCAGGCCGTCGGCGAAGTAGTCGCTCTCCGGATCGCGGTTGAGATTGGCGAAGGGCACCACGGCGATCGAGGGGATGGGCAGGACCGGGACATCGGCGAAGGTCCCGCTCGGCATGGTGTGCTGGCTGACCATGCCGGTGCGCGACAATTCGCCCATGATGGCCTCCAGAACTTCCTTGACCTCGTGCATGGTCTGGAAGCGGCCCGCCGGCGACTTCGACAGGCACCGCTCCACCAGCGCAATGAGCGGCGCGGGCAGTCCGTCGACGATGGAATCCAGCGGCTGCGGACGATGGCTCAACACCTGCGCCATGATGGCCACGCTCGAGGTCCCGTTGAACGCCCGGCGGCCGGACAGCATAACGTAGAGCAATGCGCCGAAGGAAAAGACGTCGGACCGCGGGTCGGCCGGCTTGCCTTCCACCTGTTCCGGCGACATGTAGGCCGGAGTGCCCAACACGCGGCCGTCTTCGGTGTGCAGGCCGGGGGGCGAGAGCGCGGTCACGGTGGGGTTGTCGCCGCCGGATTGCGGCGGATCCATGATCTTGGCAAGGCCGAAATCCAGAATCTTGACGCGGCCCTCGGTAGTGATGAAGACGTTGGCCGGCTTCAGATCGCGGTGCACGATTCCGACGCTGTGCGCTTTGGCGAGCGCGTCGGCGGCCTGGTGAGCATACCGCAAGGCGGAGGCGACTGCGATGGGGCCACGGCCGAGGATCCGGTCCAGCGGTTCTCCGCTCACGTATTCCATTACGATGAAGTGGGTGCCGTCGATTTCGTTGACGTCGTGGATGACGACGATGTTGGGATGGTTCAGGGCGGAGGCCGCGCGCGCCTCCTGAAGAAAACGAAGGCGGCGCTCGCCGTCGCCGTGCTTTCCCGGCGACAGAACCTTGATGGCGACGGTGCGCTTCAGGCGCACATCTAGCGCGCGGTACACCACTCCCATACCGCCCTCCCCCAAGCGCTCGACGATCTGATAGGTTCCGAGTGTTTCGCCAACCATGGATGGAGTGATTCCCCATCATACACAATGACACACCCGTAACGCTGAGAAGAGGCGTACATTGCCAGAATGCACTCGTGAGAAATCACTGGAGAATTCATGCTAGAGTCAGTCGCCAAAACCGGGCTCGGCAGCGTACGCGTGCCCGGCGGAACGCGATGCTGCCGCCAGCCGGCGTGGCGAAAGGAATCATGGTCCTGGGAAGTGCTGTAGATTCCGATCGGGCTCACTGGGTGTATCGTTCGGACACTCGGAAAGTGGCCGCTTCCGAAGCCGAAATTGCCGTCGTCCGCCGCGCCCCGTCAGCGCCCCGGCGATTCGTAAACCACCCGGCCGCCAACCATAGTCAGCATCACTTCCGTCTTGCCCGTCTGGTTGGGCGGGATTTCAAATAGGTTCTGCGATAGCACAATCAAGTCCGCCAGCTTGCCCGCTTCGAGCGAACCCTCGGTCTTCTCGCGCCGTCCGGCGATGGCCGCGCCCAGCGTGTAGGCCTTGATAGTGTCCTCCAGGCTGATGCGCTCCTTCGGCAGCCAGCCGCCGGGAGGATCGCCTTCCGTGGTCTGGCGGGTGAGCGCGTTCTGCACGCCCGGCCAGGGACTAAGCGTGACCACCGGCCAGTCGCTGCCAAACGCCAGACGGCCACCGGTGGCCTCAATGCTGTACCACGCCCAGGCCCGCCCGGCGCGGTCGGGACCGGCATTGCGCGCCCAGATCTTCAGCGTATCGTCATCGGGATAGGCGTGCAGCGGCTGGAAGCTGGCGATGACGCCCAGGCGGCCGAAGCGCGGAATGTCTTCCGCCGTGATGGTCTCAATATGCTCGACGCGGGGCCGCGCGTCCTTGGTCCGGTTCTTCGTCTGCGCTTGTTCGTACGCGTCCAGGGCCAGCCGCACGGCGCGGTCGCCGATGGCGTGCGTGAAGATCTGAAAGCCGCGGCGGTCTAGCTCTGCGATAGCTTGCTGGTACTTCGCGGAGTCCCAAAACAGCTTGCCGCTTTTGGTGGGGTCGTCGCTGTAGGGTGCCAGCATGGCGGCCGTATGCGCCTCCACCACGCCATCCAGCATGGTCTTCACTGCGCCCGCGGCAATCCAGTCGTCCCGATAAGTGCGGCGCGCCTGTTCCACCTTCTCGATGTCAGCCGGGGTCAGCTCGGGCGGATTGAGAAAGTACGCGATGTACTGGCGCACGGTGAGTTCGCCTTTGCGGCGCAGTTCGTCGTAAAGATCCAGCCATTCAAAATCGCCGCCCGCGCTGTGTACCCGCACCAGGCCGACGCGGTTGGCTTCGTGCAGTCCTTTGCGCAGGGCCGCCAGACGCTCGTCCCGGCTGGGCTTCGGCGCGAACTTCGAGACCAGCCCGCCGGCTTCCTCCAGCAGCGCTCCGGTGGCTTGTCCATCCTCATCGCGCACGATCTTTCCATTCGGCGGATCGGGCGTCTCGAGCGTGATGCCGGCCACCGCCAGCGCCTTGCTGTTGGCCCACGAGGTATGGCCGTCGTAGGCCTCCAGGAAGACCGGCCGGCGAAGCACCACTTCGTCGAGAATCTTGCGATCCGGCATTCCAGAGGGCGCGAACAACGGATAAGTCCACCCCATGCCCAGAATCCACTCATCGTGCGGATGCGCAACTGCGTATGCCGACACCCGCTTCTGGATCTCGCGAACCGTAGCTGCGCCGTTCAGATCCACGTGCAGCAAGCCAAGTGAGCCTTCCATGAAATGGATGTGGCAGTCGGTGAAGCCGGGCAGCACCAGGCGCCCCTGAGCGTCGATGACGCGCGTGGTGGGTCCGCGGTAGCGGTTGATTTCGCGAGTGCTGCCCACCGCGAGGATCTTTTCGCCGCGGATCGCCAGCGCCTCGGCCCACGGCTGTTGCGGGTTGACGGTGTAGATCCTGGCGTTCACCACCACACTGTCAACGGGGGCGGGCTGCTGGGCCGAAGCGTTGTGGATGAGTGCGCCGAACAGAGCGGCCAGCGCAGCGTATCTCGGTAGCGCAATCATAAGCGAATCTCAAGAGTCTACCACTGGGCGCAGTATAAGGAGGATACTGTCCAGTAGGTCTAAGGACCATGAAATCTTCCACTGTCACGCTCGTGTTCGTGTTTGGGGTTGGCGTTGCCCTAGCCCAAACCAGCTCTTCCACCTCTTCTCATAGCGGTTGGTCCATACAGGACACTCTCGAAACCGCGCCCGATATTGTCGTGGGCACGGTCGCCGCAAGCGATTGCGCGGATAGCGGCGCCGAGGTGTCATGCCGCGCAACGGTGCGCATACTCAGGGTCGTCAAGGGCGGGCTCGCTCCCCAAGCCAACATCCAGGTCCATTGGGACTATCACCCCGGCCCGCTGGACGGCCCGGAGGCCACGCGCCACGTGCCGGACGTTACCGCGCTGTGGTGCCTGCGCTCCGCGGCAGACGGCGGTTACGCGCCTCTCACCGTATCGTTCATGCCCACTTACGGCGGCGCATTCTTGCGCGTGCCCGCGGAGCCGCCGGGCGGAGATTTCTTCTACGCAACTGATGCCTCGCCGGAATACAAAATCGCTCGCGAAGTGGGCGCGGCGATGGTGGCTGAGGGTCCGGCAGCGGATAAACAACTCGGCCTGCAAACGCGGTCCTTGCCAGGCGCGTCCTTCTTTCTCGCTCAAATCCTGAGCAACCTTCCAGCCTCGGCGGCGGCGGACGTCTATACGTCTCTTGCCCGTTCGCCCTCCGCGACCCTCGAAGCCGTGGGAATCTCGGGCCGCCTCCGTGCCGGAGACGCCAGCGCGCTGATCGAACTTGATCGAGACTTGCCGCGGTTTTCCAACACGTCCGCGATGCGCGAAATCGGGGCGAACATCCCCACGCTGAAGTTGCGCGGCCAGCCGGCGGCCGCGCAGGCGCTCGCGCGTTTGGCGCTATCCGAGATCGAGATTCCCTTACTGGAGCATTTTGCCCCCATGCTTCTGGCGGGCACGAAAAACCTCGAATTCCTTCCCGTGCTGATCGCTATGCTCCAGAGCCCGTCGTCCGACGTTCGCGGCGAAGCGCTGTTTGCGGCTTGCACCCTGTTGCGGGCGCGCGAGCCAGCCTTGGCCGCGCATTGCCCGCAGAGCATGGGCGAGGCCCACAATGGCCAAGAAGAGAATATCCGGTTCTTGATCGAATGGTGGCAATCCACCCGGACCCGGGATGCGCAACTCGCCCGGCTTCGCGACCTGCCGCTTCCCGTGCGCTACGCCCGCGCAGAGGGGCCTCAGCCTCAGCCCATGGAAGTCCCCATGGAGATACGCTTTTCCAGCCTAATGCACATGGTCCGTCCACCGTCGCACTACCACACGGCAACCGGCGAGTTTCACGAAGGCGATCCCACTGGGGGCGTGGACGCGTTCAGCGCGCGCATGTCCGCCGAAGATCATGCCGCGTTGATTGCCGTGTTGAATGGCGTAAACGAGAAGCTGGAAGCCATCCAGGAGGACGGCACGAAGATGATGAGTCAGACTCGTTTTACAGGCGGGCGGCCGGACATCAAGCAAATGCAGGCGCTCAATCAGCGCAGAACGGAGGCGCTCAAATCGGGTCTGGCCAGCCTGCAAAGCAAGCTCTCACCGGAAGGCTGGGCGATGGTCGACCAGTTTCTCCACGAGATGAACATTCACGCCGCGGGGATGGCCGGCCCGCGGCCGTAGCTGCTCGCCATGCTCGCAATTGTCGAAGGAGACTCTCCGAACAGCGTCGATCTGCTGTGCGAACTGTCGCAGGTGGCGGCGCACCGCGGTATGGGCACGCCTAACGAGCGCATCGCCGCGCAATGGCTGGCGGCCAAGCTGCGCGCCCTGGGCTATGAAGTAGCGGAGCAGTCCTTCCGCACCACGCGCGACAATCTCTACCTGTTGCCGGTGCAGTTGTTCGTGTGCGCCATCGCGGCTGTCTCGATGGCGCTCGCGACTTCGCTGTGGTGGCCGGCAGTGGTTCTTCTGGCGTACGGCATCGCCATGCTGGTGGCCGAGACATCGGGCCACGCCATCGACCTCACCGCGATGCCGCGCTTCTCCTCGCAGAACGTGCTGACCAAGCCGGTACGCCAGACCGCGCGCACGGTCTGCATCACCGCGCACTATGACACGCAGCGCGGCAGCTTCCTGTTTCATCCCAAGTTCGTGGACCACCTGCCGCTGTTTTTCAATGTCTGCTATGCCAGCGTGTTTGTGGCCATCGCGGGAGTGGCACTGAAGGCCGCGCGGTTCGCCGCCGCCGGTTACGTTCTGTGGACGGCGCTGATCCTTTGCGCGTGCGCCTGCGCGGTTTATCTGGCCGCCGAAATCGGAGGCCGTTATACTCCGGGCGCGAACGATAACGGGACTGGCGTCGCACTGGCGCTGTGGCTGGCATCCGAATACGCCCGGCGGCCGGGCGAGTTTCCGCCGGATTGCGAGCTGCGCTTTCTGTTCACGGGCAGCGAAGAGGCCGGTTGCCGGGGGATGAAGGCATTCCTGAAATCCGAAGGCGGCCAGTTGGACCCGCGCCGCGTGCGCTTCGTGAACCTGGACAACCTCGGCACCGGCATGGTCACCTACCTGAGCGGCGAAGGCATGCTGTTCTACCGCCGCGCGGGCGCCACGCTGCTGCGCATCGCACGCGCCATGCGCGAGAACGCCGTGCGGCCAGTGCAGGAACAGGCGAATCTGCTCCTGCCGACCGACGCTCTGCCTCCATCGGCGCTGGGCTTCGAAGCGATTTCGTTCCTAGGCAAAGACGCCGCGGGACGCATGGGGAACTATCACTGGCACACCGACACGTTCGACAACGTGGACGCCGCGTTTCTGCGCTTTCAGCAGCAGTTCTTCCGCGAGTACATCGGAAAAGCAATGGCCGCGGAGCCGCCATCATGACGCCGTGACGGTCAGTCCGGTGCGCTCCGCAATGGCGCGCGCCAGATCGTCGGCCCGCTGGGAGCCGATCAGCACGCGCTCGCCCGAGGCCAGCACCAGGCGAGCGCCCCGGTTGCCGCGCGCGTGGTAGACGATGCCCCGCGCCGCCCAGCGCACGCCATAACCGCCGAAGTCCCGGATGGGACGATAGGTGCGGGTCTCCACGCTGCGGATCTGGTCCCACGGGATGGTGCGCTCGGGCCACAGCCAGACAAAACAAATGAACAAGCCATCGTCGCGGACTTCGGTCTCGAGCTTCAACCGCAGGAGCCAGACCGCCACCACCGCGGCCACTGCGAAGGCCGGCCACAGCAAAGCGGCCGAGATAAACGGCTGCTTCAGCCACACCTGCCGGTAGAGGCCGTAACCGACCAAGAGGGCGGGAACGCAAAACATCGCGGTCCAAAACCACTCAAAGCGCTGTTCTTCGCGAAACTGTGCCATTGGTTCCGATCCAATGTAGCACTCGGCTGCGTCAGCAGGAGCGCTGTCCAAAGTAGTTAAACACCCGAAGCTCTGCAGTTTGGTCGGGCGTCAGCCGATAGTTTGCATATGCACCAACGGCCCGGCGCCGGCCAACCGGCGGTCGGCGCAGCGCGCCCCGTGCGATCGCAGACGGTCATTGCCGCCGTGAGAGAATGGCGCACAAGTGTTTCCAGCCCGAAACCGGGGTTGCCCCGCTGGCTTCTGGCGGCCGCATTGACCCTGTCGTGGATCGGCGGCGTGGCCGGCCCCCAGGCATGGGCGGCCCCTCGCGGCGCTTTGCCAGTTCTGACAACCGCACGACGGGTCCACAGCCTGACTCCGAAAGAAGCCGGGCGCCATTACCCGGTCAGCCTGTCGGCGGTCGTCACCTATTACGATCCCTACATCGATCCCAGGCACGGCGCGCTGTTTGTGCACGATGCGACCGGCGCCATCTTTGTCGCTATCGCGGCCAGGCCCATCCTCGCTATTCATGCAGGTACCATCGTCGAAGTCACCGGTGTCAGCGACCCAGGAGACTATGGGCCGGTGGTCGCGCAGCCGCACGTCCGCGTCACCGGCGAATCTCACGTTCCGGCCGAAGCGCCGCGAGTGAGCCTTGCCCGCCTGCTGACCGGAACGGAGGACGCGCAGTGGGTGGAGGTTGAGGGAGTCGTACATTCGGTCGTGGAGTCGGGCTCGAATGTGATCATTGGAATGGCGATCGGCGATGGTCCCCTCACCGCGACGACGGTCAAGCAGAACGGAGTGGATTATGCCGGGTGGGTGGACGCCAAGGTGCGGATTCATGGCAACGCAGGCGCTTTGTCCACTTCGCGTCACCAGATGACGGGCTTTCGCGTCATGTTCCCTAGCCGGGACGAAGTGAAGATTGAAGAACCTGCTCCAGCCGATCCCTTCGCCTTACCGGTGCGGGCTGTGAACAGCCTTTTGCGCTTTACTCCGAACGTCGCTTTCGTCCACCGGGCACACATTCGGGGGCGCGTCACACTCGCGTGGCCTGGTAGGGCGCTCTGCCTGCAGGATGCCAGCCAAGGGATCTGTGTCCAAACCGCGGAATCCCAGCCCGTTGCCGCGGGCACGGTGGTGGACGTGGCCGGCTTTCCGGCCATTGGAGATTACACGCCCACCATGACGGATGCCACGCTCAAGCCATTGGGCAGCGGCCCACCCGTGGCCGCCAAACCGGTGACGGCGGAACAGGCTTTTGGCGGCGACTACGACGCCGCGCTGGTCGAAATTGAGGGCCAGTTGATCGGCAGGGACCGCTCCACGGAGGACCCGGCGCTGGTCCTGTCTTCAGGCAACTTCCTCTTCCTCGTGGTCCTTTCCGACAGGACGGGGGGTGGTGCGAGCGGGAATCCGGCGCTGGACTGGAAGGATGGCAGCCAGCTCCGCGTCATGGGGATTTGCTCCGTGCAGGTGGACGAGCAGAGGACAACCATGCACGAAGGCACGGCACACCCGAAGTCGTTTCGCATCCTGCTGCGCTCGCCCGCGGATGTCGTCGTGCTGGCGAAGCCCTCCTGGTGGACGGCCGGCCATGCCTTGCCGGTGCTCAGCCTGGTGCTGGCGGTTACCCTGGCCGTGCTCGGCTGGGTTGCCGTGCTCAGGCACCGCGTCGAGCAACAGACCGGCGTCATCCGCCGCCAACTCGAGCAGACCGCCGCGCTGAAGGAGGCGGCTGAAGCTGCCAGCCGGGCCAAGAGCGAATTCCTGGCCAACATGAGCCATGAGATCCGAACGCCCATGAATGGCGTGATGGGAATGATTGAACTCGCGCTGGAAACCCAGCCTTCCTCCGAACAGGCCGAGTGCCTGCGTATGGCCCGCAGTTCGGCCGACGCCCTGCTCGTCGTCATCGACGATATTCTCGACTTCTCCAAGATCGAAGCCGGCAGGCTGGACCTGGAAGCCACCGATTTCGATTTGCACGACTGGATGGAGGAGATCGCCGGGGCATTTGCGCTGCGCGCTTCCGAAAAAGGCATCGAACTCACTTGCGAGGTGTGTTCCGGAACCCCCGCCATGGTCCGCGCCGACGCCAACCGCCTGCGCCAGGTGATCACCAATCTGCTCTCCAATTCTCTGAAATTCACCGAGCGCGGCGAAGTGGGCCTGCGTGTGAGTGCCGAGGGCGCATCCGCCCATGGCGTGACTCTGCACTGCACCGTGACGGACACGGGAATCGGCATCCCGGCGGACAAGCAGCGGCTCATTTTCGAAGCCTTCACCCAGGCCGACGCCTCTATGGCCCGCAGGTACGGCGGCACCGGACTGGGACTCACCATCTGTTCCCGCCTGGTAACGATGCTGGGCGGACAGATCTGGGTGGAGAGCGAACCCGGCTGCGGCAGCACTTTTCATTTCACCGTCCAAGCCCAGGCCGCTGGGGGCGATCCGCAGCCGCGCCCCGAGAGAATCGACTCTCTGGATGGGGTTTCGGTGCTCGCTGTCGACGACAACGCCACCAGCCGGCGGATTCTCGTTGACATGCTGGCCGGCTGGAAAATGCGCGTCGCTCTGGCGTCGAGCGGCGACGCCGCGCTTGAAATCCTCGCGCGGGCTGCGCGGGAAGGCACACCCTTCCAGTTGGTGCTGGCCGATGCTCAAATGCCAGGGATGGATGGCTTTGCGCTTACCCGGCTCATCAAAAACTCTTCTACGCTGGCGCCGTCCAAGGTCGTGATGCTGACCTGGTCCTCGCAATCTGGCGATCGAGCTTTCTGCCGGCAGGCCGGCGCGGCCACCCACTTGGCCAAACCGGTGGGGCGGCGCGCCCTCGGCCGCGCTCTGTGCGAAGTGCTCTATCCGGCGGCGCAATTGGCGTCCGGCGCGCCCCTGGCGGCACAATGCGATCAACCGGGGGAGGGGACCGCACTCCGCCCACTGAGAATTCTGCTCGCGGAAGACAACGCCATCAATCAGCGCCTCGCCAGCAGGCTCCTGGAGAACCGCGGTCACACCGTCGCCGTGGCCTCGAACGGCCGCCGGGCGCTCGATCTGCTCGACGAGCAGGCGTTCGACGTGGTGCTAATGGACGTGCAGATGCCGGAAATGGACGGCTTCGAGGCCACCGGCGCCATCCGCGCAAAAGAAAAGGCCACGGGACAGCGCATTCCGATTGTGGCCATGACGGCACACGCCATGAAAGGCGACCGGGAGCGCTGCCTGAAGGCAGGAATGGACGGCTACATCAGCAAGCCCACCAAGCCGGAGGATCTCCTAGCCGCCATTGCCGCGCTGTGCGAGGAGCCGGTTCCGAACCACCGATAGCGAACGCCCGCCGGCGCATAGGCTCACGCCGTATCATCCCCAGGCCGAGAGCGCTTCGTCAAGCGCGCGGAGCTGTTGCTCCATTTCGACGTAAACGGCCGGAGCCGGGTCGAAGTCGGCGCTGCTGCCGAGATCTTCCAGGCGCAGGGCGGCATGGCGGGCGGGGCCGGCCGCCAAAGCGCCAAGCGTTCCCTTGAGGTGGTGGGAGACCCGCCTGAGCGCGTCGGAGTCGCGGCGGCCGATGGCGTCCCGGAGGGCCGACAACTCGGCCGGGTAACTATCGCGGAACATGTTGACCAGCTCCTGAAACAGGTCCTTGTCGCCATCGACGATGGAAAGCGCTTCCGCCGGATCGAAGACCGGAGTCATACTGTTCTTATCGTCCATCAGCCTTAGGATCGTCGGAATGCGAGGGGTACTTTAGTCCCCTCCAGGATTGGCCCTTCCCGTCCGATTAATAGTGCAGCGGCTTAGGGCCGCTTAGGCACATGAGAGTTCTTGTGGCGGAGGACAACCCGGTTATACAGAATCTGCTGCGGAGCCTGTTGACCAAATGGAATTACGAGGTGGTGTTGGCGCGCAGCGGCGCGGAGGCCTGGGATCTGCTGCAGAATGACGCCAGCACGCGGCTGGCGATTCTGGACTGGATGATGCCCGGACTGGACGGGATCGAAGTCTGCCGCCGGGTGCGGGCGCAGAAGGGGAACCGCTACGTCTACGTGATTCTGCTCTCGGCGCGGTCGGAGCAGGAAGACATTGTGGAGGCGCTGGAGGCGGGAGCCGACGACTACATCACCAAGCCGTTTCACGCGGGTGAACTGCGCGCGCGTGTGCGCTCGGCGGTGCGGGTGGTGCAACTGGAGGAAGACTTGGCGCGCCAGGCGCACTACGATTCGCTGACCGGCTTGCCCAACCGCGTGTTGCTGGCCGACCGGCTGGAGCAAGCGCTGCTGCGCGCCAACAGGCACGCGGAAATGGTGGGATTCTTTTACATCGATCTGGACCGCTTCAAAGTCGTCAACGACAGCCTGGGGCATGCGGCGGGCGATGCGCTGCTGCAAGCGCTGGCGCTGCGGCTGAAGACCTGCGTGCGCGAGTGCGACACGCTGGCGCGGCTGGGAGGCGACGAATATGCGCTGGTGGCGGTCGGCCTGGAGAACGCCGCAGAAGCGGCCGCTATTTCGTCGCGGATACTGCGTTCCCTGGAGGCTCCTTTTGAGATTGGGGGCCGCCAATTGCGGGTCACGGCAAGCATTGGTGCGACCATCTATCCGCAGGATGGCGGAGACACATGCAGCCTGCAGCAGAACGCCGATGCGGCCATGTACGAGACCAAGCGGCGGACGCGCAACGGATGCGAGTTCTTTCATGCCGACATGGGCGACGCCTCGCGGCGGCAGCTCGATATGGAACAGAGGCTGGCATGCGCCGTGGAGAAAGGCGAAATCACGTTGCATTACCAGCCGGTCTACGGGATGGGCGACGGCCGGATCACCGCGCTGGAGGCGCTGGCGCGGTGGAGCAACCCGGCGCTGGGCGCCGTGCCTCCGCAGGTGTTCATCGCGCTGGCCGAGGAGACCGGGAACATCGTGGCGCTGGGCTCCTGGGTGCTGGCGGAGGCGTGCCGGCAGGCACAACAGTGGGCGGAGCAGGGAACGCGGCGGGCCGTTACGGTGAACGTCTCCGCATTGCAACTGGCCGAACCCGGCTTTGGGGACACCGTAGAGCGCACCCTCCAGAGCACCGGACTGGATCCCCGGCTGCTGAAGCTGGAAGTGACCGAAACGGTGCTGATGCGGGACTTTCAGAAGGTGGGGGCGACCCTCGAGCAACTGCAGACGATGGGGATTGAGATCTGGGTGGACGATTTTGGCACGGGTTACTCGTGTTTCAGTTACCTGCATCGGCTGCCGGTGGCGACGATCAAGATCGCGCGCGAGTTTGTGCAGGACATAGGAAAGCACCGCGGGGTCCTGCCGCTGGTGCGGGGCATCGTGACGCTGGCGCACAATCTGGGGCTACAGACGGTGGCCGAAGGGGTGGAGACCGCGGAGCAGTGGGCCGCCCTCGAAGCCACCGGTTGCGACCAAGTCCAGGGATTTCTGCTGGCGCGGCCCCGGCCGGCCCAGGCGGTGGACTGGGCGGCAGTGCCTTTCAGGCTGGCCGACAGGAAAGACGATTTCGGAACGTCCCTGGCGCGCCTTCCGGGCTGCGGCAGTGAGCCGGCCGAGCTTCCATCGCCTTTGGTTAAGCTGGGCGCCGGCTGATCTGCCCGGTCAGGGCCGCGCTGCCGTGACCGAGTCGATGGCTGCGAAGAGCTGCGCGGCTTGCACCGGTTTGGCCACGTAGCCGTCCATGCCGGCGCCCAGGCACTTCTCGCGGTCCCCCTTCATGGCATGGGCGGTCATGGCCAGAATGGGGATATGCGCGCCGGTGGATTCTTCGCGGGCGCGGATGGCGGCGGCGGCTTCAAAGCCATCCATCTCGGGCATGGAGACATCCATCACCACCAGGTCGAACCCCTGCGTGTCCAGCATCTCCAGCGCCTGGCGTCCATTCGTGGCGACTGCCACAGTGTGGCCGCGGCGTTCCAGGAGCCGGGAGGCCAGCTTCTGGTTGACGGCGTTGTCTTCGGCCAGCAGCACCCGCAGGCCGGGATTCGTTTGACGTGGTGCGGGGCCGGCGGCCGGGCAAGGTTTGTCCGCCGCAGCTTTGGTCCCGAGCGCCGCGCGGACAGCGTCCAACAGTTGGGCTTGCATGATCGGCTTGGTCAGATAAGCCGCGATGCCCAGTTCCCGGCAGCGCGCCACGTCGCCACTATGACCGGAGGAGGTCAGCATCATCACGGTGGTGTGGCGCAAGTCCGCTTGTTTCAGCAGCCACTCGACCAGCGCGAAGCCGTCCAGGCCCGGCATCTGCGCATCGACCAGAATCAGGGAAAAGGGGGTGGCTGGAGGATCGGACTGGCGGAACAAGTCCATGGCCTCCGCTCCGCCGGCCGCCAGGACCGGCTGCATACCCCACCGCTCCAGCATCGTTCCCAGAATGCGGCGGTTGGTGGCGTTGTCGTCGACCACGAGGGCGCGCAAGCCGGCCAACCGGACCTGTTCGACAGGTTCGCCGCCGGCGCGGCCGGGGGCCAGCCCGACTGGCGCGGTGAAATGGAAGCAACTGCCTTTGCCGGGCTGGCTCTCGAGCCACATGCGGCCGCCCATCATGCCGACCAGCCGCGAGGAGATGGTGAGGCCCAGCCCCGTGCCGCCAAACCTGCGCGTCATGGAGCCATCGGCTTGCGAGAAGGCCTCGAAGATGGTCGCCTGTTTTTCCGGCGCTATGCCGATGCCGGTGTCGCGGACCGTGAAGTGCAGCACGGCCCGATCCGGCCCGTGGGATTCTACCTCGACCGCCACCGCCACCTCGCCGCACTCGGTGAACTTGACGGCGTTGCCCACCAGGTTAACGACGATCTGGCGCAAACGGCCGGGGTCGGCCACTACTTCCTCCGGCACGCCAGGCTGGATGTCGCAGGTAAGCTCCAGACCCTTCTGATCGGCCCGCACGGCCAGCGGCCGGACGCAGTGCGCCAAGCGCTCGCGCAACGGAAAGGGGACAGGATCGAGATCCAGCTTGCCAGCCTCGATTTTGGAGAAATCCAGGATGTCGCCAATGACGCTGAGCAGGGCCTCTCCCGAGCTCCGGACCAGCTCCAGATACTCGCGCTGCTCCGCGGTGAGTTCGGTATCCAGGGCCAGCTCCGTCATCCCCAGGATGCCGTTCATGGGCGTGCGGATTTCGTGGCTCATATTCGCCAGGAATTCGCTCTTGGCGCGGCTGGCGCTTTCGGCGGCCTCTTTGGTAGCGCGCAGTTGAGTGATGTCGGTCCCCACGCCCAGGACTTGGCTGACCTTGCCGTTCTGATCGAACAACGGGCACTTGACCAACTGCAGCCAGCGGACCTGGCCCGTCGCGGTGGTCAACTTCGCTTCGGCAAGGAACTGTTCACGGGAGGTGCGTATCACTTCCAGGTCTTCGTGGCGGAGATTTTTCGCTACGCCGGCATCCGGAATGAACTCCTCGGCGGTCTTCCCGATCAGATCTTCGATACGCCGGCAATGCGCTTCGGCGAGAGTCCGGTTGACGAGCGTGAAGCGCCCCTCCAGATCTTTCACGAAGATGTGGTTGGGGGTCATATCGATGACCTGCTGCAGGAAGCTCTTTTGCGTTTGCAGATCCCGCGTGCGTTCGCCGACCATCCGCGCCAATTCGGCGGCGCGCGCGCGCAACCGCCGCGTGTAGAGCCTCTGTCCGGCGAGGGCCGCCAGCAGGAAGAGCACCCCCAACGCGCCGCGAAACCAAGCGGTCTGGTAGAAATGGGGGAGCAGAACGAAGGACAGCGAGGCGCCCTCCCGGTTCCATACGCCATCGTCGTTGGCGGCGATCACGCGGAAGCGGTAATGGCCGGGCGGCAGGTTCGTATAGTAGGCCACGCGGCGCGCGTCCGCATCCACCCAATCGCGGTCATAACCCTCGAGCTGACATGGAAGCGCACGCGGGAGGGCACCGACAAGCTCAGGCACGTGTAATGGAATTCCACCTTGTCTTTGCCGGCGGCGATGCGCAGACCCGGGGCCGGCGAGAGCCTGGCTCCGTCCGCCACCACTTCCTCGATGACCACGGGCGGGATGCGTTCATTGTGCTGCAGGTGCCGGGGGTCGACCACCACAACCCCCTTTTGGGTGGTGAACCAGAGTCTACCATCCCGGGTGCGCCAGCCGCCGGGCTGCGAGCCCGGGTTGGAAGCTTCGCTGGTTTTCATGCCGTCCGCGGTGTCGTAGCGCACCGCGCGCACCACGGAGATGCGGCCGTCGCGGAAACCATCCAGATCCAGGCGCGGCGCCATGTAGATGCCGTCCGCGGTACTGATCCAGAGATTGCCGTCATCGTCGGAAGAGCACGCGTGGTGTAGTAGTCGAAGAGTCCGTCTTTTTTCGTGTAATGGGTGACCCGGCCGTCGCGAAGATCGAAGCGGACCAGTCCGGGAATCCTGCCGCCGAGCCAGAGGCTGCCCCGGCCGTCGGCGGAGATGGAAGTGACCGGGAAGTCGATCTGCTTCTGCCAGGCGCGCTCGGGAGATTCACCCTTGGCAAACTTGAACAGCCCCTTTACCGTGCCGAACCACAGCGTGCCGGATGGGTCGCGGTAGATGGTGAAAGTGTAGTTGCCCGGAGTGGAGAGCGGCGTCGTTTGTCCGCCAATAGTGAGAGGCCGGACTACGCCTTCCCGAAAACGGAGGGCCAGCGTTTCATCGGTGGCGACGATCAGACCCTCGTCGTCTTCGCCGATAGCTGAAACAAAATGGTGGGCCAGGCGTCCGCCGGAGTACCGGGTGAACTTCCCGTGCCGGTAACGGGTCAAGCCGGCGTTGCCCAGCCACAGGCTGCCGTCCTGGCTCTCCAGCATGCCATTGCCATACAAATCGGGCAAGCCGTCTCTGGCCGTGAGGGCGGTGACTACGCCGTTCTTGATGCGCGCCAGTCCGCCGCCGGGGCAAAGCACATAGACGCTGCCATCTCTGGTTTCCACGGCCAAGCTAGTCTGATCGGCGGGGAGGCCCTCTTTTCGGGTGAAAGTCGTGAGCTTGGTCTTTCGGAAACGGTCCAAACCGGCGGCGGTGCCGACCCACAGGCTGCCTTCCGGGTCTTCATAGAGCGATAGGATTTTGTCGTCGCTCAGGCGATCGGCGGCGGTGAACGATGAAGTCACGCCCGCGGTGAGGCGGATCAATCCGGCCGCCGTGGTCCCGACCCACAGGTTGCCGTCATGGTCCTTGAGAACTGCGTTCACTTCGCCCTGGATTGTTTGGGGCGCCACGGGCCGCAAAAACGGATTGGGCCTTTCCATGAGGAATAGCCCGTTCAAAGCCCCTACCCACAAATGGCCGCGGTCCTCCTCCAGGGCGCGACTGTTGTACAGGTTTCGAGAGAACTTGGAGAGGCGGCCGTCTTTATAGACCATGAGCGCCGTGGCATCCGCTACCCAGATAGCGCCCTTCTCATCCTCCAGCATGCCGTTGATCCAGCCAACATGTTGGCGAATTACCCGCAGCACGCCATTGTTCGGTATGGCATAGAGGAAATCGTCGGAGCCCACGAAGACCTGGCGCGCCCGGGATTCAAAAAGGACCCGAGTGTCGCCATCGGGCCAGCGGGGCGGGAGGCCGGTAATCGGAAAAGGCGCCGTTGCGGTAGATGAGCGTGCGCGAGATGGAGCGGACCAGGAGGTCGCCGCCGGCGCCCAGGCACATCGCCTTCACCGGTTCGGTGAGAGGTGCGGCCGGCGACCACCGGTTCGACCCGCACGAAGCGAACGCCGTCGAACCGCACCAGGCCGGCCGAGGTGCGCAGCCAGAGATAGCCGTCGGGGCTGTGCAGGATCTGGTAGACGGCCTCGCCGGGGAGGCCATTCTGCGAGGTCCAGACATCGTGGCCGTATTGGTCGATGTGGAGAGCGGGATCCAGAGCCAGAGTGCTGCCCGCCGCGTACAGAATCGATGCGAGGAGCGCGCCCGCTCGCAGGTGTAATCGGCCCATAACGTAGCGCCTCAAACGGGGCACTTCATCTATCGGCTGGAGGCGGGTCCGTCTTTAATTAGCGGTCCGGGGGCGCGTCGTAGCTCGCCGTGGCTTTACCCGCAAGCGGGTACCCTGGTGGCTGGTGGTTGTGCGGCGGGCTACTCCCAGCGCAGCGCGCGCACCGGATCGATGCTGGTCGCGCGGCGGGCGGGAAAGTAGCCCGCCAGGGCCGCCACCGCCACAATGCCCAGCGCGGCCGCGGCTATGGTAAACCGGTCGGTCGCCTGGATACCGAAAAGTTGCGCCTGGATCAAGCGCGTGGCGGCCCACGCAGCGCCCACGCCGATCGCGACGCCGATCGCGGCCAACAGGAGCACCTCGCGCATCACCATCCAAACCACCGAGCCGGTATCCGCGCCCAGCGCCATGCGGATGCCAATCTCCCTGGTGCGACGCGCCACCATGAACGCCATCACGCCATAAAGTCCCAGCGCGGCCAGCAAAGTTGAGACGCCCCCGAACACGGTCGAAAGCGTCGCCAGCAGCCGTTGGATGAACAGCGAGATCTCGATCTGGTCGTCCAGCGTACGCAGGTCGTACATGGGCACGGCCGGATCGACTTCGCGCACCACCCGCCGTATGGTGTTGAAGGTGTTGGTGGCATCGCCATGCGCGCGCAGGTACACGGTCATGCCGTTCACGAAATCCAGTTGCGTGTAAGGAATGTACAGCTCATAGGGGATTTCTTCGCTTATGTTCTCGTATTTGGTGTCGCCGGCGACCCCCACGATTTCGATGTCCATCTTCGTGCCGGGGTCGATTCCCATGCCGATGTGCCGGCCCAGCGGATTCACTCCGCCGAAATAGCGGTGGGCGAATTTCTGGTTGACGATTCCCGCCTTGGGCGCGCCCACAACGTCTTTGATCGTGAAATCCCGCCCCAGCATGATGGGAATCTTCAATGCCGCAAAATAATCGGTGGAGCAGTATTGCATGTGCGGATCGGGAGTTTCGCCCTGCTTGGGCGTGTAGCCCTCGATGGTGACCCAGTTGTCCCATTCGTTATCTTGCAGCACCGGTATCATGGCCAGCGTTTCGCCCTCGATACCGGGCATGGCTTTCAGGCGATCCCTCAGACGGCGGTAATAGTCGAACGTCCAGGGTTTGTCGTAACGGTTCAAGGTGGGCTCCACGGCGAACGACACGAGGCCCCGCACATCGAAGCCCGGGTTCGTGTATTTGAGATTGCGCAAGCTTTGCAAAAACAGTCCAGCGCCGATCAGCAGCAGCAGCGACAGCGCCACTTGGGCCACCACCAGACCCTTGCGAAGCTGGACGGACCCGCCGTGCAACACCGCGGCAGCCTGGTCTTTGAGCGTATCGGCGAGGCGCGGCCGCGTGGATTGTAGCGCCGGCACGAGTCCGAATACGACGCCCGCCAGTACCGCGACGAGCGCCGTAAAGCCGAGCACCGTCCAATCCGGCGTGCTCGAAAGGGAAAGCGGCGTGCTGCCGGTAGGCAGAAATCCGATCAGCGCCTGGTCGATGACCACCGCCAGGACCACGCCGAGCGCGCCGCCAGCCCCCGACAACACCAGGCTTTCCACCAGCAACTGCCGGATCAGGCGCGCGCGGCTGGCCCCCAGCGCGAGCCGCACGGCGATTTCCTTCTGCCGCGCCGATGCGCGCGCGATCAGCAGGTTGGCCAGGTTCGAACAGGCAATCAGCAGAACCAGCGCCACGATGGCCATCAGGGCCAATAACGGTTTGGAGTATGAATCGCGCAGGTAGGACCGGCCCGTCGCGCCCGGCATGAGTTCCAGCGACATTTTCAGGAACTCGCGCTTCACGAAGGGCGACGCCTTGGCGAACTCCTTCTGCTGCACTTCCACGTCGAGAATCTGGTGGAAGAGCGGCTGCAAACCGGCCTGCGCTTTTTCGCGGGTCATACCGGGCTTAAGCCGGCCGAAGACTTCCACCCAGCGAAAACGGCGGTCGTTTAGGCGGTTGAATGTGCCGCCCGGCGGCAAGCTGTTCGTCATCGTAATCGGGATGCGAATCTGCGGCGCAAATCCGGGCTCCACGCCGTCAAAGCCCGCCTGGCTTACACCGATCACCGTGAGCGGGTAACCGTTCACCATGATTTTCTTGCCCAGGATGCCGCGGTCGCCCGCGAAACGGTTCTTCCAGTAGCCGTAGCTGAGAACCGCCAGCGGGTGGCCGCCCTGGTAAAGATCGTCGGAACCGGTGAAGACGCGGCCCATTGTGGCGCCGATGCCCAGCACGCGGAAGAAGTTGCCGGAGACCAATTCGCCTGTGACGAGTTCGGTCCGGCCTTCAAAGGAAGCGCTCATGGTGCTGGTATGCGTGCAAAGCATCCCGGCGAAAACCTGATTTTTGTCGCGGATATCCTGGTACATGGGATACGAGAGCTTGTCGCGCCCGTTGTTTCCGCCGTAGTGGCGGCCGCGCCCGGCCAGCATCGCCAGTTGTTGCGGATCTTTCACCGGCAGACGCCGCAGAATGAGCTGATGGATGAGCGTGAAAATGGCGGTATTGGCGCCGATTCCGAAAGCCAGCGAAAGAATGGCTACGGCGCTGAACAGGGGCGCTTTGCGAAGGGTCCGGAAAGCGTAGCGGAGATCTTGCGTGAGAGCGGGCATGGTGATTATACTGCGCGCGCGGTAAAAAGTTACGCTAGACCAGCGGCCATCCCGATTCCGCGATCCCAAAAACACTCAACGAACCAAGCGTAACCGGCGTCAAAGACAGGGAGGAGGGCGTAATGCTGTTGCTCGCCGCGTCGCTTCTATTCATTCCGCATTACGAGGTCACACGCGCGCCAGAGGTGGGCGCAGTTTTGCTGACCACCGACGCAAAGGGCTACGCCTATGTGGCGAGCCAGTCGGTGAAAACGAGCGCGGCGTCTGTCACCAAGCTGGATCCGGACGGCAACCTGGTTTATGAGGTTTCGCCCATGACGAATGCGGGGAACATCACAGCAAGCGTGCTGGATGCCGCCGGCAACATCTATCTGGCTCTTTCCGTTTCACCCCCTTCCGGAGGATTGGTAGAAGGCTTTGTGGCGAAGGTGGATCCGTCGGGGAAGGTGCTCTTCAATTACGGCTTCCTGGCGCCTCTCGCCAACGCTCTGGCACTGGCCTCGGACGGAAGCATCTATCTCGCCGGTTCCGCGACACCGGCAACGCTGCGGACTACACCAGGCGCCTGGGTGCCGGGTTCCCAGACGCCAACGTTGCAGGCTTGGAACCCCTTTGCAATACGGTTGAGTCCAGCGGGCCAAGTAGTGTATGCCACCTTCCTCGACAACTCTGGTGCGGCGCCGGCCAATGACTATCCGAGCGGCACGGCGATCGCGGTGGATGCCGCCGGGAACGCCTACATTGGAGGCCAGACGTTCGACCCGAATTTCCCCACGACGCCGGGCGCCTACCTGACTCAGTGTTGCACCACAACCAGCCCTGCCGCGGCCTTCCTGATGAAGCTGAATCCCTCTGGCAGTGCGCCGATTTACTCTACGTTTCTTCCCGGCGATACGCCCACCTCGATCGTCTTGGATGCGGCGGGCAACGCGAACGTGACCATCGCTGCGATGGTTTCGGCGGCGGCCATCAGCACCGGCCAAGTCAGCGCGGGCGGAGGCCAGTTGACGGGACTGACGACCACGCAACTGGACTCGCTCTTGCCCAACGGCTTGGGGCAAGCCTACGGCGCCGCGATTCCGGACGGGCACGGGAACATCCTGGTGACGGGCCAATCGGCGCCGTCCGGTTTGACGATTTCCGAGGGAGCGTGCTCTTGTGGGACCAACCTCGTGGCGATCGTGAGAGAGGGGGACGGCTCCGTTTTGTATGCCAGCCTCTTGCCGAATGGCGCGGGCGGTTTGGGCATCGCTCCCGATGGCAGCGGCGGATTCGTGGTCCTGGGAACGGGTGGCGTGTACGCGAATGACCGGCCGCTGGCCATGCTGACGCGGTTCGCACCGGCTTTCACGCCTGCACCTGCCATTTTCGGGTTAGCCAACGTGGCGGAAAACCTCGTCGGCGAAGGCCTTGCGCCGGGCGAGATGGTAGGCATCTACGGCACGAATCTTGGTCCCGATCCAGGCGTGCTCGCGGGATTCGCAGGCGGCGCATTGCCACTGGAACTGGGTGGCACGGAAGTCTTGTTTAACGGCATCCGTGCGCCGCTGCGGTGGGCTGGCAATGGTCAGGTCGACGCTCTCGTGCCATTCGAGTTGAGCGGCAGCCGGACGGCCAGCCTGCAAGTGCGTGTGAACGGATACTTGAGCAATGTGGCGCAACTGCCGGTGCTGACGGCGGAGCCCGCCATCTTCAGCTATCAATCGGGGTTTGCGCTGGCCCTCAATCGGGATGGCAGCATCAATAGCCAGCAGAACCCGGCTCAACTTGGATCGGTTGTGACGATTTTTGTGAACGGCGCCGGTCTGCAGACGCCCACGCCCGCCGACGGCACCCTGGCGCCATTCGGTCCGCTGGCCGCATCGCCGGTCGAAGTTCAGGCACCCGTGCCTGGCAGTTATGGTGAGCCGATCTGGGAAGACACTCATGTGCTCTACGCGGGAGCAGCCCCGGGGGAGATTGCCGGCCTGCTGCAAGTGAATTTCCGGCTGCCCGCTGCGCAAGCGCCCTTCCAAAACGGCGGAATGGATATCGTGGCGATCGTTGGTGGTCTGTCCACTTCAGCCGCCATTTGGACGCAATAGCGCGCGGTGGCAGTCTACTCCCGCGCGGCTGCCGGCCCACTTCGCCGCGGCCTGCTGCCTCCACCAAGGGCGCAAAACCAAGGCGATACCCGCGCGGCGGCACTCCGCCGAGGACACACACGAATACGCGGTAACGTACGGGCCGCCGCGCTCGTCCTCCATCTTCGTACCCTCCGCGCCATTAGATAACCAACATTAAGTGGTGCTAGTGGCTGTGCTTTTTGTTACACTCAAAATCACCCCAATTGAGGGGAATTCCGATGCGAAGACGCCATATTCTATGGGTGCTGATCGGCGCCGCAGTTTGGGCGCAGGATCCGGCCAAGCTGGCGCCTTATTATCCAACTCCCGAGAGCATTGTTTTGAAGATGCTGGAACTGGGCGGGCTCAAACCAGGCGAAAAGATGTTCGATCTGGGCAGCGGCGACGGACGCATCGTCATCGCGGCAGCCCAGAAGTTCCACGCGGACGCCATCGGCGTGGAGTTGGACAAAGATCTGTGCCGGCAAAGCCTGGAGCGCATCCGCAAGCTCGGTTTGGAAAAAACCGCGCAGATCGTCAATGGCGATATTCTGAAGCAGGATTACAGTTCCGCGGATTTAATTACGGTATATCTGTTGCCAAATTCCAACGATAAAGTGCAGCCGCTGCTGGAGCGGCAATTGAAAAAAGGAGCGCGCGTCGTCGCGCACGATTTCGAATTCAGGGGCTGGACGCCGGTAAAGGTGGAAGATATCGAAGATGATGGCGAGGGCCGCAGCCACACACTTTTTCTATATCGGCGTTAGCCACATGATGAGCGCAAGTGCCAGGTGATATGGTTCCGTTCCCGGCCGCCTGGAGGCTCGTTCTACTGTGGGCGCGGCCGGTGTTCGCAGCCGCTGGATTGGCCAGTGGGTTGCTGCTTTCCCCCCGGTCCACTCCCTGGGCGGTCGCGGCTGCCGGCGTGTATCTGGTCTTCAGCCTGCTGGTGCCACTCGGAAAGCGGAACGGCGGCGCTTTCGCCTTGCTGGTGCTCTTTGCGGATGTAGTCTTTTTTCTGGTGCTGGTCGGCGCCGGCATCGGCTCCGTCATTTGGCTTCCCGCCCTCTACTACCTCTACTTGCTCGCAGAGGCGGTGTTCGTATACCGCCCGCCCGAGGTTTTGATTGTAGCGGTGGTGAGCGCGATCTTCTGCGTCGCCGTGCAATCGCAGAACGTATTCCCCATCAGGCGCACCGCGGTGGTCGCCGGCGCGCTGGCCTATGCGTTCGCGTTCTATAAGAAGCGCTTGGAATCGCGCATGGAGGAACTGACGTGCGAAGCCCGCGAGACCAATGAGGAAGCCCGGCGCGCGCGGGAGGTGGAACGGCAGCGGATCGCCTCCGATTTCCATGACGGTCCGCTGCAAAGCTTCATCAGCCTGCAGATGCGGCTGGAGATTCTGCGCAAACTCCTGGAGCGGGATTTCGGCACTGGAATGGACGACCTGAGAGACCTGCAGGAACTGGCGCTGCAACAGGTGAAGGAGCTGCGGGCGTTCGTCCGAAGCATGCGGCCGCCGGATATGCAGGGATCCAACCTGTACGCCTCGGCGCGGCGGATCTGCGAGAATTTTCAGAAGGAAAGCGGCATTCCGGTGTCTTTCGTGGGCGGCGAGGGTCCCTTGAAGTTCCCTGAGGAGATGGCTTCGGAAGTTATCCAGATGCTCCGCGAGGCCCTCCACAACGTGCTGAAACACGCGGGCGCCACGCGCGTGGCAGTCTCTTTGGAGCGGGTGGCCAAGACGCTCGAGTTATCGGTGGACGACAATGGCGGCGGCTTCCACTTCAGCGGCGTTTATTCGTTGGACGAATTGGAACTGCTGCGTCTGGGGCCAGCCAGTTTTCAACGGCGCGCGCGTGCGCTGAATGCGGAGATGACGCTGGAATCGCGGCCCGGGCGGGGCGCCGGCCTGAAGCTGCGCGTACCGATTCCATGAACTGCATTATGCCGATGCGCGCCATTGGCGGCTGCGCGCTTTGCCTTCTCTCGTTCGCATGCCTCGGATGCGGCTACTCCGATTTCCGTCTCCCGGAGTTGGCGCCCGCCGAGCCCCAGGTGCGTTACGAATGGGAACCTCGCGACGCTCCGGTTTTGCCGCATGGCGGCCCAGGCGAGTGGGACTCGCACGATGCCTTGAACCCCTCCGTGGTCCGCCGCGGCGCCGCCTATTACAACTTCTATTCGGGTTTCGACGGGAAGACCTGGCGCACGATCCTGGCGACTTCCGCCGACGGCCTCGCCTGGAAGAAGGAAGGCGTCGTGCTGGCTCCCGAGCCACGTTCCGGCGAAGCCGGGTACATCGCGGCGAACGGCTCCGCCCTTTTCGCAGAAGGCGGGTTCCTGTATTGGTACCAGGCCGGACCCAAGGAAATGCCCCGGCTGGGATTGGCTCGCTCCAGCGACGGCCGGCATTGGCGCAAGGCGCAGTTTCCGGTGATGGATTACGGTCCGCGCGGGAGTTGGGACGAACGCGGGCTGGCCGATCCCTATGTCCTCAAGGTGGGCCGGTATTTCTTCCTGTTCTACTTGGGCGAGGATCGCGCGCGGCGGCAGCGGTTGGGGGTGGCCCGGTCTCTGGACGGTGAACATTGGCAAAAGCTGAGGTCCAACCCGATCCTGGAAATCGGCAAATATGGCAGCTTCGATGAAATGGGGCTGGGCGAGCCGGCCGTGTGGATCGCGCACGGCTACTACTGGATGCTGTATACTGGCCGCGATACGCGGCAGAATCGACGGCTTGGAATGGCGCGCTCCACCGATGGCGTTCGCTGGGAAAAACTGCCGGCGGTCTTTGAGGGGAGCCAGCCGTGGGACAGCCAGGTGATCTGCGACCCAACCATTGAACTGCTGGACGGCCGGTTGACCGTATGGTTCGGCGGCGGCGATGCGCCATCGCCGGACGAGAACCTCAACGGGCAGATCGGCGTGGCGACCTTGCATGCCGTCCATGCCGGCAATAAGCTGGCAAAATGAAGTGATGGACGCGAACCGGATTCCGGAGGATGTAGCCGCCGCTATCGAGGAGTGTTGGCCGGATGGTGTGGTGGAAGAGTTCGATACCGATGAGTCGTACTTTTGCGACATCCATGCGAAACTGGAGTGGGATTTTGCGCAAGATCCCGGGAGCCGAGCTGCTGTGGCAGACCGAAGCGGAGGACAACTCTGCCCATTGGGACGACGACGAGGACGATGAGGACGATGAGCCGCCGCCTTTCAGACCGGACTTTCAGTCCTATCACGTTTTCTTCCCGGCCCCAAAGGGCAGCGAATTCGAATTCGAAACCGAGACCGAGAACCTGGAAGAGCCGGACCCGGAAGACCCCGATGGCGAACTGGCCACTGTTACGTGTCCGGGCCGCGGCCGGTACGGTTGTGGCGTGGCGGTCTGTTTGGCCACTCCGTTCGCGGCCATCCGCTCCTCCGAGTATGCCCATTTCGAGGACGGCAGCACCTGGACACCCGATCCGGGCGAAGGCGCATACTCCGATGAGAAAGGTGAACCGGTCGATCTCGCTGCGTCATACCGGGAGGCTGTAGGTGAAAACGCGTTTGCCAAGCTGGAGAACCTGCGCGCGCGAATCGCCAAGGTCCTGGCGAAGCACGGCGTGGTCGTTCTGGATCAGCCATTCTGGATTTGCCGGCGCCGGAACTCAAGGCGGATAGCGAAGTATTCATGAACAAGACGCTATCGGTGCGGGATGCATTCTTCTTTCGCGGAGTGTGAATGCGCGATTCTATGCGGCTACTCCGTCGAGCGCTGCCGTTGGTCAGCGTCGCGGTAATCGCCGCCGTCGCCTACGATGGCTGGATCTTCTACTCGCGCTGGAGTAGCGCGCGGGAGACCGGGCAGGCGCGCCAGGCCGAGGAAGCGCGCCGTGCCCGCCAGACGCTCGATCTAATTGGTGGAACAGACTTCAGGATTATCGATTTCTATGCTTCGCCGCAGGTGATCCGGCGCGGCAACCAAGCCAGAATCTGCTTTGGAGTCTACGGAGCAAAGCGAGTCCGTATCGAGCCCGCGGTAGGGGATCTACGTCCGGCAGCAAGTTACTGCTTGCAGGTCGCGCCCCGGAAAGACACCGCATACAAGCTCATCGCCGAAGACGGCGCGGGGCACACTGCCACCGCCAGCCTCGTAATCAAGGTCCTTCATTAGTTCATTCCGCGGATCTTCCGTTCCCTACTCCGGGCCGGACGAGCCATTGAGCGTGGCGTGATACAAGTCCGTCAGCCGCCAGCCGCGATAGCTGCGCGAAGGACCGACGCTTTGAAACTGGTACACGGCTGTTCCGTTTGGCGTGAGCTCGGTACTCTGCACCTCGACCGTGGCGCCCAATTTGATATAGCCCGCTTGAAACATGTAGTCTCCGTTCTGGAGAAGCTGTGCGCTGCCCAGAGACTGAGAGTAGGCCCCTAGATCGGCATTCAGTTGGAGAGTGGCCACCATGTTGGTCTGATCGATGTTCCAAACCTGGCCGCGGCTATCTCCTCCTTGTATCGCATGCCGCGTGACCCCATTGTCGAATACCAGGAGGGTCCGCTCTCCGCCGTTTACGAAGCCGGCGTCATGCTGGCCGGAAAACCACGGGAACGGCGCCCCTTTCGTACTACCCAGCTTAAAGTCTCCAGCCAACCCGAGACGCCAAAGAATGCCGCCGGTCCCGGTTGCGTTGTTGTAGTCGAGTTTGACAACCCAGTTCTGCTCCCGGAGGGATACCAGCAGGTCTCGGTCGCTGGTCAGGTATTCCAGACTGTTGGCGTGTAACCAGTCGTTGGCGGGGGAGGACAGCAACACCGGCGGGCAACCTTGCTGAGTCTGTCCCTGCGCGTTCGTCTGGCATGCCCCGTCTCCCGCACGGTTGATGTCCAGGCAGCCACTGCCGGTACACGCGTGATCGAAGGCGTTCCAATATCCGAGTACCTGGAAGTTCTGATCCAAAACGACGATCAGCGTGCCAACAATATCCAGCGGGGCAGTGGAGCCTTGGGTGCCCGCCGGGAATATTCTCTGCACATCCGCCAGAACCATGGTTTGGCCGTTCGACAAACGGATGGCTTCATGGTTGAAGTCGCCGAGCGGATCTGCGAGTCCCATCGCCGCAAGCTGCTCATAGACACGGTCGCAGTTTGTCTCGCGGACGGCGTTGCCCGCCAGGTCAAACTCGCGCAGTATTTGCTCCCGTTCAACATTGGGTCCCCAAACGCCCGTACCGGTGCCCTGCCCGTTGAAAATAGCCAGCATGGTCCCGCCCGGGACCGGCCGCGTCAACTCGATAGTCTGCGGATAGTACCAGATGATGTTGGCGCTCAGATCCGTAGCCGTGGGAAAGTCCGGCGGGACTATGTAACCTGTCAGCACAACCTGCTCGGCGTTGTCGGTTTGCGGGCCTGGCGCCAGCGGTACGCTCAGAGCGGGGAAGCTCAAAGACGTGGGAATGACTCCGGTGGTAAAGGATACCGGGGGCCCGGGCGTCACGGTTCCTCCCGTATTGACCCGGTAAGTCATGACGTAGGTTTGGCTCGCCGCCATCCCCGCAATGTAGAAATTCATACTGCCGGCGTGACAGGGTCTCCAATCGGTAGTACTTGGCAAGGTCGATCCCTGCGCTTGAAAGACAACCGACATCGTGCTGCCGGCCGGGCAAGCAGGAGCGCTGAACAAGGCAACCAGGGGATTGGCGGTCGGGATGACAACCGGCTGGGTCCCAGTCACCAGTGCGTTCACCCGAAACGCTACCACCTGCTGGGCGCTCGTGCCAGCCAGGTAGTCTCTTGCGGTCAGGCGCAGCCTATACGTGCCTTCGACATGGTTAGGGGTCCACGCGAAAGTCGTGTCGAGGTCGAAGTCGCGCATCAGGCTGAAGCTGGAAGAGCCGGGCGCCTGAACTTCCCACTTATATGTCAGCGGCCCCGGATCGGAGTCCGACGCGGACGCGGTCAACTGAATCGCGGTCCCCAGAAGCTGCGGCGAGGCGGGAGAAGCGTTCAGCGTCACCGGCGCGATTGTCGCGTGGAGACATGGTGAGAGGCTGGCAACCATCGGGAATATTGCCAGCACATAACGTAACCTGGCGCACAAACCGCTCGTGGCGCGCGGGCAATGTTTCAACAAACGTCGCATTTGATTTTTGACCCCACGGACGTGCCTAAGTATAGCATCCCGCCAAAACGCATCGTTCCAGTCCTGCCCCGATACAGTACCGGCAAGGCGCTCCTCTAGCTAGTACCCTCACGGATTCCGGACCCAAAACGCTTCTGTTATCGGTTCCTTTGCTGCGCGGCGAGCCTGGGGCCATCCAGCGTGTAATCGAACCATCCGATCATCATCTCTTCCCACGTCTGGGGCCCCCACCGGACTTCCTTCCGTGGATCGGGATTGGCGGGATTGTTGGGTGAGTTATCGAAGTGCGCCATACATTCCAGCCGGGCGCCCTTCGGGAGCAGCAAAGGATCTTGCATGCGGTACACCAATTGCCAGTTGAAGTTATACTTGGGCACGCGCAGGACGATCTCGGAATGGCCGTCCGGATAAACCGCCGTGTAACTGAAATCCTTGCCGCGCACGTGCATGTGGGGCATCAGGTCCACGATCCGGACGTCCTCGGGCGCGGTCCAACTGGAGCGCACCTCGTAGTTGGGATCGCCAGGAGGTATCGCGAAGCGGAAGTTAGTGGCCGTACCGCTGAGCGCCTGGTGCTCGATGGGGCCGCGGGTGAAGATCAGGCCGATGGAAGTCCGGTCCGTGGCTGGTTTGCCGTTGGGCGTGTAGTGCAGTTGGAAGAGGAGCTTGGCCCCGGCCTTCAGCAGCTTGGCGGTCCCCGGCGGGTAAACTTTGGGTTGCTCGCCCGGTGCGAACCCGGCCAGTTTGGCGCCGGCCCAATCGCGTCCGCCTTCGCCCTTGTTTTCGCCGCTCGTACGGTCCCTAGGGGCGTGGTCCGCCGCGAACACGATCACGTGATGCACCACGGCCCGATTGCCGGGGCGAATCTCGGCTGCCTGAACCCATTTATCCTCGGCGAAGTTGGTGGCAACGGTGATATAGCGATAGGGAACCACTCCCTCTGCGGGAACCGCGACCTCGTCCGGCAGAGAAATCACTACATCGGGCTTGCCGATGGTCCAGCCCTGCTCGAATTTCGGCGTGGGCGGCAGGTCGCGATCGTCGCCCGCGGGCGCGCCCACGTCCACCCAGGCGACGATGGTGTCGATCTCCTTCTGCGTGAGGCGGCGGTCGTTCGAAAAATGGCCGTAAGCCGCATCCGCCAGCCAGGGCGGCATACTGCGCTCCAGCACTTTCTCGCGGATGGCCTTGGCCCACGGGCGCACCTCTTTGTAGGTGTCCAGCGGCATGGGAGCGGCCTCTCCGGCGCGATGGCACTCCACGCAGCGGCGGAACAGAATGGGTGCGACGTCCTTTGCGTAAGTTGCATGCGGGTCGCCCGCGCTCGTGGCCGGGAACGCCCCGGCGGCGCACACCAGCGGCAGAAGTAACAGGGTCTTCATACGCCCTCCTGGGAAACCTCTTGAATCATAGACGATTCGCTGAACCACGGCAATCCAGCACATCGCTGGTTGAGGTTAAACAAGATTAACAAATTTTAATATAGCCCGACAGCTTGGGGCTCCTGATACCCATATTCTACTCAAACCAGGACACTTGTCGCCACTTCCAGGATCGTACACAGCCGCTCCGCGTTCTGTGCTGGTCCCCACAGTGTGTCACTGGACCATCAAATGGGTTCAAACTGAGCCTAAAAAGTGTATAATACATGCAGAAAGGCAAGAACAAATGGCTGGATACGGACCTGGACATGACGCCGGCACGGATGCCGGCGCAGCGCCTCAACGGGAAGTGGAGAGGCTGAATTTCAACGTCTCCCCGACTGTGGCTAAAGAAGTCAGGGCCATGGCAGATGAGATGAACATCTCCATGACCCAACTATTCAGATATGCTTTTGGGATTTTGAAGATCGCCGTGACCGAAGCAAAGAAAAATCGAAAGCTCGTGATCGCGGACGAAGAAGGCAGGCCAGTAAGAGAGATTGTGTTGCCCAGTTAAAATGCTCCCAAAGCTCCGCCCTCAGGACGAAATCATACAGAGCCTGGCTGGGCTTGACGAGATTACCCGGCCTATCCATAACCTGCGCATAGTGGAAGCTCGGGTGACGTTTTGGTCCGCCATTGCTTTGTTGGGTATTGGAACTGTCATCCTCGTCATCGGTGCGTTGGGTTCTGGCGCTCAACTGCATTCAGCCAGGCTGGCTACGGGCGCGCTGTTGAATCTAATCGGCGGCGCCATACTGAAGCTCCATCGGGACGTGCATGCCAAGCTCGACCGATTCCACAGAGACCGGGATCAAATGCATATGATCCTGCGGATCGAGGACAAACATGCAAGAGATCGGGCAATCGAGGAGTGTGCTCGATCTCTCCGGGACGAGAAAGTCGGTTGGTGGCAGCGCCTTTCTGGGCGATGAACTCCAGCTAAACAGAACGCCATAAATAATTGCGCATCCGCTCCCCGAATGAGTGTGGTACCGAGCCGCGCCGTAAGCCAGCGGTTGTCGTGCAAACGATAGCGTCGCCGTGTTTAATAACCCTTCCACCGGCAATCGTCGATACCGGGCCTGCCACCCATTTGCGCCCCGGCCCACCCGCGGTGCAAAATAGGAGCGCGGCATGCGATTGTTCACCGGTTTCGATCTTTCCCCCGAAGTAATCCGCACTCTCGACGCCCTGCTCGATCAACTCCGCCCCGCGGCCCGCATCAAGTGGAGCCTGCCCGCGAATCTGCACGTCACCACCCGCTTCATCGGCGAATGGGCAGAGGATCGCCTGCCGGATCTGCGCGCCGCGCTCGCCGCACTCCCCAGCCATCCACCGATCCCGATTCACATCCGCAAGTTGGGCTTCTTCCCCAACCCGCACTCCCCGCGCGTCTTCTGGGCGGGCGTGGAAGCCTCTCCGGATCTGGCGGCGCTGGCCTCGGAGATCGATCGCGCACTCGACCCGCTAGGTCTTCCGCCGGAAGGCCGTCCGTTCAGCCCCCACTTGACATTGGCGCGCATCAAAGAACCCGTGCCCCTGCAGAAACTGCGCGAGATCATCGCCGCGCTGCCGCCGCTCGATTTCGGCAGCTTCAGCGCCGATCGCTTCTTCCTCTACCAGAGCCGCCTGAGTCCGGCCGGCTCCGTGTACACCAAGCTGGCGGAGTTTCCGCTTTCAAGCTGCGGTATCCTGGGGCAAGGAGAGATCTAATGGCCACATCCTCCCCGCCGTTCCCCTACGAAACTCGCCTCAACATCCTCTGCCAGCCGTTGGAAGTCATCGACGAAAAAGCGCTTGCCGATGCCTGCGAGTATACGTGGTACAACCAGACTCTGTGCAGGGTGAACGATTCGGTGGTCCGTCTGGCTGTTGTCGAGGGAGAGTATCATTGGCACAAGCACGACGAAGACGACGAGTTCTTCTACGTTGTAGAAGGCCATCTATTGATCGATCTCGAAGGCCGTACGGTCGCGCTGTCGCCGCGGCAAGGATTTGTAGTTCCGAAAGGAACGGCCCATCGGACGCGCGCTCAGGAGCGCACCGTGATCCTGATGGTCGAAAACGCGGGAATCATTCCAACAGGCGATTGACCGTTGCGTTCGCAAAAGATGTCCGGCGAGCAGTGTAACTGTTTGGCAACCGGCCGGGAGCTTCCGGCATCGTGATGACCGCTGCCATAGGAATCGCGATCGCCTACCTGCTGGGTGACATCCCCTTCGGATATCTGCTGGTGAAGCTGACCACGGGGCGCGATGTGCGCGCCTCCGGCAGCGGCAACATCGGCGCCACCAACGTCCTGCGCACCACCGGCCGCGCCGCGGGCGTGGCCACTCTGCTGCTGGATATGGCCAAAGGCTACCTGGCTGTGTGGCTGGAAGGCCGGCTCACCGGCGGGAATGTCGAGTGGATGAGCGGCGCCGCCCTGGCCGTCATGATCGGACATTCTTATCCGGCGTTCCTGCGCTTCCGCGGCGGTAAAGCCATGGCCTCGTTCGTGGGCGCCTGGCTCTGCCTGACGCCGCTGCCGCTGGCCGCGGTGCTGGTGGTCTTCGTGGTCATGGCCGCCTGGACCCGGCACATCTCGCTCGGCTCCATCGTCGGCGCCGGGACGTTCCCGCTGGCGGTGTGGCTGATCGCGCATCCACCGGCCACCGTCGTAGTGACCGCCATCCTGAGCGGGGCGCTCATCCTCTATCGCCACCGCGAAAACATCGCGCGGCTGCGCGCCGGAACCGAGTCCGTCTTCTCATTCGGGAGCCGCAATTGAACCAGCTCGCCGGCGATCTCGCAATCGTGGGCGCCGGCAGTTGGGGCACCGCGCTGGCCGTGGTGCTGGCGCCCCGCTTCCCGCGCATTCGTCTGTGGGTGTATGAAAAGGACCTCGCCGAACGTATGCGCGCGACTCGCATCAACGATCTATACCTGCCCGGATTTTGTCTCCCCGCCAACGTGACGGTGGAAACGGAATTCGCCGCCGCGCTCGTGGGCGCTGCGATCATGCTCAGCGTCATGCCCTCGCACCTGGTGCGCCCGATCTATGGCCAGATGCTGCCGTGCCTGGATCCTTCCATGGTTTTCGTGAGCGCCACCAAGGGGCTGGAGAACGGCACGCTGCTGCGCGCCTCCGAGGTGATCCGCGAATGCGTGTCCGGCAGCTTCGAACCGCGCGTGGCGGTCATCTCCGGACCTACTTTCGCGCGCGAAGTGGCCCGTGGCGATCCCACCGCGCTGGTGGTGGCTTCCACGGACCAGCCGTTGGCAGCCAGCGTGCAAGCCAGCTTCTCGGGACCCACCTTCCGTCTCTACACCAGCCCCGATCCGGCGGGAGTCGAAATCGGCGGCGCGGTGAAGAACGTGGTGGCGATCGGCGCCGGCGTGTGTCACGGTTTGGGATTGGGCAACAATACGCAGGCCGCGCTGATCACGCGCGGGTTGGCCGAGATGACCCGCCTCGCCACGGCCCTCGGCGGGCGGCCGCAAACGCTCGCCGGCCTGGCAGGGCTCGGCGACCTGGTCCTTACATGCACTGGAGAACTGAGCCGCAACCGCGCGGTCGGCCTGGAACTGGCGCGCGGGCGTAAACTGGAGGAGATCGTCAGCTCCATGAAGATGGTGGCGGAAGGCATCAAAACAACCAATGCCAGCGTCGACCTGGCGCGCCGGCATGCAGTCGAGATGCCCATATCGGCCCAGATGTTTGAAATGTTGAACTTTGGGCTGCCTCCGCGGGAGGCCATCCGGAGGCTGATGGAGCGCACTCTCAAGGGGGAGTAACTTTTGTGCGTTAACGCGCAACCTTGCATGGAACCTAGGGTTAAGAATGATATGGGGGTAGCCGCGGCAGCCACCCTGGACTACGATGCCGAGCTCATGCTCCGCGTCAAGCAAGGGGATGGCACCAGCTTTGGCGTCCTGCTCGAAAAGCATCGCGCCTCGGTGATTCATTTCGTCTACCGGTTGGTGCAGGAGCCGGCCGTCGCCGAGGAATTGGCGCAGGAGGTCTTCCTGCGCGTGTATCGCTCCCGGTCGAGCTATGAGCCCACGGCCAAGTTCAAAACTTGGCTGTTCCGGATCGCCACGCATCTGGCGTTGAACTGGCTTCGGGATGAAAGACACGAGCGGGGGCAGGAGCGCCTGGATGATGTGTCGACGGATCTTCCGGTCCGCCAGGTTTCCGATCGGCGGCCCTCGGTGGAGCAGAGGCTGGTGTACGAAGTCAAACTGGAGGAGGTCCGGCGGGCGGTAGCCGCACTGCCTGAAAAGCAACGGGCGGCCGTGCTGATGCACAAGTATGAAGACATGGAGTACACTCAGATCGCGAAAGTACTGGGCTGCTCGGAATCGGCCGTAAAATCGCTGCTGTTCCGGGCCTATGAAACGCTGCGCGCCCGTTTGGCGCACATTGGAACAACATGAATTGCCCAATCGAAGACCGCAACCCGGAAATGCTGGTGGCCTATGCCGCCAGTGAACTCGATCTGGAAACCGCCCGCGCGCTGGAACAGCACTTGGCCGGTTGTGCCGCTTGCCGGTTGGTGGCCGCGGACCAGACCACTGTGTGGAAAGCTCTGGACGCCTGGGAGGCGCCCCCCGTCTCGCCCGATTTCGACCGGCGCCTGTATCGCCGGATCGACGACGGAGTGCGGCTCTCGTGGTGGGAGCGCCTCACACGCCCATTCCGCCCCATGCCGCTCCGTCAGGCGTTGCCGCTGACGGCTTCGGCCGGCCTGCTGCTGATGGCGGGCCTGCTTCTGCAACATCCGGGCCCCATCGCGCCGGTTGCCCGGCACGGTGAAATCGTGCGCGCGAATCAGGTGGAAAACACTCTGGACGACCTCGATTTATTGCGCCAATTCGGCACGTCGGACTCCGCGGAAAGCGTGCATCCCGATGCCATGTGATCGTGGACGCTCCACGCTTTTCAGGTTCGGATTGGCCGTTCTGCACGCAACGCCGCTGGCAATGCTGCTGCTGGCTGCGACCGCCGGGCCGGCCAGATCTCAGCAGGAGCCGGACAGGCCCGCCGCGCAAGCGCAGCCTCAAGCGAATCCGATCGACCGCTGGAACCGGATGTCCCCCGAGGAGCGCGAACGCGAGCTCGCCAAGCTGCCGCCTGCCCGCGCGCGGCAGATCCGCCAGCGCATCTGGTGGTACAACCACATGCGCCCGGAAGAACAGCAGGCGCTACGCGGGCGTTACCAAACCTTCGCCCAGCTTGCGCCGGACAAGCAGCAGATCGTCCGCGAGCGCCTGCGCGAGTTCTTCCAGTTGCCCCAGGCGCGCCGTCCGGTAGTGCACCGCGAAGTCGAGCAACTTCGCCTGATGCCGGAAGCCCAGCGCCAAGCGCGCTTGAACGCCGACGAATTCCGTGGCCGCTTTTCGCCGCAGGAACAGCAGATTATCCAGGACCTTACGACATACCTCCCGCATTGACCGGTTCGCGTGGGGCTGCCCCCAACAGGACTTCCTCCAAGAACGGCGTCTCACGGAATATTCTGAGATTCCATCAGTCTGGTAAGCTGGTGAGGGCACGGTACGGCCAAAGTTTCTCTAGCGCACAAGCCGACGAGAGGGATAAGACAGCCTGAGAAAGCAGCGATAACAAGGCTGGCCCCTCGAAACGGCAGATCGCGTTCGCTGCCGCGCGTATTCGACTTCTACGCCTCACCTACGGCAGCGGAGTTGGTGAGCGCGCAGGGCGTTGAGCCGGTTCGCCAAGCTGGGGATATCCGTCCGTTCGATGATCCCGACCCTAAGGAAGCCGAATGGTTCGTGCGCCAGGTTCGGCGCTGGCGCCGCGAAGACCGGACGCGGGCGGCTAAGCGTTGAATGAGATCCTCGTAGACACCGATGTCGTCTCCTACCTCCTGAATCGGCACAGCTTGGCCGAAGAATACGAGAAACCACTACTCGGCTATCGGCCGATGGTTTCTTTTTCACTGTGGCGGAGATGTATCGGGCAGCGTACAAGAAAAGTTGGGGTCCGCGCCGGATGGCCGAACTTGCTATCCATCTACGCCGGTTCGCGGTCGTGCCGTCCAGCTTGCAGGTATGTCTCTCATATCGCAGATCTCAAATGCAGCAGAGGCGCGCGGGCGGCCGATCGCCACTGCGGATGCGTTCATCGCTGCGTGTGCCCGCTCGCTCGACATCCCTCTGGTCACGAATAATAGGCGCCATTTCGAAGGGATTGAAGGGTTGACCGTCCTCTCGGCGCGACCAGCGCGGTGATCGAAATCGGACAACCTATGTTTTTTGCTTGATATCCGCTCACCGTCCTGATATAAGGATAAACCTATAGCCATGATACCGGCCCCGGAAAGCGATCAACGCGATGAGTTCTTCGCAGAGTTCGCCTCCGCCAAGGAACGGCGGCGCGAAAGGGACCGACTCCTTAGTGCGAATGGCGCGTGCAGTCGAGCCAATTGCGGATGAATATGCTCCCACGACCCAGAATCGAGCGGTAGAGCGGCCAAATCTGCCCGCTGAGCGTGCGCCTTCAGCCATCGTGTACGATGGTATTATCCCTGCAAAATGGATTCGCATAACGTCGATCTGAAGCAGACTATCAATCTGCCGCGCACTGGCTTTTCGATGAAAGCCAACCTCTCCCAGGCTGAGCCGAAGTTGCTCGTCCGTTGGGACGGTGAGGATATGTACGCCCAAATCCGCCGCGCGCGCGCCGGCCGCCCCACCTACATCCTGCACGACGGCCCGCCCTACGCCAACGGCCGCATCCACCTGGGCACCGCGTTCAACAAGATACTCAAGGATTTCATCGTCAAGTCCAAAACCATGGCGGGCTTCGACGCGCCCTATGTCCCCGGTTGGGACTGCCATGGCCTGCCCATCGAAATCAAGGTCGATAGCGAACTCGGCGCGCGCAAAGCCAAAATGACTACCGCCGAGATTCGGGCCGAATGCCGCAAATACGCCGAAAAATACGTCGACCTGCAGCGCACGGATTTCAAGCGTCTGGGCGTCTTCGGCCGCTGGGACGACCCCTATCTCACCATGAGCGCGCATTACCAGTCGGTGATCGCCGCCGCCTTCGTGGAATTCCTCGATCGGGGCTACGTCTACAAAGGCCTGAAGCCGGTGCACTGGTGCATGCGCGACCGCACCGCGCTGGCCGAGGCCGAGGTCGAATACGCCAACCATTCCAGCCCCTCCATCTGGGTGCGCTTCGCCCTGACGTCCGATCCCGCTAAGATCGATCCCGCGCTCGCCGGCCACCACGTCTACGGCCTTATCTGGACCACCACGCCGTGGACCATCCCGGCCAACATGGCCATCGCGTTTCATCCGAAGTACGAGTACGTCGCGGTCGCCCTATCCGCCACCGAGCCGCGACATACTGAGCCGCGACCGTCAGGGAGCGGTCCCGTCTACCTCGTCGCCGCCGACCTCCTGAAAGTCACCGCCGAAAAATGCGGCTGGGCCCACTACGAAGTACTGGCCCGCCTCCCCGGATCGCGCCTTGAAGGCGCAGTCTTTCATCACCCGTTTCTGGAACGCGATTCGCTCGGCATCCTGGCCGATCATGTCACGCTGGAACAAGGCACCGGCGCCGTCCACACCGCGCCCGGACACGGCCAGGAAGATTACGTCGTCGGCCGCCAGTACGGCATCGAAACCTATTGCCCGGTGGATGCCGCGGGCCGCTTCTATCATGCCGAAGGGGCGGCCGGACGCCTGCCCGACGAACTCATCGGCAAAACCGTTTGGGAAGCCAACCCCATCGTCATCGAGATCCTGCGCGCGCATCACGCCCTGCTCGCATCGGAAAAGGTCGATCACAGCTATCCGCATTGCTGGCGCTGCCACAAGCCGACCATCTTCCGCGCCACCGAGCAGTGGTTCATCGGTATGGACCGCAACGATTTCCGCCAGCACGCGCTGGAGGCCATCCGCCAGGTGCGCTGGATGCCCGACTGGGGCCAGGAGCGCATCTCCAACATGATCGCCACCCGCCCCGATTGGTGCATCTCGCGCCAACGTGTGTGGGGCGTGCCCATCATCGTCTTCTATTGCGACCATTGCCGCGAGCCGCTCACCGACCGCAAAATCCTCGACGGCATCGTGCGCCTGTTCGCCGAACACACCGCCGACGTCTGGTACCAGCGCACCGCGGCCGAATTGCTGCCGCCCGGCGTGGCCTGCGCCAAGTGCGGCGGCACGGAGTTCAGCAAGGAAACCGACATTCTGGACGTCTGGTTCGACTCCGGATCGAGCCACCTGGCCGTGCTCACCCCCGCCAACAACCTGACCTGGCCTGCGGATCTCTACATGGAAGGCGGCGATCAATATCGCGGCTGGTTCCATAGCTCGCTGCTGGTGGGCGTGGGACTCAAGGGCAGCTCTCCTTACCGCGCCTGCGCACTGAACGGCTGGGTGCTGGATGGCGAGGGCCGCGCCATGCACAAATCGCTCGGCAACTCCATCGAACCCGAAGAGATCATCAAGCATCACGGTGCCGATCTCATCCGGCTGTGGTCGGCATCGGTCGAGTTCCATGAAGATGTGCGCGCGTCGGAAACCATCCTCACGCGCCTGCAGGAGGCCTACCGCAAGCTGCGCAATACCTTCCGCTACCTGCTGGGCAACCTTTCCGGGTTCGATCCGCGCGCCGATGCGGTGCCCGTGGACGAAATGCTGGAGCTCGACCAATGGATCCTGCTCCGCGCCGAATCGCTGGTGGCCAATTGCCGCGCCTGGTATGACGAATTTGCGTTCCACAAGGTCTACCGTGCGCTCTACGATTTCGCGACGGTGGATCTCAGCGCGCTCTATTTCGACGTGCTGAAAGACCGGCTGTACACCGCGGCCACCAAATCGCACGCGCGCCGCAGCGCGCAAACCGCGCTTTACCGCCTCGAATATGCCCTCGTGCGGCTGGTAGCGCCCATCCTCACCTTCACCGCCGAAGAAGTCTGGACCCACATGGGGCAGCCGGGCAGCGTGCACCTGGAACTCTTTCCCGAAGCCGCCGAGTTGACCGAAGGCCTGTCCGATGCCCCCAGGAAACGTGCCGGGAACTGGGACCGTCTCATGAAAGTGAGGGAAGACGTGCTCAAGAGCCTCGAGCAGGCCCGCCAGGAGAAATTCATCGGCGCGCCCCTCGAGGCTCGGGTACGCCTGACGGCCAACTCCTACCTTTATCCCCTGCTTGAAGAATACGCCCGCGAATTGCCCGCGCTGTTCATCGTCTCGCAAGTAATGGTAGGACAGGCTTCAGCCTGTCACGGCCTGTCCCCCGAAATCTCCATCCAAGTCGAGCGCGCCGACGGAGTCAAGTGCGAGCGTTGCTGGAAGTACACCACCGATACCGGCTCCGACCCGCGATTCCCCACCATTTGCGCGGCCTGCGCCGCCGCGGTGAAAGAGATGCTGCATGCTTGACAGCCGCCTGAAAGCCTACGGCCTCTCCGCGATGGTATTTGCCATCGACCGCCTGTCCAAGTCGATCGTCGAGGCGCATGTTTCCCCCTTCGACGTTCACCCAGTCATCCCCGGCTTCTTCGATATCGTGCACTCGCAAAATCGTGGCGTGGCCTTCGGGCTGATGAACGAATCCAACTCGGCCTGGCGCACCGTGGTGCTCATCGCATTCTCGGCGGCCGCGCTACTCCTGGTGGCCGGGCTGCTCTGGAGGGCCTCGCGTCTCGACCGCTGGACGGTCGCGGGTCTGGCCTTAGTGTTGGGCGGCGCGGCCGGCAACCTTTTCGACCGTATCCTATGGGGCCGCGTCACCGACTTCCTGGAATTCTACATCGGCGACTTGCACTGGCCGACCTTCAACGTGGCCGACTCCTGCATCGTGATCGGCAGCGGTTTGCTGCTGCTGGAGCTGTTGCGGCCCAAGCGCCAGCCGGCGGGCGCCTGATGTTTCCGCGGCTCTTTCAAATCGGAAGCTTTTCGCAATCGACCTATGGAGTGCTGGTCGCGCTGGCTTTCCTGGTGGCGCTATCCGTGATCGCGCGCCTGGCGCGCCGGGCCGGTCTCAACAGCGACGCGGTCGTGAACCTCGGAATTCTTTGCGGGCTCAGCGCCATCGTGGGCGCCAAGATCATGATGTTCCTGGTCGACATCCCCTACTATGTCCGCAATCCCGGCGAGATCTTCTCCATGGCCAGCCTGCAGGCCGGCGGTGTTTTCTATGGCGGTCTGATCGCGGCCTTAATCGCGGCCGCGGTCTACATGCGCCGCCACCAGCTTCCGGCGCTGCCCACGGCCGACGTTTTCGCCCCCGGCATCGCGCTGGGCCACGGCATAGGCCGGCTGGGCTGCTTTGCCGCGGGCTGCTGCTGGGGCCTGCCGACCAGGCTGCCCTGGGGCGTCACCTTCACCAATCCGCTGTCCCACGAATTAGTGGGCGTGCCGTTGGGCATCGAGTTGCATCCCACGCAGTTGTACGAATCGGTGGCCGAGTTCCTCATCTTCGGCATCCTCTACTGGCGCATCCGCCGGCAGCATGCGCCCGGCGCGATCATCAGCTTGTACCTGATCCTGTATTCCACCGCCCGGTTCCTGGTCGAGTTCGTGCGCTACCACGACCAGCCCAACCCCTTCGGCGGCCCACTGAACACATCGCAGTGGATCTCCCTGGCCCTCGCCGCCCTGGGCGCCGCCTACTTCGTACGTAATGTGGGGCGGGCGTCCACGCCTGCAGCGGGTCTCCAGACCCGCTCCCGTTAACGCTAACGAAGCACTTCGAACCCCGCGATGCGGAAATGCCTGGCGTTCGCCCCCCGGGTCCCCATCGGACGAATAGGTCCCATCCATCGGATTCGAGCACAGCATCCGGATAGATGATCGAAACGTCCTGACTGAGATGGGCGTCGCACAGAAAGCCGATTGCGACGGAAAAGAATCCGCGGGCGCGCAATGCCTCCCATGCCGCTGATCGCGTGGCATGATGCGAGCGATGTAGAAGCTGGTATCGACAAAGGCGGTCATTTGGAGAGGATCTCATCGACGCTCTACGCAACGTTCGTGTTGGGAGCATCAACCAAGTTGGTGATCGACGCGAATGGGTCGCCGCCACTTGCGGGTCTCTGCCGACGCAGGCGGATCTGCATCGTTTCGCGGATGAATTGGGCAAGAGACAGCTTCTCGCGGGAGGCCGCGTCGTTCAGCGCCAGCGCTAGATCGTCGGGCAGCGTAATTTGAACCTTGACGCTCATGGCATGATTATACGGACGATTCGTCCTCCAGACCCGCCCATGCTAGAGTGAACTGGAACGGAGGAAGTATGCCCTTCTGTCAGAATTGCGGAGCGCAAATGAGCGGGGATTTTTGCACCGCCTGTGGAACTCGTGCCAAAGCCAGCGATGCGCCTCCGGCTGCGGGCGCGCCGCCGGCCAGCCCTGTCCATTCTGCGCCCAATGCTGCGCCCGCTACCCCGCGGAAAACCAGCCCGCTCGTTTGGATACTGGTGGCCGTGCTCGGACTGTTTGTGCTGTTCGGCATCGCCGTGGTCGGCGGCGGCCTTTTCCTGGTCCACAAAGCCAAACAAGCGGGGTTCGATCCGGAATTGATGCGGAACAATCCGGGGCTGGCCACGGCGAAACTGCTCGCCGCGACCAATCCGGACCTCGAGGTGGTTTCGACCGACCAGCGCGGCCTGATTACGATCCGTCAGAAGTCCACGGGAAAGACCATGACCGTGAACTTCGATGAAATGAAGCGGGGGAAGCTCACCTTCCGCGAGGATGGCAAGAATGCCGTGACCCTGGAGGCGCACGGCAACGGCGACAGCGGCAGCCTGCAAATGAAGTCCGGCTCCGAGTCGCTGACCATCGGGGCCAACCAGGCGGCGTTGCCGGCGTGGATTCCGGCGTATCCGAATTCCAAGCCGGCGAGCACCTTCAGCGTGAACAGTAAAGAGGGCACTTCGGCCAGCTTCCAATTTCAGACACAGGACACTCCCAAAGACGTAGTCGCGTTTTATGAACGGGGATTGAAGCAGACCGGATTCCGCATTAACGCGACCACCACGAGCGAAAGCGGCGGATCCTCAGGCGGCCTGGTTTCGGCCGACGATGCGGCCAACAAGCGCACCGTATTGGTGACCGTCGGGACCGGCCAAAAGGGGACCACCGTCAGTGTGACCTATTCGCAGAAATAGCTTCAGTGGGGCAGACCTCCAGGTCTGCGCGGGTCCTCCAGGACCCGCTTCGGCGAGCGGCTCAAGCCGGCCCCGCCCGCCCGATCACCCACTCCGCCAGATCCTCCATGCGATCCACCAGCAGATCCGGCGGCACTGTCCGGAGTGTCTCGGGCTGAAACCCGTAAGTCACGCCGCAGGATTGCACGTGCGCGTTGCGCGCCGTCTGGATGTCCACCGAACTGTCCCCCACCATCATGGTGCGCTCCCGTGAGGCACCGCATTCCTGCATGAGCGTCTCGACCCCGATGGGGTGCGGCTTCTTGAAATCGAAACTGTTGCCGCCATAGACCTGCCGGAAATGTCCGCCGACCCCCAGCCCGTCCACGATGGCCCGGCTGATCCTCACCGGCTTGTTGGTCAGCACGGCCATCCGCACTCCCGCATCCCGCAGCCGGTCGAGCGCTTCCCGCACGCCGGGGTAAAGCACCGTGTGGTCCAGCATGTGATCGCGATAATACTCCAGGAAGAACTCCAGCGCTTCCTGCACCTGCGCTTCGGTGGCCTCCGCGCCCAGCACGCGGCGAATCAGCACCGGCGCGCCGTTGCCCACGTAAGAGTAGACGCGCTCGTTCTCGATCGGCGGCATGCCCATGTGGCTGCGCGCGGCATTGGCGGCATGCGCCAAGTCGAGCTTGGAATCGATCAGCGTGCCGTCCAGATCGAAGACGATCAGATCCATTACGCCGTGGCGGCCTTCCGGCGCGCGCGGGACTCCACACGCACGGGTTTGCGCCGCGCCTTGTGCGTGCCCAGCTTGTACTCCGCCATCTTCCGTTGCAGCGTGTTGCGATGAATCCCCAGCAGCTTGCTGGCGGCCGAGCGGTTGCCGCCCGTACGCTCCAGCGTCCTTTCGATCAGGGTCCTCTCCAGTAGTTCCACTACCTCTTCGAGAAAAAAGCCGTGGCCGACCAGATGCTCCACCAGCGCTTCGAACTTCTCTTTCATCTCATGCCTTTCCCGCATCCGGCAATCCCCGAATGCCCTTTTTCAGAGCGTTGCCCCAAATCGTCTTCACCTGCTCGTAGCTCTTCCGGAATCCATCCTTCAACTCATGCGGCGCCATCGCGGCGCAGACCCGCGCCGCGTCAATCACGTACGGCGCAACCTTTGAGTGCACCACCGCATTCGGCGGAGACCTGCCCGGCGTGAACGCCAGCAGCGCCAGCACCAGGGCGATGGATATCAGCAACCCCCGCACCACTCCGAAACCCGCGCCCAGCAGCCGGTCCACGAACGACAGCCCCGCGACCTTCATCAACCGCCCCAGCACGCGGCCCACAATCGCCCCCAGGATCAGCACGCCGCAAAACACAATCAGGAAGCCGCAAAAATTAGAAATACCCGGCGACCTGACAAACGGCTGCAGAAACGACCCCGCCGTGCCATAGAACCAGATGGCCAGCACCAGCGCCGCGATCATGGAAACCAGCCCCACTACTTCACGCGCCAAGCCCGTGGAGAAACTGGTCACCACCGATCCCGCCAGCACGAGGAGCAACACCACGTCCAGCCAGTTCATAGCTCCTTGCCCGTCAGAACACGGTAGGCCTGCCGGTACTTCTCGCTGGTCTTGCCGGCAACATCGTCCGGCAGCGGCGGAGCCGGCGGCTTCTTGTTCCACTGGATGGATTCCAGGTAGTCGCGCACGTACTGCTTATCGTATGAAAACTGCGGGCCTCCGGGCCGGTAGCTTTCCGCGGGCCAGAACCGCGACGAATCCGGCGTCAGCACTTCATCGCCCAGAACGAGCTCGCCGTCCACGAAACCAAACTCAAATTTCGTATCGGCGATGATCACGCCCTTGGTCTCCGCGTAGGCCGCCGCCCGCGAGTAAATCCGCAGCGTGAGATCCCGCAATCGCGCGCCCATCTCCGCGCCCATCAGCGAGCACATCGTTTCGAACGAGATATTCTCGTCGTGGCCGCTCTGCGCCTTGGTGGATGGCGTGAAGATTGGCGCGGGCAAGCGGTCGCTCTCGCGCAGTCCGGCGGGCAGCGGAATGCCGCAGACGGTGCCCTGCGCCTTATACTCCTTCCAGCCGGAGCCCGCCAGATAGCCGCGCGCCACGCATTCGATCTCCACCATTTGCGCGCGCTTCACCAGCATGGAGCGGCCTTTGAGTTGCTCGCGAAATTGCCGCAACGCCGCTGGATACTCGTCCACATTCGCCGTGAGGAAATGCGTGGGCGTCACTTCGCGCAGGAAATCGAACCAGAAAATGGAAAGTTGCGTGAGGACCCTGCCTTTGTCCGGTATGCCGGTGGGCAGGATGTAGTCGAACGCCGAAATGCGGTCGGTGGCGACGATAAGCAATCGTCCGTCCACTTGATAGACGTCGCGCACTTTGCCTTGCGCGTGCTTTTCGATTCCGGGCAGTTCGGTATGGAGGATAACAGTTTCGAGTGTCACAGGTTTTCAGGGATCGTCAATCGGGGGAGTAACTCAAATAATAACGCGCCCACACCATTTGTCAAATACCTTTCTCGTACCCCGTACCCGAAGAAGTCCCATTACGTATGCACGTCGCCGCCATCGTCGAACAGCGACTGCGCCAAGCCGCTGGAACTGCGCTCCCAAGCGCTGGTGCGCCAGTTGTCGAACGTGTTGGAGACGCGCATCCAGGTGGCCGGGCTCAATATGAACCGCTCGGCCAGCGCAAACACGTAAGGCTCGTAAAGGCGCCGCGCCTGCGCCAGCTTGGCGTCGAACTCCGCGGCGTTGCACGGCGCGATACCCGCCGCTGCCAGCCCCGCTTTGAATTGTTCCAAAGCCTCAGCGGGCAGGCGATCCGGCTCCGGCGCACGCGGCGGCGCATTCACAATCTGCGCCAGATCCACCACCGTGTGCCGCGCCATGGCGAAGGTCAGCCGCGCCTGCCAGGGCGCCAGGCCGTCGATGCCCGCGATCGCCACCGCGCAAACATCCAGTATGGTGGTGAGCGCCGCCAGCCACGATTGGTTATCGTGCTGCGAGCGGAAGTACGCCAGCACCGGATACGAAATGTAGGTCTCCAGCAGGTCCGCCGACCAGATCTCCCACTCCCGCAGCAGTTCATCGATGGCCGCCAAACCGTGGCCCGTCGCGTACCGCCGGAGAAGCTCCGCGGCCGTGGGAGGCGATCCGGCCCGCGCGTCCAGCAGCAAGATACTGGTCTCCCGCTTCGCAAACGACTGGTACAGTACCGGCAGATAGCTGATCACCAATGCCAGAAAACCGAAGCCGGTGCCGGCTTCCAGCATGAGCACCGCGCGCGCCGCGCGCGTGTGCGGCACTCCCATTCCCAGGGTGATGAACGTGGTGCCGCTCAGGTAGATGCTTTCGGAGAAGCTCATATTGGGCGGCCCCACCGACCACTGCACCATGGCGAAGGCCAGGATCATCCCGGTGGCCCACACCACGATCAGGAACAGCAGAGAGAGCGGTCCGTAGAAGCTGAGATAGCGCTCGCGGCGTTTGCTGGAGCGCACCCGCCGCGCCAGCCACGACCACACCGTCCAGGTGGACAGATAGAAGAGCCGGCTCAGCCGCAAGCGCCGCGCCACGCGCCGCGGCAGGATGATCACTTCGAAGCCATCCCACAGGATGACCAGCAGGATAATGGTTCCGAGAATAGCCGCTAACACAGTCATGCGAGATTCCTTTGTGAATTGTGGCGCACACTCTTGTGGGGCGGGCAATCCTGCCCGCAGCCGGCTTTCAGCCGGCTCTGGCCGCCTAAAAAGGCGGCTGCGGCCAAGATTGGCCGCCCCACGATTTTTGCAAAATCGCCTCTATTTGCGAAACTAAGCCCCATTGCACTCTTGAGCGTGCGTCCGCAGCGCCTCCTTCAACCTCTCCGGCAACGCCTGCGCCCGCCCCGGCCGTCCCACGCATACCACCACAATCGAACCGTTGGCGGCGATGACGTGATCCTTCAGCGCGGCGAACTCCAGCGTGTACGAAGACGTGCCGACCCGCTTCACCGACACGGCGATGTCCAGTTCGTCGTCGAAGCCCACCGCCGACCGGTACTCGCATTCCACCCGCACGCGCGGAAAGCCCACGTCCGGCGCGTCGCGATAACAGTATCCCAGCGATCGCAGAAACTCGATCTCCGCGGCCTCGAAATAGCGCAGCATGGCGGTGAAGTGAATTCGTCCGGAAGCGTCCGTGTCGGGGAACGCCACCCGCACGCGGTGCGTGAATTTTGTCATGGGCTCTACTTTTCCGGTTTGGCGAAGGCGGTATCTGTGAGCGGCGCGTTGTTCTTGATCTCGGCGAACTTGAAGATCATCGTGTTATCCGGCGCGCGTTGCTCGATGGTGAAGGGCAACTTCAGTCCGTCCACGTCGCGGTAGTCCCGCAGCAGCATTTCGTACTGCACGATGCCATCCTCCAGCGTGACGCGCTCGAAGTCGCGCTTCAGCAGCAGGCCGTTCTCCGCATCGAAGTAAAGCTTCTCCGGGGGACCGCCGGCGGGCGTGGCCTCGACGACGTAAACGGCGCGCCCGTCCACCTTGTCCGCCCCGGCCGTCTCCATCTTTGGATACAGTTCCTTGAGCCGCACTTCGCGGTAGAAATGGTGGTCGCGCTGGGCAACCGCCAGGTCCGTCTTGCTCATGGCATGCGTGCCCGAATCGGGATTCTTCTCCCAGCCGTTGTCGCCGTCCAGCACCGTCTCGACCACGCCATAGCCGGGAATGTCCATCGTCAGGCGGAAGCTGCCGGGCGCCTTGGCCACGATCTGCAAGGGGGCGGTCACGTTGTCGTCCGGGATCTCGACCGTGCCCTTCATGGCGCGCGTGGTAACCTTCTCGTAGGCGGCTTGTCCGCCGAGAGCCCGCCGGTACGTCGCCAGGATCTGATCTACGCTGGGCTGGGCAAGCGCGGGCGCCGCGGCCGCCAGCGCCAGTAAACAGTATTGCCGGTAACTCATGGGAACCTCCTGGGCAGCGGAACGCGCGGCCCACAGTCTACAATAAATCTTTTATGCATCTACAGGAAGTCGTCGAAGCGGAAGGCCACCTGATCGACTCCCACGTGATGGAGAACATCTTCGACAAGGTGGTGGAGCATCACGGCCGCTTCGAGGTGGAACAGTTTCGCATCGGCCGCACCAACAGCGAGCCATCCTACCTGCGCCTGAAGGTGGAAGCGCCCTCCAGCGAGTTGATGGCGCATCTGCTCGAAGACCTGCTGGAACTGGGCTGCTCGGCGGTGGATTCGGGCGACGCCGCCACGCGCGCGGTCGAACGCGACTGCTGCGCGCCGGAAGATTTCTACTCCTCCACCAATCACCGCACCTTCGTGCGTCTCGAGCAGCAGTGGATCGAAGTGGAAAACCAGCGCATGGATGCCCTGATCGTGGTCGCGGACGGCCGCGCCTGGTGCCGCCGCCTGCGCGACATCCGGGCGGGCGACCGCGTGGTGGTGGGGATGCGCGGCATCCGCGTGGCGCCCGAGTCGAAGGAGCGCGACCGGCTGGCGTTCGCCTTCATGTCCAACGGCATCTCGTCGGAGCGGCAGGTGGAGACGGCCGTACGGCAGACCGCGGCCCTGATCCGGCAGACGTTGCAGCAGAAGCTGAAGGTGATCGTGGTGGCCGGCCCTGTGGTAGTGCACACCGGCGGCGTGCATGGCCTCGCGACGCTGATCCAGGGTGGCTTCGTACACGCGCTGCTCAGCGGCAACGCCCTGGGCGTGCACGACGCGGAGGCCGCGCTGTTCGGCACCTCGCTGGGTGTGCGGCTCTCCGATGGACGCCAGGAAGAGCACGGCCACCGCAATCACATGCGCGCCATCAACGCCATCTATCATGCGGGCGGCGTGCGCCAGGCGGTGGCCGCCGGACGCCTGCGGAGCGGCATCCTCTACGAGTGCGTGCGCGCCAACGTGCCTTTCGTGCTGGCCGGCAGCCTGCGCGACGATGGTCCGCTGCCCGATACCATCACCGACATGAACGCCGCCCAGGACGCCTACGCCGAGCAGCTTAAGGGCGCGGGACTGGTGTTGTGCCTGGGGTCCATGCTGCATTCCATCGCCACCGGCAACATGCTGCCAAGCTGGGTGAAGATCGTGTGCGTGGATATCAACCCCGCGGTGGCCACCAAGGTGAGCGATCGCGGCACGGGGCAAGCCGTGGGGGTGGTGGCGGACGTCGGCATGTTCCTGGACCTGCTGGCCAAGACCGTCGTACAGCCACTCGCCCTGCCGGTCGCCGCAACCGAACCATGATGCGAGCATGAAGCGAGCTTATACCGACGAACACGCCGCAGCCGGAATCGACGCCGCCCTGCCCGAAATCGAGACGTGGCCCAACCAGTTTCCCGATTACGAGATCGAGATCGCGATTCCGGAGTTCACCTCAGTATGCCCCAAAACCGGGCTGCCGGATTTTGGCAAACTGACGCTGCGCTATGTGCCCGACAAGAAATGCCTGGAGCTGAAATCGCTGAAGATGTATCTGCTCGCTTATCGCAATCTGGGTATCTTCTACGAGAACGTGGTGAACCGGTTCCTGCGCGACGTAGTGGCGGCCGCCAAGCCCGTAAGCGCCACGGTCACCGGCGAATTCACGCCGCGCGGCGGACTGCAATCCAAGATCACGGCCGCGTGGATCAAGCCAGGGAGCAAGCAACGTGGACACCGATGAATTGACGGCCATTCTGCAGGAGGTTCGCGACCGCGTGCGCGCGCGCCATCCGGAGTCCGCCACGGCCGCGGCGCTGCCCCTGCCCGACCTGATGCCGCTGCTGCACGCGCGCGATGCCGCCGAAGCCAAGGTGGCCGCCATCGGCACCGTGAATCCGCGCGCCGGCGGCCCGCTGAACTGGCTGGCGCAACAGGCGAAGAAGGCCATCGCGCGCGCGCTCGACTGGCATGTGCGCGAGCAGGTGGAGTTCAATCGCAACGTGATGGCTTGCGTCGAGGCCACGCTGGAGTCGCTCGAAGAGACCCGCCGCACGCTGGCCGCGATGGGGCAGATTCAGGACGAAGTCCGCGAGCTGAAAGACATCCGCTCGCATTGGGTGGACTGGCGGCAGGAATGGGAACACAAGCTGGTGGTCAACGAAACGAAGTTGCTGCGCGGGCTGGCCGAACTCAATGCCGCGTTCCAGCATCGTTCGGGGCAGAACGAGAGCTTCTTCCGGGATCAAATCAAGTTGCAGCATGCCGACTTCACAGCGGCGGTGGAGCGTAGCGGGGTGGATATCCAGAAGCGCCTGTGGGCGGACCTGGAACGTATCCGGAAGGACTACGATCACATGATTCATTCGGAGCTGCGGCTGATCCGGCAGCGCGTCGCGACGATCCCGCCCGCTGCCATCGCGCCGGCTTCACCGCTACCGCAAGGGCCCTCCCCGGCGCAACCCGAATTCGACTACGCGCGTTTCGCCGAGCGCTTCCGCGGCTCGGAAGACTACGTCAAGAAAGGTCAACGGTTCTACTTGCCGTACTTCACCGGGCGGCGCGAGGTGCTGGATATCGGCTGCGGGCGCGGCGAGTTTCTGGAGCTGATGCGCGAAGCCGGCGTCCCGGCGCGTGGCATCGACTTGAGCCGGGAATCCGTGGAGTTGTGCCGCCAAAAAGGTTTGCAGGCGGATGCCGCCGACCTGTACACCCATCTCGCGGATTTGCCGGAAGCATCGCTGGACGGCATTTTCAGTGCGCAGGTGGTGGAGCATCTGCCGCCCGAACGCCTGCCGGATATGATCCGGCTAGCGGCATCGCGGCTTGAGCGCGACGGCGTGCTGGCGATTGAAACGCCCAATCCCGAGTGCCTGGCCATTTTCGCCAGTCACTTCTATCTCGACCCGACGCACGCCCGCCCGGTGCCGCACGCCTTGCTGTCGTTCTACATGGAAGAGTACGGGCTGGGCGGAATCGAGGTGCACCGGCTCTCGCCGGCTATTGAATCCATGCCCGCCTTGGCCGGGCTGCCGGAGGATTTCCGCGAGGCGTTCTTCGGCGGCCTGGATTACGCGATTGTGGGGAGGAAGCTATAACGCGTTCCAGTCCGCCGCGCGAGATCGAGATCAAGCTGGCGCTGCCGGACGCCGCCGCCGGGCGCCGTCTGCTGCGCGCCGCCGGATTCCACGTATCCAAACGCCGGGTCTTCGAAGCGAATACACTCTTCGACACCGCGCGTGGCGCGCTAAGCCGCAAGGGAAGCTTGTTGCGCGTCCGCGAGGCAGGCCCACTGGGTATTCTGACTTACAAAGGTACAGAGGTCGCCGGCAAGTACAAGGACCGCGAAGAACTGGAAGTCGAGGTGTCCGATCCGCGCAGGCTGAGTGAGATGCTGGCCCGCCTGGATTTCGTCCCCACGTTTCGATACGAGAAGTTCCGCACGGAATACCGCCGTCCCGGCGAAGCGGGCGTCGCCACACTCGACGAGACGCCCATCGGCGTGTATCTGGAACTGGAAGGCGCACCCGGCTGGATCGACCGCAGTGCGCGGCGGTTGGGGTTTGCGGAATCGGATTACAGCACGGCGAGTTATGGCGGCCTTTATGCGGATTACTGCCGCACACATGGCCTGCCAGTCACGCACATGACGTGGAGTGCTTCCTCCTGACTCCTGCCTTCTGACTCCTGACTTCCTATACCTTCTTCTTCGCCCCGCCCAACCCCAGCGTCTGCATCTCGCTGAAGTCCACGCGGCGATGCTCGTCCATCGCCAGGTTGGAAAGGATCACGGCGGTGGAATCGTTCAGCCCAAGCTCCAGGTTCGACTTCGGCTTGTGGTTCGCCGGATCCTTGCAGCACAGGAAGAAGTCCTCGAGCTCCACCGTCACCGGGTTGCGGTCCTCCTCCGGCGCCATGATGCCTTTGCTGTAGAGCCAGCGCCGCGCGAATTTCGCTTCGCGCGACAGGAAGGAGTCGCTGGCAGCCTGCGAGTCCTTCGGCAGCAGCAGCGGAATTCCGCGGGAAGCCGCCGCCGTGGTCATGGTGGCGCCGGCCTGGAAAACCTCCTTCTTGTCCGTGGCCTTCTTTACGTCCGGAGCCGACACCGGTTTGGGTTCGCGATACCAGAGCGCCGTCGCCGGATGGTTATCGTCGCCGATGGTGATCTCGATGGCGCCGGCGGTGCCCATGATCGTTTCGCCGAACTCCTGGCGCTGCGCCTGCAACAGGTCCAGGTGCGAACTGGTGCTGATGGAACTGTACAGCAGCTTGCGTCCGTTGGGGTAAACGTAGATCAATTGGATGTTATCGTAGACGTCGCGGCCGTCTTTAAACGTATCGATGCCGCCCACGCCGATGACGTACTCGGGCGGCGAGCCGAACATCCAATCGGCCACATCGATCTGGTGCGAGGCCAACTCGGCGGTGTTGCCGCCGGCGTACTCGCGGTACATGCGCCAGTTGATCTTGCGCTCCAGCGAGGGATCCGGCACCGGACGCCGCTGGCTCGAGTTGCGATGCCATTGGCCGCGGATGTGCGTGACGTTGCCGAGCACGCCCTGGTCGATCATCTGCTTGGCGGTCTGGTAGAACTGGCTGTAGCGCCGCTGCAGGCCCACCTGCAGCACCTGTTTGGGGTGCTCGGCCACCAGCGCGCGCAGCGCGTGCACTTCTTCCGGCTTGTGCACCAGGCTCTTCTCGCAGAAGACGTGCTTGCCGGCCTGCAGGCTGTCTTTGGTGATCGGAAAGTGCTCGTACAGCGGCACGGCGATCAGCACGGCGTCGATGTCTTTGCGCGCCAGCAGCTCGCGGTAGTCCTTGTACGCCGCCGGATTGTTGCCCGCGGTTTCCACGCCCTTCTTCAGGTTGACGTCCCAGTTGTCGCACACGGCCACGCAGCGGCCCGCGTCGGTTTCGTGGAGATGCTTGAGCAGGTACGTGCCGCGGCTTCCGGTTCCGATAAAGCCGTACTGCACCTGGTCGTTGGCGGCGTGCACTTTTTGAATGAAAGGCGCGCCTTGGGCGGCGGGCAGGGCGGCGGCGACGGCCGAAACGGCGCTGGCCGCCTTCACAAAGTCGCGGCGGGTGACATCGTTGTCATGTGCCATGCAGGGCTTCCTTAGAGAAGAGGTTTGCCTCCAGATTGTAACATGGAGCTTTCAACTATCAGCTTTCAGC
>OCTA010000209.1_pt1 | contig 55226 bp, 55 predicted proteins | sample 1538991 | NCBI WGS metagenome assembly OCTA01 (sample SAMEA3539302, study PRJEB22396) | soil metagenome | biome: tundra; feature: field; material: soil | place: USA | collected 2010-05 | depth 0.15 m
CGCCCGATCGCTGGCTCAAGGACTTCAACGACGCGGGCTTCAAGCCCGAGGTGCATGAGCTGATTCTGAAGCAGAACGCCATCAAGGCGCTGAAGATAAGCGCGACATGACAGACGCGAGTTTCCACTGGGATGATCCGCTGCAGCTCGAGCAGCAGCTGACCGGCGAAGAGCGAATGGTGCGGGATGCCGCGCGCGACTATGCGCAGTCCGCACTGGCCCCGCGCGTGCTTGAAGCGTTCCGTCACGAGCGCACCGATGTGGCTATCTTCCGTGAGATGGGCGCACTTGGCATGCTCGGCTCGACACTGGCCGCCGAGTACGGCGGCGCGGGGCTGAACCAGGTCAGCTACGGGCTCGTCGCGCGCGAGATCGAGCGCATCGACTCCGGCTTCCGATCGATGATGAGCGTTCAGTCCTCACTCGTGATATTGCCGATCTTCGCCTTTGGCACCGAGGCGCAACGACGCAAGTGGCTGCCGCCGCTGGCGCGCGGCGAGTTGATCGGCTGCTTCGGGCTGACGGAGCCGGGTCACGGCTCCGATCCGGGAGGCATGGTGGCGCGTGCGCATCGCGTTGACGATGGCTACCGGCTGACAGGTTCGAAGACCTGGATCACCAATAGCCCGATCGCAGATGTGTTCGTGGTCTGGGCCAAGACCGATGACGGTGAGATCCGCGGCTTCCTACTCGAAAAGGGCTGGAAGGGCCTGTCTGCACCGGCATTGCATGGCAAGGTGGGGTTGCGGACCTCGGTAACTGGTCAGATCGTCATGGACGAGGTCTGGGCGCCCGAAGAGAGTCTACTGCCCGGTGTCGCGGGTCTTAAGGGTCCCTTCACCTGCCTGAATTCGGCGCGTTACGGCATCGCCTGGGGCGCCTTGGGCGCCGCGGAATACTGCTGGCATACCGCGCGGCAGTACGTGCTCGATCGGCATCAGTTCGGCCGGCCGCTTGCCGCCAATCAGCTGGTGCAGAAAAAGCTCGCCGACATGCAGACGGAAATTACCCTCGGATTGCAGGCGTGCCTGCGCTTCGGTCGCATGAAGGACGAGCACAGCGCGTCGCCGGAAATCACCTCATTGCTCAAGCGCAATTCCTGCGGCAAGGCGTTGGAAATCGCGCGCGTGGCGCGCGATATGCTGGGCGGCAACGGCATCTCCGACGAATTTGGCGTGATCCGGCATCTGGTCAATCTCGAGGTCGTGAATACCTACGAGGGGACTCATGATATTCATGCCCTGATCCTCGGGCGCGCTCAGACCGGAATACAGGCGTTCTGTTAGCCCGTTGGTACGGCCGGGTGGCGCACAGGTTTGGCGCACGGATCTCACTGCACCGGCGAGCGGAAAAGCTACCGGCGTCGAAGGCGACGAACAGATGATGCTCGCCATGTACCAAGCAATGCCGACTCTGGCCATTAGGGCGCACCGAAAAATGCGGGGCTCGCTAGGCGTTGTCCCATGGGCGCCGCGCCTGTTTGCGCCGCACGCTACGGGCTTGGCTGATCGTCCTTGATGGCTTCGACCTGGATGGCCAGGCTGACCTTGCCGGTCGGAATCGTCTGTGGTACGCCGAAGCCGATAGCGAAGTCCGTCCGGTCGATCTCCGCCATGACATCCGCGCCGCACACCTCCCGCTTCAACATCGGATGCGTGATGCACTTGAAGGAGGCGATCTTGAGGAACACAGGTTTCGTCACGCCATGCAACGTCAAACTGCCATGGACGCCAACCGGCGTGTCACCCTCGAAGTCGAAGCTGCTGCTCTGGTAGGTCGCCGTCGGGTATTGCTCGACATCGAACATCTCGGGGCTCTTGGCGTGGTGGTTCAGCTTCTCGTGACCGAAGTCGATCGAGGTAGTGTCGATCGTGATGTTGACGCTACCGGTCTTGGCCGCGCGATCCAGCGTTACCGTGCCGCTGGATCGGTCGAACTTGCCGCGCCAGAACGAAATACCGCCGATGTGCGGTGCCTGGAAGCTGGGATAGGTATGGTTGGGGTCGATGGTGTAGTGCTCGACCGCAGCGCTGGCATCGAACGCCAGCAGCAGAGCGAACGGGACGCAGAGCTTGATCAGCATTAATAAGCTCCAGGTAGATTGAGAGCGAGTGTGATCGTAGCGATGCCGGAATTAAGGAAGCCAGCCCACCGCGGCACGAGGTCTGCAACCGAAGGCAGCATAGAAGAATCCCTATTCAGTGAATAGATGGCATAATCAGATCAGACTAATCCAAAAATGGAAGTAATCTAGTGCTCGGCCGCAACGCCGAATTTATTCGGCACACTATTCTCAGTGACGCTGCCGTTGCGGCATGTCACTGTTTGCGCAGTTGATTCAATTGGAGAAGATCATGGCTGTTTCGGCCGCTCCGGGATCGATGCTGCGGGCCGCAGTCGCCGCCGAGCGACCGTTGCAGATCGTGGGCACGATCAATGCCTATACCGCGCGCCTGGCACAGGCCTGTGGGTATCGCGCAATCTATTTATCCGGTGGGGGCGTGGCCGCGAACTCGCTCGGTCTGCCGGATCTGGGCATCAGCACCATGGACGATGTCCTGACCGACATACGCCGCATCACCGACGTCTCAAGCTTGCCGCTGTTGGTCGATGCGGACACCGGCTGGGGCGGCGCCTTCAACATCGCGCGCACCGTCAAATCGTTCATCAAATTTGGTGCGGCGGGGCTGCACATCGAAGATCAGGTCCAGTCCAAGCGCTGCGGTCACCGGCCGGGCAAGGAGATCGTTTCCCAGGAGGAAATGGTCGACCGCATCAAGGCGGCGGTGGATGCACGCACCGATTCGAGCTTCGTGATCATGGCGCGCACCGATGCCATGGCGGTCGACGGGTTGGACAGGGCTATCGAACGCGCGATCGCCTGTGTGGCAGCCGGCGCGGATATGATTTTCCCGGAAGCGATGACTGAACTGGCGATGTATCGGAATTTCAAAGACGCCGTCAAAGTGCCGATCCTGGCCAATATCACCGAATTCGGGCAGACTCCACTGTACACGCGGGACGAATTGAGTTCGGTCGGCGTGGATATCGTGCTGCACTGCTGCTCGGCGTACCGCGCGATGAATGCCGCGGCGCTCGCCACCTACCAGGCCATCCGCCGCGACGGCACGCAAAAAAATGTCCTGGCGTCGATGCAAACCCGCGCGGATCTATACAGCTATCTGGACTACCACGCCTACGAGGACAAACTGGATCGGCTGTTCGCAGCCAGCAAGGAAACCGTCCGATGAATGAAGCCGCAACCGCTCACAAACCGAAGAAATCCGTAGCGCTATCGGGTGTCGTCGCCGGTAACACGACGCTGTGCACGGTGGGGCGTAGTGGCAATGACCTGCACTACCGCGGCTACGACATTCTCGAGATCGCCACCACCTGCGAGTTCGAGGAAATCGCTCACCTGTTGATACACGAGAAGCTACCCAATGTCAGCGAGCTGGCGGCCTATCGCCACAAACTCGCGGCCCTGCGAGGCCTGCCCGCTGCGCTCAAGAGCATCCTCGAGAATCTGCCGGCATCCAGCCAACCCATGGACGTGTTGCGGACCGGGGTGTCGGCGTTGGGATGCATTGCGCCCGAGCGGCCCGACCATCCGCTCGAAGGCGCGCGCGATCTGGCCGATCGGTTGCTCGCCTGCCTGGGATCGATGCTGTGTTATTGGCATCATTTCAGCCGCGAGCACCGGCGCATAGAAGTGGCAACGGACGACGAGTCGATCGGCGGGCATTTTCTGCATCTGCTGCACGGCCGCAGGCCCTCGGCCGAGTGGGTAAGGGCCATGCATACCTCGCTGATTCTCTACGCCGAGCATGAGTTCAATGCCTCGACTTTCACTGCCCGCGTCATTGCCGGTACCGGCTCAGACCTTTATTCGTCGATCACGGGCGCGATCGGTGCGCTGCGCGGCCCGAAGCACGGCGGTGCCAACGAGGCTGCCTTTGAGATACAGAGCCGCTATAGCAGCGCGGACCAGGCGGAAGCGGACATTCGACGGCGCGTGTCCAACAAGGAGGTCATCATCGGCTTCGGCCATCCGGTCTACACCATTGCCGATCCGCGCAACGTCGTAATCAAGGAAGTCGCGCGAGGTTTGGCGCGCGAGCCGGCCGCAGTCAATCTGTTTGCGATTGCTGAGCGTCTCGAGGCGGTGATGAAGGACAGCAAGAACCTGTTTCCGAATCTGGACTGGTTCTCCGCGGTGTCTTACCACCTCATGGGCATACCGACTGCGATGTTCACGCCGCTGTTCGTGATTGCGCGTACCACCGGCTGGGCGGCGCATATCATCGAGCAGCGGCTGGACGGCAAGATCATCCGCCCCAGCGCCAACTACATCGGTCCTGAGGTTCAGAAGTTCGTACCGCTGGCGCAACGCCCCTGAGCCATCATGTCTGCCGACGCCAAATCCGCCGAGCGCCCCGCGCCCGATGCCGTCCTGATCGCCATTGCCGACTACGCTTTGAACTTTTCTGTCCAGAGCGAGGCGGCCTATCAGACCGCCTACTACTGTCTGCTGGATACCTTGGCCTGCGGCTTCCAGGCACTGCAGTATCCGGCCTGCACCAAGCTGCTTGGGCCGGTCGTGCCGGGCGCGACGCTGAAGTCTGGCGCGCGCGTACCCGGAACCGCCTATGAGCTCGATCCGATCAATGCCGCATTCAACATCGGTACCATGATTCGCTGGTTGGATTTCAACGATACCTGGCTCGCGGCGGAATGGGGTCATCCGTCCGACAATCTCGGCGGCATCCTGGCGGTGGCTGATTATCTGTCACGCAACGGTAAGCCGCTCAGCGTACGCGACGTGTTGACCAGTATGATCAAGGCGCATGAGATCCAGGGCGTTCTGGCGCTGGAGAACAGTTTCAACCGCGTCGGCCTCGATCATGTGCTGCTGGTGCGCGTGGCTTCGACCGCCGTGGTGACAGCCATGCTTGGCGGTACGCGCGAGCAAATCATCAATGCGGTATCCAACGCCTGGATCGACGGCGGCGCCTTGCGCACCTATCGTCACGCGCCCAACACGGGTTCGCGCAAAAGCTGGGCCGCCGGTGACGCGACCAGTCGCGCGGTGCGCCACGCCTTGTTTGCCCTCAAGGGCGAGATGGGTTACCCGTCGGCGCTGACGGCGAAAACCTGGGGGTTCGAGGAGGCGCTGTTCCATGGCAAATCCATTCATCTGCCACAGGCCCTTGGCAGCTACGTGATGGAGAATGTGCTGTTCAAGATTTCTTACCCCGCCGAGTTCCACGCCCAGACCGCGGTCGAGGCGGCCATGAGCTTGCACAGCCAGGTCAAGGACAAGCTCGATCAGACCGAAAGGATAGTGATCGAAACCCAGGAACCGGCCGTTCGAATCATTGACAAGACCGGCCCGCTCGCCAACCCGGCCGACCGCGATCATTGCATTCAATACATGGTGGCCATCCCGTTGTTGTTCGGTCGGCTCACGGCGCACGATTACGAAGACGAAATAGCCCACGACCCGAGGGTGGATGCGCTGCGGGAGAAGATGGAGGTAAGGGAAAACCCGACCTTTACCAAGCAATACTACGCCGCGGACAAGCGCTACATCGGCAACGCCGTACAGCTGCTTTTCAGGGACGGCAGCGTCAGTCCCCGGGTTGCGGTGGACTATCCGATCGGTCATCGCAAGCGACGCGCCGAAGGCATGCCGGTGCTGGTCAGGAAATTCGAATCCAGCGTCAGCGCCCAATTCGAACAGCGGCAAGCCCAGGCGATCATCGGCCTGTGCGCGGATCGGCCTAAGCTCGAAGCCATGCGGGTCGATGAATTCGTCGCGACACTGGTGAACTAGTCTGCTCGATCTGAACGAAGCGCTCATGTTCGTGGAAACCATCCGCGCCGGCAGTTTTGCGCAGGCGGCGCGGCGGCTGGCGATCCCGCCCAATACATTGAGCCGGCGCGTGCGACAGCTCGAGGCATCGCTCAATACGCGGCTGATGCAGCGCTCGACGCGCAAGCTCACACTGACCTCGGCAGGGCAGGCGTTCTTCGACCACTGTGCCCCCGCGCTTGAAACTGTGCTGCGAGCCGGTCGGGAACTGGTCGATGGCAGTCAGGCGCCCAGCGGCTCGGTGCGCGTCGCGGCCCCGGCAGGATTCCTCGAACTGTTTCGTACGCAATGGGTCGCGGAATTTCTTGCGCGGCATCCTCGAGTGCGGCTCGATTTCGTGCTCGACGATGCGCCGGCCGATCTGATCGCGGAACATATCGACGTCGCATTCCGCGCCGGAACCGTGCACAACCCGGGCTTTGTCCGCCGCCAGATTTTTCCGAACTACACGAGCCTGGTGGCCAGTCCGGCCTATCTGGCCAGCCGCGCCGCGCCGCAGACACTGCGACAGCTCGCGCAGCACGACTGTCTGAGCTTCTCGAGCCAACAGGGCCGCATGACGTGGCGTATGCAGGGGCCGAGCGGCAGCGAGGACGTCGAGGTCGCAGGGCGATTCAGCGCCAACGATATGCGTGCCTTACTGCAAGCGTGCCTGTTCGGGCTTGGCATTGCTCTGTTGCCGGTCGTGATCACGGCTCCGCATGTCGCGGCCGGTCATCTGGTCCATGTGCTGCCCGACTATCGCCGCGAGGGTGGCGGTTTCCACGTCGTGTTCCCGAGCCGCCAACAGATTCCGCCGGCGGTCGCGGCACTGGCGAAATTCGTCGAAGCGCGGTTGCGCGCCATCGCCACGGCGGAGTCGGTCAAAGCGCCGCCCGGCCGCCGACGCGCAAAATGATAAATTGAAGGTCGCGATTACTTGAGCTGCTTGGTGATCTTGCGCAGCCCCGCGGCCGCACACACCTCGTCCTGCTGCCCCATCACGCTGCCGCGAGCGCCGCTGACGCCAATGGCGCCAATGGTCTCGCCGCTGACCATGATCGGGACCGCGCCGCTTGCGACGAACATATTCGGCGTCACCCGCGCCAGCAGTTCCGGGTCTTTGGGCACCAGCTCACTGGCTTTGGAACTCGGCATCTCGAATCGCAGGGCCACCAGGGCCTTGCGCATGGCCACGAATACATGGCTGCCGTCCGAACCGTCGGCGGTCAGCAGGGCGCGCGCCTCACCGACCGAATCGATGACCGCGACGCCGATTCGATACCCGGACGCAGCGCAGGTGTCGACTGCCGCGCGGGCGGCCTCGATCGCCTGCGACAACGATGGGCCGGGCGCCGTGGACTCTGGTTCCGCATTCGGACCGCGACGCGCGACGCTGGGCAGCACCGGTGGCGCCGGCACCAGATTGCCGTTGTCATCGAGCATGGCGAATGGCGGCACATTGTCGGCCGGAAGGCTGCGCGGGGATGCCGCGCGGTCGTGAAACGGATTGTCCGCGGCGGCGTGCGCCAATCCCAGGCCGCTCCCCAGTGCCCAAGCGCTGCAGAGTGCGAGACCCGTGCACTTGTTCCTCATTACCCATCCCCCCACTGCCTATGACGCAAGTGATGATCCCACTTGGGCGTGAGCACGAGTAACCGTGCGGCCTGATTCACAAAGCTGCTAGGCTGTGCAGCTGTGAATTCAAACGCTAAAACTACTTAATGCGATACTGTAATATTTCGTCGTATGTCTTTGATTGTATGGTGCCCAGGAGAGGACTCGAACCTCCACGGGTCGCCCCGCTAGTACCTGAAACTAGTGCGTCTACCAATTCCGCCACCTGGGCATCGGGTGGGCGGCGCAATGTACGGAAGGGGTTGGGGACTGTCAATTGAGACGTAGCGGAAAGCAGCGGCCGCCAAAGAGCGATGCTCGATCCAAGCAACCATCGCGTGCCCCGACTGCCACGACCCAGCCCTCCCCGAAGCACGGCGCGCGCCGCACCAGCGCAGCGCCTGGCGGGACTCGCCGCAGCCAGTCCACGCGCGCTCCTGCCGCGGTGCTCATGGAGGCTGAGGGCACACTGAGCGCCAACCGCAACGGCTATGGTTTCGTGCGCACCGATGCGCTGACCGACTCGGTGTTTCTGCCACCCCAGGCCATGCAGGGACTCATGCACGGGGATCGCGTGCGCATCGAAGTGCGCGCCGACGGGCAAGGACGCTACGTCGGGCGGGTGCTGGACGTGCTCGAGCACGGCGTGCAGGCCTTTCTCGCCACCGTCGAGCCGAACGCACGGGGGCTCAGCGTTCGCTCCGCCGACCAGCGTCTGGGTCTGCTCTGCAAGGTGGTCGACAACGTTGCACAGGCGCGGGCCGGCGATTGGGTCATTGCGCGGCTGTTGAAATATCCGCAGGAGCACCAGGAGGCCGAGGCCCGCATCGAGCAGAAGCTCGATCCCGATCGACCGGTACACATGGCCACCGAGGCGGCGATCGCGCGCTTTGGGTTGCCGGTGGAATTTTCAGCGCCCACGCTGCGCGAAGCGGTGCAATGGGGCAAGACCGTCGACCCGGCCGAGGCCGCGCAACGCGTGGATCTGCGAGCGCTGCCGCTGGTCACGATCGACGGCGAGGACGCGCGCGATTTCGACGACGCGGTGTACGCCGAACGGCTCGCGGATGGTGGATTTCGACTGCTGGTCGCGATCGCCGATGTCAGTCACTACGTGCGACCGGGTTCGGCGCTCGATATTGAGGCGCGCGCGCGCGGGACCTCGGTTTACTTTCCGACGCGTGTGTTACCGATGCTGCCGACGGCGTTATCGAACCATTTGTGCTCGCTCGAGCCGCAGGTGGATCGGCTATGCATGGTCGCCGACATGCGGATCTCGAAGCGCGGCCTGCTCGAGGGCAGCAGCTTCTACCCGGCGGTGATGCGCTCGGCTGCGCGCCTGACCTATACCCAGGCGCACGAGGCGCTGTTCCTCGGCACGCCGGCCGCGCGCGCGCGACTGGGCGAGTTGCTCGAGAGATTACTGCCGCTGGTCGACGTCTATCGTGCGCTGTCCGCGGCGCGCAGTCGCCGCGGTGCACTCGACTTCGACGCTCCGGAGGCGGAATTCGTATTCGAAGGCGAGCACGTGCGTGCGATCGAATTCGTTTCGCGCAATGACGCGCACCGCCTGGTCGAGGAATGCATGGTGCTCGCAAACGTCGCGGTCGCGCAGGAATTACGCGAGCAGCGCGTCCCGGCGCTGTTTCGCGTCCATGCCGCGCCCGATGCGCGCAAGCTCGATCAGCTGCGCACCACGCTGCGGGTATTGGGCATCGAGCTGCAGTTGCCCGACCCCGTGAAACCGCGCGATCTGGCGGCGATTGCCCCGCGCGTGCGCGATCCACAGAGCCGCCCGTTCATCGAGTCCCTGGTCGTGCGTTCCATGGCACAGGCGCTGTATCAGCCCGACAACATCGGGCACTTCGGTCTGGCTTTGGAGGACTACGCCCATTTCACCTCGCCGATTCGGCGCTACCCCGACCTCATGATTCACCGCGCTTTGCGCGCGCGCTTGGGTGCGCTGCCGACGACATCGCTGCCGTCGGGCCCGGAACTCGTAACCCAGGGTTCGGATCTGTCGCGGCTCGAGCGCAGGTCCGATGAGGCCGATCGCTATGTTGCGACCTTTCTCAAGTGCGTGTATCTGCGCGATCGCGTCGGACAAACTTTCGATGGTTTGATCACGACCGTCACGGAATTTGGCTGTTTCGTGCAACTGCTCGCCTTGGGGGTCGACGGCCTGCTGGCGCTCGCGTCGCTGCGCGATGACGCCTACCAGATGGCACGCGACGGCGGCCAGTGGCTCGGCCAGCGCAGCAAGCGCCGACTGGCTCCCGGAGTGCGGCTGCGCGTCGTGGTCGTTGCGGTCAAGCCGGTCGAAGGGCTGATCGATCTTGAGCTCGCCTCGGACTGAGGTCCTCTACGGTCTGCACGCGGTGCGCGCACTGCTCAGGCGCCATCCTGAGCGCGTGTTGCGCGTCTATCTACAGCAGGGTCGCTCGGACGCCAAAGCCGCGGAGATCGAGCAGCTCGCGCGCGCGGCTGGACGCACGGTCGAGCGCATCGATGCCGGTCGTCTGCTCGCGCGGCTCGGCAATGTGGTGCACCAGGGCGTCGTGGCCGAGGTCGTGCCGCTAACACCATGGCGGGAAGAGGAACTGCTGGCGGCCATCGCGGCGAGCCAGGACCCGTTAGTGCTGGCGCTCGACGGCGTGCAGGATCCGCACAATCTGGGCGCTTGTCTGCGCACGGCAGATGCCTGCGGGGTATTGGCATTGATCGTGCCGCGCGACCGTGCCGCGCCGCTGAACGCCACGGCGCGCAAAATCGCCTCGGGTGCGGCCGAGACCACGCCCGTGGTCACGGTGACCAATCTTGCCCGCACCCTGGGTCTGTTCAAGGAAGCTGGCCTCTGGATCGTCGGTGCCGATGCCGAGGGGCCGCAGACCGCCGCTGAGGTCGACTTAACCGGGCCGCGGGTCCTGGTCATGGGCGCCGAGGGCAGCGGGCTACGTGCCCTGACGCGCCGCCAGTGCGACTGGCTCGCCCGATTGCCGAGCCGCGGTGCGGTCGAAAACCTCAATGTGTCCGTGGCGGCCGGCATGCTGCTGTACGAGGCGCTGCGCCAGCGCGAGGCCTCCGGAGCGGCCGCGCCGTGAACGCAGCGCCGGTCGTGCCTTTCTGCCATTGCTTCGCGGAGCCGCTTTTTGTATTCTTGCCGGCCTTTCTACCACGACCCGGCTGCCATTGGGGCCGCCGGATCTCCTTGCCGCACCGCGCTTCAAGCCTTACATCCCAGGCGGGCGGCATTACCCATAAGGAGGACATGAGTGAGGCATTACGAGATCGTATTTCTGGTGCATCCCGACCAGAGCGAGCAGGTTCCGGCCATGCTCGAGCGTTATCGGGGCATGATTGCGGCCGGCAACGGCATCGTGCATCGGGTCGAGGACTGGGGCCGCCGCCAGCTCGCCTATCCAATCGCCAAAGTCCACAAGGCGCACTACGTGCTGCTCAACATTGAAGTCGACCAGAAGACCCTCACGGAACTGACCGGATCATTTCGCTTCAGCGACGCCGTGCTGCGCCATCTGGTGACAGGCGTTGAAACGGCGATCACCGACGCCTCACCGATGGCCAAGGCCGAAGAGGAAGGCGACGCCGGTCGTCGCGAGCGCGACGATGATGGTGATGACGAACCAATCGCGATGGGTGGCTGATGCGTACTCCGAGCACCTCGCGTTTTACTCGACGCAAGAAATTCTGTCGCTTCACCGCCGACGGCGTGGCGATGATCGACTACAAGGATCTGGCGACGCTCAAGAACTACGTGACCGAGACCGGCAAGATCGTGCCGAGTCGGATCACGGGTACCAAGAGCTATTACCAGCGCCAGTTGGCCACGGCGATCAAGCGGGCGCGCTTTCTGGCGCTGCTGCCCTATACCGATCAGCACTGAGAGCGAGCGCCATGGAACTCATTCTGCTGCAGAAGGTGGCGAATCTCGGCAACATCGGCGATCGCGTGCGCGTGAAGTCCGGCTACGGCCGCAACCACCTGCTGCCCAAGGGCAAGGCAACGCTGGCGACGGCGGAAAACATTGCGCGCTTCGAGGCACGCCGCGCCGAGCTTACGGCCCGTGCGAACGATGATCTGGCGCAGGCACAGCAACGTGCCGAAGCCTTCAAGCAATTCAAGCTCAGCATCACGGCCAAGGCGGGCACCGAGGGCAAGTTGTTCGGCTCGATCGGTACCGCCGATATTGCAGAGCAGAGCACCAAGGCAGGCCAGCGGTTAGCGCGCAGTGAAGTGCGCCTGCCCGCCGGACCGCTGCGCGTGGTTGGCGAGCACAGCGTGCAATTGCATCTGCATGCCGACGTCAACATCGATCTGCCGGTCGTAATCGTCGCCGAAGAAGCGGCCTGACGGTTCGCGGCCTGCGACCGGCTGGCACCGCTGACGTGGCAGCGCAGCGTAACGGGGAGAGCGCGTGAGCAACATGCCGCTGCGTTCGCGACGCGACGGCGGCAACTCGGGCACCGAAGGGCTGACCCCGCCGCATTCGGTCGAAGCCGAGCAGTCGGTGCTCGGCGCGTTGCTCATCGACGGCAGCGCCTGGGACCAGGTCGCCGATATCGTCACGGCCGAGGATTTTTATCGGCCCGATCATCGGCTCATTTATGAAGCGCTCGCGGAACTGATCGCGACCGGTCGGCCGGGCGATGTGGTCACGGTGTCCGAGCAGCTCGAGCGCCGTGCGCGGCTCGAGGATGCCGGTGGGCTGGCCTATCTGGGCACGCTCGCGCGCGATACCCCCACTGCCGCTAATGTTCGCGCCTACGCCAACATCGTGCGCGAGCGAGCGCTGCTGCGCGCCCTGATCGAGGCCGGGCGCGCGATTGCTTCCTCGGTATTCAGTGACGAAGGCCTGCCAGCCCGCGATCTGGTCGATCGCGCGGAAGCCCGGGTGTTCGAAATCGCCGAGCAGGGCACTCGCTTGGGCTCCGGTGCGGTGCGGGTCAGTGTCTTGCTGCCGCCGTTGATCGACAAGATAGACGAGTGGCACACGAATCCGAACAAGCTGCGCGGCCTGGCGACCGGCTTCAGCGACTTCGACCATAAGACCGGTGGGCTTCGCCCCGGTGATTTGGTAGTGATCGCCGGTCGTCCGTCGATGGGCAAAACCACACTGGCGGTCAACATGGCGGAGTACGCGGCCGTCAACCCGGACATCAGGGCCTCGGTGGCGATCTTCAGCATGGAGATGCCCTCGGAACAGCTGGTCACGCGCATGCTGTCCTCCATCGGGCACGTGCCATTAAACAGTATTCGCACTGGACGCATCTCCGATGACGACTGGGTGCGCATCACGGCCGCGACCAGTCAGCTCTCCGAGGCAAAGATCTTCATCGACGAATCGGCCGGTTTGACGCCGACCGAGCTGCGCGCGCGAGCGCGTCGCCTCAAGCGCGAGCATGGCCTGGATCTGGTAATCGTCGATTATCTACAGCTCATGCAGGTTCCCGGCACGCAGGAGAATCGCGCCACCGAGATCGCCGAGATTTCGCGTGGTCTCAAGGCGCTGGCGAAGGAATTGGCGCTGCCCGTGATCGCGCTCTCGCAGCTCAATCGCAGCGTCGAGCAGCGCGCCGAGAAGAAGCCGGTGATGTCGGATTTGAGGGAGAGCGGCGCCATCGAGCAGGACGCCGACATGATTCTGCTGATCTATCGCGACGAGGTGTACGACAAGAACACCACCAAGAAAGGCATCGCCGAAATCGATCTGGCGAAACACCGCAACGGGGAGATCGGCACCTTCCTGCTGACCTTTCAGGGGCAGTACACGCGCTTCGTCAACTTCGCGCCCGATGCGTATGCCGAGGGCATATTGCGGTGACGAGGCTGATGCGCGCCGCCGGTGAAGGGCCTGAGCGCGGGTGGTACAGTTCAGCCGTGGAAGCCTTGGCGCAATTGGGTTCCCGCCTGTTCGTGCGCGCCGATCGAATGGCGCGCGCGGCGCTGACCGGGGCGAAGCAGGGACAGCTTAGCGGCATCATATTCTGGGCCGCGTTGATCGGTATCTGCGGCGCGTTTACCGGTGTGGCCTTTCGCGCCAGCGTGCGCCTGGTACAGCAGGCGCTGACCGGTCATGCAGCCGGCCTGGTCGAGACTGCAGAGCTGCTGCCGTGGTGGGCGCGCATCGCGGTGCCGACGATCGGCGGGGCCTGCGCCGGTGTGCTGCTCTGGATTGCGCGGCGGATGCTGCGCTCGACGCGCAGTATCGACTACATGGAGGCCGTTGCCGTCGGTAACGGCCAGCTAGGCAGCCGCGCTGCGCTGCTGCAGGCCGCGTCCTCATTCTTCACGATCGGATCGGGCGGCTCGATCGGGCGCGAGGGCCCGCTGGTGCAACTCGCCGCTACCGTGGCCTCGAAGATCGGCCAATGGACCAAAGCCCCGGTGCCGCGGCTGCGTTTATTGGTGGCTTGCGGCGCCGCCGCCGGCATCGCCGCGGCATATAACGCGCCGATTGCCGGCGCGTTGTTCGTGGCTGAAGTGGTGCTGGGCTCGATTGCGATGGAGAGCTTCGGCCCACTGATCGTCGCCTCGGTGGTTTCGGATGCGACCAGTCGCCACTTTCTCGGCTATGGGCCGGTCTACCAGGTGCCGCACATCAACTTCGGCGCTTCGTGGGAACTTGCCCTGTATGCTTTGCTCGGCGTTCTGCTCGGGCATGTGGCGCCAACCTATCTGGCGTTGCTCGATCGCGCGCGCGTTGTCTTCCGCCGCCTGCACTGGAGTCCACCGTGGACGCTTGCGCTCGGCGGGCTGATCGTCGGGGTGATCTCGGTCGAAGTGCCGCGCGTCTGGGGCAACGGCTTCAGCGTCGTGAACGACATGCTCAACGACAAAATCCCGCTCGATCTGCTCGCTCTGGTGCTCATCGCCAAGCTGGTCAGCACCGCGGCGACGGTCGGCTCCGGCGCCGCGGGCGGTATTCTGACGCCGACTCTGTTCATGGGCGCGGCGATGGGTGCCCTGTTCGGCGACACCGTGCATCTGATCGAGCCGAGCTCGGGCTCACAGCTGGCGGCTTACGCCGTGGTCGGTATGGGTGGCTTTCTGGCCGCCACGACGCACGCGCCTCTGACCTCGATTCTGCTGATCTTTGAAATGACCCTGGACTATGAAGTGGTGCTGCCGCTCATGCTTGCCTGTGTCACCGGACACTACGTTGCACGCATCTATCGCGGTGGCGAGTCCGTCTACACGCACTCGCTGAGCTCCAAGGGACCAGGCGATGAGGACGAATGGCGTTTGCGGCAGATCACAGCCTTGATCCGGCCGCCGGCCTCACTGCTGCAACGTGATCAGCCGTTCGGCGCAGCGCTCGAAGAGGCCCTGGCGCGCGGTGGCGGCCTGGCCTACGTGGTCGATAGCGAAAAGCAGCTCGTGGGCCAACTGGATCCGGCTTTGCTGGCGCGGGAGGCAGGAACGAAATCGTTGGCGCCATCCCTGACGGTCGGACAGGCCATGGAACCGCCGCCGCCGATGCTGACACCAGAGATGCTGCTCGGCGATGCACTGGACGTGTTCATCGCGCACCGCTGCAAGCGCCTGCCGGTGGTGTCCGGGCATTGGAGTCCGGTACTGCTGGGCGAGGTGTCCCGCCACGATGTCCTGCTGGCACTGCAGGATCGGATGACCGAGCGGCCCGAGCGCGGCAACGCGGCCTAAGCCGGACGCCTGGCGCGCTAGCCCTCGAAGAACCCCATCTTTACGCCGGCGAGCTGAATCACGTCGTTATCGAAGAGTTTGCGCGCCTGGGCGCCGATCTTGGCGCCGTTGACGAGCGGGAAGTTGTCCTCGCCCTCGGAGTCGACGTGCACGATGAAATAGCCTTCCGAGCGGCGCGTGATCGCCGCGACCTGCACCCCCGGACGCCCGAGCGTCGTGAGTGCCTTGGTCAGCTCGAGCTCGCGGCCGGCAAAAGCACCGGACAGGACCTGCAGCTTGGCCTTCTTGATTGCCGGCGCGCCGTTAGCGAGCGCGCGGCGCGAGGCGGTGGTGCCTGCCTCGCTGACCGCGGCGCGGACCCGCTCCACCGGCCGAGCCGAGGGCTGAATCACCATGGTCTTCTCAAACTCGTCCTGCTGGGCCTCGTCGTCCTCGACAAAGCGCAGCTGGTGATGTCCGGCCGTGATCACATCGCCATGCTGTAAAGCGTGTTTTTTGATCAGCTTGCCGTTGACGTAGGTGCCATTGGTGCTGTTGAGATCCTCAAGGAACGAGTCGTTGAGGATGTTGATGATCAGCGAGTGATGCCCGCTGACGGCCGGGTTGTCGATGCGGATATCGTTGTCCGGGAGCCGCCCAATGGTGTAGCGCTCCTTGTTCATGTTGTATTCCGCGAGCACGGTGCCATCGAGACTCAGAATCAACCTAGCCATGTGCGTTTAGCCTCAGGTGGAGCTGAACCAGCCCAACATCTTGTCAATTATGCCGCGGGGTGCGGGGAACGATTCCATGATCTCCGCCACTACGACCGAGATATTGTCCTTGCCACCGTTGTCATTACCCAACTGGATCAGTTGTTTAGTGGCGTTCTCAAGGTTAGCACCAAAGGTGCTGATGGTTAAGTGAATGTCGTCATCCTCGACCATGTCCGACAGGCCATCGGAGCAAATGAGATACAGATCACCCTTCTGCACCGGGTGCTCCTGCACCTCGACGTCGACGTTAGGTTCCACGCCCAGCGCCCGGGTGACGTAGTTCTTATTCGCCGCTCGCTGGGCCTCTTCCGGGGAGTAGAACCCGCGATCGACCAGCTCCTGCAATAGCGAGTGGTCCATCGTCAGCTGTTCGAACCCGGCGCTGCGCATGCGGTAGAGACGCGAGTCCCCCACGTGCGCAATCGATACGCGGTTGTCGAAAAACAAGGCGCCGACCACGGTCGTGCCCATGCCCTCGCACTGCGGTTGCGTGCGAGCGGTCTGAAATATGATCTTATTGGCCCGCAAAATGGCATCGCGCAGGATGATGGAGGCGCGCGCTAGGCCGGCCGCGGAGTCGTGATTGCGAAGATCCTCGCGCTCCACGGCGTCGCGAACCAGTCCGACGATGGTCTTGACGGCGATGCCGCTGGCCACTTCACCCGCGTTGTAGCCGCCCATGCCATCGGCCAGGACCAGCAACCCGATGTCCGAATCATAGGCGATAGTGTCCTCGTTGTGCTCGCGCACCCGACCGGTGTCGGTCTGGCCCACGCAACGCAGTTTTCCCCTGAGGCTCATACGGCCCCTGAAACGCGGCATATATTGCTTCTTCGATGAATTTTGAACTGCGTCACACTTCGATCCGTGTCTTCCATGGGCGTCCCGCGCCGATTGTCCTCAAGGCCATGGCGCTCGGATGCAGTGCACTGAGGCTATAACTTAGCATCGCGGCAAGCCCAATGCGCGGCTCCGATCACAATTGCGCTGCGGGGTGTAGCATTCCGTCGGGCGCAATCCGTCGTTCAACTCAGATCCAAATCCCATCCGTGGTGCGTACCCAAACCCTTTTCGTCTGTCGAACATGCGGCGGTGAGGCGCTGAAGTGGCAGGGCCAATGTGGCCACTGCAAGGCCTGGGATACGCTCGAGCGCGTCTCGGCGGTCCGCGCGGTACCGGAGCGCCTTGAGGCGGCGCAGGCCGCGCCGCTCGAGACTGCGAAACTTACGGCTACGGCGCTGCCGCGCATGTCCTTCGGCCTGAGTGAATTGGACCGGGTATTCGGCGGCGGTCTGATCCCCGGTTCGGTCACGCTGCTGGGCGGCGAGCCGGGTATAGGCAAATCAACTTTGCTGTTGCAGCTGGCCTCGAGCCTGTCTCGGGAACTGCCGATCGTCTATGCCAGTGGCGAGGAATCGGTGGCGCAAGTGGCGCTGCGGGCGCAGCGCCTCAAGTTGGTGGGGGCGCAACTCGAACTGGTTGCTGACAGCTCACTCGACGCCATCTTGCAGCTTGCCGGCGAGCGTCGCTGCGCACTGCTGGTGATCGACTCGATCCAGTCGATGCGGCTCGATGCGGCCGAGTCCAGTGCCGGATCGGTCGTGCAGCTGCGTGAATGCACGGCAGCGCTGGTGCGCTACGCCAAGAGCGGCGGCGGTGCGGTCATTCTCGTCGGCCACGTGACCAAGGACGGCGGAATCGCCGGACCGAAGCTGCTCGAGCATCTGGTTGATACCGTGCTGTATTTTACCAGCGATGTCGGCAGCCGCTATCGACTGCTGCGCGCGACCAAGAACCGCTTCGGGCCGGTCAACGAACTGGGTTTCTTTGCCATGAGCGAGAGCGGGCTCAAGGAGGTCAGGAATCCGTCGGCCATCTTTCTCTCGCGGCATCCGCAGCCGGTGCCCGGCAGCATCGTGATGGTCGCGCGCGATGGCGGGCGGCCGCTGCTGATCGAGGTACAGGCCCTGGTCGACCGCAGTCGCTCCAATACGCCGCGCCGGGTAGCGCAGGGGGTCGATGTCAACCGGCTATCGATGCTGCTGGCCATCCTGAGCCGCCATGCCGAGCTGCCGCTCGCCGACTACGATGTGTTCGTCAACCTGGTTGGCGGCATCGAGATCACCGAGACCGCCACGGATCTGCCGCTGGCCCTGGCTCTGGCCTCGAGCCTGCGCGCGCGCTCTCTACCGCCCTCGCTGGTCGCCTACGGTGAACTCGGGCTCACCGGTGAGGTGCGGCCCGTGGCCTACGGCGAGGAACGGCTGCGCGAACTCGCCAAGCTCGGTTTCACGCAAGTGTTACTGCCGCGTGAAAACCTGCCGCGCGCGGAGATAGCCGGGCTCACGCTGCTGGGGGTTTCGAGCATTGCTGAGGCGCTCGCGCAAGCCTTCCCCTAGGTGCTTTCCCGTTGCGCGGTCGGCGCCTTTCGCACGCGCACCGTGCGGATCGCGTTGTCGGCGATCTGCAGAATCTCGAACTCGTAGTCGCCGATGCGCAGTGCCGTGCCCGGCGTCGGAATGGTCTCGAGTTTCTCGAGCAGCAGGCCATTGAGCGTGCGCGGCCCGAGGGCGGGCAACTGCCAGGCCAGCGAGCGATTGAGCGCGCGAATCGTGGCGCTCGCATTCACGAGCCAGTTGCCGGCGGCATCGCGGCTCACATCTTTGTGCGTGACCGCGGTCGGATCGGTGGTGAATTCGCCCACGATCTCCTCGAGGATGTCCTCGAGGGTGACCAGCCCGGCGATGTCGCCGTATTCGTTGACGACGAAGGCGAGGCGGCGGCGCGTGCGCTGGAATTGCGCCAGCTGCTGCGTGAGCGACGTGCCCTTGGGAACGAAATAGGGCTCGCGCGCTGCGGCGAGTTCCATCAGGCGCTCGCGGCTCAGCGTGCCGCGCGCGAACTCCTGAGCGACGCGTTTCATCTGCAGAATGCCGATCAGATTGCTGAGCGTACCGTCGTAGACCGGCAGGCGCGAGTGCGGCGTCTGGCGCAAGCGGTCGAGGATGTCCTCCCAGTTCATCGCCATGTCGATCGCCGAGATCTCCTGCCGCGGAATCATGATGTCATCGATGCTGACGCGTTCGAGATCGAGGATCGAGAGCAGCATCTGGCGATGGCGCTGCGGCACCAGCGCACTGGCCTCGGCGACGACCATGCGCAGCTCGTCGGTGGAGAGCGCCTGGGTGGCGTCGGTGCGGCGCGTGACACCGACCAGGCGCAGGAAGCCCTGAGCAATATGGTTGCTCACCCAGACGACCGGCGTGCTGATCCAGAGCAGTACCAGGTAAATGTAGGCCGACCCCAGCGCCACGCCCTCTGAATGCACGGCGGCAAAAATCTTCGGCGCCAGCTCGCAGAACACGACCATGACGACCGTCAGCAGGATCATCATGAGCGGTAGCGCCAGCGGCTCGCCGGTGCGTTGCGCCAGCAACGTCGCCGCGGTCGTGGCAGCGACGCTCGCGAGCGCCAGAATCACCAGATTGGCGCCGAGCCAGCGATCGGGTTGCGCGAGCAGCGTCTCGAGCAGCCGCGCGCGCCGCTGGCCGAGGCTGGCACGATGACGGATGCGGTAGCGGTTGACTGACAGCATCGCCACTTCGGTGCCGGCAGAGAAGGCAATGACGAACAGCAGCGCGAGCAGGATCAGGATCAGAACGATCGTCGGCGCGTTGTCCACCTGGTCCTTATAATGGGTCATCAGATAGCTGTATAGGGCGGCGCGGCCGCACTGCTGCACAATGTTCGACAAACTGACCGAACGCCTGGCCGCTGCCGTCCAGGGGCTGCGCGGGCGCGGCCGCGTAACCGAAGAGAACGTCGCCGAGACCCTGCGCGAGGTGCGCATGGCGCTGCTCGAGGCCGACGTGGCGCTGTCCGTGGTCAAGAGCTTCACCGACAGCGTCAAGGCGCGGGCGCTGGGTGCCGAGGTGGCCACCAGTTTGACACCGGGGCAGGCCTTCATCGGCATCCTGCATCGCGAGCTCGTGGCGCTGCTTGGCGCCAACGCCGCCGGGTTCGCGTTCAATGTGCAGCCGCCGCAGGTGGTGTTGCTCGCGGGCTTGCAGGGCGCGGGGAAAACTACCACGGCCGGCAAGCTCGCGCGCTGGCTCAAGCAGACCCAGCGCCGGCGGGTGTTGCTGGTGAGCACCGACGTGCGCCGTCCGGCGGCGATCCTGCAGCTCGAACGGCTGGCACAGAGCGTCGAGGCCGACTTCTTCCCCAGTTCGGCCGGCGAAGAGCCGGCGGCGATCGCGCTTGCAGCGCTCGAGGCGGCGCGCCGTGGCGTCTATGAGACGCTGATCATCGATACGGCCGGACGGCTGCACGTCGATGCCGAGCTCATGGCCGAAGTGCAGGCCATCGATCGTGCCGCCGGTGCGCATCAGCGGCTGTTCGTGGTCGATGCCATGGCGGGCCAGGACGCGGTCAATGCGGCACGCGCCTTCGGTGCCGCGCTGGAGCTGACCGGCATCATCCTGACCAAGGCGGATGGGGATGCCCGCGGCGGCGCGGCCCTGTCGGTGCGCTCCGTGACCGGCAAGCCGATCGTGTTCCTGGGGGTGGGCGAGAAGCTCGATGCGCTGCAACCCTTCGACCCCGAGCGCATGGCCTCGCGCATCCTCGGCATGGGCGATGTGGTCTCGCTGGTCGAGGACGTGCAGCGCAACGTGGACGTGGATCAGGCCGAGAAGCTCGCGCGCAAGGTCGCTTCGGGCAAGAGCTTCAACCTGCTCGATTTGCGCGAACAGCTCGAGCAGGTTCGCAAGCTCGGGGGCCTCAGCGCGGTCATGGATAAATTGCCGGCACAGCTCGCTGGCCGGCGCGCAGCCATGCCCCGCGATCAGGCCGACCGCGAGCTCAAGCGTCAGATTGCCATCATCGATTCGATGACGCGCCAGGAGCGACTGCGTTCAGGGCTAATCGATGGCTCGCGCCGGCGGCGCATCGCGGCTGGCGCCGGGGCACAGGTCCAGGACGTCAACCGCTTACTCAAGCAATTCATGGAGATGCAGAAGCTTATGAAGGGCATGAAGGGCGGCAAGCTGGGCCGGCTCATGGCGGGCTTGCGTGGCGGAATGCCCCCCGGGCTGCCCCGCGGGCGCTAGGCATTCCATAAGCCTTTCATCTGCTGGCCATTTTGCGTAGAATCCGCGCTCTTTTTTGGGCTCTTACCGAACATCGATTATGGTCACAATTCGTTTGACGCGCCGCGGCGCCAAGAATCAGCCCTTCTACCACGTCGTAGTCACGGACAGCCGGGAACGGCAGGGTGGTTCGAGCCTGGAAAACGTGGGTTATTTCAACCCGGTGGCGCGCGGTAAAGACACGCGACTGAAGCTCGATCTCGAGCGCATCGATCACTGGCTTAGCCTAGGTGCGCAGCAATCCGATCGCGTGCGTACCCTGGTCGCGAAACATCGCCGGGAAGCCGCCCCAACGGCCGCGGCCGCCTGAATCGCTACCTCGTACTCGGCCGCATCGTCGCGTCATTTGGGCTACGCGGCTGGGTGAAGGTGCTCTCTTACACCGATCCGCCTGATTCATTGCTAACGCATCGCCACTGGCGCTTGCGCAGACCCGGCGGCGGTGAGGACGGTTCGGAGCAGGTGCTGGAGGTGCTGCACGCGCAATGGGACGGCCACGCGCTGCGCGCGGCGCTCGAAGGGATCGGCGATCGCGATGCCGCCGAGTCGTTGCGCGAGTGCGAGATTCTGATCGAGCGTGCGGCGCTGCCGGCGGCGGCCGAGCGCGAGTACTACCGCGAGGACCTGCTGGGCTTCACGGTGCGCAATATGGCCGGCGTGGTCCTCGGCTCGCTGCAGTATTTCCTGACGGCGCCGGCGACGGCGGTCATGGTGGTGCGCGGCGAGCGCGAATACGCGGTGCCAGCCGGGCCACCGCACTTGAAGCGCGTGGATCTGCAGCGGCGCGAGATCGAGGTCGACTGGCCGGCGGATTTTTGAGGGCGCGGTGCGGATCGAAGTCGTCACGCTGTTCCCGGCGCTGATCGCCGATGCACTGCGCTATGGCGTGCTCGCGCGCGCGCTGGAGCGCGGGCTGCTCAGCGTGGGGACCGAGGACCCTCGTGCGCACACGCTGGACGCGCACCGCACGGTCGATGATCGGCCCTATGGCGGCGGCCCGGGGATGGTGCTCAAGCCCGAGCCGCTGTGCGCGGCCATCGATGCGGCGCGGCGGCGCGTGCCGCCCGGCAGTCCGCGCATTGCGCTCTCGGCGCAGGGCGATCCCCTGACGCAAGCGCGCGTGGCAGGGCTCGCACGGTTGCCGGGAATGGTGCTGGTTGCGGGTCGCTACGAGGGGATCGACGAGCGGGTGCTCTCGCTCGCGGTCGACCAGGAGCTGTCGATCGGCGATTATGTGCTCTCGGGCGGGGAACTGCCGGCGCTGGTGCTGATCGATGCCTTGGCGCGGCTGCAGCCCGGGGCACTCGGGGATGAGCGTTCGAGCGTTCAGGACTCGTTTGGCGAGGGACTGCTCGACTGGCCGCACTACACGCGGCCGGAAGTGTTCGAGGGCCAGCGGGTGCCTGCGGTACTGAGCTCGGGCGATCACGCTGCGATCGAGCGCTGGCGGCTCAAGCAGAGCGTCGGGCGCACGTGGCTGCGACGGCCGGAGTTGATCAACCGCACCCCGCTCGATGCCGAGCGCAGGGCATTGCTTGAGGAATTTTTGACGGAGCAGCGCGACGGCGCGCAACGGTGAAGAGGAAAACGACTATGGACAACATCATCCGCACACTCGAAGCCGAGCGCATGACGCGCACGCTGCCCGAGTTCAAACCCGGCGATACGGTCGTGGTTCAGATCAAAGTGGTCGAGGGCGATCGCGAGCGCGTGCAGGCCTACGAAGGCGTCGTGATCGCGCGTAGCAACCGCGGTTTCAACTCCTCTTTCACGGTGCGCAAGGTCTCGCACGGCGAGGGCGTGGAGCGTACCTTCCAGACTTACAGCCCGAGCATCAGCGAGATTGCGGTCAAGCGCCGCGGCAGCGTGCGGCGCGCGAAGCTTTACTATCTGCGCGAGCGCACCGGCAAGGCCGCGCGCATCGAGGAAAAAGTCTAGCGCCTCAAGCGCACGACGCCGATGTACTCTCTCGGCCGTTTCCTGCAGGGACTATGGCGCGGGCTCGATGCGCTGCGCCGTTTCCTGCACCTGTTGTTGCTGCTGGCGATATTCGCTTTAGGTCTAGGCGTACTGCGCCAGGAGACACCTCGAGTGCCTGAGAAGGCGGCGCTCGTGGTGCGACCCTCGGGGAATATCGTCGAGCAGATCAGCGGCGAGCCGTTCGAGCGCGCCATCAATGAGGCGCAAGGCTCGGGCGAGCCGCAGACACTGCTCTGGGATCTGACCACGGCGATTCGCGCAGCGGCCGGCGATGCGCGCATTGGCGCGCTGCTGATCGATACCGATGACATGGATACTACCGGCCAGGTCAAGCTCGAGGAGCTGGCTGCGGCGATCGGCGAGTTTCGCCGCAGTGGCAAGCAGGTCATCGCCCACGGCAGTTACTTCCTGCAAAGCCAGTACTACCTCGCGGCGCAGGCCGATGAGATCTATCTCGATCCGTTCGGTTTCGTGCTGCTCGACGGCTACAGCCGCTATCGCATGTTTTTCAAGGACGCGCTCGATAAGCTCGGCATCGACATGCATCTGTTCCGCGCGGGTAAATTCAAAAGCGCGGCCGAGAACTACACGCGCCACGACATGTCGAGCGAGGACCGACAGGAGAGCGAGGCCTACTTGGGCGCGCTATGGCGCGGTTACTGCCAGGCGATCGCCAGTGCGCGCAAACTGAAGAGCCAGGCGATCTCGCAATACGCCACCAGCTTCGTCGAGGCGGTCGGCGCCGCCGGCGGGGACACGGCCAAGGTAGCCAAGGACAGTGGCCTCGTGACCGACCTGAAAACCTCGCAGCAGGTCGAACAGCGCATGATCGAGCTGGTCGGGGCCGACGGCGGCAGCAAGTCCTATCGACAGGTTTCGGTCAGCGACTATCTGCGCGCCACGCGCGCCGAGGACAAGCTGCGCGGCAAGGGAGCGGCGGTCGGTGTGATCGTTGCGAGCGGGGAGATCCTCGACGGCAAGCAGCCGCCCGGCTTCGTGGGCGGCGAGTCGACCGCGCAATTGCTGCGCCAGGCACGCCAGGACGACGACATTCGCGCGCTGGTGCTGCGCGTGGACAGCCCAGGTGGCAGCGTGTTGGCCTCCGAGCAGATTTACCGCGAGGTGCGCGCGCTCAAGGAGGCCGGTAAACCGGTCGTGGTGTCCATGAGCGATCTCGCCGCCTCCGGCGGCTATTACATTGCGGCGCCCGCCGATGAGATCATCGCCAGTGCCAATACCATCACCGGATCGATTGGCGTGTTCGCGAGCATCCCGACCTTCAATCGAGGTCTGGCCAAACTCGGTATCAACGTGGATGGGGTCGGCACCACGCCGCTGTCGGGTGCGACGCGCCTGGATCGGCCGCTGTCGGAGGGTGCCAACAAGCTATTGCAGAGCACGGTTGACCATACCTATGAGCAGTTCCTGACCCGGGTCGCCTCCGGGCGCGGCAAAACCCGCGATGCGGTCGATGCCATCGCCCAGGGTCGCGTCTGGGCCGGCGTCGATGCCGTGCCCATCGGCTTGGTCGATCGAATCGGCGGCTACCAGGATGCGGTCAAGGCGGCGGCGAAGCGCGCCGGGCTTCAAGGCTCCTATGGCGTGCGCCGCATTGAGCCGGAACTGAGCTGGGCGCAGCAGTTGCTGCTGCAGGTGCGATCGAGCGGCGAGCGCGTGCTCGAGCGCATCGGCTTACTGCACGGCGGCATCGGCGCGCTCGCGCAGCGGCTTGCGCCGCTGGATCGCGAGCTCTCGCGCTGGGCGCGCCTCACGGCGCCCCATACGCTCTACGCCTACTGCTTCTGCAGCGTCGAGTAGCCGGGCCGCTCAGCGCAGCAGCGTGATGACTGTGGCCCACTGCGGCCGCAGCTCGCCCCAGACCGCCTCGGCCGCGAATGTGATGGCGCACAAGCCCGCCGTGCGCAGCTCGATGGCCGGCGCAGCGCCGTTGAAGCGCTGCGCGAGCTCGCTCAAGCCCGGGTTGTGGCCGACCATCAGCAAGGTCTTGAGCCCGCTCGGGCAGCGCCGCAATGGCGCCAGCAGCGCATCGGGGTTGCCCAGATATAGCGCCGGCTCGAAACTCAAGCCAACGACGAGATCGAGCTCAGCTGCGACGATGGTCGCAGTCTCCCGGGCGCGTACCGCCGGGCTGACCAGCACTGCCTCGCACTGCAGCCCCGCCCCGCCGATGCTCCGCGCTGCATCGAGCGCCTCGGCACGGCCGCGCGGACTCAACGCTCGATCGATGTCCGCCAGACCCGAGCGTGTCTCCTCGGCGTGTGCATGCCGCAACAGCAGCAGCTGCTTCATGCGTCCCCTTAAGGCCTACCAGGTCATTCCCGTTTGCAGGCGCGCGGCTTCCGACATCATGGACTGGCTCCAGGGCGGATCGAAGGTCAGGTTGACCTCCACGCGGCCGACGGTCGGAATGATTTCAAGCTTTTCTTTGACATCCTGTACCAGCACATCGCCCATGCCGCAGCCCGGCGCCGTGAGCGTCATGGTGACGCGGATATCGCGGGCCTGATCGGCGCCGGCCGCGACCTCGCATTCGTAGACGAGTCCCAGATCAACGATGTTGATCGGAATCTCTGGATCGAAGCAGCTGCGCATCTGCTGCCAGGCCAGTTCGCGCACGTCCTCTTCGGTCGCGTTGGGCGGTAGCTGCGGCGGCCGCACGAGTTGCTTGCCGATGGCATCGGCCTGATCGCCGGCGAGGCGGTACAGGTTACCCTCGACGTAGAGTGTGAAGCTGCCGCCGAGCGCCTGCGTGATATAGCCCGCGAGGCCCAGCTTGAGCGTGATCGGCTGGCCTCCGGGCACCATGACCGCCTCAACGTCGCGTTGGATGACGACCGGTTCGTTTTCGTAGGCTCGCATGGCTCACTCGGTCGACACAGGGGCTTTCGCATCAGCCAGCGCCGCATGCAGCGTGTGCCAGCACAGGCTCGCGCACTTCACGCGCGCAGGAAATTGCACCACACCGCCCAGCGCCGCCAGTTTACCGAGCTCGCGCTCGCCCACGCTCTCGCGTCCCGTAAGCAGCGCGTGCACCTCGCCGTAGAGCCGTTCGATCTCATCGCGGCGACGACCCTTGACCGCCTCGCTCATGAGCGAGGCCGAGGCCATTGAGATCGCGCAGCCCTGTCCCTCGAAGCGCAGGTCGGTGAGGCGTTCGCCCTGCATGCGCAGCGTGATGTCGAGCACGTCGCCGCAGAGCGGATTGCGGCCAGCGGCCGTGGCGTCTGCCGGATCGAGTCGGCCGAAATTTCGCGGGCTGCGGTTGTGATCGAGGATAACCTCGCGATACAGCTCTTTGAGATCCATCAGCGCAGCTCCTCGCGCATCAGCCGAACAGCTCGCGCACTTTGCGCACACCCTGGACCAGCCGCTCGACGTCCTGCGCGTTGCTATAGCAGCCGAACGATGCGCGGGCGGTGGCGGGCAAACCGTAGAACTGCATGAGCGGCATCGCGCAGTGATGGCCGGTGCGAATGGCGATGCCCTCGCTGTCTAGAATCGTGCCGATGTCGTGCGGATGAATGCCCTGCATCGTGAAGGAGACCACCGCGGCCTTGCCGGGAGCGGTGCCGATCAGGCGCACGCCGGGCAGCGCCGTGAGGCTTTCATTGGTGAGTTCGAGCAGCCCGTGCTCGTGCTCGGCAATCGCCTCGCGTCCCAAGCTCTCGACATACTCGAGGGCCGCGCCAAGACCGATCGCACCGGAAATGTTGGGCGTGCCCGCCTCGAATTTCGCGGGCAGCTCGTTATAGGTCGACGCCTCGATGCTGACCGAAAGGATCATCTCGCCGCCACCCTGCCAGGGCGGCATCGCCGCGAGCAGCGACTCGCGGCCGTAGAGCACGCCAATGCCCGTGGGGCCGTAGACCTTGTGGCCCGAGAAGGCGTAGAAATCGCAATCCAGCGCGCGCACGTCGACCGTTTCGTGCGGCACCGCCTGCGCGCCGTCGACCAGCACGGGTACGCCATGCGCATGAGCAAGCCGCACGATTTCCTGCACCGGCAGCACGGTGCCGAGCGCGTTGGAGACATGCGCGACGGCGACCAGACGCGTGCGAGGCGTCAACAGCTCTTTGAAGGCATCCAGATCGAGTTCGCCGGCGGCCGTGATCGGCGCGGCGCGCAGCTTGGCGCCGGTCGCGGCGCAGATCAACTGCCACGGCACGATGTTGGAGTGGTGCTCAAGGTAGGTGATCAGCACCTCATCGCCGGCCTGGAGCTGACCGCGGCCCCAGCTGTTGGCGACCAGGTTGATAGCCTCGGTGGTGCCGCGCACGAACACGATCTCGCGGCTCGAGCGCGCGTTGATGAAGCGCCGCACCGTCTCGCGTGAGCGTTCATAAGCGTCGGTTGCCCATTGGCTCAAGCTATGCACGCCGCGGTGCACATTCGCGTGCAGCGTGGTCTCGTAGTGTTCGACGGCGCGCAACACCGCCAGCGGGCGCTGCGAGGAGGCTGCGCTGTCGAGATAGACCAGAGGCTTGCCGTGGATGCTGCGAGCGAGGATTGGGAAATCGGCGCGCACGCGCGCGACATCGTAGCGCGAGCTCATCACGGCGGGGCTTGCGTTCATGACAGTGCTCCGATGGCCTGCACATCCTGCAGCTGGCCGGCAGCCAGACGCTCAGCCTCGGCGCGCAGACCCGGCAGGTCGATCTCGCGCAGTACATCGCTCAGGAACGCCCATTTGAGCAACGCCCGCGCAGTCTGGCGATCTATGCCGCGGGCGAGCATGTAGAACAGCAGATCTTCATCGAGCCGGCCCGTGGTCGCCCCGTGCGCCGCGCGCACCTCGTCAGTCAGGATCTCCAGGCGCGGCCGCAAATCGATTTCGGCGCCGGCGCCCTCGATCAGTCCGCGCAGCGACTGGCGCGCCTGCGAGCCGGGCGCGCTGGTGTCGATGTGGATATGGCCGCTGAAGGCAATGCGTGCACGCTCATCGGCGATGCCGCGAAATAGCTCTTCAGTGCTGGTGTCGGGGGCGTTGTGTTCGACCTTGAGCGTCGTGTCATGGACCTGTTCGCCGCGGCCGACGGCAATCGCCTGCCAGGCGAGGGCGGCACCGCGTCCGGCCAATTGCACGCGCGCGCTGGTGCGCGCCGTGCCGGCACCGACCGCAACCGAACGATGCGTATAGCGAGCCTGATCGGCCAGCCGTGCCCCGAGCGTATCGGCAAAAAGCGTGTCGCGGCCGTATTGCTGCAGGCGGTAGTGCGTGAGTACCGCGGCGCGCGCGAGCTCGATCGTGACATTGCACGCCACCAGTGCCGCCGCGGCGCCGAGGTGGCGTTCGATGAGCTTGAGGTGACTGCCGGGCTCGAGTTGCAGCTGCAGCCGAGGATAGACCGCGGCCCCTGCTGCGCGCTCGCTGGTGATGAACAATATTTCGATCGCCGCCTCACCGCGCACCCTAAGTCGCGCTGAATCGCTCGCGAACATGTCGCACAGCAATCCCAGGCGCTGCTCCGCCGGCCAATCCCAACCCGCGGTGCGTTCGCCCGCATCGCCCTGCAGGCGCTGCGTGCCATCGACATGGATGCCATCCACATAGATCAGGCGCTCAAAACCCGGCACCGGCGCAGGCAGCGCGGTGTCCTGCCGCAGCGCCTTGAGCGCGGCGGCGGCATCCTCGGCCGTGCCTGATGCCGGTCGATACCCGCCCAGGCGCTCGAAGGCGCGCAGATTGGCGTAGCGCCACTGTTCATCGCGCGCGGAGGGCCAGCCGAGTGCAGTCAACTGCGCGGCCGCCCGCGCCCGCGCGGCCTGTGCCAACGCATCCCCGGGCAAGCCCTCGGCGACGCTCTGGTAGTCGCGCAGCACGCGATCGAGGACGCTGGGCCTCACTGCGGTGGCTGGCGCACTCGTCGTGGCACTCACGCTGCGGCCTGCTCACTGAGCCAGTCGTAGCCACGCCGCTCGAGCTCGAGCGCCAGCGTGCGATCGCCGCTGCGTACGATGCGGCCGCGCGCCAGCACGTGCACAAAATCTGGCACGACGTGGTCGAGCAGCCGCTGATAGTGGGTCACGAGCACGATGCAGCGCTCGGCGGAGCGCAGTGAATTCACGCCGTTGGCGACCACCTTGAGGGCGTCGATATCCAGCCCCGAATCGGTCTCATCGAGCAGCGCGAGCTTCGGTTCGAGCACCAGCATCTGCAGGATCTCGTTGCGCTTCTTCTCTCCGCCGGAGAAGCCCTCGTTGACGCCGCGGCCCAGGAAGCTCTCATCGATGTGCATGAGCCGCGTCTTGGAGCGGACCAGGGCTAGAAATTCGAAGGCGTCGAGTTCGGTCAGGCCGCGCTCGCGGCGCGCGGCATTAAGCGCGGTTTTGAGCAGGTAGGCGTTGTTGACGCCTGGAATCTCGACCGGATATTGAAAACCCAGAAACAGGCCGGCGCGCGCACGCTCTTCGGGCGCGAGCGCGAGCAGGTCGCGGCCCTCGAAACTGGCGCTGCCGGAGATGATCTCGTAGCCCGGCCGACCCGCGAGCACGTACGCCAGCGTGCTCTTACCCGAGCCGTTGGGTCCCATGATGGCGTGAACCTCGCCGGCCCGCACTGCCAGCGACACGCCTGTGAGCACAGTCTGGCCGCCGACGCGTACATGCAGATCGCGCACCTCGAGCATGGGTGGCGCGGCCGATGGCGTACTCATCCCACGGCTCCTTCCAGACTCACGGCCAGCAGGTTCTGAGCTTCCACAGCAAATTCCATCGGTAACTCCTTGAATACTGAGCGACAAAAGCCGCTCACAATCATGTTCACCGCGTCCTCGGCCTCTATGCCGCGCTGCAGGCAATAGAACAGCTGGTCTTCGCTGATACGCGAGGTGCTGGCTTCATGCTCGACGGTGGCGCTCGGATTGCGCACTTCCAGGTACGGGAAGGTGTGGGCGCCGCAATGGTTGCCCATGAGCAGCGAATCGCACTGGGTAAAATTGCGTGCGCCGGTCGCGGAGGGCAGGATCTTGACCAGGCCCCGATAGGCATTCTGGCCGTGGCCGGCCGAGATACCCTTGGAGACAATCGTGCTGCGCGTGTTGGCGCCGATATGAATCATCTTGGTGCCGGTGTCGGCCTGCTGATAGTGATTGGTCAGGGCCACCGAATAGAACTCGCCGATCGAGTTCTCGCCGCGCAGGATGCAGCTCGGATACTTCCAGGTGATGGCCGAACCGGTCTCGACCTGCGTCCATGAGATGTGTGCGTTGCGGCCGCGGCATTCGCCGCGCTTGGTGACGAAGTTGTAGATACCGCCGCGGCCCTGCTCGTCGCCCGGATACCAGTTCTGCACGGTCGAGTACTTGATCCGCGCATCATCGAGTGCAATCAGTTCGACCACGGCCGCATGTAGCTGATTCTCGTCGCGCATCGGTGCGGTGCAGCCTTCTAGATAGCTCACATAGCTGCCGGCATCGGCGATGATCAGAGTGCGCTCGAACTGACCGGTATTCGCGGCGTTGATGCGAAAGTAGGTCGATAGCTCCATCGGGCAGCGCACGCCGGGCGGCACATACACAAAGGAGCCGTCGGTGAACACCGCGGAATTCAGGGTGGCGTAGAAGTTGTCGGTATAGGGGACAACCGTGCCCAGATACTGCTCGAGCAGCGCCGGGTGCCGCTGTACCGCCTCGGAGAACGGACAGAATATGACGCCGGCGGCCGCCAGCTTTTCCTTGAACGTGGTGGCGACCGAGACGCTGTCGAACACCGCATCCACGGCCACGCCGGCGAGGCGCGCACGCTCGTGCAGGGGCACACCGAGCTTCTCGTATGTAGCGAGCAGCTTCGGATCCACATCGGCGAGGCTCTTCGGTCCGTCGCCCTTTTGCTTGGGCGCCGAGTAATAGGAGATGGCGTTGTAGTCGATCGGTGCGTAGCGCAGATGCGCCCAGTGCGGCTCGCGCATGGTTTGCCAGTGCCGCAAGGCGCGCAGGCGCCAGTCGAGCAGGAACTGCGGTTCCTGTTTCTTGCGCGAGATCAGGCGAACCACGCTTTCATCGAGCCCCGGAGGCACCGTGTCGGCATCGATGTCGGTGACGAAGCCGTGCCGATAGCTGCGGCTGACCAGGGCGTTGAGATCGGGGGTACTCATAGGGGCTCGCGTTTGAGGCTGCGGGCGGCGATGCCGCCGAGCACCAGCGTAATGCCGCGATCGAGCGCCGAAGTGCGGCTCGCCGTGGTCGACAGGCCGGCCAGCTCGAGCAGCGTGATCTCCTGCAATGAGCGCAGGATGGCGATATTCACGCGTTGCCAGGAGTGCCCGACGCGGCAGGTGCGCTCAATGCCGCAGTGGCTCGCCGCGCCGGAACACTCCGTGAGCGCCACCGGTCCGTCCAGCGCATCGAGGATTTGCGCCGCGGTGATCTGCGTGGCCGGCCGCGCAAGCAGGTATCCTCCGGCCGAGCCGCGCGTGGAGATGACCAGCCCCTGCCGGTGCAACTGCTTGAGCAGCTTGGACACCGTGGGCGCCGCCAGATGCGTTTCGGCTGCAATCTGGGCCGCCGTGAAGCGCCGGTCGGGCTCGGCGGCCAGGCGCGCGAGGATCACGGTGGCGTAATCGGTCAGTTTGCTAATGCGCAGCATTTGGGGTCCTCTAAGTAGGACTATTTTAGTACCATATGGGGAGAATGAGAAGCGCTGTCGTCGGGCGCCTAGGCCGCCTGGCACACGGCTTTGGTATGCTCCCGGACTCACTACATTTGGAGGATAGGCAATGTCTCATAACGATTTGGAACGTGTGGCCGCCGCCATGGTGGCCAAGGGCAAGGGGATTCTGGCTGCGGATGAAAGCAACAGCACTTGCAATAAGCGCTTCGAGAAGCACGCAATCCAGTCGACCGAAGAGCACCGCCGCGCCTATCGCGAGCTGCTGTTCACCACCCCGGATGTGGCGCAGTGGATCAGCGGCGTGATCCTCTATGATGAGACCATCCGCCAGAAAACCCGCGACGGCGTGCCCTTTGCGGACTATTTGACCAAGAGCGGCATCCTCCCGGGCATCAAGGTCGACACCGGCGCCAAGGCGATGGCGCTGTATCCGAACGAGACCATCACTGAAGGCCTGGACGGGTTACGCGAGCGGCTGGTCGAGTATTACAAGCTCGGTGCCCGATTCGCCAAGTGGCGCGCGGTCATCGATATCGGCGCCGGGATTCCCACACGCTGGGCGATCGAAGCCAACGCGCATGCGCTCGCCCGCTATGCGGCACTGTGCCAGGAACAGAATATTGTCCCGATTGTAGAACCCGAAGTGCTCATGGATGGCGCGCACACGCTGGAGCGCTGCGAGGAGGTCACCGACGCCGCGTTGGCCGAGGTGTTCGCGCAATTGCAGGGACATCGAGTGCACCTTGAGGGCATGATTTTGAAGCCGAATATGGTGATCTCGGGCAAGAAATGTGCGACCCGTGCCACCCCGGAGCAGGTGGCCACAGCGACCGTGCGCTGCCTCAAACGCCACGTACCGGGCGCCGTTCCCGGCATTGCCTTCCTCTCGGGTGGTCAATCGCCGAGCGAAGCGGCGCTGCACCTGTCGTTGATGAACCATGCCGGGACGCTGCCCTGGCAGGTGTCCTTCAGCTATGGGCGCGCGCTGCAGGATGCCGCACTCTCGGCTTGGGCCGGCAAGCCCGGCAATGTGCCGGCCGCGCAGAAGGAGTTCCAGAAGTGGGCGCGCCTGAACGGACTGGCGCGCAACGGCGCTTTCAAGGCCGGCATGGAGCAACAGGCCGCGTGACGACACGTCCAGGCATGAAGACGCGCCTGTGCTTGAGGGGCCCGGGCTGTTGAGTAACCGCACGGAGGATTCGAGCGAGCCGCTGATCGATGTGCAGGATGTGCATTACGCCATAGGCGCGCACACCGTCTTCAGCGGGCTCAACGCGCGCGTGGTGCCCGGAAGCATCACCGCGATCATGGGGCCGTCCGGAACCGGCAAGACCACGCTGCTGCGGCTCATCATGGGCCAGATCGTGCCTCAAAGCGGGCGCATCAGTGTCTTTGGCCAGGATGTCGCGGCCCTCAATCGCCCGCAGCTCTATGCCTTGCGCCAGCGCGTCGGACTGCTGTTTCAGAACGGTGCGCTGCTGACCGGAATGTCGGTGTTCGAGAACGTGGCGTTTCCGGTGCGCGAGCACGCGCGGCTGCCCGAGCCGGTGCTGCGCGAACTGGTGCTCATGAAGCTGCAGGCGGTCGGACTGCGCGGCGCGGCCGAGCTGATGCCCTCGGAACTGTCCGGCGGCATGGCGCGGCGGGTGGCGCTGGCGCGCGCCATCGTCATGGATCCGGAGGTGCTGCTGTACGACGAGCCCTTCGTGGGTCTGGATCCGATTTCGAAGGGCGTAATCCTGCGCCTGATTCAATCGCTCAATCGCGCGCTGCATATCACGAGCATCGTGGTCTCGCACGATGTGCAGGAGATCAGCGCCGTCGCCGATCAGACCTACCTGATTTCGGGCGGCACGGTTGTGGCCGAAGGCAGCCCCGCCGAGCTCAAGCGCGCAGCATCGAGCGTGGTGCAACAGTTCATGAGCGGCGCGCCTGACGGACCGGTACCGTTCCACTATCCGGCGCCCGATTACTACGAGCAACTGCTGCAGCGATGAGCGCCATCGCATCACGTGGCCCAGGGATCCGCAGCAGCCTGATCAAGCTCGGCGCCGTGACGCGATTTCTGCTGCGCGTGCTGGGCCAGTGCGTGCCGGCGCTGTCCCGCCCGCGGCTGCTGATCGAGCAGATCTACAACGCCGGGGCGCGCTCTTTGATCATCATCATGCTGTGCGGCCTGTTCGTCGGCATGGTGCTCGGCCTGCAGGGATACGATCTGCTGGCGCGATTTGGCTCGGAGTCCGCGCTCGGCGTCGCCGCCGCGCTCGGACTGATCCGCGAGCTCGGGCCGGTGCTGACTGCATTGCTGTTCGCCGGCCGCGCGGGCACCGCGCTCGCCTCCGAGATCGGGCTCATGGGCGCAACCGATCAGCTCACGGCCATGGAGATGATGGCCGTGGACCCGGTGCGCTACGTGGTGGCGCCGCGCTTTCTCGGGGGAGTGATCGCCATGCCATTGCTGACGGCGATCTTCAACTGCATTGGCATCTATGGCACACAGCTCATCGGGGTCGTGATGATGCGCATTCCCGCCGGTACCTTCTGGTCGCAGACCGAGAATGCGGTCGAGCTGCGCGACATCCGCGAGGGCATCATCAAGAGCCTGGTTTTCGGCGTGGCCTGCAGCCTGATCGCCGTGTATGAAGGCTATTATGCCGAGCCGACGGCCGAAGGCGTGGGCTTGGCAACCACCCGCACCGTGGTGACCTCGGCGGTGCTGATCCTATTGCTCGACTACATACTGACGGCAGCGTTTTTGTAAGTTTTTCGCGGAGAGATTCCACCATGGCCAAGCAAAATCGCTCCATTGATATGGGGACCGGCCTGTTTGTGCTGCTTGGTTTTGCGGCATTGGCCTTTCTGACTACACAATTGCCCGGCAGCGGCTTGCAGCTGCAACGCGCGGCCGAGACCTATGCTGTGCTTGCGAAATTCGACGACATTGGCGGACTGAAGGTCGGCGCGCCGGTGAACATGGCCGGTGTCCGTATCGGGCGCGTATCGGCCATCGAGCTGGATTCCTCGGACTACAAGGCCGCAGTGACGTTGAGCATCGACAAGTCCTACTCGCATATTCCGGACGACAGCGATGCCGGAATCCAGACATCGGGATTGCTCGGTGCGAATTACATCGGCATCACGCCGGGTGGCTCGGAGGTATTTCTGCAGGCCGGCAGTCAGCTACAGTTCACGCAGTCGGCGATGGTGCTCGAGAACCTGATCAACAAGTTCTTCGCCAACACCGCCGGCAGTAAAGGAGGCGAAAAATGATTGCTGCCCAGATGCACGGGTTTCAACGCGCGATCGCGCATGGCTTGATCGGCACACTGCTGCTGGCGATGCCGGTGGCGCCCATTCTGGCGGCGGCCAGCGCCGCTGCGACGCCGGCCCCTGCGGCGTCGGCAGACCTCGGTGCCCAGGTCGATGCGAGCAACCCCGGCACGTTGATTCAGACCGCCGCCAGCGCGATGCTCAAAGACCTCGATGCGCACCGGGCCGACTACCGCAAGGATCCCAACAAGGTCCATGGGCTGGTCGATCAGGTACTGCTGCCGCATTTCGATACCGAGTATTCGGCGCGGCTGGTGCTGGCCCGCCATTGGAATACGGCCAGCGCGGATCAGCGCACGCGCTTCGTCAATGCCTTCTACAAATCATTGCTGAGCAACTATGGCGATGCGCTGGTCGATTTCACTTCCGATCGGCTCAAGGTGTTCCCCTACACCGGCGATGCGAATGCGCAGTACGCGACCGTGCGCACCGAAGTGCGCAGGGATGACGGCTCGCAGGTCGCGGTCAATTACAGCCTGCGTCGCACCGATCAGGGCTGGAAAGCCTGGGACGTGATCATCGAGGGCATCAGCTACGTCAAGAGCTTTCGCGATGATTTCGGCTCGGAGATCGATGACAAGGGGCTCGATGAGGTCATCGCGCGGCTGGAGGCCGGCGACAAACCCGCGGCGATCAAAGGCACCAGCGGCAAGAAGTAGCCGATGGCGAGCCTGGACACAATCGCCCGCGGCCTGAGCGCCGCCAGCACCGCCCCGGCGATCGACGGCCAGCAAGCCTTCGTCGCGGTCTCGAGCGGCGTCTACCGGCTCGAGGCCCCGCTGACCTTCGCGACCGTGCCGGTGCTGCGCCAGCCGGGGCTGGAGCGGATTGACGCCGCCAGTGGTGACGTGGAGTTCGATCTGCAGCGCGTCGCAGCCAGCGATAGCGCCGGCCTGGCACTGCTGATCGACTGGCTGGCCGAGGCGCGCGTCCGACAGCGCAAGCTGCGGTATGTGCAGGCCTCCGAGGCGCTGCGCGCGCTGGCGCGGCTCAGTGAAGTCGAGTCGCTCATCGCGCCGTAACGCCGCTAGCGCAATGATAGCGGTTGATCGTAGCCCGTGAGCTCCAGGTAGCCGCGGCCAACCGTGCGTTGGTTTTCCAGTGTTGTCACCGCGCCCTCCCAATACATGGCGCCGCTCGACAGGCGCGTGTCGTTCTCCTGATCATCGAGCAATGGTTCGAGCTCCAATTGCCGCGCGCCGACGCGCACCAGCCAGCTGACCGGATAGGTCACACCGGTGCGCGGCGAGCGCCAGCGGCGCTGCGGGCTGAAGCCGATCGCTTCGGGCCCCAGGGTCCGTACCTGCCCTTGGGGCTCGCGCACGCTGCCCGCGCTCCAGTACGGCCGTCCTTGTCGGTCGCGGATACGAAACGCCATCACCGCGCCGCCATCGTCGAGGTTCAGGCCAATCCAATCCCAGCCTGCGGCCATGGGGTCGAGGTAGTCGCTGGACCACTCATGGTCGAGCCATGCTTCACCGCTGACCGAATCGTTGCGCGCGGCGCGCGTGATGCTGCCACTGACGCGCAAATGCGGTTGGCTGTAGTAATAGCTGGCCGACTGCGGTGCCGGTCCCTTCTGGCTGAAGCCGCCCGCGCCGTTGAGCAGCGGTGGCTGGGTCGGGGCCAGACTCAGATCCAGTGCGAAGTCCTGCGCGCGCGCGCGCGCCAGGTAGATTCCATCCTGGCGTTCCAGCTGCCAGTCATCGATCCAGACCCGAGTGTCGGATTCCTGTGCCTCGGCCAGCCCCAGCCCAGCGCGCCGCACGCGTTGATCGTGCCAGAGCCCGCCGTGCGCGGGATCGCTGATCGCGCAGTGCGCGATCAGGATCTGGTGCGGTGCAAAGTCGCTGGGGTTGGGTTCATCCAATGCCGGGCGGCTGCGGAAGAACGTTATCTGAAAGCCGAGCGTCTCGTGCTGTGCCGTCGTGAGCCAACCCGTGACGTACCACCACTCGATGCGAAATTGCGGATGGCTGCCGTAATCGCGCGGGAATTGCAGCGTGTAGCCCGGGACCACGGCTGCGAAGGCGCCGTCGGCTTCAGCCGGCGCGCGCGCTGACAATGCGGCGAACGACAGCAGCAAGCCCAGCACGAGAGAGTGCGCTCGCGGCCTCACCAATCCTCGCGCACGGCACGAATCGGATCCTGGCTCATCGCCGCACGTCCGCTCCAGAGCGCTGTGATGGCTGAGGCCGTGATCAGCGCGAGGCTCAAGCTCGCGAGCTGCAGCCACGGAACAGCCAGGTCGATGCTCCAGTTGAACGATTGCCGATTGATCACGTACACCAGAATGAGGCTCAGCAGCGCGCCGAGCAACAGGCCGTAGAGCACGGCCAGGATGCTGAGCGCTACCCCTTCGCTGGCGAACATCCACAGCACCTGCCGGCGCAGCATACCGAGGTGACGCAACATCCCGAACTGCGCGCGACGCGCCAGCGCTGTCGAGCTGGCGGCGACGCTGACGCCGACCAGGCCGATCAGCACCGCGACGGCCTCGAGCGCGTACGTGATCAGGAAGGCCTGATCGAACGCCATCAGCGAGCGTTCACGCAGCTCCGGGCTCGAGATCAGCTCGAGCGTGTCGTTGGGGGCGAGCGCCCTGCGAATCGCCGATTCGATCGCTGCCGTGCTGGTATGCGGCTCGCGCCAGATCGAGCCTTCGGTCGCACTGTGGTCGCCGGTCGCGGCCAGGTAATCCTGGCGTCGAATGACGATAGCGCCGCCGGCGTGCACGTAGTCGCGCCACACGCCGGCGATGGTGAACGCCTGAGTGCGGCCCGCCAGTGGCAGCGTCAGCCGCTGGCCGGGCTCATAGCCATACAGATCCTGCACGGCCTCGGAAATCCAGGCCGGGGGAAGCGCCGCCGTTCGGGGCTGCGTTGCCTCGCGCAGCAGCGGCAGGGTGTCGGCGGCGTGGTCAGGGGATAGATCACGGGCGATCAGTGCTACGGCGGGGCGATCGGCCTGCAGAAATATCGGCTGCGTGCGCCGAAATTCAGCCCGAGCGACGCCCTCGAGCGCGGCAATGCGGCCCTGCGTGGCTGCCGACAGAGTGGCCGTGTCGCTGCCCATGGATGAGCGCAATTGCAGGTCGGCGGGCAGCAGCTTAGCGAGCCACACTTCGAAGGAGTCCCGGAATGAATGCACCATGATCGCCATGGCCACCATGAGGCTGAAGCTCACGATCATCGAGGCGAGGCTCACGGTCGATGAGCTGAGGCTCCCCTGGAGCTGCGCGAAGGCGGTATCGGGCACCACCTGTCCGGTGCGCGGTATGGCAGCGATCAGGCGCAGTGTGAGCGCCGGCACCAGCAACACCGAGCCGACCAATAGCGCTGCGATCGACAAATAGCCCGGCAGCGGTAAGCCGCCTATCGGAGGCAGCCAGGCGAGCAGTGCGCCGGCCGCCGTGAGCGCCAATCCCGGCGCGGTCGTGACGAGGCGGCTCAGATCCTGCTCGGCATCCCCGGCCTTGAGGGCGAGGGCCGGCGCGCGCTGCGCAGCCTGCCACGCCGGCAGCGCGCCACCGGCACAGGCCGCGCCGGTACCGATCAGCGCAAAGCCCAGCATCGGCCCGGCATGCACTGCCAGCGACGCACCGATTCCAGCGAACTGGCGATTACCCAGATCGGCTCCCAGGTAGCGCAACATCAGCGTGGCGATCAACGCCCCGAGCAGTACGCCGAGCACCGAGCCCAGCGCACCGCTCGCGGCGGTCTCTGCCAGCAGCGCCAGGCGCAACTCGGTGCGCGTGACGCCGAGCGAGCGCAGCAGGCCGAGCGCGACACGCCGGCGCAACACCGACAACCACTGCGTCGAGAACACGAGAAAGGCGCCCGTCAGCAGTCCGACGAGTGCCAGCATATCGAGGTTCACGCGATAGGCGCGCGTGGCGGTGCCGGCTCGACCGCGTTCGATCTGCGGGGTCATAGCGAATACGCCGGCAGGCAACCAGAAGCCCAAGCGTTCGCGCACGAGCTGCGGATCTGTCCCAGGGCGCAGCCGCAAATCGACGCGATTGATTCGACCCAGTCGCTCGAGGGTCCATTGGGCGGCGGCGATGTCCATGATGCCGAGCGGCTCGGGATAGGCATTGCCCGGCAGAATGTCGATGACTCGCAGCGATTTCACCGCGCCGCCGACATTGATCGACAGCCGGTCGGAGCGGTGCAGCCCCAGCGTGTCGGCGGCCGCGCGGCTCAGCACGATCGCATCCTGCGCAAACAACGGCGTGACATCAGCGCCCATCGCAGCGATCAGTTGCGGCTGCAAGGCGGAGGCGCGAAATGGATCGAGGCCCAATACCCGCAACGCCGGGCGATTCGACGGCGCCAGGGCCAGCTGCAGCTCGAGTACGGGGCTGGCGACGCTGACGGATGCATCGCGCGCGAGCGATACGAACACCGACTCGTCAAAGCCTGACGCAGGGCCACGGACCACGATGTCGGCCTCACCGATCAGGCGTCGCGTCGCTTGGTCGAATTCCGTCAGCGCGGCGGTGTTAATCAGGTAGACGGCCGCGCCCAGCGCGACGCCAATGGCGATCGCCAACACCGTGGCCAGCACGCGCATGGGCTGCTCGCGCAGCTGCGAGAGCGCCAGCACTTCCCAGGCGACCCAAGCCGAGCGCAAGTCGATCATTGCGGGTCCGGGGTCAGCCGGCCGGTCTGAAGCCGCACGATGCGATCGGCCGTGCGCGCCGCAGCCATCGAATGCGTGATCAGAATGGCGCTGGCAGCGCTGGCCTGCAGCTGCTCGCGCAGCACGCGCAGTATTTGTTCCGCCGTGGCCGCATCCAGGTTCCCGGTCGGCTCGTCGGCGAGCACCAGCGCGGGCTCATGCACCAGTGCGCGTGCGATCGCAATGCGCTGCAGTTCGCCACCGGAGAGCTCGCGTGGATAGGAGCGCGAGAGCGCGCCGATGCCACAGCGCTTGAGCCATTGCAGCGCGCGCGGCGCGCGCTGCGCGCGGGGTACGCCGAGCAGGTCGAGCGGCAGCGCCACATTTTGCAGTACCGTCAGATAGGGCAGGATGTGGAAGGCCTGGAATATAAAACCCACGCGCGCGCGGCGCAGTCGCGTGAGCGAGTCATCATCGAGCGCGCACAGGTCGATGCCCTCGAGCCGCACGCGGCCGCTGTCCGGCCGGTCCAGGCCTGCGATGATGTTAAGCAGCGTCGACTTGCCGGCGCCGGATTCGCCCATGATGGCGAGGAACTCGCCGGTGTGCAGTTCGAGGTGCAGGCCATCGAGCACCGGCGCGCTCGTGGCACGATAGCGCTTGCTCAGCGCCTCGAGCGTCAGGACCGGGGTTACACCGCGTGATTGCGATGCCACCGCGGGCTGCTATTTCGGCAACGGCGTCTCGACACTGTCGTCGCCCGGATCGGGGAACTGCTCTTCGGGTGGTTGATCGCCGTGGATCTGGTAGTCGCGCCGCTGCAGCCAGACATTGCGGATGAAAGCATATGGATCGTAACTGCGATCGAGGATCTTATCCTCATCGAGCAAACCGGCGCGGTGATCGACGGTATCGAGTGAGAACAGACCCCAGCGGACGTACGGATCGACGATGTAGGCGCGAATCGTCGTGTATTCGTCCGACAGCAACCCAATCGCATCGCGCACGGTCGAGGGGCCCAGGAACGGCAGCATCACATAGGGGCCGCTGTGCACGCCCCATTTACCCATCGTCTGGCCGAAGTCCGCACGGTGCCGATCCAGACCCGATGGGGTCGCCACGTCAAATATTCCGCCCAGACCGAACAGGGTATTGACCACAATCCGCGTCGTGTCGCTCGCGCCGTCGCGCCACTGGCCCTGCAGGAAGTCGTTGATGATGGTGGTCGTGTAGGTCAGATTGCTCATGAAGTTAGATACACCGGTGCGCACGGGACGCGGCGTGATCTTCACATAAGCACGCGCGGCCGGACGCAGCACGGCATGATCGACCTTGACATTGAATATGTAGATGCTGCGGTTGAGGCGCTCGAAGCGATCGCGGGGATCGGGCTTCGCACCGCTGGGCAAGGTGGCGCAGCCTGTGAGACTCAGGAGCAGCGCCAGCACCGGGACGAGCGTGCGCAGTGGCCGGTACCAAGCCGGCAATTCGCGTGTCAGCATTCTGCCGAGAGTCTAGCAGGTCGAGGCGAGGCGGGATTACCGGCCGCCCGGCGAGCGATGGGACGCCTGCTGTTCACGTAGCCAACCGCGCACTTCATCGAGCTGCGCACGGAAGCGCGCGCGCTGGATGGCCGAGAGATTGGGGGACGCCAGGGCCAGCTCGAGCTGTTGATTGGCCAGCGGCAGGTTGCCGCCTGCCAGGTCGTACTGCGCCATGTAGTAGTAGGCATCTCCGGGATCGCCGGCAGCGCTGGCGGCCAGGGCCGTGAGCCGGATCTGCGGCGGGGTGGGTTCGACGTTGTTGAATAGGTCCAACAGGATTTGATGGGCCTGCTGCGACCGGTCGGTCTGCATGAGCGTCTCGGCGTAGCGCACGGTCAGCGGTACGTTGCGCGGAAACAGCCGGCTCGAGCGTTCGAACAACGCCAGGGCGGCACCCGGCTGGCCGGCCGCGGCCAGCGCCTGGCCCAATGCCGAATACAGCAGGGTCAGTTGCGGGTAGGTGGCCTGCAGTTCGCTGAAGGTGCGCACCGCAGTCGCGGCGTTGCCATTTTGCATCTGCAATAGTGCTTCGCCGTAACGCTCGGCCGGCGTCAACGCGCGATGATCGCGCAGCACTGCATAGTACTGCTCTGGCCGCGCTTCGGGCGGCGTGACCAATACCCGCACCCGCTCCTTGATGAAGGCATAGCTCGCCGACTCGGGCTGCGGCGCGGATCGGGTCATTTGCGCCGCCCGCGCCCGCGCGGTCGCGACACGTTCGCTCGTGACCGGGTGATCCTGCAGCAATGCCGGGATTTCCCCTTCCGCCAGCCCCTCGACCCGTGACAGCGACTCAAAGAAGGTGGCCATCTCCTGGGGATCGAAGCCCGCTCCGGCCAGCAGCTGAATGCCGACCGCGTCGGCCTCGATTTCCTGGCTGCGCGTGTAGTTGATGCTCCGCTGCAGGGCAATGCCCTGGCTCATCGCGATCGCCCCTTCGATGGCCTGCCCGCCGGCGCCACTGGCGGCGCCGATCAGGATTGCGGCCAGCAGCGCCGCCGTGGAGGCCAGCGACATGCGCGATTGGGCCAGGACCCCCCGGGCCATGTGGCGCTGCACGACGTGACCGGTCTCGTGCGCCATCACGCTGGCCAACTGTGCCTCGTCATCGGTGGCCAGGATCAGCCCGCTATTGATGCAGACAAAGCCACCGAAGGTGGCAAAGGCGTTGATGATGGGCTCGCGCAAGGCCTGGTAGGTGAAGGTCTGGTCGTCCACGCGCGCCTGCGAGGACAGACGCGATCCGAGCTGCTGCAGATAATCTGTGACTTCGGCATCCTCGAGGATCATGTTCTGATCGCGCAGCTCATTCATCTCCATGCGCCCGATCTGGGACTCATCGAATTTGTTGATCATGGCATTGGCCGGACCGCCGAGGTCCGGCAGATCGCCGGCGACGTTAGGTGCGGTCGTGGCAATCCGATCGACGCCCGCAGCCCAGCCGGCGCTGATCGTCAGATAACAGCCCAGAACTGCAGCGAGGATGCGGCGCATAAACCCTTGAGACTATAGCACTTAGAGCTTCGACCGCGAACGCGGCGGCAAGGTTCCGTCGTCCCGTCCGAGCGCCGTCTAGAGCGCCTCGGAGGCGAAATCGGCGAGCCTGGAGCGCTCGCCGCGCACCAGGGTGATATGGCCGGAATGGCCCCAGCCATGGAAGCGGTTGACCACATAGGTGAGCCCGCAGGTGGTCTCGGTCAGGTATGGCGTGTCGATTTGCGCGATGTTGCCCAGGCACACGAGCTTGCTGCCCGGGCCGGCGCGCGTGACCAGCGCCTTCATCTGTTTGGGCGTGAGGTTCTGCGCCTCATCCAGGATGATGAATCGGTTCAGGAATGTGCGACCGCGCATGAAATTCAGCGAGCGGATCTTGATGCGGTTGCGCAGCAGATCGTTGGTCGCGGCGCGGCCCCAGTTGCCGCCTTCCTCGCTGCGCGTGAGCACCTCGAGGTTATCCATCAGCGCGCCCATCCAGGGTTCCATCTTCTCCTCTTCGGTGCCGGGCAGGAACCCGATGTCCTCACCGAGCGGTACGGTGACGCGCGTCATGATGATTTCCATGAAGCGATTGCGTTCGAGCGTTTGCGTTAGACCCGCCGCCAGCGCCAGCAGAGTCTTGCCGCTGCCGGCCGGACCGAGCAGGGTCACGAAGTCGATGTCCGGATCCATCAGCAGGTTCAGCGCAAAATTCTGCTCGCGGTTGCGCGCGCTGATGCCCCAGACGCTGTGCCGTTCGCTGCGAAAATCGCGCGCCAGCTCGAGTGTGGCCGAGTCGCCATCGACGCTGCGAACGATCGCTTCGATGCCCTGCGGACTGGTTTCGTGCACGAACAGATTGGGTAGCCACTTCGCCGCCGCCGGGCCGGATACCTGATACCAGGTGCGATCGCCTTCTTTCCATGAGCGCATGTCGCGGCCATGCCGTTCCCAGAAATCCCCGGGCAGGCCCTCGACGCCGGTGTAGAGCACGTCGGCGTCTTCGATGGTCTTGTCGCTGTAATAGTCCTCGGCGTGCACGCCCACGATCGCGGCCTTGATGCGCAGATTGATGTCCTTGGACACCAGCGCGACCCGCGCCTGCGGCACTTGCCGCTGCAGCGAGAAAGTCTGTCCAAGGATCAGATTGTCGGCGCCGACGCCCGGGAGGCCTTCAGGCAAGCCGCCGGAGAGTTCACGCGTCTGGAAGAACAGCCGCCCGGAGGTTGCTCTCTTACCGTGGTTGCCGCTGTAGCCCGACGGGATGACCAGGCCCGCATCGATCTGCTCCTTGGTGACGCCGCGCATTATGTCATCGAGAAAGCGGCTGACCTGACGAGCGTTGCGCGAGGCTTCCGATAGGCCTTTCTTGTTGGCGTCGAGTTCCTCAAGCACCACCATCGGCAGGTAGATGTCGTGCTCCTCGAAGCGGAAGATGGCCGTCGGATCGTGCATCAGCACGTTGGTGTCGAGCACATACAGACGGCGCGTCGCCGTGGCAGCCTTCACAGCGCTTGTGCCGCTGCGAGCACTTCCAGAGCGTGCCCCTCGACCTTGACGCGTCGCCACTCCCGGCGCAGCACGCCCTTGGCATCGATCAGAAAAGTGCTGCGCTCAATTCCCAAAACCTTGCGGCCGTACATGTTTTTCTCGCGGATCACATCGAACAGCTTACACACCAGCTCGTCGGCATCGGACAGCAGCGCGAACGGAAAGCTCATCTTGTCGCGGAATTTTTCGTGCGAGGCGAGACTGTCACGCGAAATACCAAACACGGTCACGCCGGCCTTGGCGAAGCGCGGCGCGAGGGCCGCGAACTGCTGGCCCTCGAGCGTGCAGCCGGGGGTGTTGTCGCGCGGATAGAAGTACAGGACCAGCTTAGCCCCCAGCGCGTCCTTGAGCCGGGCGTTGCCACCACCGGTGGCGGGCAGTGTGAAATCGGGCACGGTGCTGCCCACTGATACCGCTGCGCTCTTGTTCGCTGCGCTCATGATTTGACCGGTTCCAGAATTGCGTCGAGATTCAGTGAATCGCAGAAGTCCATAAACTCCTCGCGCAATTGCGCAACATGCAGAGTCCCGGGGACGTTGATGATCATCTGCACCGCGAACATGGGCGCTCCGGTGTGCGCCGCGGGGTAGCCGCGCGTGGACACCTCGATGATGTCGATGCCGCGGCTCGCAAAAAAGCCGGACAGCCCGGCCACGATGCCGGTCTGATCGAGGCTCACGATATCGATCGAATACGGCAGCATGTCCACGCGTGCGGCCTTGGGCTCGGTGCGCTTGAGGTGGACGCTCAAGGCGTCGGTTTCAGCCATGCGCGCCAGCTCGGACTCGATGCGCGCGAGCGCGTGCCAGTTACCGCTCACCAGCAGCAGCATCGCAAACTCAGAGCCAAGCGCTGCCATGCGGCTTTCGGCGATACTGCCGCCGCATTCGGTGATGACGCGGGTCAGTTCGTGAACCATGCCGGTGCGGTCGCTGCCGATGGCGGAGACGGCGAGGTGCTGCTTCATTGCGTCCGAAGTCACGATTGGGTCCGGCAGTGTACCGGGACTGGCGCGGCTTGCGAACGATTACCGGCCTCGGGTGACTTGCCTCCGGTCCGCTCGCGCCCGTAACATCGCGCGCCCGTGGTGAGTTTGAAGCATTTGAATTTCCACAATACTTCGCGGAGTCGGCCCTGAATGTTCTCCGGCAGCCTGGTCGCAATCGTCACGCCGATGCACCCGGACGGCGCCATCGACTGGCCCGCCTGGGAGCGGCTGCTGGCGCTGCATCTGGCTGCTGGCACCAGCGGCATCGTGGTCGGGGGCACCACCGGGGAGTCGGCGACCCTGACGGAGGCGGATCTGTTGGCGCTGCTCGAGCGGGCACGGCCGCGGCTGCGCGGGCGGGCTGCGCTGATCGCCGGCGCGGGCAGCAGCAGCACGGCGAGCAGCGTGGAGCGGGCGCGACGCCTGTCGGCCGCCGGGCTCGATGCGCTGCTGGTGGTCACGCCGGCCTATAACAAGCCGACCCAGGAAGGCCTGTATCGACATTTCGAGGCGGTCGCCGGTGCCTCCAGCGTGCCGGTTGTGCTCTACAACGTGCCGGCACGCACCGCGGTCGATCTGTTGCCGGGGACCGTGGCGCGGCTGGCGAAACTGCCGCGCATCGTCGCGGTCAAAGAGGCGGTGGCCTCGATCGAGCGGGTGCGCGAGCTGGTCGCGCTGACGTCGGGTGACTTCGCCGTCCTGTCGGGTGACGATGCAACCGCAGCGGCCGCGATGGCTCATGGCGCACGAGGAGTGATTTCAGTGACGGCCAATGTGGTGCCCAAGGCGATGGCGGAGCTTGCAGCGGCCGCCCTGCGCGGCGATCGCGAAACGGCGGTGCGCCTGGATGCGCCGCTGCGCGCGTTGCATGAAGCGCTGTTTCTCGAGGCCAATCCCATTCCGGTCAAGTGGGCCATGGCGCAGCGCGGCCTGATCGAAGGCGGCGTGCGCCTGCCGCTGACCGAGCTGTCCGAGCCCTACCGCGCGCGCGTTCGCGCCGCGCTCGAGGCTGCCGGGGGACTTGAGCCGTTAACGCAGGCGAAGTCCGCGTGACGGGCGCAGACCTGCGCGCTCGCGCGGCGCTGCCCGCGCTGTGTTTGTGTTGTTGTGCGGTGCCGCTGCTGTCGGGGTGCTCGCTGTATAGGTCGCTGTTTCACCGCTCACATGACACCGGCTGCTCGGAGAAACCGTTTCAAGGCAAAACCGATAACCTGCCGGGCCTGGTCGTACCGGAGGGGTTGAGCCCGCCGGAGACGCGCAATGAGGTCAAGATTCCAGCGCTCAACGAGCCGGAGCGCGTGCGTGCCAAATCCGAGCCCTGCCTCGCCCAGCCGCCGAGCTACGGCACGGGCACGTCCATAGCCGTTCCCGTGCGATCCGGGGCGCCGATGGGTGCGACAGCGCCCGCTCCAGTCCCGAGCACACCACCGGTACCCTCATCAGTGCCTGAGGTGCCGAAACCGCAGTAGGCGCTGCGTTGCGGCGGTTGCTAGAATTTGCTTGTCATATACTTTATTTAGCTTTAGCTTTTACTTGTATCTTATTGAATTATATCGCATGGAGAGGTGGCCGAGCGGTCGAAGGCGCTGGACTGGAATTCCAGTAACATCTTCACGGGTGTTCGTGGGTTCGAATCCCACCCTCTCCGCCACAGGTCCACGGTGATCCGCGCCGGTTCCTTCGCGACGACTAACCGTGAACCCCGTCAGGCCCGGAAGGGAGCAGCGGTAACGGCTCGGTCGGGTGCCGAAGACATAGCTGGTGCGGATCACCTCCCGTCAGTCTCTAATATGGCATGAGTTCCTATACCGCACTGGCGCGCAAATGGCGGCCGCACAGCTTTGCCGAAATGACCGGGCAGGAGCATGTATTGCGCGCGCTTGCCAATGCGCTTGCCAGCGACCGCATGCATCACGCGTATTTGTTTGCCGGCACGCGCGGAGTGGGCAAGACCACGGTCGCGCGCATCCTGGCGAAATGCCTGAACTGCGAACGCGGCGTGAGCGCGACGCCGTGTGGAGAATGCGCCAGCTGCCGCGAGATCGACGCCGGCCGCAGTGTGGATCTGATCGAAGTCGACGCGGCCTCGCGCACGCGAGTCGATGACACGCGCGAGCTGCTGGACAACGTGCAGTACGCGCCCACGCGCAGTCGCTACAAGATCTACCTGATCGACGAAGTCCATATGCTCTCGGCGCATTCATTCAACGCGCTGCTCAAGACGCTCGAGGAGCCGCCGCCGCATGTGAAGTTCCTGCTCGCGACTACCGACCCGCAGAAGTTGCCGGTCACCGTGCTCTCGCGCTGCCTGCAATTCAATCTCAAGCGATTGTCGGTGGCCTTGATCAGTGCGCGACTGCAGCAGATTCTGCGGGCGGAGAACATTCAATTCGAGCCAGCGGCGGTACAATTGCTCGCGCATGGCGGCGACGGCAGCCTGCGTGATGCGCTGTCGCTGCTCGATCAACTGCTGGCGTACGGCAATGGCAAGGCGCTCGAGGCCGACGCGCGTGCGATGCTCGGCACCGTGGGGCGCGACCAGATCGTGCAGCTGGCGCAACTGCTGGCAGCCGGTGAAGCCGGGGCGCTGATCGAGTATGCCAATGCGCTCGATGAGCGCGCGAGCGACTATGCGCAGCTGCTCGAGCAGCTCGCCGCGCTGCTCGAGCGCGTGGCCCTCAAGCAGCTGGTGCCGGACTTCGAAGGCGATGAACTGCACCCGGTCGAACTGCTCGCGCACCTCGCTGCGGCGATTCCCGCGGAGGATGTGCAGCTGTTCTATCAGACCGCGATTCTTGGGCGGCGCGATCTGGCTCTGGCGCCGGATGGGAGAACCGGTTTCCGCATGACCCTGATCCGCATGCTGGCGTTCCGGCCGGCCTCGGCCAGTGCGGCGAGCGCGGGTGCCTTGATGCCGGCGCGCGCGGCGGCCGCGAGCACGGCCGCACCCTTGCCAAGCGCGCGGGCCGCGACGCCAGCGGCCGGCCCGGATGATTGGCCGAGCATTCTCGCGGCGCTGGATCTGCAGGGCGCACCGCGGCAGCTGGGCGCCAACTGCGTGCTGCTCGGACGCGAAGGGGCAACGCTTCGGCTCGCGCTCGACCCGCGCAGCGCATCGTTGCGCACGCGCGCGCTGGAGGACAAGTTGACGCAGGCCCTGGCACGTCACTTCGGCAGCGCGGTGCGGCTCGAGATCGAGGTGCGCGACAGTACAGCGGAGACACCGGCGCGTTCGAGCGAGCGCGCGCAAGCCGAGCGGCGCGCCCAGGCGCGTAGCGCATTCGAGGCCGATCCGACCGTCGAGGCGTTCAAGGAGCGCTTCGGCGCCAGCGTGCTGGCCGATACCGTACGTCCCTCCGAACCGGAGCCTTGAGGCGAGCTACAGAGGTGCAGTCGATGGCCAATATGAACAACTTCGTGAAGCAGGCCCAGGCGCTGCAGGCGAACATGCAAAAGGCGCAGGCCGAAGTCGCCCAGCTGGAAGTCACCGGCGAATCCGGTGGCGGCATGGTCAAGGTCGTGATGACTGGACGCCATGAGGTCAAGCGCGTGCAAATCGAGCCCTCGATCGTCGCCGAGGATCGCGAGATGCTCGAGGATTTGATCGCCGCGGCCGTCAACGATGCCGTGCATCGGGTCGAAAGCGCCACGCAGGCGAAGATGGCGGCCGCCATGGGCGGCCTGTCATTGCCGCCGGGAGTCAAGCTGCCGTTCTAATGCCGCCGCAGCGCCACTCATGAAGCATTCGCCCGCGCTGGCCGGCTTGATCGAGGCCTTGCGCGCGCTGCCTGGGGTCGGCCCCAAGAGCGCGCAACGTATGGCCTTCTATCTGTTGCAGAGCGGCCGGCAGGGAGCGAAAGCGCTTGCCGGTACGCTCAATGCAGCGCTCGAACTGGTCGGTCGCTGTGGCCGCTGCCGCATGCTGACCGAAGGCCCGCTATGCGTGATCTGCAGCAATCCGCAGCGCGATGCATCGTTGGTTTGCGTGGTCGAGTCGCCGGCCGATGTGGTGGCGATCGAGCAATCAGGCGGCTATCGCGGGCGATACTTCGTGCTCATGGGGCATCTCTCGCCGCTCGACGGCATCGGCCCGGAAGAACTTGGCGCGCGGGAATTCGAAGCCCTGCTCGAGGACGATGCGGTGCGCGAGGTCATCCTGGCGACCAACCCCACGGTCGAGGGTGAGGCCACGGCGCATTTCTTTTCCGAACTCGTGCGCGCGCGCGGCGTCGCGGCCAGCCGCATTGCCCACGGTGTCCCGGTTGGCGGCGAACTCGAGTATGTCGATGGCGGCACGCTCGCGCACGCGATGGCAGGTCGACACTCGCTGTCCTAATGGCCGTACTCGCTGTCCGCTCAACGCCGCCGCCGGCGCGACGGCACCGAGGTTTGCGCGCTCTGCAGCCGTTCATACAACCGGCGCAGCCGCCGGTAGCTTTCATAGCGCCGCGCGCTTAAGTAGCCGCCCACAGCTTGCTGTACGGCGCAGTCGGGCTCGCGCAGGTGCCGGCAATCGGCGAAGCGACAGTGGGCGCTCAAGGCGGCGATGTCGGAAAAGCCCAATGCCGGTGCGCTCAAGCGATCGATCGCGGGGGCGAAATCGCGCACGCCGGGCGAGTCGATGATCGACCCGCCGCCGGGCAGCGCGTACAGCCAGGTCGCGGTGGTGGTGTGGCGGCCCTCGTCGTCGCGAATCAGCGCACCGACGCTGGGCGAGCTGTCCGGCACCAGCGCACGCAGCAGCGATGACTTGCCGACTCCGGACTGCCCGACCAGCACTGCGGTTTGATCGCGCAGCAGAGTGCGCAGTTCGGCCAAGCCTGTCAGCGCCATCGCTGACACGCGCAATGAGTCCAAACCCAACGCGGTGTAGGCGCGCAGCTCCCGGTCAACCGCTGCATCGATCGCGAGCTCGGCCTTGTTCAGCAGCACAGCGGCGCGGATGCCCGCGCACTGCGCCGCGGCCAGGTAGCGATCGACGATGTAGAAGTCGGGCGCCGGCAGCGGCGCGACCACGATCAGCAGCAGCGAAAGGTTGGCGGCAATCAGCTCGCCCTTGCCGCGCGCATTGCTGCGATACAGTGCGCCCGAGCGCGGCTCGAGCGCCACGATGCGCAGCTGCTCGTGGCGGGCATCGAATTCGCACTGCACGTAATCGCCGCAGACCACTTGGCAGTCGCGGCTTGGCGGGCGCGCCAGTACGTCCTCACCCGCCCCGGTCCGCATCCGCAGGAGCTGGCCGTGCGCCGCGATCACGCGCGCGCGCAGCAGCGGAGCCGCGGCAGCGCCGCCCGTCGCAGCCTCCTGCGACACGGCCCGGTCGGGTAGGGCTGCAGTGCGGCTGGATTTTTTGACGGGAAGACGCTCGGACATTCCTTGCTATGATGCCTTACTTTCAAGGCAATGAGGCGCTATGGCCCATCACGAGTATCTGATATGGATCGATCTGGAGATGACCGGGTTGCTGCCCGACAGCGATCAGATCATCGAGATTGCCACGGTCGTCACCGACAAGGACCTCAACGTGATCGCCGAGGGCCCTGAGCTGGCCATTCATCAAACCGAGGAAGTCCTCGCGCGCATGGATGCCTGGAATCAGCGCCAGCATGGCGGCTCTGGTCTGATCGCGCGCGTGCGCGCGAGCCGAATGACCCTGGCCGAGGCGGAGCGACAGACGCTGCTATTTCTGACCACGCACGTGCCGCCGGGCGCATCGCCGATGTGTGGCAACGGCATATGCCAGGACCGGCGTTTTCTGGCACGCCTCATGCCGGAGCTCGAGCGTTTCTTTCACTACCGCAATCTCGATGTCAGCACGCTCAAGGAGCTGGCGCGTCGCTGGATGCCGGGGTTGAGCGCGGGCATTTCCAAGCAATCCGCGCACCTGGCGCGCGCTGACATACATGAGTCGATCAACGAGCTGCGTTTCTACCGCGAACGCATGTTCGTGGCGTCTTGACAGGGCCATATATCTCGCGAACCGCTGCACGCCGCGTGAGAACTGCGGCACTAAATCGCATATTTGCGGCGGATTTGCCGCGGGGCTGCATGCTATAGTCATCGCATGCTTTGCGAAGCTGACATCAAACTGTCATGGCGAGCGCGCCCGCGCGGCTTTGTCGCGCTGATGGGTCTGTACGAAAGTAACTACCTGCGCTTCCTGCAACTGGCAGGCGATCCCAAGCGTCTGGCCGGTACGATCATCTCGCGCGTCGCCGGGGACTGTGAGTTGCAGCTCGCGGTGCTCGAACACATGCCCTACACCAGCACCCTGACATTGACCTACGTGATGGGCGCTGCGGAACACTTACCGCGCGAGCGGCTGCCGGATCTGCGGCTGCGCGCGTATCACGACGCGCGGCTGCTCGAGGCCGAGGAATTCCAGGCGCAACATAAAACGCGCGGGCAGGGCGTCCGGCCGGGGGAACGTGAACTGCATCAGCGCTGGGCGCGCAACATGATGCTAAATAAATGGCTGGAATATTGCGCAGAACGGGGCCACCGGTTCACGGTGCAGGAGCCGGCCGGGTAGCGGTGGGCTAGGCGTTCGGCCCGCAGGCCGTGCAAATCATGCCGCCACTCATGAAGCTGATTCGACCACTAGGATTCCTGCGTCTCGGCTGGGATTCGCTCAAACGCGAGGTCGATGACGACCGGCTGGTGCATCTTTTCCGCAATCGCGCCGAGCTCAAGAAAGCCTATAGCGGTGTCCAGGACGAGGTGCAGCGCCTCAAAGACCGCATCAAGCAACAGGAAGGTGCGACCGCTCGCGTTCAGGAAATGCTGCAAGGGATCGAAGCACGACTGAGCGAGCCGGATACGGCCTACCCGACCCTGGTGTTCTATCAGCTGCGCGAGCTGTGGTCGCTGGGTCGCACGCTGTTGACGCAGTTCGTGGCCGAACTCGCCGAGCAGCAGGAAGAGCGCGAGCGCCGCGCGTTTCTCGCCGAATACAATCGCCGACAGTTCGACCGCCGCCAAGGGATCGATGCCAACTTGCGCGAGGCCGAGAGTCGCGCTGCCGACGCGCGCGCGGCAGTGGCCGAGATCGAGCAGCATATCCAAAGGCTGCAGCAGCTCTGGCACTACTTCAAGCGCCGCACGCTGCGCCAGCGGCTGCAGGAGGCCAATCTGCACGCTCTGTTGCGCGTACAGGATCTCGAGAGCGCGCGCGCCGCACGCGGCGTGCTCGATGCCGAAGGGGTGCCTGAATTCGGTGGCCTGTCGGTCGACGCGCGGCGCGCGATCAATCTGGCGGCCGTGGCGTATGCGCAGAGCCTGTGCGATCGGCTAGCGCCCACGGGACTGGTCGAGCCGGCGCGCGTGGCGGCAGGGCGGCGTGAACCGCCGCGCGATGACTATGGCGACCGCGCGGGATGCGAGGCCATGATGGCTGAGATTCAGCGCGCCCGCGGGCTATTGGAGCAGCGCGGCAGTCTCTCGCAGGAGATCAAGCAGCGCTCGGAGCGGCTGGGCGAGCTGGCCAAGTACCGCAACGATGGCGATACGGTTCCAGTGGCGGAGAGCTTGTCGGCCGCGGTCGATGGTTCCAGGGCGCTCAACGACGATATGTGGGAAATCTACCGCACGCTGCTGCGCTGAGCCCACCGCCCCCGTGCGCGCTCGAGCTTCAGGGCGAGATGGCCGAGGCCTGTTGCGCCATCTCCGGCGCGTTGCGATTGGCCTTGGCCGCGACGCCGTCGGCCATGATATCGGTCGCCTGGGCCAGGATTACATCCGGTTCATCGCTGACCGTGATGTCCTCGACCGACTTGACCGGCGCGAGCCCATCGGCTTGGCGGCGCGCGTTTTCCTGGCTCAATCGCCCCTGATCCTGTGCCGTGCGCTCGAGCTGACGCTGCTTGAGGTTCAGCGACACGGTCTTCTCCTGTCGGGCCGCATCGAGACTCGTGAGGCTGGCGAGCAGCCATTGATAGTCAGCATTGTGCGTGGCGCGGTCGCTCTGCTCGGTGGCGAGCGTCTGCACCAGCGATCCCTCGGGCGGCAGCGCGCGGAACGGAACCGTCGCAATGCGATCCCAGGGCAGTGCGTGCTCGAGCACGCTTTCACCGACATCCGCGATGCTGACGGCTGAGGGCAGCGAGAGATCCGGCGTGACGCCGCGCAGCTGTGTGCTCTCGCCGGTCACGCGGTAAAATTTACCGATCGTGACGGTAAGCTGTCCCTCGGTCGGCTTGGACGACCAGCGATCGAGCGGGATCACACTCTGCACGGTGCCCTTGCCGAAGCTGGTCTGGCCGATGATCAGGCCGCGGTGGTAATCCTGGATTGCGCCGGCGAAGATTTCAGAAGCCGAAGCGCTGGTGCGATCGATCAGCACCGCGAGCGGCCCGGAATAGGCCTGCCCTGGGTCGGGTTCATCGAGCACCTCGAGCTGTCCGGTCGTATCCTTGAGCTGAACCGAAGGCCCATGGTTGACGAACAGATGTGTCAGGCCGATGGCCTCGGGCAAGTAGCCGCCGCCATCCCCGCGCAGATCCAGCACCAGCCCATCCACGCCGCCGCTGGCGGCAAATTGCTGCAACAGCCGACGCACGTCGTGGGTGGTGCTGCGGTTTTCGGCATTACCCGCGCCACCGTCCTCCATGTCGTTGTAGAAGCTCGGCACCGTGATGATGCCGATCTTGTAGCTGCGGCCATCGCGCTGCAGCGTGCGTATTTCCTTTTTCGCGGCCTGCGCCTCGAGCGTCACTTTGTTGCGCGTGAGCTGTAGCGTGCGCTCGGTACTGCCCGGCGTGGCGCCGGCGGGCAGTATCTGCAGGCGCACCACGGTACCGACCTTGCCGCGGATCAGCTGCACCACATCGTCTAGCCGCCAGCCGATGACGTCGGTCATCGAGCCGTCGTTGCCCTGGGCGACCGCGGTGATGCGGTCATTGGGCTTGAGCGTGCCGTCGGCCGCGGCCGGGCCGCCGGGCAGCACATTGGTGATCGTGACGTAGTCGTCTGTGAGCTGCAGCGAGGCGCCGATGCCCTCGTAGCTCAGGCTCATCTGGATGCGATATTCCTCGGAGCTGCGCGGCGAGAAGTAATTTGAATGCGGGTCGTAGGTGGAGGCGTAGGCGTTCATCAGCGCCTCGAACACGTCCTCTGGAGAGATCTTGTCCAGCCGCGTGAGCACACGCTGGTAGCGCTTGCGCAGCGTGTCGGCCGCTTCAGCCCAGCTCTTGCCGGTCAGCAGCAGCGAGATCGCATCGTTTTTGACCCGCAGGCGCCAGAGCTCGTTGATTTCGGTCAGATCGGCGGGCCAGTTCGCGTGCTCGCGATCGAACGCGAAGCTCTCCTCGCGAGTCCAGTCCGGTTCGCTCTCGAGCAGTTTCAGCGCGTAGTCCATGCGCTCGCGATTGCGCTGCTGGAAGACGTAGAACATCAGATAGGCGGGGTCGATCTCACCGGTGTGAATCATGTCGCCGAACTTCAATCGCCAGCGGTCAAAGCCGGTCACGTCGCCGGCGAGAAAATAGCTGTGCTGGGAATCGAGCGCGGTCAGAAAGCGATCGAGCACCTGGGGGGAGAGCCGCTCGTCGATCGCGATGTGGCGGTAGTGGTTCTGCTCGAGAATGCTGGCCACGCGCGGAGCGAGCGAGCGCTCGTGAGTCGTCGGGGCAACGGCCTGCTCGGGCAGCAGTCCGGTGGCCGCCGGAGCTCCGCTCGAGCCCGCAGCAGCGAGGACCAGCAGGCCCAGGGCGCTCAGGGCCAGAGGAGTAAACAACTTGCGGGCTTTACCGGGCGTGTGCAACATGCTGCGTCTGGGCCTTCAGGAAAATAGACTACCTGATGAAGTCTGACATCTTTGCCGCTCAGATGGCAGTCGCGCTGCAATTCAATTGGTGTTTGGCGAAGAATTCATTCGTCTGAGGTATCGTTCGCCTGCGTCCCATGGCGCTCCTCGTGGGCATCTTCAGGGGCTCGGCTGTCGCTTTGACCGCCTGCCTGACGATGAGTGCGATCGTGTTTTTGCTGCTGCCGGAGTATTCGGCGCGGCTCGCGAGCGGGCGCTTGCCGCTGCTCAAGGGTCTGTTGTGGGCCT
>OCTA010000210.1_pt1 | contig 55143 bp, 53 predicted proteins | sample 1538991 | NCBI WGS metagenome assembly OCTA01 (sample SAMEA3539302, study PRJEB22396) | soil metagenome | biome: tundra; feature: field; material: soil | place: USA | collected 2010-05 | depth 0.15 m
GCACCAACTTCGTCTTTTGTTGAGCCGATTCGCCGGGAACGGGTTGCGCAACCCGCTGTAAACGGAAGGAATCGGACATCAAATGACCACCTGAGGTCAATTGACGAGGCGCGGTCAGAGCTTTGGAGCGTAAAGCGCCGCAATAGGAACGGCCAATGGCCTGCACATGCAAACGACGAGGCTAATAAACATCCAGCGTTTACGAATTCTAGCTGGGCTTTTGCTGGGCACGGCATTGATCGTCCCAATAGTGGCCAGGGCTGAAGAACACGCTTATAACAAAAGGTATTATGACAACGGGCGGTACTTCGACCGCGACGGCCGCGACTATCACGTGTGGAACGAGGGGGAGGACCACGCTTACCGCTTCTACCTGAACGACCAGCACCTGGCGTATCGCGAATGGCGGACCGTGAAAGGCCCCGATCAAACGGCATACTTCCGGTGGCGGCACACCCATCCGGACACCGTAATTTTTGCCGTGAAGTAGGCCATCGGCGCGTACTCCGGATTGCACTATCGTTTTGCATACCTGTAGTGAATCAGTGCACCCTGGAGTTCCACGTGCACCGCAAGCCGGAGAAAAGACGCCCGACCGTTTTCCTGCTGGTACTACCTCTGCGACCACAGGTATCCGCAAGTCAGGCTCGCGATTACATCTTGAGCTGTAATCAGAGGTCCTTGCGAGAGATGCCGAGTTTGCGCATCATGGCGTTCAGGGTCGTGCGGTGCAGTCCGAGGCGGGTGGCGGCCATGGTAACCACCCCGTTGCTCTCCCGAAGCACCCGGATGATATGATCCCGCTCCACCTGCTCGAGCGTGCCGCCAGCGGCTTCGGTTGCACCCGGCCGTATCTCGGCTAAAGGAGCACGCAGGCTGGTTCCGCTGGAAAGGATGACCGATCTCTCAATGAAATTCTCGAGTTCCCGCACATTCCCCGGCCAATGCCAGCTCACCAACGCGCGCATGGTCTCGGACGGGATCTTATCGATCCGCCTGCTCATTTCCGCGGCGTATTTCTTGGTGAAATGCCGGGCCAGTATAGGTATATCCTCCGGATGGTCGCGCAACGGAGGCGTAGTGATCGGAAAGACTTTCAGCCTGTAATAGAGATCGCTGCGGAAGAGCTTATCCCCCATCATCTGGGTGAGATTCCGGTTGGTGGCCGCCACCAGACGGACATCGATGGGGATCGTTTTGGTGCCGCCCAACCTTTCGAACGCCTTCTCCTGCAGGGCGCGCAGTAATTTCGGTTGCAGGTCCAACGGGATATCGCCCACCTCATCCAGAAAGAGCGTCCCCCGATGAGCCATCTCAAAACGGCCGATCTTCTGCGACAGGGCGCCAGTGAAGGCCCCTCTCTCGTAGCCAAACAACTCGCTTTCGAGAAGCCCTGTGGGGATGGCAGCGCAGTTCAGCGTAATAAAAGGAAGGTTCTTGCGGGGACTCATCCTGTGGATGGCGCGGGCTACCAGCTCTTTTCCGGTGCCGGTTTCCCCCAGGATCAACACGTTCGCATCGGTAGGAGCAACCACTTCCACCTGCCGCTGAACCCTTCGCAGGGCCGCGCTGCTGCCGACGATTTCCTCGAAGTGTGGTCCAGGTTCGGCATCTTCGTCCTCAACACTCTCCAGCCGGTCCCGTCCCCGGAGGTCCTGGACGAACGTGATCCATCGGAACGGACAGAGCTTCAACACCGCCGTGGCCACCAGGGCCGGCACACGGGTTCCATCCTTTCGAATCAACTCCTTTTCAAAAGGCGTGCAGGCTCCGAACCGCAGACCTTCTTCATGCGCCAGCTCGTCCAGCGGGGCGTATTCCGGCGGAGTGAGATCGGGCCAGTTCAGCCGGCCTGCCAGCAAGTCTTCGCGGCTGTATCCGACCAGTTCGAGAAACGCATCATTCGCCTCTGGAATACGGTCGAACTCACCGGAAACGACGCCGGCGATGGTCGATTGCAAGGGGATGGGGCGAATGTGCGCGCGGCTGCGGCGCAACTTCTCGTCGCGTTCGTGACGATCGCTAAAGTCGCGCACGACTCTCGCAAAGCCCTGTAATTCTCCATCTCCATCCTTGAGCGCCATGGTAATGGCATTGGCCCAGAATCGCGTACCGTCCTTTTTGGACTGCCAGCTTTCAGTCCCCATGTGGCCTGCGGCCGCGGCCCGCTTGAACTCTTCTTGTAGCCGGAACTGCAGAGTATCTTCGCCGGGATAGAGAAACGATACGTGCCGGCCGAGGGTCTCATCGGCCCGATAGCTATAAATGCGCTCCGCTCCCGAATACCAGGCGGCAACGTGTCCCTCGATATCCAATAAGTAGAGCGCGTAGTCCTGCACCCATGACGGAATCGGGTCTGCGGAGGGATGCTCTGGGCCGGCGGGCGCCGTCTCGCGCAGGACAAGGATGTGGCGCACGGGCAACACGTTGGCTTTTCCGGTGTATTCAACGTCCCGCGGCCTCGCATCCGGACCCACCAGGCGGAGCGTACCTTCCTGTTCGCCCTGCTCCTGCAAGGCTCTCCAAAGCTGCGAAATCTGGGGATTGCTGGCGGGCGGCGCAAAGTCGTCGACCGGGCGGCCGACTATCTTTTCCCGCGGCAGCCCTAAGAGCTTGCCTACGCCGATGCTGGCGTCCCGGGTATTGCCATCGTCGTCGGTGACCAGAATGGGTGCGGAGGGGTGATACACAATGGCGCGGAAGAGGAGCTCAAGCTCTCTTGGCCCATTCTCCACCAGCCACTGGGCGGCTAGGGCCTGTGAACCAGCGGAGCACATCGCGTTTACGCCTTCCCGCCGTCGATCCGGGCGGGCCAGAACCGCCTACGGGACGAAATCGGTCCAATCCGAAAATACGCCGCAAGCAATTGCACGCCGGGAACAGCAGCCAAACACCATGTTAACACCTGTGCAGACCGGCGTCGGTTCTTCTTGACCATATTTGGTCGGGCCGGACGGATTAAGCCATGCGTCGCGCGGCGGGGCCGAGGGTCGGGGGTCAGGAGCCGGGGTGGTGTTCGCGCAAGCTTCGCCCGCCGACCTACGAAGGAAATCGTCACGCGCATCACCCGGGCGTTTGGGCCGCGAGAACCGGCGCACGCGCTCAGGCGCCAGCGCCATCGTCGCCTTAACGGAAAAGGCCAAGCATGTAGGCTATGAGCAGGACGAGCAGTATGGTGCCCAGCCCCACGCCCGCACCTCCGCCATAACCCCAACGCCTATGGCCATAGTATCCACCACCGCCGCCAAAAACCAACAGCAAGACTATAATCAATATCAGCATCGTCATTCTCCCTTTCTTCAGATCTACTTCTTAATCCAAGGTTGCCACCTTTGCGTTCAGCCTCTTGGCCGAGCATTTAGGGTGGTTGTAGCGCCAGGTCCAATACTCTTGCCGCTCGGCGGGTCTCAATTCCATGGGAGCGGCGCCTTGACTACTCTATGCACGGCTAGCACCATCTGCGGCCGAGCAACGCGCCGGCCAGAGGCCAAGCGCTTTGGTCCCAAACCTGCTCACCAGAGGCCCGATCAAGAGATGGATGTCGAGCGGTAATTCCCCGTCCAGGAGGACGCATGGCAAGTAGTCAGACGGTAGTTGCAGTTGCAGTTGAGAATAGGTTGGAGGATCCGTTAGCCTACCTGCCGTGTTCCAGCATCGTGGAACATAAGAAGGGCCAGCTCATTTATCACCAGGACCAACCGTCCACCAGCATTTACCTGGTGATCGACGGCAGAGTCAAAGTCGCCCGCCTGGCGAACAATGGCCGCCAGACTATCGTGGACATTTATCGCACCGACGATTTCTTCGGCGAATCCGTATTGCTTGGTCTGCGGCGCAGGCCGGAACAAGCCATCGCTCTGGAAAACACCCGGCTGATGGCATGGACTGCCGAGGAGATCGACGAAATCGCGCAGATGCGGCCGAAACTGGCGATCGCGCTGTTGCAGATCGTGGTGCAGCGCTCGCTCGAATACGGCCACCGCATCGAGAGTTTTTCGATAGACGATACCGGCCGCCGGTTGGCGCGCACGCTCATCCGTTTCTCGCAGAGGCTGGGCGTCGCTGAACCGGACGGCTCGTACCGAATGGAGCCATTTACGCACGAACTGTTAGCGCAGTACGTGGGAACATCGCGCGAAATCGTCACGCACTGTATGAACTTATTCCGCCGGCAAGGCTACCTGCGGTATTCGCGCCAGGGGATCGTCCTCTACCGCGACGCGTTCGATGCCTGGCTGTGCCGGACCAGCACGCACGCAGTCAAGGCGAGGCAGGCTCCGCGAGCCGCAGGTGGGCAATCCGTGGATACAGCCGCCTTGAAACGCGCATGAACCGGGCGCCAATCGTTGCGAGTCGTTACCGGGCAAGGAAATGGTGCTTGGCCAGGAGCCCAAGGTGATTTTGCCGGTGAACGACGCAAGATATACTCCGCAGGCTCGCACGAAGAATTCTGGAAGCGAGCGGGTACGTGGTCTACGAAGCCCGCAACGGACCGGAGGGTATGAACTCGCGCAAAAGGTGCGCGATGCCCTGAACTCCGATGGCCGCCAGTTGACGATATCCGGCCACCTAACGCGCAGACGGCATGGCGTGCGCGTACGTTGAATCGTGCATCCGATTGCTCTTCCCGATTCGAGGAACACCAGAAAATGCCTTTACTGAATCTCGTTGGGATACTGATCGTCGTCGGAGTTGGGCTGTACCTGATCAACAGGCATATTCCCATGGCGTCGAGTATTAAGACGATTCTGAATATCGTAGTAGTTGTGGTTGTCTGCGTCTGGCTATTGCAGGCGGTCGGATTGTGGGGAAGTGTGACCAGTTTCCGGGTGCCCAAGTGATCCTCGGGCTTTGCGGCCGCGCGCTGCAGCGGATGCCTTTCACCGAAGCGAAGCGGAATCCCGATCGAACTGATAGTGGGAAAAGAGAATGTCCAGTTCGTGCGGACCCAGCAGGAAGTTGGATGTGACAGACCGCACGTGTGCAGGCAGCCAGGAGCCGCGCACCGCAACGAACTCTTCGCCGCTGTGGGGCGCACCGACCAATATGGAAAGGCTGGCTGCGAACTGGCCTTCAATTCGCGTACGTGCCGGGCATCCACCCAGGCTCTTCCCACGATCGGGAGCCGGTTCTTGATCCTGGGCACCAGACGGTTCCGAGCAGACGAACCCGATAGTTGGCGGAAGTAATCTCGTGACGCGCAATCATTAGTGGGCGTCCATTCCGGTCCTGCATCGCTTGGCAGCGGAAGACCGGGACCTTGCGGCGGCTGGCGCCACAGTGCCAGCGCTTAGTGCGCCCGTTGCCAAGCATTCGATCGTAATCGGTGGGCTGATCCTTACGCTCGCACTCTTACGCTCGCGGCCAGCCCCTGGCCCCGTCTAGCGGCGGTGCTCATGAATTACCGCCAGTTGAAGGCGAACGCTATAGGTCTTGCGCGATCTCGCCGGCTTCCGGCCGCACACTCTACCCAAAGGCATTTCGCGGTCCATCCGGTACCCAACCCCCCCTGGCTATATATACACGCACCCGGCAGCCCGCCAAAACTTGAATGATCGGGGCGGGAACTGACCGCGCGGGGTCACGTGACCGCATGTGGTCAATGCGGTCTTTGAGGGCTGCGGCAGGCAGCGCATGCCGGTGGCATTGACTCCATTCGGTAACGCAACCCTGGACGGCTTCGGTGCCGATGGCCCCCGGTTTGCTTGAGTGCAGAGCGTGCGGGCATACCCGCCGAGATCTGCCGCACGCCGAACCGAAGCGAACAGCAGAGTACAAAATACGAGAGCGAGAAGGTAAAGAGAAATGAAGTTATTTATAGCGGCAACGACGATGTGTTGTTCGGCGCTGATTAGCGCGGTGCTGATTCCAAGTGCCAAGGCGGACGATTGGAACCGGAAGACCGTAATCACCCTTAGCGGTCCCGTGGAAATCCCAGGCGTTCACCTCGTCGGGTGGGGCGTGCTGCCCGCGGGCACTTACGTATTCAAGATCCTGGATTCGCAGTCCGACCGCCACATCGTCCAGATCTTCGACAAAGACGAGACGACCATCTACGCCACGATTCTGGCGATCCCGAACTATCGCCTCAAAGCCACCGACAAAACCGTGATGACCTTCAGAGAAAGACCGGCGGGCGAGCCGGAAGCGTTGCGCGCCTGGTTCTATCCCGGCCGGAATTGGGGCGAGGAATTTGTCTATCCAAAGGCAAAAGCGATGGCGCTGGCTAAGGACACCAATACGCCGGTTCTATTCACGGCGATCGAGATTCCCGTCGAAGTTGCCGCGCCGATCAAGTCGGCGGACGAGCCGGTGGTCGTCGCACTGAAGCAGGCGCCCATCATGGCCGCCAAGCCGACCGGAGAAGAAGTGGAACTGGCCGAGGTGGTGACGCCGCCGCCGGCGGAGACCCTGGTAGCGACGGCGCCTGCGCTTCCCGCCACCGCCAGCAGACTGCCACTGATGGCGTTGCTCGGCCTTCTGGCGCTGGGCGCTGTCTTCGCTCTGCGCGTGGCTGAAAGGCGCGTTCAGTAAGGGTTGTGGATCTGCCGCGCGGCACGCCGTCTCGAAGCGCGCCGCGCCAGGCAGGACGCAACACGCGAGGTAAAACAGCATGCGACAGATAGTCATCCCGCTACTGGCGCCGATGACGCAGCACCGGCAGAATGAGGACGGCTGCTACGAGACCAAGGCTCGCGGGCTGGCGGTGCTTAATTCGCCGCTGTTGAACAAAGGGACGGCCTTCACGTCTGAAGAGCGAAAGTCGCTGGGTCTTACGGGTCTGCTCCCGCCGGACATCAGCACTCTGGCGGATCAGGCGAGGCGCGCGTACATGCAGTACGAGAGGCTGGCGGACGCGCTCAGCAAAAACGTCTACCTGACCACCTTGCACGACCGCAACGAGGTGCTGTTCTACCGGCTGTTCTCCGAGCACCTTCGCGAAATGATCCCTATCGTCAGCGATCGGACGCTGGGTATGGCGATGGAGCAGTATCACCATGAATGCCGCCGGCCGCGAGGCGTGTATCTCTCGATCGACCATACCGAAGCGATCGAAGAGGCGTTTGCCAACCTCGGCGCCGGCCCCGGCGATATCGACCTGATCCTGGCGACCGATGCCGAGCAGGTTCTGGGGATCGGCGATTGGGGTGTAGGCGGCATTGAGGTATCAATCGGCAAGCTGGCGATTTACACGGCGGCGGGCGGCATCGACCCAACGCGCGCAATCCCGGTGATGCTGGACGTCGGCACCAACCGGGAGAGCCTGCTAAACGATTCCATGTACATCGGGAACCGGCACGCGCGAATACGCGGAGAGCGCTACGACGCTTTCATCGACGCGTACGTCAGAGTCGCGACAAAGCTCTTTCCCAATGCGTTGTTGCAGTGGGAGGACTTTGCGCCGGGCAATGGACGGCGGATCCTCGAGAAGTACCGCGACCGGATGTGCATTTTCAACGACGATATGCAGGGCACCGGCGCCATCACGCTAGCGGCAGCGATCTCCGCCGTGCGCGTCTGTGGGACACCGTTGCGCAACCAGCGCGTGGTGATCTTCGGAGCCGGTACGGCCGGTATTGGAGTTGCCGACCAGCTTCGCGACGCCATGGCGCGTGACGGGATCTCCAAACAGGAAGCCGCCAGGCGCTTCTGGTGCGTGGACCGCCAGGGATTGTTGACGACCGATATGGCTCAACTGCCGGAATATCAGGCGACGTACGCCCGGCCGGCCGCCGAGAGCCACGCTTGGAAGAACGACGGGAATGGAAACGGCGTGGGCTTGGCCGAGGTGGTGGGCCGGGTGAAACCGACCATGCTGATCGGCGCGGCGGCCGTCGGCGGCAGTTTCACGGAAGCCATCGTTCGGGAGATGGCAGCCCATACCGTCAGGCCGATTATCTTCGCTTTGTGCCACCCGCGGGCGCGGGCCGCTGCGAACCCGGCCGATCTGCTTGCCTGGACCGACGGGCGTGCGCTGATCTCGACCGGCAGCGCGTTCGCTCCGGTGACTCATAAGGGAGTGACGTACGTGATCGGCCAGTTGAACAATGCCATGCTGTATCCCGGTCTGGCGCTCGGCGCTATTGTGTCGCGAGCCAGCCGGATCAGTGAGGGCATGTTCGCGGCGGCGGCGAGCGCCGTGTCCAGCCTGGTGACTGTGCGCCAGCCCGGTGCATCGCTGCTCCCGCATATCGACGACTTGCGCAGCGTGTCGGTGACGGTGGCGGTGGCCGTCGCGGAGACCGCGGTTGCGGAAGGCCTGGCCCGAGCCAGATTCGTCGACATCGTGCAACAGGTGCAGGATGCGATGTGGCGGCCGGAGTATCGCTCGATCCGGGCAGCCTGAGGAGATCGAGAATGGATCGTTTCAACGTGGCGGCGAATACGGTGTGTGTGCGGTTAGCGGGGCTGGCGGACTGGTTGCACGGTTGTGGGCATCGCACCACCACCTTCCCGATGACGCTGCGGGCTAGCGTAAGGGAGGACGGAGAGCAAAGCACCCAATCGGACACTTACATCGTGTGCCTGGAGTGCGGACGCCACTTTGCATACGATTGGACTGCGATGCAAATCGCCAAACGGCGGGTTGCCTGGGTCTCGCCGCCAGCGCTTCTGCCTGCGCTGGGTGTAGGAAACAGAGCGTCGCCGTGACCGGTGCGTCCGCTCCCTTAGAAGCCGTGAAAACATCGCCCGCGATCGGACTTGGCAGGCGGAACAGCCTGCCCCAACACTCAAAACACAGGATTTCTTTTGGTGGCGCAGGCGGTTCCGCCTGCGACCCGCGATTGTTTCACAGCTTCTTACGGGCCGAAACTCAGCACGCGCCACCTCACCGAACTTCGGTGAATGTCGATCTCGTCGTGCTGCACGCTGTTTACGAAAGGGGGCGCCCGGCAATCCATCCGCCTGTTCCGGAATGAAGACGTTCCGGTTATATTGGGATTGGTTATCGACTACAGCGGCAGCATGCGGCCAAAGAAGGCGACCCTGCGGCTGCCCGGCGCGATTCGATCGCCAATCGGTTTATCGGTCGGGCCGAAAGGGTAGGACATCCCCGATGAAAGAGAATTCTAAAGTCCGCAAGATTGCTTTTGTTGGCGACCACTTGCCGCGCAAGTGCGGTATTGCCACCTTCACGTCCGACCTGCTGGCCGCTGTCGCCAGCGCGCATCCCCAGAGCCAGTGCCTGGCTGTATCGGTCAACGACATTCCGGGTGGCTACGAGTATCCGGAGGTGGTGCGCTTCGAGATCGAGGAGCAGGACCTGTCGTCCTACTTGCGTGCCGCGGACTTCCTCAACATCAGCAACGTGGACATCGTCTGTCTGCAACACGAGTTCGGCATCTTCGGCGGACCCGCCGGCGGTCACATCCTGGCGCTCCTGCGCGAATTGAGGATGCCCGTTGTCACGACGCTGCATACCGTTCTGCGCGATCCGAGAGTAGACCAGCGGCGCGTGATGGAGGGGCTAATCTCGCTCTCCACCCGGCTGGTGGTCATGGCCGAGCGCGGACGCCAAATGCTGCGGGAGATTTACCAGGCGCCCCCGGCCAAGGTCGATCTCATCCCGCATGGCATTCCCGACGTGGGCTTCGTAGATCCAGCTTATTTCAAGGACCAGTTCGGGGTGGAAGGCAGGGTGGTGCTGCTCACGTTCGGCTTGCTCTCGCCGAACAAGGGCATCGAGTATGTGCTCAATGCCCTGCCGCGGATTCTGGCGGAGTTCCCCGAGGTTGTTTATATTGTCCTGGGCGCCACGCATCCCAACGAACTGCGGGAGCACGGCGAGGCTTACCGGCTGAGTCTCGAAATTCTCGCTAAGAAGAACAAAGTCGACAAGAACGTTATCTTCTACAACCAGTTCGTGGAACTTGAGAATCTCAAGGAGTTTATCGGCGCGGCCGACCTTTACATCACGCCTTACCTGAACCAAGCGCAGATCACGTCGGGCACGCTGGCTTACGCGTTTGGCGCTGGCAAAGCGGTGGTGTCCACACCGTACTGGCACGCCGCGGAATTGCTGGCGGAAGACCGCGGTGTGCTGGTGCCGTTCGGCGACGCACCGGCCATCGCGCGCGAGGTAGTCGGGTTGCTGCGGGACGACACCCGCCGGCACGCCATGCGCAAGAACGCTTACAGAATAGGCCGCGAGATGGTGTGGAGCAACGTGGCGCAGATGTACCTGCGATCTTTCGAGTGTTCCCGGCTGGAAGTGGCGGGCACGTCGCGAAAATCTCTGGCCACCAAGACGCTCGACCAAAAGCCGCGGGAATTGCCGGAGATCAGGCTCAGTCATCTCTCGCGGATGACCGACTCGACCGGAGTCTTTCAACACGCTGTTTTCAGCGTCCCGAATTTTTCCGAAGGCTATTGCACCGACGATAACGCGCGCGCCTTCGTCCTGGCGGTGCTGCTCGGGGAATTGGGCGAGGATCCGGAGCGCATGCGGACGCTGGCCACCACCTCCGCGGCTTTCATGCATCATGCCTTCGATCTGAAGACGCAACGCTTCCACAACCACATGAGCTTCGACCGGCGCTGGCTGGACGAACAAGGATCGGAGGACTGCCAAGGGAGGGCGCTCTGGGCGCTGGGCATCGGCGTGGGGCGTTCGCCCTATCGGAGCTTCCGGATGATGGCTGGACAGCTTTTCGCCTTGGCGCTGCCCGCGCTGACGGGGTTCACTTCGCCGCGGGCGTGGGCATTCGGCCTGATCGGCATCCATGAGTATTTGCAGCGCTTGAGCGGCGACAGCCTGGTCAACCAAACCCGGGAGACACTGACTTGCCGGCTCATGGAACGCTTCGAAGCCAGCGCGCATCCCGACTGGCAATGGTTTGAAGAGGAACTGTCGTACGACAACGCCAAACTCGCGCACGCCTTGATTGTGAGCGGACAGGCCACCGGACAAACAGCGGTGCTGGACCGGGGACTGCAGGCGCTGCGCTGGCTGACGGAATTGCAGATGTCCGAACAGGGTCACTTCCGGCCTATTGGCAGCAATGGGTTCTATCCGCGTGGCGGCGCGCGCGCCAATTTCGACCAGCAGCCCGTGGAGGCGCAGGCTACAGTTTCGGCTTGTCTGGAAGCCTACCGCGCCACATCGGACTTCTGGTGGTATGAACACGCGCAACGCGCTTTTGACTGGTTCATCGGCTGGAACGATCTCGGCTTGGAACTCTATTCTCCCGAGACAGGCGGCTGCTGCGATGGTTTGCATGTGGATCGGGTCAACGGAAACCAGGGAGCGGAATCGACTCTGGCCTTTTTGCTTTCGTTGGCGGAGATGCGATTGGCGCAAAATATCGTCACGAGTTTCAAGGAGCTGATCGCCGTCGAAGACTAGCCGGCGCTGATTGCATGTCAATTCACCTCAAACGAACCACCACGATCCTCAAGCCCAACCAGTCGCGCGTTCTTCTGCGGCCCCTCAATCCAGGGGATTCCGAACGGGTTGGCGGGATCGTCGGCAGGATCATGTCGCTGCCGGAAGTCATGGTCGGTGCCCTCCTGGACGGAATCTCCGCTGAATTCTCCCAGCGGCACCAGGAGATCCGCAAAACCTTCCTGGAACGCTTTGACCAGATCCGCGACCTGCTGTTCGCCGATGGGGAAATCTCCGAAGAAAGACGACTGTTGATCGGCTCCTATTTCCTGGCCGAATACTCTTTAGAATCCGCTGCGCTGTTCAATCCCTCCATCGTTCCAGACCCCGATCAGACCGATCTCCCACCCGGCGCTCTGCGATTTATTCTCAGCTTGCGCGCCACCGGGGAAGGACACATTTCCTCCATCACTTTTCGAACCGGTATCATCCATCACGATCAGCGGATCGAGGTATTCCCTCCAAGTGGGTTTCTCACCGAGCCGCGCCAGATCCCAAACCCCGTGTACGAGAAGGCGCTGTTCGGGCGGAAACTCTCTGAACTGGGATTGAACGGCGAATGCACGCGCCGGGTCATGCACAAACTCGGGGAGTCGTTCGCACTGGAAGAGCTTCGCGCCAGTCTCCAAGCCGAACAGTTCCGCCTTCCGGATGGCATGACAAAGGAAGATCAGGACGCCTCCCAGGGGATTTGGATGCTGGCGCGGTCCAACTACGAAGTTCAGTTCCAGCCCGAACAGCAGGTCTCCCAACGCATTATTTTTCCAGCTACGCCCTCCCAACGCAACGGCATCGAGGACGCCCGCTTCGTTTGTTTCCGGAACGACGACGGTACCCACACCTACTACGCGACCTTCACGGCCTTCGATGGCAAGATCGTGGTGCCGGAACTGGTGGAGACTTCCGACTTCCTCCTCTTTCGATTCAGGACCTTGAATGGTCCGGCCGCCCAAAACAAAGGCATGGCCCTCTTCCCCCGGAAGATCGGCGGCCTCTATGCCATGCTCTCCCGCCAGGACAACGAGAACATCTACCTGATGTTTTCCGACAACGTCCACTTCTGGAATGAGCGCAGGGTGCTCCTGAAACCTACTTTTCCCTGGGAACTGGTCCAGGTCGGGAACTGCGGATCTCCTATCGAGACCGACGCCGGATGGTTGGTCCTCAGCCACGGTGTCGGCGCTATGCGAAAGTACTGCATCGGCGCGTTTCTCCTCGATCGCGATGATCCCGCCAAAGTGATCGGCCGTCTCCGCGAACCCTTGCTCAAGCCGGACCAGAACGAGCGTGAAGGCTACGTGCCCAATGTCGTTTATACCTGCGGCGCGCTGCTCCACAACGGCGAGCTGATCATTCCCTATGGTCTGGCCGATCACGCCACGCGTTTCGCAACCGTCCCACTCACTGAGGTGCTGGCTGCCATGAATTAGGAAGACCGTTTACCAGCATGACCATCCCCAACAAAAGAGTGGCTGTCCTGTCGCCCGTAGCTTGGCGAACACCTCCCCGGCAATACGGCGCGTGGGAGACGGTCGCCAGCAACATCACCGAAGGACTGGTCTCCCGTGGCTGGGATGTGACGTTGTTCGCCAGCAGGGATTCTGTGACCCGCGCTCACCTGCATGCCGTGGTAGACCGGGGGTATGAAGAGGATCCCGCCATCGATCCCAAAGTAGCCGAATACCTTCACATCTCCGAAGCGTTTGAGCACGCTGCCGAGTTTGACCTCATCCACAGCCACTACGACTTCATGGCGCTGTGCTACACCCGGCTGGTGAAGACGCCGGTCCTCACTACCATCCACGGATTCTCGTCACCCAGAATCATGCCCGTCTATGAGAAATATTGTGACGGATATTTTGTCTCCATCAGCAACTCCGATCGCGCACCGGGGCTGAATTACCTGGCGACGGTCTATAACGGGATCGACCTCTCGTTGTACCCGCTTCAGGAGCGTGGCGGCGATCACCTGGTCTTCCTCGGCCGGATTCACCCTGACAAGGGTGTCCATCTGGCGATCGAGGTTGCTCGCCTGAGCGGGTTGCCGCTGCTCATCGCGGGCATTATCCAAGATCGGACATACTTCCGAGAGCAGGTGGAGCCCCACCTGGATCAAACGATCCGATACATCGGGCCAGTAGACGTGCCGGGCAAGAATGAGTTGTTCGCGCGTGCCCGAGTGCTGCTGCACCTGAACACCATCCCGGAGCGATTCGGACTTGTCCTGGCAGAAGCCAATGCCGCTGGCGTGCCCGTTATCGCCATGGACCTCGGCTCCTGCCGCGAGGTGATCGAAGACGGGCGAACGGGCTTCCTGGTCAACAGCGCCCACGAAGCCGTGCAGGCCCTGGAACGCCTTTCTGAAATCGATCGCAGCGTCTGCCGCCAACGAGTCCAGCAAAGCTTCTCTATCGAGACTATGGTGGAGGCGTACGAACGGGTTTACCGGACGATTTTTGAACTGGAAGCCATCTTGAAGAAAGGACGCGATCATGAAGCCTGACATAGTCAGACGATACGCTCACAACCCTATCCTCACCAAGGCCGAGATCCCCTACCCGGTGGAAACCGTTCACAACGCGGCGGTGGTGAAGCACGGGGACGAATATGTTATGCTTTTCCGCTCTCACCTGCGCACGGGACGGTCCATCATTGGTTTGGCACGCAGCCCCGACGGATTCCGGTTCACCGCCGATCCGGAGCCCTTTCTGACGCCTGCGCGGGATGGCCCTTTCGCGGCCTACGAGGAGTTTGGCGTGGAGGACCCGCGCGTGACCCTGCTGGACGGGGAGTACATCATCACCTATAGCGCTTACTCGCGAAATGGCGTGCGGATTGCGCTGGCAAAGACGAGGGACTTCAGTTACGTGGAAAGGGTTTCGCTCATCACCGAGGCGGACTATCGGAATGTAGTGATCTTCCCCGAGAAGTTTGACGGCCTGTATGCCCGGCTGGACCGTCCTCATTCGGAAATCGCCCCCTGGTCGATCTGGATTTCCTATTCTCCGGATCTGCGCTTCTGGGGCCAATCGCAGCTCGTCATGCGGCCCGAACCATATCATTGGGACGAAATGAAGATTGGTCCGGGCGCGCCGCCGATCAAGACGGAACGGGGATGGCTTTCCATCTATCACGGCGTTTTCCGGACCATGGACGGATCGGTCTACCGCCTGGGGGCCGCCCTTCACGATCTACTGGACCCGGCGAAGGTCATCGGCGTGAGCGATTCATGGATTTTGCAGCCCGAAGATCCCTGGGAAATCACGGGATATGTTCACAACGTCGTGTTCACCTGCGGCGCCGTGGCGGAGTCCGATGGAACCGTGAAGATTTATTGGGGCGGAGCGGACACGGTCATGTGCGTGGGCCAAGCGAATGTCTCCGATCTGGTCGCGCTATGCCTGGATCACAGCAGGGCGGCCAAGTGAGGGAACGCGTCAGCACTGGCGCGTCGCGCGCGGTGAGGTTTAAAGTGCCGTTGCCGCCACAGCAGAGGCTTTTGGCGAACTGGGTTCGCTTCCTCGACGCACGATTTGCGCTATCCACTGTGGATAATCCTGCGGTGGCGTCCCGGTTCGGTAGTGATCTCCTCAATCATGTCGATCCTCTGGCGGTAGCGCCGGTGTATTGAAATACTTCACTTCTGGCACGCTGCCCGCCAGGAGCCGGACTGGGCATAGCGGCCGGCCGCATCACCCTTCCTCCACTCCACCGAGCTTCCATAGAATCTGCCGCAACATCCCCAACACCACGGGCGCGTCGCGCGCGGTGGGGTTCAGCCGCCGCACCAAGCGGCGCACTTTGGTCTTCGCCGATGCCGCGGTCAGCGCCTTGATGTAACCGCTGCGCTCGAGCGCTTCGACCAACATCGCCGTGATCTGCTCGGTATCCGCGGCGGCGGCCGCCTTCAACTTCTCCGGGCGCGTGGCCGCCGCACGCGGGTCGCGCGCGAGTTCGTAAAGGCACACCGCCACCGCCTGGCCCAGGTTCATGGAACGAGTCACGTCCACCGTGGGGATGCGCATCAGCCAGTGGCAATGGCTCATGTCTTCGTTCGAAAGGCCGAACTTTTCCGATCCGAAGAGCAATGCGATGGGACCGGCGGCCCGGCGCACGAGGCGCGCGCCCGATTCGAGCCGGCGCAGCGGATGCTGCAGCTCGCGATGGCCCACCGAAGTGGTTCCAACCACCAACGCGCAGTCCGCTACGGCGGCGGCCAGCGTGGTGAACTCTTCAGCGGAAGCCAATAACGGCGCGGCTCCCACGGCGGAGCGCGCTTCGCGGAAGGCGACCTCGTACGGATTCACCACGCGCAGCCGCGTGCATCCGAAGTTGGCCATCGCGCGCGCCGCCGCGCCGATGTTCAACGGGTTTCGCGGCGCGACGAGCACCACGCGAAGCTCCCCTCTCAGAAAAAAATTCGCGGTTGAGACGTCTCGATGCATTTTTCTCTTGACTTTTTTCTCGAACAACCTTATATATAAATCACATTGCGATTTTCGAATCGCAAAATTTGATGTTTAGGGAGAATCAATCGATGAAGAGCGCAACCAAGAAAGCCGCCCCGAAGAAAAAGGCGCCCGCCAAGAAGAAGAAGTAGCATGGGCGCCCACACAAGGGCGTGATCCAAGTTTGAGTCAACAGGCCCCGATTCGTCGGGGCCTTTTTCATTTTGTGGCCAGCTCCGCATGTGCTCCTCCCGCCCTCTGTAGCAGCGTCCGGAACGTCTCCCCCATCCCGAACAGCAGGCTCTTCAACTGCAATCGCCGCCGCAACTCCTCCTCGCGCGTGGAGGCCGCCAGCGCCGCGGCGAACTGATCCGGCTCTCCGGCGGCGAGCAGCGTTTGCGCCAGTGTTTCGAAGCGCACCGTCTCCAGGCCGAGGCGCGCGCCGTGTTCTTCGAGCGCGGTGAACGAGACGTGCGCGGTGATGTCCTTCGCTCCGGGATCATTCAGCACATCCTCATCCGCCCGGTGCCGCCGGTAGCTCATGAGCGCGCCGCGCGGGAACCGCACGGACTCGGCGCGCGTGTAACCGTAGTCGATCGTAAAGACGAATCCCGCCTCCAGTGCGCGCGCGATGCGCTCCAGCCAGGCGAGCGCATCCAGGTTCACCTCGAACAGCGCGCCTTCCGTGGGCGGCGGAAAGTAGCGGCGCAGATAGCCGGCCACCTCCTCGCGCGCGGGCGGGCCGCCCGCCCACGCGAAGCGCTCGTCCCATGCGACACGCATCTCACGGAAGCCGCCGTCGCGGAAAGTAACTTCCTCAACCGGCAGGGCGTCGAAGAACTCGTTGGCGAACACTACGCCGCGAAAACGCTCCGGCATCGCCGGCGTCGCACCATGATGGGCGAGATCCACCGGGACGTAACGCCACTCGGAGAATGCCGCGGCCATCTCGCGTCGCCCGGCGCCCAACTCGACGACGGTGAAGTCCGGCGGCGCGCCCATCGTCTGGTACAGCGACCGTATGCGCGCGGCCATCAGGATGCCGAACACCGGCTGGATCTGTTCGGCCGTGTAGAAGTCGCCCTGCTTGCCGAATGGGTCGCGTGCGCGCCGGTAATATCCGTGGACCGGATCGTAGAGCGCCGCTTCCATGAACCGGCGGAACGAAATCGGGCCGGCGCGGCGGATCTCGTCGCGCAACATTTCGGTGAGCGGGCTCACGGCTCGACGACCCGGGTCTGCGGCGTGCGGATGAACATCTCGATCAGGTAATCGTGCAGACAGTCGTAGAGGTAGCGCTGCAAGGTCCAGGGAAACTGGGGATGCTCGATATCCCGCGGATGCAGCGGCGCATAGTAGGTGTGCAGGCCCAGGCCGCGATTCTTCAGCTCGATGACCAGCTCGATGGACCCGTTTCGCTCGCGCGCCGAGAAATCCACCAGCGCATGCTCATAGCGCCGCAGCTCGGCTTCGACCTTTTCCAGAGGACTCTCCAGTGGACTCACGCATTTATGCTAGCGTGAAAAAACACGGCATGTCTCTACCCGCCATCGTCCGGGTCAAACTCAGCTCGGAAGCCGCCGAAGGCATTTCCATCACGCAGGTGGTGGTGCAGGACTTGCCCTTGCGCGATCTGGTGGAGCACATGCTGGGCATCACGGGCAAAAACGAGGCGCGCGTGCGCGAGTTGCTGTTGCGCGGAACGCTGGTCAGCGGCGCTTCGCGCTTCCGATGGACCGGATGGGACGCCGATCCGGACGGCCTGCGTGAACTGCTCGCGACGTTCCCCGGCGACGATCCCGCGCGGCCGTTTGCAGCCGGGCGGTGCGTGCACGCCGTGCTGCGCGGCGGACGGCAGGCCATCCACATTCCGCGCGAGGCTGGCGCGCGCAAGCCCCCGCTACTGAAGAAATGGCCGCGGAAGGCGAGCTTTTGGGATGTGCTGATGGAACTGGCCGCGGCAGGCGAGATCCGGTACCTTCATTATTCCTATAAGGATCGCGCCGATTGCTACCGCTTCGATATGCCGCTGGCCGCCGCGGAGAAGCTGCGCGCCTCGAGCGAGGTGGTGAAGTACTCGAGCTTGCGGGAACAGATCCGGTCGGCGGGGTTTGTGTGGGCGGAGTTCTACGTGGAGCGATAACGCGCCCCGGCTCTAAGCGAACCTAGTAATCACCTTTTTGGCCCGTGGCGTGCTAATACTCGGTCATGTCATCCCCGACTACTGAGCAGCTTGCGACCACCATAGAAGAGCCCCTCGCGCGGCTGGTGGCCTTCGAACCCACGGTGTTTCCGGTGCTGAGCGTCTATCTGAACACCCAGCCGGATCAGCACGGACGCACGCCCGATGTGGCGCCATATCTTCACCGCGAATTCAAAGCACTTGCCAGGACCTGGGCGCCGAGTTCCCCGGAGCGTCAGAGTTTCGACCGGGACGTGGAGCGGATCGTATCGTATGCCACTGACAAAATCGATCCGGCGGCAAACGGAGTCGCCATATTCGCGTGTTGGGGCGCGCAGGAATTCTTCGAGGCGATCCAGCTAACGACCCCTGTCAGCGATAACCGCGTCTACGCCTACAACCAACCTCATCTGTATCATCTGGCGCATCTCGATGAGCAATACCCGCGGTACGCCGCTGTGCTTACGGATATGAACACGGCGCGTATCTTCGTCTTCGGGCTTGGCGAAGTCATCGGCGCGGAGCAGGTGAAAGGAAAAAGGGTTCACCGAGTTAAGGTTGGTGGATGGTCGCAAGCCCGCTACCAGCGGCGTGTGGGGAACGCGCACCAGGAGCACGCCAAGGAGGTCATTGAACGCTTGGCTCAGATTGTCCGCGAAGACAAAATAAGCCACATCATTCTTGCTGGAGATTCGGTTGTGATTCCGCTCCTTCAAGGACAACTTCCTCAGGAAATGATCCCCATGGTGGAAGTAATGAAGCTCGATATGCATGCTTCCGAGCAGGATGTGCTGACAGCCACCCTCGCAAAGCTACAGGTGCAAGAAGCCAAGACTGCCGCAGAAAAGGTGGACCGGCTGATGCAGCAATATCGCGCTCGCGGATTGGCCGTGGCCGGACCGCAGGAGACGCTCGAAGCCCTGGCCAACGGACAAGTCGAAGAATTGCTGATAAGCGGCGCGCTCGAAGAGAGTCATCCGCAGCCGGAGGAAGTGCAAGCCATTCTCGCGCCGGAGATCCCCGATTCAGAGGGAGGAACGGAGAGTGAAGAACCGCGGCAGGCGTCCCTGCCCGATCTGCTGGTGACGAAAGCCAAGCAAACCGGCGCAACCGTGACGTTTATTGAGGACGCGGCTTTGCTCGAACCGGTCGGCGGCGTCGCCGCGTTCCTGCGCTGGCGCGCGTAGATTGGCAATTGGGTTGCTCATCGAAAAACATGCCCAAGATCACTGAAGGCGCCCGCGATCATATCGCCGATGAAAACTTCGCCTTTCCCAAGGAGCGTAAAGAACCCATCCATGACGCCGCCCACGTGCGCAACGCAATCGCCCGTTTCAAGCAGGTGCAGGGGGTGACCGACTCAGAACGCGATGCCGCCTGGAAGCGTATCAAATCCGCGGCGAAGAAACACAAAGTCGAGTTGAATGAGAAAGACTGGCGCGAACTTAGCTGACGTGTGCGGCCCCCGCGGCGGATGCTGCGCGCCGCCAGCGAGGTGGAAGTGCCGCAGCTTGCGGCCGCACCTCGACCGGTGTTCCATCTATGATGGATAGTGGATGGCGCGGGAGCAATGAGGACCTACACCGCCATAATTGAGCAGTGCCCGGACACCGCTCTCATCGCGATTGTGGGGAAACCGAAATGGGATCCGGCGCAGACTGGATGGCGTCGTCTAACCCCGTCTGGACGCCTTACCATACTATTAGCGGCTTTGGCCCTGTTCGCATCCTTCGCACTGACGCTCCGTGCGCAACGAGATGCCGACGTGCATCGCACGCCGCGGGAAAGGATCAACAAAGTTGCTCATACGGAGATCCGCCTAGCGCTCCAAGGCATATCGGGATGGTTTGTTCAGGTAGCCTGCCCGGGGCCGTGGATGTGGCCCGCGTGCATGCTGGAGGACTCAGGGCGAGCAAGCCTAGCGGAGGCCACGACTGTCGGCCACGGCAATTCGTTGGATACCGTCAAGTCGATTCGCGACGGAGCCAACCGAGGGTCAGCAGAGCTTGACCGTACGCTCCAAATCTACGCCGCATATCTCGACGATGACGTGCTTGCATCGCTCTCGGAGCTTCGCCACAGCGAATACCTATTTCGTGTTGTGCATTCTGAGGCGAACACGGATTTCCTCGACGTTCCGCCGGACCAACGGAAGTACTACCCGCCCGACTTCCTCGGATACGAGAAATTCTGGAGGCTGGTGGTGATGCTCGACCAGAGGCTGACTAGAGACGACTCCAACCCGGGACTATGGGGACCCGAGTATGCGCACCGAGGGGGCGGTAGTGAGAATAAGACGGAGCGGAAGGCACCATGATATGAGGCCGCTGACAACGGCATGCAGCCGACGCCACGACGGGGCGCGGCTGACGCCGCCAACGCGGTCCTTCTTCCACACCCACTCTGCTCAAATTTTCGAAGAGTTCGCTGGTCATGTATTGCGTGATGGTGATGGGGTTGCATCAGATTCGGCGGATAGGTCCTACCTTATCGCCCAGCGTTCACCGATGTGCGCGCTCCGGACGGTTTACGGGGCACTCGGAAGTTGAGCGCCCATCGCCGAGCCAAGCAGCCACAGCCATCCCCGCTCAAAGCTGATCCTTATAATTCTCCAGCGCCGTGCGCACAAGCTGGCTGCGCGTGCGCACGCCCGTCTTTGAAAACAACTGCTGCAGCGTCGCCTTCACCGAGCTTTCCGAAACCTGCAAACGGTCGGCGATCTCCTTGTTGGCCAGCCCTTCGAACACATACTGCAGCACCTGGCGTTCCCGATCGGTCAGCTTCTTGCGTTGATACTCCGGCGCCGGCGCTGTGATTCCCGCCAGGACGGACCGCAAGTAGCCCGGTTCGAAATAATCCTTGCCGCCGCTCACGTCGCGGATGCTTTGGGCCAGCGCGGCGGGCGAGCAGTGCTTCCGCAGTATGCCGGCGATACCCTGGCGGATCATTTGGGCGGCCTCCAGTTCGCTGACACCCGCGGTCACCACCAACACCCTGCCGGTGAATCCCACGCTTTGCGCTTTCGCCAGGAAGTCCATGCCCTTGCCGTCACCCAAATCGTAGTCGAGCAGCACCACGTCCACGGGCGTCATTGCCACCAGCCGTAGCGCTTCGCCGGCCGACGCGCAGTGTCCCGCGATTTCGAAGTCGGGCTCGGCCGCCAACAGCCGGGCGACGCTCTCGCGAAACAGCGTGTGATCGTCCACCACCAGGATGCGAATGCGGCTAGGCGTTTCCATGGCCTCAGGTTTCGGCTAGCGGCGCCAGCACCACCGCAAAGCAACATCCCTCCGGACGCGCCTCGTAACGCAGTTCGCCGCGGAAGCTGCGCACGATGGCGCGCGATACGTAGAGCCCCAGACCCGTGCCGTCGGCGCCTGGTTGAAAAGGCCGGAACAACTGTTCCGGAAAAGGGACGCCGGTACCGGTATCTTCGAACCGGATCACCACCGAATCTTCCTCCGCGCTGGCCCCGATAGTCAGCTCCTTGCGCGGGCAGTTATCGAGGGCTCGCTGGCTGTTGCGCGCCAGGTTCAGGAAAACCTGCAGCAGCCCATAGGAATCCGCCCACACCAAGGGCAGACTGCGAGCAATTTGCCACTCGACCGTCATGCCCGCGTCGCGGAAGGACGGCTCGATCAGCACGCGCAGCTCATCCAACACCTCGATCGCATCCACCGCGATGGCCTGATCCTCCGGCGAAGCCTGTAACTCGAGCGAAGCGATCTTCTCCAGGCCTTGGATGAGCGTTTTGAGCGCCTCGAAATCCTGGTTCCCCGCCAGCCCTTCCACCCGCGCCAGATTCTTCCCCACCGCCGAGACCGCGCCGCACAGGTTGCGGATCTCGTGCGACATGGCGCCCATCAGGATGCGCGTGTTCTTCAGCAAATGATTCAGGCTCAAGTCTTCGCGGTCGCGCAGATCTTCGGAAAGGTCCACGACGATGGCCGCCAGTTTGGGGCCGGAGAGCGTCTTGTACGTGGAAAACCAGATGGCCGCCAGGAACACCTCGCCGTCCTGCCGCTGCCCCTTGCACTGCATGGTGGTGCGGAAGGACTGCGACCGGTGGCCTCGCGCCACCGATTCGAGCGCGGGCAGATAGTTGCGGATTGGCTCGCCGGCCAGCGAGCGGCCCGCCGCCAGCAGTTGCCCGGCGGCTTGGTTGGCCAGATCGATGGAGCCGGAGGAATCCACCGTGACGATGGCGGCCGGGCTCGACTCGATCAGGATTTGGATCTGCTGTTCGGCGTCTTCGCGGTGCCGGATCTGTTCGGTGAGCTGCTGCAAGTGCTCGACAACCAACTGCCGCTTGTGCACCAGTTCGGAGACGAACAGACCTGTGCCGGTGAAGGCGATGCTCATCATGGCCATGCGAGTGGCGGCGTCGGCCTGCGGAAATGGACTGAACAACTCGCCGAGGACCGCGCAGCAGACGCCCAATGCCCCGATCTGCCAGCGGGACAGAAAACCGCCCGCCAGCATGATGGGGAACAGGTACAGGAAGTTCAGCGAGAAATTCGGCTTGATGACCCAGTCTACCGACGCGACGATGGCGACCAGCGCGGCGGCGGCGGCGAGCGCGCGCGCGCGATTCGGCGGAGAGTAGAGCAGCGCGATGTCCGGCATGTTCACATAGTTACCGGTGGCATCTCCTATTATCGGCGATCCGCGGGCCGGCAGTGCCTTTTCGGGATTGGGCCTCGTCGAAGTGCGGCGCGTGGCACAATGAAGATTCGTGCACAAACGCCTGCCATTCGCGCTGGGCTGCTATGCGGTGCTGGCCCTGCTGGCCTGGTTCACGCTCGGCGGCGCTGGCTTTTATGTTGGCGGCAGGCTCGTCCAGATGCGCACGGCAGTCTGCATTTTTCTCGGCGGACTGACTCTCAAGACGTTGATCGCCTATAAAGCCGGCTGGTAGCGGGCCGATAGCAGGCCTCCTTTCCCGTTTCGGTGCTCCGCATTGAAACGCGAGTTCCGAATCGAACCGCCTTACTTCTTTCCCGAGCTTAAAACCTACTGAAACTAAGGCCTTTTTCCGATATTAGGCTCTGGTAATCGCGTTGCATTCTACCGGATTGCCGGAAGGAAACCCGGCGAGATCAAAAAGGAGAACGGGAATATGGGACGCGCAAACGGAACGGCACGGCAGAAGGAATCAACCGCCAGGGCGGTGCGGGATCGGGTCGTTCTCGAGAATCTCTCGCTGGTCAAGGCCATCGCGATCCGCGTCCATGAGAGCCTGCCGGTGCACGTGGATCTGGACGACCTGGTGCATGCCGGTGTGCTGGGGCTGTTCGACGCCGCGTCGAAATATAATCCGGATAAGAAAGTCGTTTTCCAGAGCTACGCCAAGCACCGCGTGAAGGGCGCCATTCTGGATAGCCTGCGCCAGCTCGACTGGGCCTCGCGTGACCTCCGCAAACGGCAGAAGCAACTGGATGCGGTGACTCACAACTTGATGACCCGGTTGGGGCGCACGCCGACCGAGGCGGAGATCGCCGAAACCCTGGGGCTGGGACTCGACCGCTGGCGGCGGGTGGCGCTGGAGTTGAAGAATCTTGGCCTGGTATCGGCTTCATCCTTAAGGCCGGACCCGGACAACAGCGCACCGATCGAATTCCCCGCCGCGCCGGATTCGCAACCGGACCGCATCTGCGCCCAGCGGCAATTGAGCTCCGTTTTGGCTGGCGCCATGAAGTGCCTGCCGGAACGCTATCAGAAAGTCGTGTTCCTTTATTACACCAACGAGATGACCATGAAAGAAATCGGCCAGGTTTTGGGCGTGAACGAGAGCCGCGTATCGCAGATCCACAAGATCGCGCTGGAGAAGATGGCCGCCAACCTCCGCTCGGCGGGCATTGAATCGGCGGGCGCGTTCTAGAGGGCCGCCCTGTGGCGCACGCTTTAGCGTGCAGCGGCGAACTTCAGTTCGCCGTGTCCCCGCGCGGAACTGCGGGCTTGACAAGCGCCGCCAGCATATGCGAATCTGAATTCATATTCAGATTATGTGGCTTCGAACATTGTTAACCGGCATCCTGATCTGGACCGGCGGCACCGCCGCTATCCGGCTGGCGGGTTATCGCCTGCTGCAGCCCGGGCACACCGTTCAAACCGTAGGCCTCTACGTCATCAGTTTCATCTTGATGGCGCTGCTCGTGCCGCGGATTTGCCGCCGGATCGGCTTCGAACGGGATCTGTGGCCCAAAGCGGCCACGCTCTTGATCCTTCCGACCCTTATTCTGGACCCCTTCTCGTGCGCCTTCTTCGCCAGCATGTTTCCAAACCTCGACCCGGGCGCTGCCGGCGCGTTTGGCGGGTGGATGCTGATCTGTTGCGGCGGAGGGGTCGCGGGCGTGTGGCGCAAGCCGTAATGCCGGCGCCGGGCCCGCCGATTCTGGCAGACGATGAGGATCTGCCAGCCCCGCCCCGGCAGGCGCGCAGCCTCGCCACGCGGAAGAAGCTCCTGGAAGCCAGCCGCAACCTGTTTGCCGAGCAAGGCTACGACGCGACTTCGATCCAGGCCATCGCCTCCCGGGCGGGCACTGCCGCCGGGGCCTTCTATACCTACTTCCGCTCGAAGCGGCAGCTTCTCATAGTCCTCATGAACGAGTTGCTGGAGCGCCTGCACGATCTCGACCTGCGGCCCACCGGCGGCGCCGCCGGCACCGATGCACGTGCGGGCCTGCGCAGCTTCCTGGCCGCCGTGTTTCGCGCCGATCTGGAATATTACGGCGTGGTGCGCGCCTGGCAGGAGGCCGCCCTCACCGATGCCGGACTGGGGCAAATGCAGGCGGCCATCGAAGCCTGGACGAATGCGCGCATTCTGGGCGTCTTCCGGCTCCTGCAGCAATATCCGAACGCGCGCCCGGATCGCGACCTGGCTGCCTTCGCCCGCATGATGGACCGGCACTTCTGGTCGTTACTCGCGCGCGGCGCCAGCCTGCCCCGGCGGGATTTCGACCGCGAGGTCCGCATCGCCGCCGATGTGATCTATCATTATTTGTTTCACGACCCGCCCCGGACGATCCCCGCACGCCGGAGCGGGACTATCCCTGCATAATGGGAACATGCGCAGAAGGTCGTTTCTGTTCGGCGCGATCAGCGCTGCTTGGACCCGCCCGCTTCCCGGTTGGGCTGCGCAGGGACCGCTCGGGACAATCGCTTATATACAGCACGATGGACTGTGGATTCGAGAGCTGCCGAATGGCACGCCCCACAGGATTGTGAGCCGCACGAAAATCGACTCGCCCCGGTTCTCCGCTTCGGGCAAGTGGATTACCTACTTCCGGCATGACGTTCTTCACGTCGCATCAACCGGCGGCGGGGACGTACAACTGTTAGGCAAGCCAGACCGCGGAAGCGCGGCACCGGGAGTCCAGTGGTGGCCTGCCAGCGACGACCTGTTCGTGGAAGGCCCGGCGGGGGTGAACCTCTTCACCGCGGACAACGGGTGGCGCAGTGTCGTGCGGAAAATCGGAGGCGCCAGTCTTCCTGTGGCGTTCAACCCGGATGGTAACGAGATCGTGTACGGAGACGCGTTTGTGGGCGGGCGCGGCCCGGGTGGAGAGCCGATGCGCACGGGCCGTCTGTGCCGTTTGTCGCTGCGGAGGCCGGATAGTAAGCCCAAAGCGCTGAGTTCCAAAGACCTTTCGGGAAAAATCCCATGCGTCTGGAGTCGCAGCGGCAGGCACGTCGTCTTTTGGGAGGATCCGGACTATTCCGCGTCCGCGATTGCCGATGGATTGGAATTGTTCCGCATCCCGGTGGGAGGCGGATCTCCGCAATCTTTGGGCGTGTCGACGTTCGTTCGAAACGACATGCTTTCGCTCTTACCCTCACAAGATATACTCGCCGTCAGTACAGGCGGCGGACGCAACGAATGGGAAGAGAAGCGTATTGCGTCGATCGATGTAGAGACAGCCGCAATGTCGTTTCTGACGGAGAACAACATGGCTGCCGTCTGCCCCGCCTGGGCGCCGGGCGGAAATGCGATTGCATACTCGGCCGCGCCCTGCCCCACTGCCGGTTCTGGGATTGGAGGCGGTGAGCAAGCCAGGCATCTGCTCGCGAAGCGGCGCATCTGGGTCATGGATGTGGAGGGCACGTATGCGCCTAGACGCCTCACCAGCGATCCCAAATACCGGGACGAGGAACCGATGTGGTCCGCGGACGGTAAACATATTCTGTTTTGCCGGATTGCCAACGACAATAGCGAGACGCTCTGGCTGATGGGAGCGGATGGAACCGATGCGGTGCAAGTGGCAAGGCTCTGCATCGACCCAGGGTCTCCAGGCGTGGAAGACTCTTGGTGGGGATACTACGGCTACATTGACTGGCGTGCCGCGTTCGACTGGTTTCGCGGCCCGAATGCTAAAATCGAGTGAGGAGCCGCACGGCTCCGCATCCCACGATCATGAGCACTCCGGCAGTCCGCCGCCCCACCACCGCGCGCGATATCATTTTGGAGGTCGTCCGGAACATGCGGGAGGGCCTGGAGCCCCTGCATTACACGACGCTGCCGCCCGCCATCTACCACGTCTACCTGCATCCCGAAGATTTCGAGCGGCTGCGCGGCATCCTTCCGCGCATGCAGGAGGAGACCCGCCAGGCTCTGGACGCCGAGCTGGCGGAGCTGAATCGCGCGTCGCTGGGCGAACGCCTGAAGCTTGCGCGCAAGTCCGCGTCCAAAGTGGTGGCTCCCGAGGGCGGGTGGCGCGTCGAGTTCTTCGAGAACACCGACGAAGATGTGGAGGCGGGCGATATCGTCATCTACTCCGAGCTGGCGCTGCCCGCCAAGCCGGAATACGGCGCCGGCAGCATGACCAAGCGTATCAACACACGCCGCATGGCCGGCGAGTTGACCGCTTCGCAGAAATACGAAGAACGACTGCCCGAAACCCTGGCTGAAACTAAGGAAATGGAGGCGTACGCCACCATCGAATATGAAGACCAGGCCGGCCGCCAGACTTACCGCATGGCCAAGAATCAGATCGTGATCGGGCGCGGCGGCCGGGACTACTGGACCGACCTGAAGCTGACCACGCTCCCGGATGTTTCGCGCGAACACGTGCGCCTGCGCCGCGACGCCCAATCCGGCGAGTTTTTCATCAAGGATTTGAGCCGCCTGGGAACCAGCGTCAACGGCGAGCAGATTCCCACCAGCGTCGAATACGTGGATGGCGAGAAGCGCGACAAGAACGTGGAAGTGAAGTTGCCCGCGACGGCGCGCATCGGCCTGGCGGACGTCGTCTTTCTTGACTTCAAGGCGGATTCCCAGGCCGCAACCGATCGCGGCGGCCGCTGAGATGCCGGTCAATACCAAACTCCGATGCGCGGGCGAGAGCCATGTGGGCATGGTGCGGCAGAACAATGAAGACCGCGTGCACCTCGACCCGGACCGCGGCATCTTCCTGGTGATCGACGGCATTGGCGGGCAAGCCGCCGGCGAAAAGGCCGCGGAGATCGCCATCAACCTCGTGCGCGCGCGGCTGGAGCGCCAAACCGGCACGGCCGAAGAGCGCATCCGCGAAGCCATCACGGTGGCCAACAACGAGATCCTGCACGCGGCCGCGACGAATCCCGAGTGGCACGGAATGGCTTGCGTGCTGACGATAGCGGTGGCCGAGAACGGCCGGGCCATCATCGGCCATGTCGGCGATTCGCGCTTATATAAGGTTCGGCAAGGAGAGATCCGCAAGATCACGCACGATCATTCGCCGGTGGGCGAGCGTGAAGACAGCCGCCAGATCTCCGAGGCGGATGCCATGCGGCACCCGCGCCGCAATGAAGTTTACCGCGATGTGGGATCGCAGGAGCACTCGCCGGACGATCCCAATTTCATCGAACTGCTGAACATCCCGTTTGAGCCGGATAGCGCGCTGTTGTTGTGCAGCGATGGATTGAGCGACCAGGTGACCTCGGCCGAAATCCTGCGCACGGTGCTGGCCAACGCCGGACATCCGGGCGGCGCCGTGCATGAGCTGATCGAGGCGGCTAATCGCGCGGGCGGCAAGGACAACGTCAGCGTTCTGATTGTGGAGGGCAAGCAGTTCGCCGCCGCGCGGGAGGCATCGCCGGGAATCGCACCGCCTGCCAGAAATGTGTTCGCCGGCAAGACGGCGATGTTCGCCTATGGCCTCGTGTTCGCATCTCTCGTCTTTGCCGCCCTGCGCTATTTTGGCCTGGCGGATCGGCAGCCTGCGGTCCCGCCCGCGCAGACGCTCACGGTAGGCGCCGGCGGCTTCGCCAGTATCAACGAAGCGCTGGCGAAGGCCCGCCCCGGCGACACCGTGGAAGTCTCAGCCGGCGAATATCCGGAACAGCTCCGGCTCAAGGACGGAGTCACGGTGAGAGGCCGCAGGCCCGATGTGCCGATCCTGCGGGCCGCCTCCATCGAAACCCGGCCGGCCGTCGCCATTGTGGCGGAGGGCGTCCGCGGCGCGCGCGTCTTCGGCTTCCGCATCCGGGCGGATGAGAAAGCGCCATGGGCCGTCGGCGTCGAGATCTCGGATTCCGATCTCGAATTACAGGACACTGAAATCCTGGGCGCAGCCACGGGTGTAGAGATCCGCGGAAAGTCCACGGCGGTATTGCGCGCCAACTCGATCCAGGATTGCCGCGACACCGGAATCCGGATATCCGGCGATTCCGCGCCATGGCTTTTGTACAATGCCATCCTGCGCAATGGCCGCCGCGCCCATTATCCGGGGACGCCTGCGGGGACGCCTCCGGGGACGCCCCCGGGGCCCGGCGTGCTCATAGAAAAGCCCGCGCATCCAGTGCTTATAGGCAATACCTTTGGAGACAACGGCAGCGAGCCGGTGCGCATACCGGAAGGCATGGATAAAGACCCGATTACAAAGTTCAACTTTTTCCTGCCAGCCAAGCCGCCCGCCCGCAATCGGGGAGGAGCGCCACATTAATGGTGATCCCCGAGAGGCGCAAGGTCGGCAAATACGAAATCCTGCGCAAGCTGGGACGCGGCGGCATGGCGGACGTGTACCTGGCGCAGGATACCGAACACCAGCGCACGGTGGCGCTAAAGGTGATCGAGCACGGGCCGGATGCCGACTCGCGCGAAACCATCGAAGCCGAACGGCGCGGCTCCGAGTTGCAGGCGAAACTCGCGGAAATCGACGCGCGCGTGGTGAAGATTTTCGACGCGGGCGACATGGATGGCTACTTCGTGGTGGCCATGGAATACGTCGAGGGGCAAGATCTGTCCGATCTGATGCGCCACGGGCCGGCCGCCCCCGACGATGCCGTCGATATCGCGCTGGCCATCTGCCAGACGCTGGAACACGCGCACACGCTCGAAGTCACCATCGACGGCAAGGAGTGCCGGGGCATCGTGCACGGCGACATCAAGCCGAAGAACATCCGCATCGATCACGAAAACCGCGTGCGCGTGCTGGATTTCGGCATCGCCAAGGCACTGTCGCTTTCGCGCAAGCTGACGCGCAACGAGTTCGGCAGCGTGCCCTATGCTTCGCCCGAGCGGCTGGATTCGGGCGACGTGAATTCCATGTCGGACCTCTGGTCGCTGGGCGTGCTGTTGTACGAACTGGTGACCGGAGCGCAGCCCTATCAGGCGGAGTCGACCGAGCGCCTGGAGCGCATGATTCGCTCGCACATTCCAGCGCCACCCGCGCCGGACCCCTGTCCGGAGCCACTGCGCCGCATCCTGCTGAAGAGCATGGATCCCGAACCGGAGCGGCGCTATCAGTCGGCCGCCGATCTGGCCGCGGACCTGGCGGCGTTTCGAGCTGGGGCGCCGGTGCGCGCGGAAACGGAGGAAGACGCCAACGCCACGCGCCGCACATTCCGTTCCGCGCCCGCTGTGGACGAAGGCACCCGCCGTACGACGAAGCCCGCCACGTCCACGGCCCCGGCGCGAGATCCACGCGCCGTCAAACCCGCCGGCCGCTTCGGGTATCAGGCGCGGCGCGTCCTGGTGATGCTGGCCGGACTGGTGCTCGCCTACATTGTATATGCCGTGACGTCGGGGGTGGTCCTCTGGCGGCATGGCCAGGAACTCGACCGGGATATCCACGCCGAGGTGCTGACGGATCCGGAGGCCATTTGGAGCCGATGGGCGGATATCTCGAAGGGCAACGCGCAGGCGCTGGCATTATTTACGCCGCGCCGTTCGGTGAAGAAGAAGCTGGTGGCCGCGGCGGAGCGGGTGATCGGGACCTATCGCAATAGCGACAGCCAGCCGGTCTACGAGAATGACTGGAAGCGCGCCAAGCTGTACCTCGCCAGGGCGCTGGAGATGGATCCGGCGGACGAGACCGTGCGCGGCGAGCTGCGGCTTTGCGAAGGGCAGATCGATCGCATCAATGGCGTCAGCCATCACAACGCGGCGGTGCTGAACGAAGCTGTGCAGAAGTTCGAAGAGGCGCAGCAGGCTCTGCCCGGCTCGCCCGATCCGGAGTTGGGCCTGGCGGGGGTCTATGTTTACGGCTTGAAGGACATAGACAAAGCCTATGCCGCATTGCAAGAGGCCGAGCGGCACGGGTACAAGCTCGGCAATCGCCAAAAGGCGCAACTGGCCGACGGCTACCGCGACCGCGGCGACCGCCTATGGTGGGACTCGCGCAACGTGCGTGGTCTGCCGCAAGAGAAGGACCAGATCCAGAAGGCCGCCGACGATTATCGCCGCGCGCTGGAGCTGTACCAGGGCATCGTCCCTTATAGCAGCGCCAACATCAACATCGTGCGCGTGCAAGGCAGTCTTAGCGCCATCGAATACCGGCTGGCGGAACTGCAAGCGGAGCCGGCCCGGTAGGCGTGGCTCGCGCCAGATCTTGTCTGTCTTGGACCCGCTCCAACTCAGGCCGGTTTTCGGTGATCGGCAGTTGCCCCGCCCGCTCGCTGCGAACGTAGATATTACAGTCGTCCGCGTAGCGAGCAAAACGATGGCCCCGGCGCTCCAACTCCCGGTCGAGTCCGTCGAGCACGAGGTTACTGAGCAGCGGCGAAAGTGGTCCCCCTTGCGGAGTCCAACCCGTTCGAGCGATTCGCCGATGTCCGCCGGCGATGGGGACGGCGCCGTCGACAATCTGGCCTTGTCCTCTAACATCCTCTAACATCCTCCAACATGGGCAGTGTTGTTTCACGCGATACATGCCGGTGTGACGGGACCACTCTGCTACAATCCTTGTTCATGGCTCAGCGGGTCTCGATCTTCGTCACCTGCATCGTGGATCAGCTTTTCCCGACAGTCGGTCTGGCGATGGCCGATGTGCTGGAGAGCCTCGGCTACCAGGTCGACTTTCCGGAGGATCAGACGTGCTGCGGCCAGCCGGCCTTCAACACGGGCTATCGCCGCGAAGCCTGCCAGGTGGCGCGGCACTTCCTGAAAGTCTTCCGCGATTCCGAATATGTGGTGGTGCCTTCCGGTTCGTGCACTTCGATGATCGCGCATCATTTCCACGATCTGTTCCCAGAGGACCCGGAAACCCGGCGCGCCGCCGAAGCGCTGGCGCCGCGCGTCTGGGAGTTCTCAAAGTTTGTGCTGGAGGTGGCGCGCGTGGATGACGTGGGCGCCCGGCTGGAGGACGTGGTCACGTATCACGACAGTTGTCATGCGTTGCGCGAATTCGGCATCAAGGACGGCCCCCGCCGTCTGCTGGCGAACGTTCGCGGACTGGAACTGCGCGAGATGGACGCGGCCGAGGAATGCTGCGGATTCGGCGGCACGTTCTCGGTCAAATTCCCCGAAATCTCCGGCGGCATGGCGGGCACCAAGATCGATTCCATCGTGCGCACCGGCGCCAAGACAGTGGTCAGCGTGGATTCCAGTTGCCTGATGCAGATACAGGGGGCGCTGTCGCGCGCCGCGCTGCCGGTGCGCACCATGCATCTGGCGGAGGTCCTGGCGAGCCGCTAAGCGCCGTTAAAGCAATGTCTGTTGTATTCGACGAGAAGGTCCACAAGACGCTGGCAGATGCCAACCTGCAACTGGCCATCTATCGGGCCACAGGCCGCCTGATCGATCATCGCAAGCATGCCGTGGCGGCCGCCGCGCTGCCGGATTACCAGGAACTCCGCACGCAGGCCAACGCCATCAAGCGGCACACCATCGACCACCTGGACCACTACCTGGAACAGTTCGAAGCCAACGTTACCGCGCACGGCGGCAAAGTCATTTATTGCCAGGACGCCACGGAGGTCGCGGATTTCGTCCTGCGGCTGGCGAAGGAACGCGGCGCGCATTTGATCGTGAAATCGAAATCCATGACCACCGAGGAGGTCGATCTCAACGAGCGGCTGGAGCATCATCATCTGGAATCGGTCGAAACCGATTTGGGCGAGTACATTTTACAACTCGCGCACCAGCGTCCGTATCATATTGTCGCGCCGGCGCTGCACCTGACGCGTTATGACGTGGGCGATCTGTTCGCGCGCACGCTGGGGGTGGCCAACGAGACGGTGGTCGAGAAGCAGACGCTGATCGCGCGCGCGGTGCTGCGGCAGAAATTCCTGGCCGCTGACATAGGGATCAGTGGCGCCAATTTCTTAGTCGCCGATTCCGGCGCGGTGTTGATAGTCGAGAACGAGGGTAACGCACGCCTGACGACTTCCGCGCCCAAGGTTCACATCGCGGTGGCGGGAATCGAGAAGCTGATTCCGCGCGCGCAGGATCTGGCCGTGTTTCTGAAGCTGCTGGGACGCAGCGCCACCGGGCAGGCGCTGACGGTTTACACGTCGTTCCTTTCGGGGCCGCGCCGCGCGGGCGAGATCGACGGGCCCGAGGAGTTCTACGTGGTGCTGCTCGACAACGGCCGCACCAAGCTGCTGGCGGATCGCGGGAAGCGGGAATCGCTCTATTGCATCCGCTGCGGCGCCTGTCTGAATCATTGCCCGGTGTACCGCAAGATCGGCGGGCACAGCTTTCCGTGGGTTTATTCGGGGCCGATCGGGGCGATCATCACGCCGCAGTTTCTGGGCATCGAGCATGAGCCGAGCCTGCCGTTCGCGTCGAGTTTGTGCGGCGCGTGCGCGGAAGTGTGCCCGGTGAAGATCGACATTCCCAAGGTGCTGCTGGATCTGCGCGCGGAGGTGAAGCAGGCCGAGGAGCGCAAAGGCGCGAACCGCTTGGAGCGGCTGGCGTTCAAGATCTGGGCTTGGGTGATGTGCCATCCGCGCATCTATGAGATGGCGGCGATGGTGGCCGCGGGCGTGGCGCCGGCGGAGAATGGCAAGTGGCTGCGGAGCGCGCCCGCGGTGATGAATCTGCCGCCGGTGCGCGCGTGGCTGAGCCAGAGGGACCTGCCGCCCGCACCGGCCAAGAGCTTCCGCGAGCTTTGGAGAAAGCGCTGATGTCCCGCGAAGCCATTTTGAATAAAGTGCGCACGGCGTTGGGGCGCAGTGCGGGCGAACAGATTGCGGAGCCGCCGCCGGTTCGTTTGCGCGTGGCCGAACATCTTGAGGCGATGGATTTGGAGACGCGCATCGCGAGCATGTTGCGCGCGGTGGAGGCGCTGGCGGGCAAGACCCGGCGCGTGGCGACGGGCGAGGATGCGCGGGCATACGTGGGCACGGTGCTGGACGGGAAGACGGCGGTTGCCTCCAACGCGCCGTTCTTGCGGGAATGCGGCATCGCGGATCTGGCGGGCGTGCGGTCGGGCTTCACGGAAGCGGCCGCATTACGGGCGCTGTGCGCGACGGCGGACGTGGGCATCACCAGCGCCGACTATGCCCTGGCGGACACCGGCACCCTGGTGATGCTAGCCAGTCCGGCGGAAGCGCGCTTGATCTCGCTGCTGCCGCCGGTGCACATCGCGGTGGTTCCCGCCGAGCGCGTGCTGTCGGGGCTTGATGAGTTGTTCACCATTCTGCCCCTGCCGGCGGAGCAGACTAGTTCGATGGTGCTGATTACCGGGCCGAGCCGCACGGCGGATATCGAGCAGATATTGGTGCGGGGCGTGCACGGGCCTGGGGAGATTCATGTAGTGGTGGTAGGGTAGCAGGTCAGATTGGAGGAGAACGTATGCGCATGTGGGTTTACAACCCCCATACCGGCGGCAAGAGCATTCCGCCCGACGTAAAGGCACGTACCGAACGGCGCATTCTCGATTACGCTAACAAGCACTTCGCCGGAAAGTTCATTCGAATCGACGTGCGCTTCCGCGGTGCTCTCTGCTATATCGACGCATACACCGAACCGGGGGTGCCGCCCGCGCGTGTCTCACCTAGTGGTGAGACGCGTAAACAGTGGATTGAGCGGCTGCGAAACACTCCCACGCATCTTTGCCGGATTCGCTACTTCGGAAACGAAGACCGATGGAGCTTCGCCTTCTACACGTATGCCCACGAAAAATACGAGCCAAGCTTTTTGATCAGTGGCGACGATCACGGCACACCGGAGGAAGCTTTCGAGACGTCGGCTCAGTTCCTGTGACAAAGCCTCGGGCGAAGCCTTCGCGCACTCTATTTCGGGCCGGCGGGCGGCGAAGCTCAAGTGCCAGCCGCGGTCCGCTACATTTCGAGAACGCCTTCTTCCATGAGTGCCTTCCGTACCGCGACAACTCCCGGATCGTTAATATGCAACAACGCGATCGTCACGCGGCCGATCTGAGTCAGGGCCTTCAATTGAGGCCCGTCCCAGATAAAGTGTTCCGCCCAGGAATCGCGCCGAGGGTGGAATAGGCGAACGATTTCGGCGTTATCCGGATCAAGACCAGCGATGTTCGAACCCTTAAAGCGGTTGCAATGGACGCAAGCGAGGGCGAGATTCTCAAATTCGGTCGGGCCCCCGTGTTGCCGCGCAATGATGTGGTCTAATCTGGAATGGCGTCGGGTGAAGCGCCGCGGGCAATTGGCAATACTCACAGCGAGGACTGGCCCGGCGCCAAACCCGACGGATGAGATCGGCGTTCACTGTCGTTGACTATTGAGGCGAACGCTGTAGAGCGCGGCGTCCTTTGGATTGCATGATGGCGAGGAGATTGCCGACATGAATGTAGCTGTCGAGTTCAGCTTGTTCTTCGCCGGTTAGCTTGCCCTGCCGAGCTAACTCGGACAACTCGTTCATGCGAGCGGTGTCCCGATCGCCAAAGCGGATCGACAACAGGTACTCAGCTGCACCGCTCGGCAGTTCCTCCTGCCCGATCTGGATGAGGCGGGCCAGGATTGCCGCTTCAGTATTGGGACTGGTGATTTGAGAACTCATCTGCTGCCACCTAATCAATTGTGCCACCACAGCGCAACGATGTCATCAGAGGGTCTGGGCTCAATCGGAATCGCCGCGGAGAACTTGTTTATAGAGCCTGCGGATCATGAAGAAGGCCGTCATAGTGATGAGATAGGCCGTACCGAGGTCTGCGATCAGCGGAACCCACCACCAGTGACGCAGCATCGGAAACGGAAGCGTGAAGCATGCGGCTATGCCGAGATTACGAGCGCTACGCGACAGGTGAGTCCGCCGGGTCACCCAGACTCAGCAGCCACGCCAACTCCGCGCGCTTCTTCCGTCGGTACCACACAAGAAAAACGAAAAACACCGGCGAACACAGCCAGACGAGGCCGTTGAAGAGTGAGCCGAACAGCCAGGTCAACAGCGGGGCGCGCGGCGCGGAGTGCCGGTAGATCCATCCCAGGCAGAACGCCATCTCACACACAAACAGTCCGGCGCCGAACAGCGTGGCCTTAAGCTGGGCGTGGCACCGTCTGACGGACAAATCCACAAACGCCGCCGTGTCGATGGCGGCGGCCGACCAGAGGCCGCGGGTGATGGCGAGCCGGAACGCCCAGGCGACGGCGATGAACGACCAGGTGGCCGCTGCCAGCAGCAGCATGTCGGGCTGCGGCGAGCGCGCCGCCAGGGCGGTGACGCCTCCGCCGATCACGACCGTCACCAGGATGTCGGCCGCGATGCCGATCTTCAGCCAGCGCGATTGCCGCTCCACGCGGCGGCGCAGATCCGGGGGGACGGCTGTTTCCGACTGCCAATCGCGGCGCCACGTTTCCAATTCGGTATCCATACTCATTTCCGTTTCTCCAGCGACTCGCGCAACAGTTGGCGGGCGCGGGTCAAACGCGCGCCCACGTTGCTTTCCGAAATGCCCAGCACCTCGGCGATTTCCGCATATCCCATATCTTCGAGCGCCAGCATGATGACTTGGCGGTAGACCAGCGGCAGGCGATGAATCGCGCGGCGCAGGCGTCCGGCGGCCTGTTCCCGCGCGAGGCCGGATTCCGGATCGGGGGCCGGGTCGTGGACATCATCCACTTCGACATCGCCGGCGGCTGCCGGGAACCGCGCCTGGCTGCGCGACAGGTGCGCGATAGCGCGATTGTGCGCGATGCGGAACAGAAACGTGCGCGGGGAGCATTCGCCGCGAAAAGCGCGCAGGGCCTGCCAGACGGCTAGGGCGATCTCCTGCAGCAGGTCGTCGCGGTCGCTGGGCGTATTGGTATAGCTCGCCGCGAGCCGGGCGAGCGCGGGCCCGTTGGCGGCCAGAAGACGATCGAATTCCTGCTCCAAGATGGCGCGGTCCAAGGTTGCGAAGAGCGTGACGTCCGCCAAAGCGGCGTCAGTTTCCGTACACGATTTCATCACGGTGTAGCCTGTTTGCGGCAACCTCCAATACCAGCAGGGCCAGTGCGGCGGTGAAGCAGCCCAGCGCGGCCGCCGGAACGAATGGGGCAGGCCCACCCTTCATCCAGCGTTCGAGTTGCAGTTGCTGCCCCATGACTGGCAGGAAGGCGAACCACCCGCGCGCCGCCGCCGGGAAGAACACCTGAAACATGCCGAGGCCCATGGGCAGGAAGACCAGCATCGAGAGGTAAGTCTGGGCTTCCTTCGCGGCGCGGCAAACCGTGGAGATCAGCAGTTGGAGCGAGGCCGCCAGCAGCGCCAGCGGCAAGATACCGGCCGTCACGGCCAGCAAAAGACGCGGCACGCACGCAGGCGGGTGCATTCCCGCGCTGGCGAACACGATCGCGAAGCCCGCCAGATTGAGGATCAAGCCGGCGAACGAAAACAGACCGACCGCCAGCCATTTCCCCAACACGATCTCCCGCCGGCGGACCCGGTTCATCAGCAAAGGCAGCAACGACTGGCGTTCCCGTTCGCCGGCTACGGTGTCCATGGCGACGTTCATGCCTCCCACAAACGCGGCCACCAGGGTGAAGACCGACATCATCCCGATCAACACGCCATCCACGCGCGCCGCCATGGAGACCATGAAGACGACCGCGGGGGCCCATCAGCGCGTACATCAACGATGAGATCACGGAGCGCGTATCGCGCAAGCTATCGATGGCCTCTTTGCGTGCGACTACCAGGGTTGGACTTAGCATACGGCGTGCTCCTCGGTGCAGGTCAGTTTTACGAAGGCGTCCTCCAGCGAGGCGCTGTCCGTTTGGCGGCAAAGATCGGCGGGCGAACCTTGCGCCACCAGGCGTCCGTGGTCGACGATTACGACCTGATCGCACAGCGCACGCACTTCTTCGAGCACGTGGCTGGAGAACACCACGCACGCGCCCGCATCGCGCCAGCGCCGCAGAAGATCCCGCAGCGACCGCACGGTGGGGACATCCAAGCCGTTGGTGGGTTCGTCCAACAGGAGGTTCCTGGGCGCGTGCAGGATGGCGCGGCCGAGCGCGGTCTTCATGCGCTCGCCTTGGGAAAAGCCGGCCGTGCGCCGGTCCGCAATGGCCTCCAGGCCGAGGGTGGCAAGCACCTGGCTCATCCGCTCGGCGAGGACCGCGGGCGGCATCCCGCGCAGCATGCCGAAGTACGCCAGGTTCTCGCGCACGGTGAGCCGGGGGTAGATGCCTATGTGGTCGAGCAGGGCGCCGGTGCCGGCAGGGTCTATCGTCACCGATCCCGATTCCGGCTGCAGCACGCCGCAGATCATGCGCAGGGTGGTGCTCTTGCCGGCGCCATTGGCGCCTAAGAGGCCGGTGATGGCGCCATCCGGAGCCGTGAATGACAGGCTGCGCACCACCGGCCGGTTATCGAAGCTTTTAGCGAGGTCTTGAACTTGGATCATGTCTTTCGCTGGTATAGTCCGCGGGGCGCGGACTTCCTTACAAAAAGTTCGCGAATGCTGGTAATATTAAGGTTCCATTACAGCCTCCCATTTACTATTCGCGTGCCTGGCCCTCATAGCGCCATCTCTGAATGCCGGGACGGACGACGCGCCCGCCATCGTGAGCGCTACGGTGGACTACGCCGCCAATCGGGTGACCATCACCGGCTCCAACTTCAGCCCGGCTGGCGCGCCGCCCACGGTGGCGGTGGAAAGCGCCACGCTGACCCTGGTATCGTTCACAAACCAAATGGCCGCGGCGATTCTGCCGGCCGGTTGGGCGCCGGGGTCGTACCTGCTGGCGGTCACCAACAGCAACAAACAAACCGGCGTGTACCGCATGACATTGTTGGCGGGGTCAGGGGCGCCGCCGCCCCCGCTGCATATCGATAAGCTGCGCTATCATGCTCGGGGCCTTTACGGGATCTGGCCGCTGGCGGGCACGCTGGCCTACGCCGGATTGCTGCAGGAATTGAACGCTCCCAAGGAGTGGGGACAGGGCTGGGCGGCATATGGGCGGCGGGTGGCCTCAACCGAAGGTTGCGCGGTGATCCATGGCGTGCTGGCCTTTGGCCTGGATACGACGTTGCACGAGGATCCGCGGTATTTTCGATCGGAGCGCAAGGGTCTTTGGCGCAGGATGGCGCACGCTGCGCGGGGCACCATATTGACGCACACGGACGCGGGCGGCGAGACAATCTCCACCTGGCGTTTGGGCAGCGCATACGGCGCGGCATTCATCTCCAACCTGTGGTATCCGGACCGGCTGGATACCGTGCGGCTCGGGTTCCTGCAAGGGTCGCTGCGCGTCGGCTTCGACCTGGTGACCAATCTTTCGGCCGAATTCTGGCCGGACTTCAAGAAAAAGCTGCGGCGGGGAAATTAAGCTTCCCAACCGGCGGCGTAGTCGTGCGTCTAAGGGAACGGGAGCAATCTATGAACAGGATTCTGATTCTGGCCCTGTGCCTGGCGCCGGCGGCGCTGGCGCAGGAAAAGAGTATGAGCTGCGACGAAGACAGCCGCTGGAGCGAACGCGGGCACTACTGCGAGATTCGCGAGGTCACGGTGCCGGCCGGCGGGCGGCTCGATGTGGACGGCGGAGTGAATGGCGGGATTTCCATCAAGGGCGCCAATCGCAGCGACATCCTGGTGCGCAGCAAGGTGCAGGCTTATGAGGACGACGAAAAGGACTCGCGGCGGATGGCGGCGGAGATCCATGTGGAGACCGCCGGCGGACGCGTGCGCGCGACCGGTCCTACATCGGAGAGACACGGCTGGGGCGTAAGCTATGAGATCTTCGTGCCGCAAAAGACCGACCTGGTGCTGCGGACGCACAATGGCGGCATCGGCATCACAGGCGTCCAGGGCCACACGCAGTTTGAGGCGGTGAACGGCGGCGTGTCGTTGAAGCAGTTGGCGGGTTCGGTGGAAGGCCACACGACCAACGGCGGGCTGCACCTGGAGCTGGCCTCGGACCACTGGGATGGCGATCGCTGCGACGTGTCCACCACCAACGGCGGTGTGACGATCCGGGTTCCTTCCAACTACTCGGCGCACCTGGAGACCGGCACGGTGAACGGCGGCGTCAGCATCGATTTCCCGGTGACGGTGCAAGGCGAGATCAACCGGCATCTCGCCGTGGACTTGGGCTCCGGCGGGAGGCTGGTGCGCGCGACCACCACCAATGGCGGCGTGCGGGTCGAGCGCATCTAGCGTGCTGTCCCGCGTAATATTTGACAATCGCCGTGCTGGCTCCGGGTGGGGCGGGCCCGACCCGCTGGTCGGACTTGGTCAAGCTCTGTGAGAATCGGCTGTTGCCGGCCGGGAGCCGGAGCAGGGGCTCCGCCCCACGCGGATTGTCAAGAGTTACATGGGACACCACACTAGCGGGTTGTAGCGGGCGCGCCCTGCTATACTCGCGGGGATGAAATTCGCGAAGATCGTCTTTTGGGGCGCCGGTGCGTTTGGTGTATTGGCGCTCGCGCCGCTGTACTTCATGTTCGATCTGGTCGGCCGCCAGGACCCACCGCCCATTACGCATCCGCAGTTTTACTACGGGTTTGCAGGCGTGGGGCTGGCCTGGCAATTCGCCTTCTTCGTGATCGCGACGGACCCGGTGCGGTTCCGGCCGATGATGATTCCTTCCCTGCTTGAGAAGGTCAGTTACGTGGGCGCTCTGCTGGCGCTGTATCTGCAAGGGCGCATTTCGCCGGTGCAAGCGGCGACTGCCGTCCCGGACGCGTTGTTGGCGGTGCTGTTCCTAGCGGCGTTTTGGAAGACGCGCGCCCACCGAACAACCCACTACGTTGGGTTCACAACCAGCTAATCCGGTGTGGCGCCGCCGTGGGCCGCCTCGTAGATCTGCTGGCTGATCTGGTTCTGGAGTTGATTGACGGCTTGTGCGTCGGTCGCACTCAAGGACCCTCCATTGCCCTGCTCATCGGTAGCGATTTGCTGCTGGATTGTGCCGAGTTGCGATCCCAACTGTTTGGCTTGATCGCCGCTCAGGTTCCCAGCCTTCTCGTTCAACACGATGCGGCCTGCTTCAACGGCTTCGCGCGCGCCGGCGCGAGTCACAGTCGGATCGGACGGCGGAGCGGCGCCGTTGTGGGTGTCGCTGTAAATCGTCCCGCGCAACTGATTCTGCGAGTGCTGGATGGCCTGCGCATCGGTGGACGAGAGCGTGCCGCCGTTGGCTTGGCGGTCCGCCACGATCTGGCTGTGGATGGACGATATCTGGCCGTAGAGCTGCTGGGCTTGATCGCTCGTGAGATTGCCGGCCCCCACGTTCTCGGCGACGCGGCCGGTCAGCGCGACCTCGCCTAACGCGGCCGGGCTGAGCTGCACGTTATCGGCAGGCTGGTCGGATGCCTGCACGCTGCCGGACACTGAGCCTGCCGGAGCCCCGGGCTTCTGCGAAGACGGCGGCACATATGTTGCCGACTGTGTGTTGCTGTTCAAAGAAACTGGTGTCAAAGTGTAATCTCCTCGCCCTGTCTATCGGCAGCTTTGAGCGGAACTTTAAGGCGGGGCTTTAGGGCGTGCCAAGGGCGGCTCAGCGGGCCGAAGACCGGTTCTTCCTTATGTACGCTTCCGGGATCAGCAGGGTGAGCGCATCGGGCACGATCTCCACGCTGGCCGGAATGTGTCCCGCATATTCGCCATCCACCTGAATATAGACGCGGCGGCCGGTCGAGCCCGGCATGCACACACCACCGGTCCGGATCAGCGAAATGCCCGGCACGCCCGCCACCTTACGCACGGCCACCCGCGCCAGGTACGTCAGAAAACGGAACGAACTGCGCCCTTCGAACAGCACCACTTCGAACCGATCGTCGAGCAAGCTGATACTTTGCGCAATCTCGAGATCGCCGCCGTAGTTGCGCACTTTGCTGATCAGCGCGAACGAGCAATTCACCCGGCGGCCCTCCACCAGCACTTCGAACTCATCCAGATCGCGCCCCAGCAGGCTGAAGCCGCCGACCCAATAAGCCAGCTTCCCAAAGCGCGCCTTCAGCGGCACGCTCATGTTATAGACGATCTTGGCGTCCAGTCCGATGCCCGCCATCAGGAGGAACAGGCGGGTGCGCTCGGAGCCGTTCACGCACTGCAGCCGGCCCATGGAGATGCGCGTGGGAACGCATTCGTGGAGACTGGCGGCGGCCCGTTCGATGCTCGAACCAAGTCCCATCTCGTTGGCCAGGACGTTGGCCGTACCGGCGGGCAGAATGCCCAGCGGCACGTCGGAGAAGGCCACGCCTTCGGCGATCTCGTTGATGGTGCCGTCGCCCCCCGCGGCCAGGATCAGCTCGGCTCCGTCGGCGATGCTGCGGCGCGCGATGGCGCCGGCGGTGCCGGGTCCCTGCGTCGGAACCAGCCAAGTGTCGTGCCCGGCTTCGCGCAGGATTTCGGCGGCGTTGGACAGGCGCTTCAGTCCCTTGGCGCCCATCTTGCCTGCAAAGGGATTGTAGATGACGATGGTCTTGCGTGCGGCGGCTATGGCTTCACTCCAGTCATCTCAGTTTAAACTATGTGAAAAGTCCCATGCCGAAAGATGCTGCCGCCCGCGTCGAGAAGCCCGGGAAATGCTGCGCCATCACGAGCGCCTGTATAATATGCTTCTATTTTGAGATAGATTTACGAGACTTGCAAGTGCCGATTTTACAGGGCCTGCGCGGCGTCTCAAAAAGGACCCTATGTGAAACCGGGGGCGGCCCCCAAAACGCGAGCACACCGGGGGCTGAGGAAGTTAGGTTCTGGAGAGCGGTGCGAAGAAAAGTCTCTACCGCCGCACTGAATGCCGGGCGGGAGCGCACCGGAATGCGCGCCATTGCCCAGGCCCAGTTAACCTACCGGTATATTCACTCTTAACGCCAGTGCCGTCCTGCGTGGCCGAGAAACTGCGGGCAGGCAGGGCTAGTCGTACGACCGCCGCTACTTGGCCCCAGCCTTTACGAGAGCATCGACGACGTCCCTTACGTTAGATTCTTTGGCCCAGTCCAACGCCGTTCGACCATCTCTCCCTTTGATGTTGACGTTCGCCCCCCCGGCCAGTAGCACTGGAATCACCTCGATGCAACTCCATCGCGCAGCCGACATCAGGGCAGTGTAATGGCTGGAGGTCTGTAGGTCTACGCTGGCGCCGTGGCTTATTAGGATCTGGGCTGTGCTTGCGTGGTTCCCCCTCGCGGCCCTTAGCAGGGGTGTCCACCCGTCTTTATCGCGTGCGTTAACATCAGCACCCGCATCAAGTAGGATCAATACGACCGAGTCGTAGCCCCCCCTGGCGGCCAAAAACAAAGGGGTTGCACCCCGATTGTCTCTCGCATCGACTCGCGCCCCACTGTCGAGCAATACTCTGGCCGTGTTGGCATGGTCTTTCGTAATCGCTGCCAGAAGTGGCGTCACGCCTCCTTTACCCTTTGTATTAGCCTTCCCACCGGCGGAAATCAGAACCTGGACCTTTTCAGTGTCACCTGTTTGAGCTGCCGCTATTAGGTCCATTGACACCTTGTCGGCAGCGCAAACCAACGAGCCAAACAGGCTTGATGCTGCGAGTACAGCGGAAAGGATTCGCATGATGTTATCTTAAACCACCTGGCCTCTTCCGGCGTGGCAAAAAGAACCAGCGATATCATCCACGCCTAAGGGCGTGCGGTTTGCTGTCCTATTATGCGGTACTGCGCAATAGTTGAGAGAGCGACTGACAGCCTGGCTATCGGCACTGCAGCTAGTCTGCACCAGCGTCATCATCGATGCCCTGAACAATAGGCGTGGCCGCCAGGCATTTCTCCTGGAGTTGGTCAGAGCTGGTCATGTTCTGGCGTGTTGCCCGATCAACATCACCGAGGTCTACGCCGGCATGCGGCCCAAGGAACAAGCAGCCACTGAAGAGCTCGTTGCCTGCAACATTTTCCCATCGCGCCGCCGGCCGCCCGTCTCGCTGGCGAGCTGAAACGCGACTAGGGCCGCAAAGGCATCACCCTGAATTTGGGCGCCGCGATCATCGCCGCTGTGGCCATTCATTATGGGCTGACACTGCTCACTGACACGTCAAGGATTTTCCGATGGAGGACCTATTGCGCCATCCATTGCCAAATCCGTCATAGGAGTTAGGGCGCTAAGAAGCCGGCCTGGGAGGCCGGCTGCAGCGCACGGCGCTGCCCCACGAATCACTCCCGATCGGCGAGGATGGCCGCCGCATCCAGCACCCGCCGCACCAACCGGGCGAGCTGCTCAGCCGCGAATGGCTTGGCGATGAAGTATCCGCCCGTGCCCTCGATCATGGGCGCCAGTGCCGCCTCCGGCATACCCGACATCAGCACCATCGGCAAGCCGGGGCGCAGCGCATGCATGCGGGCGGCAAACTCGCGCAGCGGCACGCCGGGCATCATCACGTCGCGAATCGCCAACTGCGGAACGGCGGCGGCTTCGCGCACCGCTGCCAGCGCGGATTCGGAGTCGGTGTAGGTGGTCACGCGGTAGCCATAATGCGCCAGGCATGTGGCGACAAATGCCGCCACCTCCGGCCGGTCGTCTACCACCATCACCATCTCGCTACCCGCGACCCCGGCGGAGTCTGTCCGATCGACCGCGCCGTCCGCCATCTCCACTGCGCCGCCGGCGGGCAGTAGGACGGTGAAGAGGCTGCCGCGCCCCGGCCGGCTGGCGACGCGGATGTGCCCTTCACTTTGCCGGACGATGCCATAGGCCATCGAGAGACCCAGCCCAGTCCCAGTCGATCGGGTGGTGAAGTACGGATCGAAAATGTGTTCCAGCACGTCGGGCTCGATGCCCGAACCGCTATCTTCCACCTCGATCTTCACAAACTCGCGCGCATCGCCGGCAGGCGCCTCTTTGGAATTCGCGCGGCCGGTGCGCACCACGATCCGGCCTCGTCCATCGATGGCTTGCCGCGCATTCACCACCAGGTTCATCAGCACTTGTTCGATCTGCGCCGCATCGGCGCGTACCGGCAGCGAGGTCTCACAGAGGTCGTAGCTCAGCTCCACGTCCCCCTCGACGAGCTTATCGAGCGTGCCGCGCATCGAGTCGACGAGCGCGTTCAGATCGAAGGCCGCTGCACGGAGGGCTTGGCGCTGCCCGAAGGCGCGCAGCCGGCCCGTGATCGCCGCGGCCCGCCGCGCGGCGCTGAGAATCTCGCCGATATTCTGGCGAAGCCCTTCGCTCAGGCCCTCCTCGATCGCCAGCGATGCGTAACCCATCATGACGGTCAACAGGTTGTTGAAGTCGTGCGCGATGCCCCCGGCCAGGCGTCCCAAGGCTTCCTGCCTTTGCGCCTGGCGCAACTCTTCTTCCAGCCGCACCCGCTCCCGCAGGTCCCGTCCGATCAATCCAGTGGAAGCGGAATCCCCCTCCCGCGCGCCCATGGCGAAAGCGCCGACCAATACGGGAATCCGTTCATCCGTGAGGCGATTGCGCCACTCCGACTGCCCTTCCCACACACCCGCCGCGGCAATGGAGCCGTCCATTTGCGTGCGCATCGGATCCTCCGCGGCGATACCGCACACCTCGTCGAGGGGCCTCATGAACAACGAAGGGATCTGGTCCGCGGCATAGCCCAGCAGATTCGCGGCGGCGCCGTTCAGGTAACGCAACTGCCCGGCCGAGACCACCAGAATCGCGTCCCGGCTCTGTTCCACAAGCTGCGCCAGGCGGCCGCGTTCGGTCTGCGCTTCCTGCAATTCCCGCAAGGCCGCACGCGTGCGCCGTTCGCTCCGCTCCGCGGTTTCGGTGAGCAGAAGCCCCACTCCGAGGCTCATCGCGACCCAAACCACCGAGTTCGTCACGAAGACGGTCAGCGCGAATTGCAACAGGCCCGGATCATCTTGGGCGCCGTGAAATGCCCACGTCGATGTCATGATCCACTGCCAGGCGCGGACCAGGTTGATCAGGCCATAGAAGGCCCAGGCGCCGGCGGTCACCAACGATCCGGTAAGCTGTCGCTGCCGCCCGTGCCTGGCGAAGGCCACGGCGGCCAGCAGGCTCGCCAACCCATAGCAGATATGTCTGGGAATGTTGTGGATGCGCAAAACATCTACGCTGTCGAGTGGATAAGGCAGCCCGGCTACAAATGTGATGGCCGCGGCTGCCAGGCCAACCAGGTACAGAGCGACGATCCAGGTCCGCGGGGGCGTTCGGCCGCGCAGCAGTGCGATGCCGGTCAGTGCGAGCGTCGGCGGCACGATGAATCCCAGCAGCGAAGCCGGCGCCCGTATGGCGATCCCGCCTGAATGAATGTCGAACGGTATCCAAAGCGCGGCCGTGTAAGCCGCCTGCGCCACCCAGGAACACGCAAACCAGCGGAGCCAGGCTTCGCGGGAGACGCGCCGGTAGTAGAATTCGAGGAGGCACACCAACATGCAGGAAAACGCGATCTGCAGGGCCAGGCTGGCGTGAGCCAAGATTAGGAACACTCCTACTAATTTAATCCTGGTTGGCCGAAAACTGGTAGGTTCAATTTGCAGTATTCTGTTCAGCGGGATGAGACTGATGGGTTACCCTATACTGGCGCTATGCCTGATGGGAGTCGCGGCGGCATCTGCCGCGGTCGCGCAGAACTGGGTCGCGCAATCGACCGGCACTATGGCGTCCTTACGCGGTGTGAGCGCCGTCAGTCCGGCTGTGGTTTGGGCCAGCGGCGCGGGCGGCACGTATCTGCGCACACTGGATGGCGGCGCCACGTGGCAAGCGGCCCTGGTACCGGGCGCGGGCGATCTGGACTTCCGCGGCGTACGCGCGTTGGACAGCCACACCGCCTGGTTAATGAGCAGCGGGCCGGGCGCGAAATCCCGTATTTATAAGACCGCCGATGGTGGTGCGCACTGGGCGCCGCTCTATACCAATCCCGACGCCGGCGGTTTCTTCGATGCGCTGGCATTTTGGGATGCGCGCCGGGGTGTCGTGCTCGGCGACCCTGTGGACGGGCAGTTCGTCATCCTGACGACCGATGATGGCGGCCAAACCTGGCAGCGGCGCACGTTACCGCCGGCGCTGGCGAACGAAGGCGCATTCGCCGCCAGTAACTCCTGCCTGCTGCTGCGCGGCAAACGCGGCAAACAGGAAGTCTGGTTCGGCACGGGCGGACCCTCGGGCGGACGCGTATTTCATTCCAATGACGGCGGCCGGCATTGGGATGTCACTGGAACGCCTCTTCGCCGCGATGGCGCCGGCGCGGGGATATTCTCGTTGGCCTTCGCGGACTCGCGGCGCGGAGTGGCTGTCGGCGGAGACTACGGCAAGCCCGCCGACGCCGCCGGTAACGTGGCGGTGACCTCAAATGGCGGGCGCGCGTGGGACGAGCCGGCCGGCGCGCATCCCAACGGTTACCGCTCAGCAGTGGCGTTTCTCCCTGGGCGCAAGGTCTGGCTCGCCGTGGGCACTTCCGGTTCCGACATTTCGAGCGACGGAGGCAAAAGCTGGAAGCCGTTCGATAGCGGGGCGTACAATGCCATCGGCACGGCTGCTGGCGATGCGGTGTGGGCGGTGGGTCCCGGCGGCCGCATCGCCCGGCTGCAATGGCGATAATCCTATTCGCACTTTGTGCCGGACGGAACGCCTATAGAGCGGATCCCTGGTTTCCAGGTAGTAATAATCCGGCTTCTCGTTATTGGCCACGAGCGTTCGCGCGTGCGGAGCCAGAATCGAGCGCAGCCGGGCGAAGACAGCGTCGAAATCGGCCGGCTTGCTGGGTGGAGCTTTCTTCGCGCGAAGATGTGCCATAATCCCAGCATGGAAGTTACGCCGGTCGCGCTTTTGCTGGACATAGTAGAGCGCGCGATGCAACGCCGCGCGGCGAGAATGGCTGTTCTTGCGCCTGGACGCGTTCGTTTTGAATTCCCTCCCGCATACGGCCATGAAGCGGGTCTGTTACGAAGTGAAGACTTCGCGCGCGGAGTTTTTGACCGAGATGAAGCACCCGCGCACCGTTGACGGGTCTGGAGACCCGCCGCAGGCGTGGACGCCTGCCCCACACGGTCTGGCCCACGGAAAGCTTACCGGTTGCGTCCGTACTTCTCGTGGCTCGACACCCAATCGGAGGACGAAATGGCCGCGCCCAGCGAAATCTCCCCGGCCAGCGTGACACCTGCAATAATCTCGGCCAGCTTGTTGACCTTGCCCTTGCCGTAGCAGCCCAACATCTCGAGACACTCTCGCTGGGTGGCCAGGGCCGTTCCGCCGCCGTGAGTGGCCACGATAAGCGACGGAATGGTGAGCGAAATATACAGGTCGCCCGCGGGCGTCAGCTCGGCATAGAGAATCCCCGCCGACGATTCGGCGACGTTGGCCACATCCTGCCCTGTCGCGATGAACATCGCCGTGATGCCATTGGCGGACTGCGCGCCGTTGTTGTTGGCGCCCGAAAGAAATGCGCCGATGTTGGCGACGCCGTAGTGATAGACCAGTTTCTCCGGCTCGACCCGGAGTTGCTCGATCAGCACATCGCGCGCGATGGTGGCTTCGGCCGTCACCCGCTTGCCGCGCGTGCGCATGATGTTAATTTGCGAAGCCTTCTTGTCGGTGGCGAAGTTGGATTCCAGGTAGAAGTTTGTGACGCCTGAATAGTTGTCCAGAATCCAACTGCAGGCCGCGAACGTCGCGCGCCCGACCATGTTTTGGCCGGCCGCGTCGCCGGTCGTGAAGTTAAAACGCAAATACACGAATTTGTTTGAAACGTATGGGTCGACGTACAGCAGCTTGGCCACCGAGGAGGTGGCTTCGGCTTCCTCGCGGATGTGCTCGATATTGGCATTCACCCAGGTAACGAACTCGCGGCCGGCGCGGGCATCGGCAAAAACAAACACCGGCGCGCGCTGCATGGCGTCCGCGACCACCGTGGATTTGACTCCGCCGCACGCGTTCAAAACCTTGATGCCGCGGTTGTGGGAAGCGATCAGAGTGCCTTCGGAAGTCGCCAATGGAATCAAAAACTCGCCATCGGCATGCTCGCCGCGGACGCGCAGCGGACCGGCGCACCCGATGGGCACCTGGGCCACGCCCACGAAATTCTCGCAGTTACCTTTGGCGATATGCGGGTCGAAGGAATAGCGCGCGATGTGGTTCGGCTGCATGCCCGTCAACTGCTGAATGACGGCCTGCCGTTGCCGGATGATTTCGGGGGAGTAATCGTCGTGTTCGTCGCGCGGCAGGTGTACGGCCGGCCGGACCGCATCTGAAATCGTATCCTCAACCTTGAATTGCAACTTGCCAAACGGGCGAGTCTCGACGGAGATTTCGATTTGATGTTTGCCTTTGGCGAGGTGCGGCGCGCCGGTCTGAATCGTGACGGCGGCGCGCAGCGGAAACGGGAGCGGGTGCGCGGCATCCACCTGCGAGACAGGTATCTCGCGGCCGTCTCCCAGGCCGAGCAGAACTTTTTCGAGCGCCACGGGAACGCCGTTGATGGCGAGGCCGGTGACGCCGACGAGCTCGCCGTCGCTCAATCGATTCTTGATGGCGAACTGGGCCCCCGCTGCAGTGTTCTTCAGGCTGCCCAGGGTATACAGCTTCTTGAGGAGGAGAGTGGGAATCAACATATTTTCTACCCCCGATACGCGATGAGAAAGATCCGGCGGAACGGAAACAGTACGCCTCCGGCTGCGCGGGGCGTGTAGTGCGGCCGGAGCGACTCGAGGTAATCGGCCGCAAAGCGCTGGCGATCGGCATCCGTTTCGAGAACCTCCATAAAGGGCCGCAGTCCGGTGCCCCGGTACCACTCGACAATGGCCTCCGCATCCGGCAGGATGTGGAGATACTCGGTGGCCCAAAGGTCCAGGCGCGCGGCGGCGGGGGCCAGCACATCGTAGTAAAACTCCATCTCGCGATGGCGCCACTCGCGCACTTTTTCAGGAGGGAAGCGGCGGCGCCATGCGGGCGTTGCGGCCACCTCGCGCATCAGCCGATGGGGCAGGGCATCGATGTTTCCGGGAATTTGAATAGCCAGCGCGCCGCCCGGAGCCACGCGCGAGAGAAGCCGCGGATACAGGCTCGCGTGGTCGTCGACCCATTGCAGAGCGGCATTGGAGAACACTACATCGAACTGGCCATCGTTCGCCCCGTCATTGGCTGCAGCCCAATTGGCTGCAGCCCACTCGGAGATGCCGCCGGCGATCCAGCGTTGGAGGGGATGATCGCGCCGAGCCCGCTCGATCATCTCGCTGGAGTTGTCCAGTCCGGTGAGTTCGGCATCCGGCCAGCGGTCGCGGAGCACGGCGGTGCTGTTGCCGGGTCCGCATCCGAGATCGATCACGCGCTGCACGTCGGCTACCGCGATACGCGCAGCCAGATCGCGGCAGGGCTCGGTGCGCTCCTCGGCGAATTTTAGATACTGGTTCGGGTTCCAGCCGGACATCTTCCGACTGTAGCGCGAATCGGGGACAGGCCAGGAGGCCTGTCCTACTAGCTAGAACGACAGGTGCAACGACAGTTGCAGGAAGCGCGAGCTTCCGATCGTATGCTGGATGTAGCCTAAGCTGCCCTCCGGCGGAATGATTGGTGGGCCGGCGTAATTGGTGCCGAAGAAAGACACGTCGTTGTTCGGCGCGTCAAAATCCGGATGATTGAAAAGATTGAACGCGTCGAAGTTGAAGCGCAAGCGATAGCGCTCGGCGAACTGGAACTCTTTAGCCACGCTCATATCGAAACGCACCTGGAAAGGCGCGCGGAACAGGTTGCGGCCCGAATTGCCATAAAGCGATTCATACTGATCGCATCCGGACGAATCGCACGCAGGGACGCCGTACGTACCTGGCGCCACGAACTGCGGCGCGAAATCGGCGGCATTGAGCACCGGGTTATTCGCGTTGATGCCGGTAGTGCCCTGGAGCTGCGCCTGCTTCGCGGTTACGCCGGGCAGCAACGGCACAATGGGATTGGTGATGTAATCGCTCGATCCGTAATAGAGGCTGGCGACGGCGCCCGAAAAATCGTAGACGCTGTAGGGCTGACCGCTCTGCGCCACTGTCTGTCCGCCTATCGTCCATCCGTTCGCCAAATAACCCAAGGATCGATTTGAAGTCACCTTCGGCAGCGTGTAACTGTAGTTGATCAGAAAAACATGCGTCTGGTCGAAATCCGCGGACGCATAGTTCGACATAGGATTCAGAGGATTGTTGCCGGTGAAGAACAACCCCAGGCCGCTCTGCTCGTCGAGCGCGTGCGACCAGGTGTAGGAAGCGGTGAACTGCAGGCCATTGGACAACCGTTTGCGGGCTTGAAGCTGCAGCGCGTTATAGTTTGAGATGCCTTGGGCCCGGTACAATACGGAGTTCATGTCGTAACCGATGTACGGCACGCGGCCGGGCGCGTTGCCGGCGTATTCGGGCGCCGGGTCGTACGGGGTGTTATCCAAGTTAAGATAATAGGGAGTTATTCCGCCATACGAGGCAGTCTGTCCGTTCACGGGATGCTGCGCAGTCGCAATTGCGGGCTGGTTGAACGGAATCGGCAATACTTCGTGTGCGCCATGGTTGCCGACATATCCGGCACTGAACAGCCAGCTATTCGACGCCTGATACTGAATGTCGAATGTCCAATTGACCGTGTACGGCAGCTTGTTGTTCGCATCGTAGCCGCCCATCAGGAACGGCCCAAACAGGTTGCCCGCCGGATAGTTGCCATTCAAAGTGTCGTTGAGGTTGGGCAGCAGAGCCTGAAACGCAGCCGGGCTTTGCGGCGGCGCCGGTGGCGGCGTAGTGCCAAATGGCGTCGCCATGGTGGCTCCCTTGCCGGCGAAAATAGCCGTGACAAACGGCTGCTCCAGCGTTACGCCCAACGGTCCGTTGAATCCGAACCCGGCGCTGGGCGAGAACTCGCTGAACAACTCGCCGCGGTCGTAATACATGCCGAAGCCGGTACGCACGGTCAGCTTCGGCTTGGGGGTCCACGCCAGGCCGATGCGCGGCGCAAAACCCCATTGGTGGTGTGTTAATAGTGAGTTGCTTGCGCCGGCGGTGCCGAATGTTGCATTGTTTCCGGCGATTTCGAGCCCGGAGTTGGTGATGGTGTCGGTCGAAGCATTATAGGCGTACAAGCTGGGATTGAAGGTCGCGAGCTTTCCGTATTTTTCCGTGAGGGGGCCATCAAAGTCCCAACGCAGTCCCAGGGTCAATGACAGGTTGCTGCGCACTTTGTAGTTGTCGTTGACGTAGGCGCCCGCGGTGTCCGAACGGTAGTAGCGGCTGGCGTTGGCGTTGGGGAATGCGGCCGAGTCGCTGCCGGTGCGAACGGTGCCTTCCACGAAATTCAGGAAGCTCTTGAAGCCGAGAGTGTCCGAGTTGGTGTTGTTGTTGATGATGTTGAGCTGCGTGTGCGCCCAACTGCCGCCGATGGCGATGGTGTGGCGGCCCTTTACCCAATTGAGGGAGGATCCAAGCTCCCACTGATTCTGGTACATGCCGGCATTGCCGAAACTCACGCTGGGCCCAAATTCCAGGCCGCTGCTACCCAGCACGTCGCTGATTTCGAACTGTGGGAAATCGGTCGCCCCAAGAAGATTCATCCCAAAAGTGCCCGGCGAGAATTGCTGCTCGGTTTGCGAATAGGCCTGCAACCGGGTGAATCCGGCATGCTGCTGCCACGTCAGGCTCGGGCTTAGGATTACCGTATTGTTGATCGCGCCCACCTGGCTTCCCGCGGAAAGCTGCTGCGGAAAACCGAGCAGCGCGCCTACCGCCCCAAACGGGTTGGTGGTGGGATCGCTCTGATAGTAGTATTTAACGGTCAGACGGTCCATTTCATTCACGTTATAATCCACGTTGGCGATGCCCTGATTGACGCCGGACTGCGCGTTAGGCCCTTGCACGACTGCGTCATAGCCCAAGGCGTTCGCTATGGTTGAGTTCGCGATTTGGGCGCTGGGGAACAGGTACTGGCCGTTGGGCAGCGTGGCCTGCAGCATTTGCGCCGCCACGGGACTGACTTGCGAGGCAGTAATCGTCTTGCCATAGCTCGTCTGCATGGCATTCACAATTCCCTGCAGGCTGCGGTCATTGGTCAGTCCGATGGGCACGCTCACGTCCTTGGTAGCGTCCGCCGCATCCGCGACGCGCACCCCCTGATAAGCCACGAAATAGAACAGCTTGTTCTTCTGAATGGGGCCGCCGAAGTTCACGCCGAACTGGTTGCGGGCGAGGAAGGGGTCCTTGGTGGTGATGGCCGGGGACGCGTTGTAGAAGAACGGCGCGGCATTCATTATGCTGTTCTGGAAATCCTCGTAGAGCATGCCGTGCAACTGGTTGGTGCCCGACTTGGTGATTACGCTGATGTGCGCGCCGCTGTGCGCTCCCTGCGTGGCGTCGTACATCGCCGCGTTCACCGCGACTTCCTGGATGGTTTCCACCGGGGGGGTGGGCAGGGCTTGGCCGATGGCTCCGTACACCGAAGTGCTGGTCTGAATCGCGCCGCCGGCGCCGAAGTTTTCACCGATGTTCAGTACGAAGCGGTTCTCACCCACCTGGCTGGTGGAATTGCCATTGAACAGATTGTTGGTGTCCACGCCGTTCAGGGAGAAGCTGTTGCTGGTGTCGCGATTCCCGTTGGCGAAGATCGCCTGGTTGCCGAGTCCGGCGTTGCTGCCGGCTCCACCAAGCATGTCGGCGTGCACGCCCGGAGTGAGAATCGCCAACTGCGTGAAGCTTCCGGTCCCCAGCGGCGTCTCCTGAATCGTCAACTGATCGACCACGTAGCCGTTGGTGGTGTCCACCTGGTTCATGAGCGGCGTAGCGGTCACTTCGACCGTGGTGGCGACTGTGCCCACCTTCAGGTCGCCATCTACCGTGGTGGTGCGGTTCGCGTTGACCAGGACCTGGGTATGCGTTTCGGTTTCGAATCCTTCCTTGGTGAACGTCACCTGGTAAGCGCCCGACGGGACGTTCTGTACGGAATAGGATCCGTTGTTTTGGGTGTGCTGGACCACTTCCAGGTTGGTACCGATGTTCCGTGCGCGCACGGTAACGTCCGGCACGGCCGCGCCGGTGGCGTCCTTTACGGTGCCGGTGACGCTGCCCAGGACATCCTGCGCAAGCGTGGGCGCGCGAAGCACAAAGGCCGCGAAGAAAACGAAACACACGAACTGCTTGATATAACGCGTCGGTGAATTCATCCTTGCTGTTCCTCCATTTGGTCACACTTCAACGGCTGCGCCTGAACGGCGTGCCGAGGGCCGATCCCCCTCCACATTCCGGCTTCTGTACCGATACCTGCCCCGTTTGGTGGTCCGGAGCTGCCTCACCCGCGCATACGGGGCGACCCTGCGGCACCCATGACCGATTTAGCTTATGATAACCTCAAATCTGCGAGAATCAAGATTAAAATCGCGTTACATTCCGGCCTTTGCCGGTTCCGCCATGACCCTCGAAAACATCCGCCATTGCAGCTTCACCGCCCGTCTGGATTGCCGATACCTGGTACACGCGCCGGATGCCGTCGACGACGGCACGGTGCTGGTGGTGGCCCTGCATGGCTTCAGCCAGAATCCCGAGGCGATGCTGCGCCTGACGGCGGGCATGCTGGGCCCGCGGCACGCGATTGCAGCGGTCCAGGGACCCAACCAGTTCTACCTCGGCATGGGGTCCAACGAGGTGGGTTACGGCTGGGCCACGCACAAACATCCGGATTCCTCCGTGCGTTTGCATCACGACATGCTGCTGCATGTGCTGAACGAAGCCGGACGCGAGTACGGCATTCCGGCCTCCCGCCGCATTCTGGCCGGCTTCTCCCAACCGGTGGGCATGAACTACCGGTTCGCGGCCACGCATCCCGGCGAAATCCGCGGCGTGATCGGCATCTGCGGCGGCATTCCGCGCAACTGGGAGGAAGGCCCTTACAAACCGGTTACAGCGGCCGTGCTGCATATCGCGCGCCGGGAGGACGAGTTCTACAAACCGGAGGTTACCGAGCGCTACGTCGAGCGCCTGCGCCTGCGCGCCGCCGACGTGGAGTTCCACATGCTCGACGGCGGCCACCGCTTCCCATCCAAGGCCCGGCCTATCTCGGACGCCTGGCTGGCACGGGTTATGGGACGGGTGGATTAGCGCGCGGCGCTGCCGGGTTCCGGGTGCTGGGGCTGCGGTTGGATCATTCTGAACGATCAAAGCCCAAGTGGTTGGATCTACAGGAAGTGTTGGGGGATTGGCCGTAGGTGGCGGGGCTGGGGGCGGTTGAATCCGGCTGGGTGGATGGGCGGGCGGTTGTGGAGGGCGTGAATTTGGGTTAGTTCTGAGACAGTGGTCGCGTATCCGTTGGAGCCGTGCGGAAGGTTGTCAAAGATCAGGGGGGCAGGCTGCTAACGGGTGTCTGTGGCGACCGGGGCACAGAAGACGGGGTGGGCTTCTGCGCCCTCCGACATCACATAGTCGGGGCGTGGAACCTGTGGCCCGGCCGGCGGAGGAACCGGCACCGGCGCGGCTTTCGCGGTTTGCGTTGTTTGGATGGGCTGCGGCTGGGGCCGGGATTGCCGCTCCTTTTGCGACTGCTTCATGTCTTGGATGGCGCTGCGGAAGGAGCGCTCCAGTTGCGCGCGGAGCTTGGCCACGGCCGCCAACATTTTGAACTGTTGTTCGC